>OAUU01000169.1_pt1 | contig 68931 bp, 67 predicted proteins | sample 1501381 | NCBI WGS metagenome assembly OAUU01 (sample SAMEA2580057, study PRJEB22360) | human gut metagenome | reverse complement strand
AACTTCTCAATTCGGGCATATGTATTATCAAGAGTAGTTAAAATACTCTGTCCTGTTTCCGTACGTTCTACATAGTCCACTGCCATATCTACGTTTCTGATAAACTCAGAAGTATCTATGACCGGTGTTTCCTCGTGGGCTGTCATGTTCAACAGCACTACGTCCTTAGAGAATATGAAGCGTATCGGGAATTTCAGTTGATAATTGACTGTGACTTCATACGTCTGATAGACAACGTAATTATGTACTTTATGTGTTTCTACCGTGATATTGGCAGGTGTCATTCCTGCATAGAAGCCGGTATCTTCTATTTCTTTGATTAATTCGCTCTTCTGTACATCCGATGCCGTTCCATAATCACTTATGTTAAATACATCCAGGTACCTGTAAAGTTCCTTTGTGACCTGTGTATCCCCCTGATTGGAGGTCGGTATCGTTTTATCAAATTGTTCCTGATTCGGGTCTGCAAATCTGGCTGCATAGGTGATCGCTTCCTGCGACACAACACTGTTGATCTTCGCCTTCAGGTAATACATATTACCCATATACAGCAGGAACATCAGGACAAAGAACATGATCGGGTAGACAAATGCCGACTCAATGATCAATGCCCCATGTTCTTTATTCAGCCATTTTTTTAATCGCTGTATTATTTTCATTCTATCCCCATGCAGCCTATGGCTGCTCCTTTTATTATGTCGTGTTTACTCTCAAAATGTCTGGCTGCTTACTGATTCACATAAGGGATATTGTTTTCAATGGCAAAGGACTCTGCGTAACTGCCTGCCGGGGTGTAGATCGTTACATTCTCTGACATATAAAACGCATATGGATCAATTTCTGTAACTGACTCTGGAATAAATATTTCTTTTAATTTCGGGCATTCTCTAAAAGCATCTGAACCTATAGATTGAACTGTTGAAGCTAAAGTAACTTTTTCTAACACATCACATCCAGCAAAAGCACTCTCTCCAATTACCTCTACTCCATCTTCCATAGTTACTTCTTTCAAATTATCGCTGCCCTTAAATGCTCCTTTTTTTATTGTTTTAATGTTTGAGGGTACATTTAATGATTCAATCTTTGACCCGGAAAAAGAAGATATATTAATTTCACTCAATGAACTAGGTATAATAACTGATTTATAATTATTTCCCGAAAAAGCGGTGATTCCCATTTCTTGTAAAGAATCAGGTAAATTTAATTCCTGTAAATTAGTAAAGCTAAATACACTCTCTCCTATAGTAAGTAATGAATTTCCTAATTTAACATGCTGTAAATTATAACAATTCATAAATGCCTGTTTTTTTATTTCAACAATAGAATCTGGTAATTCCACAGTTTCTAATTCTGTATGATTAATAAATGTATTTTCTCCTATCACAGTAACTGTTTTACCATTTACTTCCCCCGGAACTTGTATGACTTCTCCATCCCCAGTATAATCAGACAACATAACGGTTCCATCATCCAGATAGGTTACTGTGAAATTATCTACGGATGCCTCTTTTGCATCCTGTGGTACCTCTGCTGTTTCCTGCGATTGTACCACAGATGCCTGTTCTGTTGATACTTCCTTTGTTTCACTGTTCACTGTGTTATCCTCTGTTGTTGTGGAAGCTGTACTTCCACAGGCTGTTGCACACAGACATACTGCCAGTACTGTTCCTACTGCTTTTAACGATTTCTTTTTCATTTTTTCCCTCTTTCTGTATAGTGTTACAACTATACGTTTCATAATATTAGTTATATTTATTAGTACCCCTTGGATGTTTTGTACTCGAAGGTATTCCAGGTATCTGTATCCGTCACAGTGACTCCACTCTGCTGTGCATATGGTAATGTCATCATCATTGGCTTCACCCGCACCTTCGTTTCTATCGTATAATAGGTTAATGATTTAGACAATACAAACTCTGAGTCATTCTGCGCCATTGTGGTCTGTATCACATCTGCTGTTCTCTTATAGATATCATCCGGTGCTGTACACAATTCTATAAACAAAAATGTGCTGATATATTCACTGTATGAGAAAGATACTATGGATTCACTAATAGCTGGCTGTGATATATTCGTGATGGAACTTATATAATCCGTACTCTTATTTACTACCGCATCCTGAAATGCCGACCTGTTAGATAAATCAATTTGAACAAACAATTGATGACCTGGATCATCTTTATAAAATGCCACAGGTAATCCTGCTAATAAGTAATTTCTATCTACTGCTGATTCTGCTGCATTTACTCCCAGTACAATAATCAATTTAACCAATGGTGCCTGAATAATTCCCTGTGTTACTGCTGAAATTCCATTTGCAATTACCTTCAAATCTTCATCATTCCAATATAACTGCAGTATCGGTCCCAAATTTAATGCATATCTGATAAAGAACAGTGACGTATCTATTTTACTGTGGTTTTTGTCATTTGTCCCGCCATACAGGATATACTCTACTTCATTTCCATAAGAGATATTATTATCCTTATCCATCAACATGATAGAATCGCATATTGATTAGGATGTTTTTTCTGTTTGATATGATATTTCTCCAGTTCCCTTGCACATCTAACAGGATAAGTATCGTCTTCTCCTGCCTGACAGAAAAAATATGCTCCAACACCCATCCTTAAGCTGTCTGTATCACTTGGACGAAAATGATTTTCCTGAATAATAGATTGACCATTTTCTAATGATGTTCCATGAAAACATTTAAACCTTATCATCTATATCTCCCTTTACTTCCAAATGAAACATACCTGACACATATCAACAAAAATACCTTATTCTTCTAAAATAATAACATTCAGACCACCTAAAATCAACCTGCTTTTAATAGTTCTTAGTAATAAAAAAATAGCTTTATAATGCGAAAAAGCACCGCGTCAATCTCTGCCGCGGTGCCTTTAAGTTCAAAACAATATTCAATTTTTCCTTTTCAAAAGCCGGCTCTTAAAACTACTTCAATCCGCTATTCATAATGCTTTTTATGCTTTCCTGAAGTATGCTCCTCCTCGCCGTTCTCAGCAGTCAGGTTAACCTTCTGCTGTACTTTTCTCTTCTTTAACGGGTGTTTTGGATTCTTATCCATATATATCGCTTCTTTCTTTTTGTCAATGATATTCGCAATCCGCTTCGCTGCATGCTCATATAAAATCGATGCTTCGCATCTCTCCAGAAGCTTAGCCAAGCTTCCTGCAAAAGAGCTCACCCCATCACCCAAGGGTAATGGGGTTTCTCTTTTATTTTATAAATTATTGCATCAGCCTTCAATAGCTATATACTTCTTGTTCTCAACAGCCTTGGCATCCTTCTTCGGAACCACAAGTCTTAAAATACCATCCTCGTACTTAGCCTTGATGTCCTCCTCGGTAACACCTTCGCCTACATAGAAGCTACGGCTCATCGAACCTGCATAACGCTCTCTTCTGATATACTTGCCATTCTTGTCCTGCTCGTCCTTATCAAGACCCTTTGCAGCACTTATGGTCAAGTAACCATTATCAAGCTTAGCATTGATTTCATCCTTCTTAAATCCAGGAAGGTCAATGTCTACCTCGTAGCATGTCTCAGTCTCCTTGACATCCGTCTTCATCACATTGCCTGCATGCTTACCATACAGAGCCTTGTCAACCTCAGGGAATCCAAAGTTCATCCAATCATCATTAAATAAGTTCTCTCCAAAAATACTAGGCATTAACATAAGTCATCTCTCCTTTTCCTAAAAAACAAAACCTAAAATTATTACCTTCTGTTACTTCATTTTTGGAACCGGGATGTACGAGGGACCTCAAGGTAATTCGTAACTCCTTCTACCTTTTTTAGTTCCTTTCCTTTGTTCTGAGTACGTTATACATCTTTTTATTAGCAATGTCAAGAGGTGAGTGCTAATAAAATTATAAAGAAATTATTAAGAATTTATTATGTGTCCTTACTGAGAAACTATTAACAAAATATCACTTATCCAGTTCCAGTCTCATAGAAACAAGCTCCTGATATCCGCTGATTCTTGACTTAAAACCCTTGGGATTGCGGCCAAACTCAACAAACCCGGCTTTCTTATAAAGTGCGACCGCACTTGTATTCTCTGCGACCACCTCAAGCTCTAACTGCTCATATCCGGCCTCCTTCGCACAGCTTATGCATGCATTTGTCAATGCCTTCCCGATTCCAAGCCCCCAGAATTCCTTTAAGATACTGATTCCAAATTCGGCTCTGTGGTGCACCTTATGCCTTGTTCCAAGTGAAGTAATTCCGGCATTACCTACAACAACTCCGTCCACAACTGCGATTATTTGTATTTCGTTTTCACTTTCTGACTTTCTCTTTAAAAATTCCTCTTCATCCTTAACGCCAATACTGATCTCATCCGCATAGGGAAGCAGGTAGTCTGTCTCTTCGTGTGTACTGATGAAATTCTCAAGCACAGCCTTACCATCTGCCTCAACTGCACTGCGAAGCATTGCTGTCTTTCCGTTTTTTAATGTGATATGTTGTTCGTACTTCATAACAATAAGTACTTTCTCAATGATTTCTTATTTTATCATTCTTTTGAGTAATTCTGCTGTTTGACGGAAAATACATATTCATACGCATTAGTCTCCTGTTTTAATAGAAATTCTACCTTCTACTCATATAATATATATCAATTGCTTTACTTGCAAATTCTGCAGTACCCGCTCCGCAGACAGCATCAATATTTTCAGTAAGCTCGCCTCCACCGGCATACATTCTTCCAAGCCCACATAAAACCTTATCAGAACATGTATAAAAATGCTCCGTAATGTAATCTTGAAGTTTTCTTACCTGAAGTTGAACCGGCTCATCTTCCGGATTCATTTCCTTCATCTTTCCAAACTCCACAAATATCTGCATAAACTCATTTGCAACAATCCATTTAATATCCCTAAGCGGAAATTCCAATTCCTTAAACAGTAAAATCCGCTGCAGCCTTTCCAAGGATGTATCGTCATACAACCTGTACCCTGACTCTGTATATTGAATAGGTTTTAAGAGTCCAATGGTATCGTAATATTGCAGAGTGCGTATACTCACTCCTGTCAATTTACTTACCTCATTCACTGTCATCATTGCCATCTCCTCCTCTCGATAGGTATACTTTAAACTATTACGCAATGTAAGAGTCAATAACTTTTTGAAAAAAAGCACCGCGGCAATCTCTGCCGCGGTGCCTGTAACTTCAAAACAATATTAAATTTCGGTTCAAAAGCCGGCTCTTAAAACTACTTCAATCCGCTATTCATAATGCTTTTTATGCTTTCCTGAAGCATGCTCTTCCTCTCCGTTCTCAGCGGTAAGGTTAACCTTCTGCTGAACCTTTCTCTTTTTCAAAGGATGTTTTGGATTCTTATCCATATATATCGCTTCTTTCTTTGTTATATATTATTGCTTATATATTATTGCATCAGCCTTCAATAGCTATATACTTCTTGTTTTCAACAGCCTTGGCATCCTTCTTCGGAACCACAAGTCTTAAAATACCATCCTCGAATTTAGCCTTGATGTCCTCCTCGGTAACACCTTCGCCTACATAGAAGCTACGGCTCATCGAACCTGCATAACGCTCTCTTCTGATATATTTACCTTTCTTATCCTTCTCATCCTTGTCAAGTCCCTTGGCGGCACTGATTGTAAGATAACCATTCTCAAGCTTTGCATTAATCTCATCCTTCTTAAATCCAGGGAGGTCAATGTCTACCTCGTAGCCTGCATCAGTCTCCTTCACATCTGTCTTCATCACATGTCCTGCATGCTTACCATACAGAGCCTTGTCAATCTCCGGGAATCCAAAGTCCATCCAGTCATCATTAAATAAGTTCTCTCCAAAAATACTAGGCATTAACATAAGTCATCTCTCCTTTTCCTAAAAAACAAAACCTAAAATTATTACCTTCTGTTACTTCATTTTGGGAACCGGGATGTGCGAGGAACCTCAAGGTAATTCGTAACTTCTTTTACCTTTTTTAGTTCCTTTCCTTTGTTCTGAACACGTTATACATCTTTTTATTAGCAATGTCAATAGATGAGTGCTAATTAAATTATAAAAAAAATATAAATATTATTGTGCCACTGTAAACAAAGCATAGAAGTACTCTTTTCGTTCCAGCAGTAACACCCAGCCAATCTAATTCAGACTGAAAATCCACAAAAAACACCGCGTCAATCTCTGCCGCGGTGCCCGTAAATTCAAAACAATATTCAATTTGTACATGTGCATGATAACTATTCGTCATTATTATCAATCTTTTCGAACAATTTTGCCACATTCATTGTAGGTAAAATGATAGGCTCTCTTCCCGAGCTGCTCGTTATCATAGATACTATACTTCTTAAATATGGAAACATAATGGCTAGCGCATTTGCCTCCCATTTGGCTTTCCACTCTTCATTACATACAAACCTGCCTGCAATTTCAACAGTCAATTTGTATGGTGCATTAGCAAAATCTCCATCCTGTGAATAAAAAACATTGACTTCTAAATTCTCCTGAAAATCATTTGAGGAAATCAATGTGTTAGTTTTGCTGAAATTGAAATGGTATGAAATCTCATCATCCGGAAATTCAAATTCAGGAGCACAATCGTAAAGAATATTAACCACTCTGTATCCCAAAAACTGTAGTACTGCCATATTCTTTTCACTCATGCTACAAAATTCCTCCTCTCAGATACATTAAAAGACATATCTGAACATGATGTAACAACCGAGCTAAACGCATATGCCTTTCTTTTGCGATATACTATTGACACCTGTTGAGTAGAGACATTTTTAGAACTGCTTTGATTTTCATCAATCTGCCCATCCAATATATGACTATTTATACTATGTTGAATAGCTTCCTGTATATTCTCTTGAATATCATTACTGTCCATGGCATCAACATAATTCTTAAAATCCTTAAACAAACTCTTCATATCCATTAAACATCTCTCCTTTCTCTACTATCTTTATGTCTTTTATTACCGGCTTATTCGTATCAATACAAGCCATTATCACATTAGGTACATATGTTTTAGGAAATTGTCTTTCGCATTTATCAAATTTAAAACGGTTTTCTTCTTCTAACATTCCAAAAAATTGCGGGCATCTAATAACTGAAATAGAACGCAGCTTTCTGATTGTATCAAATACCTGTGTATCTGCCACCCCAGCATTGCGGTACTTATAGTCTGGGTCAACAGCCAATGACTTATTCAATAAGATATACCTCATTTGATGAAAATATTCCAGACTTTCAGGATTGAATAAATCCAAATACTCCTCATCTTCACATTCAATCATACATGAAAGAATCGCATACTGGTTAGGATGTTTTTTTTGCCTGACATGATATTTTTCCAATTCTCTTGCACATCTGATAGGATAAGCATCATCATCTCCGGCTTGACAGAAAAAATATGCTCCAACACCCATTCTTAAACTATCTGTATCACTTGGACGGAAATGGTTTTCCTGAATAATAGATTTACCATTTTCTAATGATGTTCCATGAAAACATTTAAATCTTATCATCTATATACCCCTTACTTTGAATGATACATATTTGCAAGTCAACACAATCCCTTCACTCTGCTAAAGATAATAACATGCCGTATATTTAAAATCAATCCACTTTTAATGCTTCTTTCGTTCTCTACCTTTGAAACAATCAGTTTCAACAGATTAATACTATATACACATAACTATTTGATAAATTTTCTAAGATTATTATAACAAAAAACATCCATCAATGCACTAAAAAATTCAGAAATCTTATGTTCATTTATTCTGCTCCATGTTATATTGCCGCCTTACCTTTAATTTCTTCCCGCTTTCACTGTCACAATTAGAACAAAGAATGTGTCTTGACACATTCTTGCACCTGCGGCGGTCACCTGCAACATCTGAATAGTACGCCGCAGTGCGCATCCCCGCTGAGCGTTTTTGTGTAATAGGAACGAAGTTTCCTATTACACAAAAAGGGCACCGCGTTAACATCTGCCGCGGTGCCTGTGTAATCAACTACTCGTATTCAATTATTCGTAGTGCTTTTTATGTTTGCCGGAAATATGCTCTTCCTCTCCGTTCTCAGCGGTAAGGTTAACCTTCTGCTGAACCTTTCTCTTTTTCAAAGGATGTTTTGGATTCTTATCCATAATCAATCGCTTCTCTTCTATATATTATAGTAGTGCAATCTTATTCAAAGCAATTTAGCCTTCAATTGAAATATATCTGTTGCCTTCAACTGCCTTGTTATCCTTCTTAGGAACCACAAGTCTTAAAATACCATCCTCATATTTAGCCTTGATGTCGTCCTGAGTTACGCCCTCGCCTACATAGAAGCTACGGCTCATTGAACCTGCGTAACGCTCTTTTCTGATATACTTGCCGTTCTTGTCCTGCTCGTCCTTATCAAGTCCCTTAGCGGCACTGATTGTAAGATAACCATTCTCAAGCTTTGCGTTTATCTCATCCTTCTTAAATCCTGGGAGATCAATGTCTACCTCGTAGCCTGCATCAGTCTCCTTCACATCTGTCTTCATCACATGTCCTGCATGCTTACCATACAGAGCCTTGTCAATCTCCGGGAATCCAAAGTCCATCCAGTCATCATTAAATAAGTTCTCTCCAAAAATACTAGGCATTAACATAAGTCATCTCTCCTTTTCATAAAAACAAACCTAATTTTCATTACCCTGTTTTCTTGGTTATTTTATTTTTAGAACTGGGATGTTTCAGGAACCTCAAGGTAGCTTCAATTCTTTTATTTACCTTTCTTTGTTCCTTTCCTTTGTTCTGAACATGTTATACATCTTTTTATTAGCAATGTCAAGAGGAGAGTGCTAATAAAATTATAAAGAAATTATTAACAAATTATTATCTGTGCTTCAGTAACACCATAGATGGACATCGTATCCTGCACATACTTATTTTTTACTTCAAAAGGAGTTCCCTCTGCTGCAATGCTGCCCTGTCTCACTGATTATTCACTATCGCAGTGATTTCATCTCTCATATCCAGAAACACCTCCGCAATAACCGGATCAAAATCCTTCCCACTTCCATTTTCTATGATTTCAAAGCACTTCTCTAACGGCATTGCATCCCGATAGCATCTTTTGGCTGATACAGCATCAAACACATCTGCGACTGCCATAATTCTTGCACTTAATGGAATTTCTTTACGCATCAATCCATCCGGGTAGCCCCTTCCGTTCCATCTCTCATGGTGATATCGGGCTACCTGATAAGCAATCCTGCTGTACTCATCATCACCTATGGTCTTGAAAGTCCCCTCTATGATTTCTCCACCTTTCGCGGAATGTGTTTTCATCACCTCATACTCTTCAGCCGTTAATTTACCGGGCTTTTGAAGAATGGCATGCTAAGCAGTAATTCAAATATCCGCTCCTTCTTTTTGACCTTGTATGCATACCGTTCACGACAATAAATATATGCCACATACAATAAGATAAGCATGCACCCTGCCTGTAGTTTGCTATATTCAATCATAGTTTTTCCTCTTCTTCGTGTATTTGTAAAACGGACATTCGCAATCTGCTCTCGCTACTTGCTCATGAACGCAGTCGCTTTGCGAACTGTCAGTGGGAGCTTTTAGGCAAAGTACAAGTCAGCAAAAAATCAACCACTCCAAAACATTAAAAGGTTTGGAAGTGGTTGATTTTTACTTTGCAGCTATTATGTATGAAATTACCACTTTTCGGCAAGATTCTTTATGTCATAAAACTGAATCCATACCTTGTCATTTCTAAATTCATAGAAGAATGCGCCCTTGCCGTAATTGGTATACTCATCTCCATTAATTACAGTTGTCTTATTGTCATTTGTACGAACTGCAATTATGGAATTCATTCCTTTATAAGCCGCCGGTTTTTCACAAAAACCTGCTATGACTCCTGCCGTACCTGTCTTTGTCTCCGTTCTGGCATTCGTATAATAACAGTAGCCCTCTGCATCCGCAGTACTTCTGTTGATACCTGCAAGCGGTCCTGCATACTCTCGTCCACCGTATACATATACATTGGTCAGGGAAGCCTTCTCGATAAGAGCATAGTTGTTCTCACCGATTATACCACCTGCTACAGACTCACTTCTTATTTCAGTATCAGAAATAGTTACCCCGCTGATTCCGCGCACATCTGCAGCACTTCCACTAACTGCGTCAATTCCTGCAAAGCCTCCTGCGCTCATGTATGCCACGTTATCAGAGCTTACAAGATACTGATTTCCTATTCTGCTGCCTGCAACAGTGCTGTCGCTTATCATACCCTGATTCATACCGGCATAACCGCCAATGTAGAGCTTATGACTTGTATTTATGTCATATCCGGACTTAACGGATACCGTAGCAGAGGTCATGCTACAATTCGTGATTACACCGTCATTATTATTCATTCCGGCAAAACCTCCGATATAATTCGAAGCCAATGCCGTAGCGGTATCATTCCAGATAACATTTGTATCGCTTATACGGCACTCTGTAATGGTTCCCTCGTTAATACCGACAAGTCCTCCAAAATATGTTGCATTACTTGTTATTGTATTTCTTGTGACTCCATCATCAGTGCTTACCCCCTCAATAAAGCAGCCCTTTATAATGCCCTTATTTACACCGGCAATCACACCAAAGCCTGTCTCCTCTGCCTTTGCACTGTCCACACTGTTATTTACGTTTCCTACAATTCCAAGCTCACGAATCTCGCCATGATTTTCTCCGAATAATGGTGCGGCTGCACGTTTTAGCGTAAGCTTATGATTATTACCCAGAAGTATATAACCATCATCAAATATCTCAAATAATGGCTCTGAAAGCTCATTGATTGTGATATCATTGCTAAGCGCAATACCTGTATACCTTGAATCAGACTTTATGTATTCAATAGCAAGCTCTAACTCCTTCTCACTTGATACACATATCTGATAGCCGTCAAAGCCATCCGTGGTTACAAGCGGCATCCAGTTGGCTGTCACAAAGTCTGTGTTGAAATTAAGTGTCGATACCTTGGTGTCACCGCGAAGCACTACATCATAATATCCATAAGTACTCTTAGGTATCTTCTTTGTCCAGTACGAGAATACATATCCTTCTCTTACCGGCACTGCTATCTGTGCGAGTGTTATATCTTCACTGCCCGCAGCAGGATAATAATAAATATACGTTTCCGGTGAGCCATCGTACAGTGTTGCAGAGAATACAAGCTTATCCTCACTCCATACAGCTCTGAACCTTAAATCTCCCTGAGCACTTTGCGTAACATGGACAAGTCCGTTATCGAGGATTTTAACCTCTGCCGGCATAGCTCCATCGCCTGCCCACTCCCATCTTACGAATGACATATCATCACATTTTGGTGCAGATATGTTAAAATCCAAGCCTGTGCGGTACTGCGATGGATTGTTGAGACTCTGTGCTCCATTAAGTACAAGGTCGTAGGTGATAGTATAGGTCACAGGCTCCCAGAGAAGCTTGTAGGTCACATCCTTAGCACCTATCGTAATATTATTTCCATCAACCAGCTTCTTAGAAGGGTCGCTTGCATCATACCAGCCCTTGGCTGCATAGCCCGTCCTCTTAACCTGACTAAGAACCGGTATCTGCAATGTTTTTCCATAATAGTAATCACCTGACTGTGCATAGTTGGAGGTTGTAGCTGTTCCGCCGGACAAATCATAGCCTAAATGACTCTTTATAAGTCTGTAATCATAATTTATTACAGTACTTCCATCGCCGGCAATCTCCACAGTCTGTACAAGAGGCTTGATATAGCCCTCTGCCACCTGTGAAGCATAATCAGCTGAAACCTCGCATGGCTCCTGAACTATCGAGCCGGCTTTAGCTGTCTTGTTCTGACTATACATAAGCGTATATGCACCGTTCGCATCCATCCTACGATATGCCACACTGTAGAATACATCCTGTGCCTCATAGTCAGCCGTGAAGGTCACATCATTAGCAGGCATGGTATCAGTAAGATTCTTCCATGCTCCTGTATAGCCCGGTCTGTCAAGCCCCGGTGCAGTAATAGTCTGGCCATACTTTACCTTTCCGGTTGAATAATCTGTTCCTGTTAATTCTCCCTCGCCGGCATCCCATGTAATTGTGTATTCCTCTCTCTCATACCTGTACTCACATACCGCACTTCCGTCATCAGAAACAGTCACACTCTTAGCTTCCTGTGTCTTAAAGCCTGCAAATACCTCCGGTGCAGGTGTTATAGCTGTACCTGTCTGTCCATATATAACCGCTGTCGATTCCGGTGTCGCATTGTAGGTTCCGTCAAGGTTCTCCATGTAATACTTGACAGTAACAGCACGCCTGTCTGTCGCCCTGTACTTCGCTGTCAGAGTTACATCATGCTCCGGCATATACTCCGGTATCTTATAATCCCATCCGGCAAATATAATATGACAAGCTGGGTATCTATCTCCGGACTATACTCATTCATGCTTAAAATTTCACCAAAAAGTATTGCCCTTTCATAACAGCGAAGCCACTTTGAATCCATATTCGGGAAAATACTTCCAAACCGGTTTCCTATAAGTTTATCAAGCGGCACCTTTTCAAGCCTGGCAAGTGCCTGGTTTCCATACCTGAACACCCAGTCCACAGCACGACAGCCATCATCAAATATCATTTCAATGTCCGTAAACGCAAACGGCATATTCTCATAGCCTTTATAATATTCACGATATTCCTCAAACGAACCGGGAATTCCTTCCGTTGAAAAATTCATAATAATATTTCTTTGTCTTTGATATAATCTGTTTTCTATTTCCTCTTTTCGGCTAATCGTATATTCCACTGCCATACCGTTATTAAGATTTACCATATCCGTCACATCATGTATGGCTATAACCGATACAAGATTACCTCTTCTGACCTCAATGAAAGCATCCCCGAGCATATCACAGAATTCCTTATAAGTTGTTCTTGTCTCGATGACCTCTCCGTTATCCATGTGTACATCTGCATGCTTTCTGCGCATATGAATATAAAGTATATGGTTGACTGAAAGTGTCCTTTTCCTTCTGTTGGATACTATTGTAATTGATTTTTGTGTATGCATGGCACTCCTTCACCTATTTATGGAGCAGGCAGCTTAACCAAAGCCTGCCCCTGTCCCGGATTTATTAAAATTCAATCTTACAGTCCGGCTCAACCTCCCTGCAGGCCTTCAGCACCTCTGTCATTACCTTTTTATCATCCTGTCCATCCTCAAACTCAACTTCCATCTTCTGTGTCATAAAGCTGACAGCTGCATCTATGACTCCCGGTGTGTTATTGGCAATATCCTCCATGGTATTTGCACAATTGATACAGTCTACCGAAATATTGTACGTCTTGTTCATATTAGCTCTCCCTTCACCTTAAATAATGTAAGTATGGCTGTTCTCCCACACGTTCCGTATATACATATATTTTATGTATATCCCCATTATACTGCTTAATTAATTTTTTTCAATAAAAATTGACCAACTTTCATTTTTATTGATAAATTATAAAGGAGAACACACCACAGCCAGCACGTTCTCCTTCTATATTTTTTATTCTCAGGTAATTAATGAGCTTTAACCTTCGTCCAAAGGTCTGCACAGTATGACTTAATTTCTGTCTCCTGATATGCAAATACTTCATCCTTATCATAACCGACTCTTGTTACATAAGCACTTATCCCCTTATAAACATCCTCCTGCATTGCCTCGAACGCAGATTTAACCGGTGAAGAATACCCAACCTCCTCGGTATTTGCAAGAGCGTTTTCCTCATCAAGCATGAAGTTCATAAACTGATGGGCAAGCTCTGTGTCTGTGCAGTCTTTTGTGATGACCATGCAGTCACACCAGATGTTGGTTCCCTGCTCCGGCTCAATATATGCAAGCTTATCGTTCTCAGACATGATATAAGCTGCATCACCTGAGTACACAACCGCAATTGACTTGTTTCCCGAAATCATATTGTCGATGACGTCATCCCCTACATAGACAGGCTCCATGGTATCTCTCTGATTGCAGAGCCACTCATAAGCGGCATCAAGCTGCGAATAATCCTTGGTGTTCATTGAATATCCAAGTGCCTTGAGTGCTATCATAAATGAGTCTCTCTCTGAATCGTACATATAGAGGTCACCCTTGTACTTCTCATTTAAAAGAAGGTTCCAGCCCTCCTTCGCATCCTCCTCAGACACAACAGTCTTATCATAGAGAATACCTACAGAGCCCCAGAAGTAAGGCACTGAGTATGTGTTTTCCGGGTCAAAGCTTCTTCCGTACAAATCCGAAATAATATTGTCCTTGTTGGTTATAAGGCTCCAATCGACCGGCTGAAGGTAATTTTCCTTAATAAGTCTTTCTATCATATAGTCCGATGGAATAAGGACATCGTACTTACTTCCGCTCATAACCTTTGTGTAGAGTGATTCGTTAGAATCAAAGGTCTCGTATACTACCTTGCAGTTATACTGCTTCTCGAACTTTGATAAAAGTGTCTTGTCAATATATTCTCCGGCATTGTACACCCTGAGTGTCTTCTTTCCCGAGGAACCACACCCGCTTAAGGCAAGTGCCGCCATACATACACATAATATTAATGCTGCTATTTTCTTCTTCATTTCAGTCCTCCATCCTGCCATCTTCTTGCGCTTATACATACATTATGAAAAACATGTTTCCATATTAAACCTTATAACCGCAGTATATATTCAGCAGTATATTCTACATTTTAATTATATTTCTTCATTCTATTCTGATTTATTTTAAATCTATTTTTTCCTGTATCAGCTTCTTATTCTTTTCAGCTCTTTTTTCCTGTCTCTTCTTCACTGCCTCCGGGACAAGGTTAACGATGAGAAGCGTAACTATGATAATTACAATAACAATCGCCGACAATGCGTTGATTGTAGGATTCGTTCTCTTTGTCATGTTATACACGACAATAGAGATATTGGCTACTCCGTTTCCGGTTACAAAGTAGGAGATAACAAAGTCATCAAGCGACATTGTGAACGAAAGCAGCATGCCTGCATATATCCCGGGCTTAATCATCGGCACGATAACCTTGGTGAGTGCCTGAAACGGTGTCGCACCTAAATCCATAGCTGCATTGGCGAGGTTAGGGTCAAGGCTTCTCACCTTCGGATATACACTCGTTATGACATAAGGTGTACAAAAACATATATGTGCAAGAAGCATCGTCACATAACCTCTGTCAATTTTCATTGAAGAGAAAAGAATCATCAGCCCTATTGCCGTAACTATCTCCGGGTTCATAATCGGAATATTATTGACATTTATAAGCCATTCCTTGACAACCTTGCGGTTTCTTGAAAGACCGATGGCTGTTATGGTTCCAAGTATCGTTGCCACAGCTGTCGCTATAACGGCGATACTGAGTGATACTCCGACTGCACTCATAATATTCCTGTCCTCGACAAGTGCCTGATACCACTTAAGGCTGAATCCCGTGAATCTTGTAAGTGACTTTGATGAGTTGAACGAGAACACCATGGTCACGATAATAGGTATATAGAAAAATGCGAAGCAGATTGCTATATATATTATTGAGCCTAACTTTCCACGTTTCTTCAAGCTTAAGCACCTCCATTCTCATCAGGATCGATTTTTTTCATAATTCTTATCATGATAAGGATTGCCACTGCAAGTAACATTGAGATAGCACTTCCGAAATTCCAGTCGCCCACGGAAATGAACTGTTCCTCAATAAGGTTTCCTATAAGCACATACTGTCCGCCTCCGAGAAGCTTCGGAATGACAAAGCTCGATATAGAGAGCAGGAATACCATTATCGTTCCGTTTACAACTCCCGGAATCGAAAGCTTGAAGGTTACCTTCCAGAATGCCGTGACAGGCCTGGCTCCAAGGTCATACGCCGCCTCTATAAGTGAATGATCCATCTTAGCAAGAGATGTGTGAATAGGTATAACCATAAACGGAAGCAGGTCACACACAAGACCTATTATAACCGAAAAGTCCGTGTACATCATCGTAACAGGGTCAAGTCCGAGGAACGCAAGCAACGAGTTGATGATACCATTATCCGAAAGAAGACTTATCCACGCATAGGTGCGCAGAAGCATATTAATCCATGTAGGTATTGTTACCGCAAGTATAAGTATATTCTGTGCCTTATCGCTGAACCTTGAGATAACATACGCAAGCATGTATCCGATTATAAGGCTTATTATTGTGGTGATTGCACCCAGCTTGAAGGAACGTATAAAAACATTCATATAAACCGGTTCAAAAATCTTTTTAAAATTCTCACCCGTAAACTGGATATTTACAAGACTGTTCCCCCCTGTGGTAACCGAATACAGTACAATGAGAAGCAAGGGCACAACAATCAATATGAATGACCAGATAAGATATGGTCTTACCAGATTTTTAAATTGTTTCATAATATCCTTTCCTTGGGACACCGGGGTCTGACCCCTGTCCCAAATTAGTTTTCCATAGTGTACATTACATGGATGTCCTCATCCGTGAAGCTGAGTCCGACAGCCTTTCCGACCTCATGGTAATCCGTTGTATGAATCTTGTAATCACGGCGGTCAGTTCTCACGATTATCTCATAATGTACACCCTTAAACACGATAGAGGCAACCTTTCCCTTCAGCTTGCTCTTATCAGGCTCAACTATATCTATATCCTCAGGCCGGAGTACTACCTCAACCTCCTCGTTATCCTTAAAACCTTTATCAACACAAGGGAACTCTATGCCATCAAAGCATACAAGGCAATCCCTTATCATATTTCCTTCTATAATATTGGAATCTCCGATGAAATTCGCAACAAATCTGTTCTCCGGCTCATTGTAGATATCCTCCGGGGAGCCAATCTGCTGAATGATACCATTATTCATTACAACGACGGTATCAGACATTGAAAGTGCTTCCTCCTGATCATGCGTGACAAATATAAATGTGATTCCGACTTCCTTCTGAATCTTCTTAAGCTCGAACTGCATCTCTTTTCTGAGCTTTGCATCAAGAGCGCCAAGCGGCTCGTCAAGCAAAAGAACCTTCGGTTCATTCACAAGCGCACGCGCAATGGCGACGCGCTGCTGCTGTCCGCCGGAGAGGAGTGTGACATCCCTCTTTTCAAAGCCTTCAAGTCCCACAAGCTTAAGCATTCTGCTCACCTTCTGGTCTACAACAGACTTGTCAACCTTCTTAAGGTTAAGCCCGAATGCCACGTTGTCATGGACATCCAGGAAAGGAAAAAGTGCATATTTCTGGAAAACCGTATTAATCTCCCTCTTGTAAGGTGGAACCTTGGAAATATCGATTCCGTTAAACAGCAGTTCGCCCTTACTTGGCTCCTCAAAGCCCGCTATTATTCTTAATATCGTAGTCTTACCGCATCCGCTTGGACCAAGAAGCGTAAGAAATTCATTCTCATATATATTCAAATCGATACCCTTAAGTACCTGCTGGTCATCAAAGTTCTTCGTCAATCCCTTTAACTCAATTATCTTGTTGCTCATTTTTTCCTCCCATACCACTTAATAGATTGATACTGAAAATATCCTTAAAAGCTTGGTGGTGAGCTTACCCATATAATAACGGCTCCGCTCTTCGACTCTATATAATGCTTATACTTAGGCTCAAAATAGAACGATTCTCCCTTTTTCGCCTTATACCGCTTATTCCCGACAATAATGCTTATCGAACCCGACAGCACATAACCGAACTCTTCGCCCTCATGCGGATTATCCGGATAGGTAGAACCGCCCGGTTCAAGTGTAAGCCTTATCGGCTCCATTATGTTCTTCTGTGCATTAGGGATAATCCATTCAATTACATTGTGCAACTCGGTATCCGTCTTTTCAAAATAATCTTCCTTCTTAAATATGACTCGGTCATCCTCCGTGTCATCAAAAAAAGTCTTAAGGTCCGTGCCAAGGCACTGCAGAATATCCACTAAGGTTGCAATTGATGGTGAAGTCAGGTCGCGTTCCAGCTGTGAAATGAAGCCCTTCGACAGCTCTGCCCTGTCTGCAAGCTCCTCCTGCGTAAGACCCTTCAACACTCTTAGTTCTTTTATCTTACTTCCGATCCGCACTGCCTGTCCCTCCCAGCACATAATGCAAATAATTAAACAAAAAGTTTAGCAGAGCTAACCCATCCACTATTATACATGATATAATCTGCATGTCAAGATACAACTCAAATATTTTGAGACTGCGTAGGCTGTGGCGGCTTGGGACACCGGTGTCAGACCCCTGTCCCAAGGCCCTGCGGCTGATGGGACAGGGGTCTGACACCAGTGTCCCAAAAGCAAAAGGGCAGCTACAGGATAATCTCCCATATCTGCCCTTTTCATCATTCATTAAATTCGCATGTCACGAAGAAGCCTCTCGGAGTCTCCTCAACATCAATCACTTTTCCCTGTCTCGCCATAAGCCTTTCGGCAAGACGATAATTGCCGGACATTGCCACAGCAGGCTCTATTGTATAATAGAAGCTGGACGGAAGCTTTCCCTCCGTGATATCAACTATCTGCCCGACCTCCACCTGCCCCGGCCTTTCCATCTTAAACTGCATGGTACGCACCGCATGCCACCTCTTATTCTGCTACATTAAGATTCTTTCCCTTGAGGCCGATAAAGCTTCCCTTAGGAAGTCCGCCCTCCTCATGTCCTATAAGCCACTTGTTAGTAGCTGTTATAAGTGCATCCTCACCGCCACATACAGGACAGTCAGCATGCTGTGTTGTAAGCTCATAGTTCGTTCCCTTCGGAAGCACTACAGCTACCTGAAATCCCTTGTTATCAGGTCCGCATGGTGCATAGTGAAGTGTTGTGGCATACAGCTCAACAGCTGTTCCGGCAGGCACTAAGAATGCCTCCATCTTAGCTGTATCGTATGTAAAATCGTCCTCTACATCCCAGAGATTTCCAAGAATAAGAATAGCGTCTGTTGCCGCAACATTGATTTCCGAGCTTCTGTGATACTCTGCCGCATTTAAAAGCTGGTTGTGGCCGTTGCAGTATCCAATCTGTATAGGAAGCTCACCGAAAAACTTATTCTTAATCTCCTGTGCTGCCCCAAGACTCTCAAGCTGCTCAACCGATGGCTCATATACAACACCCTCAGGAACCTCTGTCTTTTTCATCTCTTCAACCAGTGAGCTGAAATCAATGTTCTTAATAACCTTTCCATACTTTTTAAATCTCTTGTCTGCTACCGAAATGATTTCCATTTCAATGTACCTCCTCAAAATATAGTTGCTTTTATTTATATAATTTTCGCTCCGGACAGCCCCATACCATCCTGATATGAAATTATATCTCTGAAATTATCCCTGATACTTTCTGATATGCTCATCGATAAGTGCCTGATCCGCAAAATAGTTTATCTTCATTGAGTTCTTCACATCGTCAAGTGTCTTTGCGGCAACCTCTCTCGCTGCCTCGCTGCCCTTTTTCAGCACCTCATATACATAGGCGATATCCTTCTCGTACTCTTTTCTTCTCGCACGGATAGGATTTAACTCCTCATTCATTACATTGATAAGGAATTTCTTGACCTTGACATCGCCAAGGCCACCGCGCATGTAGTGAGCCTTGAGCTCATCAAGGTCAGAGTAATCCGGAAGGTACTCTGCGAAGTGCTCAGGCTTGCAGAAAGCATCAAGGTATGTGAATACCATATTCCCCTCAATATGTCCCGGATCCTCAACCCTGATATGTTCCGGGTCGGTGTACATATTCTTCATAATCTTCTCTTTTACCTCTGCCTCAGACTCGGAAAGATAGATACAGTTGCCGAGTGATTTGCTCATCTTTGCCTTTCCGTCGATACCCGGAAGTCTTAAGCAAGCCTTGTTATCCGGAAGAAGAATCTCCGGCTCAACAAGCGTATCGCCGTATATTCTGTTAAAGCTTCTCACAATTTCCTTGGTCTGCTCAAGCATAGGAAGCTGATCCTCGCCTACAGGAACAGTGGTTGCCTTGAATGCCGTTATATCGGCTGCCTGACTTATCGGATAAGTAAAAAATCCGACAGGAATACTCGTCTCAAAACCACGCATCTGTATCTCGGACTTCACTGTAGGATTGCGCTGAAGCCTTGATACTGTTACAAGATTACTATAATAGAATGTAAGCTCTGTAAGCTCCGAAATCTGCGACTGTATAAATAAAGTGGATTTAGCCGGGTCAAGTCCGACTGAAAGATAGTCAAGTGCAACCTCTATTATATTCTGTCTTACCTTCTCCGGATTGTCAGCATTATCCGTAAGTGCCTGTGCATCGGCTATCATTATGAAAATCTTGTCATACTCACCTGAATTCTGAAGCTCCACTCTTCTTTTAAGAGAGCCCACATAATGACCTATATGAAGTCTTCCTGTAGGTCTGTCACCCGTCAAAATAATCTTTCCCATATAATCTCCTCCGTCCTGCAGGCGCATATCCATGCCGCATGCACTATACATTTTCTATAAAACACTTAGCAGGATTCGTATGTCAAAACATGCTATATACACTCATACATTAAATTGGCATGTTTTGACACACGAATCTTATTAGTAAATATATCTCTATTTCTTACATTAGTCAATGTGTTTCAGTTCAAACCTCTGAAACCTTTTCCGATAATCTCACTGCTGTTGGTTATCATAATAAATGTATCTTTTCCGTGGTTGAGCTTGATATAATTACGAAGCTCGACCGCCTGTCCTCTCTTTAATACGGTGAGAATGACATACTTCTGCTTATGTGTGAATGAACCCTCAGCCTTGAATGTGGTCGCGCCCTTTCCCAGCTCATTGTGTATAAAAAGCACAATATCATCCGGTGAGTCCGTGATAATCGTAAAATATTTGCACAGGTTGACGTTCTCAATGGTTCCGTCAATTACAAGCGTCTTTGCCATAAGTCCAACGAACGAAAACAGACCCGTCTCGATATCAAATACCATGCAGGCCGCTATGGTGATTGCCAAATCCACAATAAAAAGAGCCATTCCTATATTGAAGCTTGTATATTTCTTAAGAATCATCGCAATTATATCCGTGCCGCCGCCGGAGGCATTCATATTAAACATGATTGCTGCGCTGACCGCCGGAAGAACTATAGCAAATATAAGCTCAAGCACAGGCTGGTTGGTGAGCGGACCATCCATCGGAAAAAGCTTCTCGCACAGACTTAAGCCAACCGATGTAAGCACGCTCACATACACCGTCTTTATTCCGAAGCTCTTCCCAAGAAAGATAAATCCGATAACAAGAAGAACCATATTGATGACAAATGTAAACCACGCCGGTGAATACGGCAGAACCGCGCCTAAAATGACAGATATACCAGTGACTCCCCCGAACGAAAAATTATTCGGGAACTTAAACACATACACACCAACTACCAGAACCAGCGTTGCAAGAGTAAGCATAAGATACTCAAGCACAGCCTGTCCTATTTTACTTTTTACTTCCATAACCTTTATTCCTATCCTTATTTTTCCATCAAAAAATAATTTCGTTGTTTTGACAGTTTTATTATTATAACATATATACATTTTATTTTCTATAATTTGTTGAAATTCTGTCATACTTCCGGCTGGCATAATACATCTATTCAATATGCGCCCAACATCATAGCATTTAGGTATTGCCACACACACTTTATTGTGTTAATGTAATAGAAAATATTAATTTTTTATAAATTTAATAGGAGGATTTATTATGTTTTGTCCAAATTGTGGAACACAACTTGAAGATGGTGCATTATTCTGCGGCAGCTGCGGAGCCAAAATAGCCGCTCCGGCTCAGACTGCTGCCACTTCATCCGCTGCCTCTGCTCCTGCTGCACCGGGCAGACCGCTTGTATCCTTTAAAATCGGAAACATGGATTTTTCAATTGTAAAGGAGAACATTTACTTTTCAGGGCTTATAGCCGCTGTAGTTGCATTTATCGCTCTTTTCTTACCTTATCTTACATGTAAGGTAGATTTTTTGGGTGAGAAGGCAAAGCAGTCCGTTAATTTCTTTTCCGGAACAACAAGCAATGCCGTATTTATCACCCTTGTGCTTCTCGTATACATAGCAGCCAATTTATTCGGCAAGAAGCTTTTTGCAAGAATTACATCTTATGTCGCTCTGGCATTCTTTATTATAACATTAATAGGTATCAAGAGTGATATTTCAGATGTGCTTGGCGGTTTTGAATATTTTTCGGATGCAATAAAGGTATATCCTAGCATCGGTTTTTATATTGAGCTTATCGCAATGATAGTAATGTCATTCGGCTCACTTATAAAGTCCAGGCTCCTTCCGCTGATAATAAAGAAATAACTAAAAGCTGAAAGCCAATCCGGTTTCGGCAGAAGCCCTCAAATCCGGAAATATGATTATAGAATTTAATTTATTGAAAAATAAATCTGCCAATTAAAGATAAGACCTTGAATGAATACAGTTATTTGCTGCATTTCATTCAAGGTCTTATTTGCTGCCGCGTCACCCTAAGAGGCATTCCCGAAGGTTATTTTTTTCCTACCGCGTCACCTCTGCCGCAAGCTGCAGGTCATAGAGCTTTCTGTACACGCCATTCTGTGCAAGAAGCTCCTGATGATTTCCCGATTCAACGATTCTTCCCTTATCCATGACCATAATCTTATCGGCATGCTGGATGGTTGAGAGCCTGTGTGCTACCATGATGGTGGTTCTTCCGGTCATCAGCTTCTCCATAGCCTCCGTTATAAGACTCTCTGTCTCTGTGTCAATGTTGGCTGTAGCCTCATCAAGCACAAGAATCGAAGGCTTGTATGCAAGTGTTCTTGCAAAGGATATGAGCTGCCTCTGTCCTGCCGAGAGCGTTGAACCTCTCTCCGTAACCGGCTCATCATAGCCGCCCGGCATTTTGCTTATAAAGCTGTCCGCATTGACATATTTTGCCGCAGCCTTAATCTCGTCAAGAGTTATATTCTCATTTCTGAGTGAAATATTGCTCTTTATATCTCCCGTGAAGAGGAATACATCCTGCTGTACCTGACCTATCGCACCACGGAGCACATCGGTATCAATGTCCTTTATGTTCACGCCGTCGATAAGGATTTCACCCTTCTGAATGTCAAAATAACGCCCGATAAGATTAAGAATCGAGCTCTTTCCCGCTCCAGTGGCACCGACAAAGGCAACCTTCTCACCCGGATTGATCGTGAAGCTTACATCCTTTAAGATGTACTCATCCTTCTCATAGGCAAACCATACATTCTTGAACTCGATTTTGCCGTCAACCTTGACATCGACAGGGTGTGAAGGATTGACAATTTCAGGCTTCACATCGAGAATCTGAAACATCTTCTCAGCCGAAGCAAGTGATGACTGAAGTGTTCCGAACTGCTCTGCAAGCTCCTGAATCGGATCGAAGAAGGAGCTTATATAATTTATGAAAATATAAAGTGTACCTATTGAGATTGCACCTCCGAGCACAAGGCTTCCTCCGCGTCCGATGATTATGACAAGTGCCACAATCGACAGGAAGTAGATGACAGGTCTGAAAATGGCAAATATCATTACCTCCCTGAAGCCTGCCTTGAAAAGTCCCATGCTCTTCTCCTCGAACTGGTCATATTTTTCCTTCTCCCGCGTGAATATCTGGATAAGCTTCATGCCCGATATATTTTCCGAGAGGAATGTATTTATATCCGTAATCTTATTTCTTGTTATTCTGTACGCCTGCCTCGACAGATGTCTGAACACGAATGTGAGCACGCCTATTACCGGCAGGAGTAAAAATGAATATCCAGCAAGCTTTACATTGATTGAGAGCATGACCACCGCATAGCCGATAATCTTTACAATATTCTTAAAAAGCCTTACAAGCACACCTGAGAACATCTCATTGACCGCCTCAGTATCGTTGGTCACCCTGGTGACAAGCTTGCCGACCGGCTGTGTGTTGAAAAAGCTGAGTGAGAGACTGTGGATATGTGAAAACAATTCCTCCCTCATCTTATAGATTATATCCTGTCCAAGCTTCTGCAACAGATATGTCTGCAATGCATTCAGCACAAATCCGGCAAGCAGTGCCCCAAGATACAGGAGCGCGGCGTGGCATATACCGGTAAAATCAAAATGTCTCAATTCCTTCAGCTCATCCTTTGAAAGGCACCGCGCGCCGTCGACATAGCCCGAAAGCACCTCCGGCCCTGCCTCCTTTAAAGTCAAACATTCGTCCGTTGTTATGTTCTCCGCCATGTAGTAGCGGTCATTGTACAGAAACATCTGGTAGAATGGTCCATCATAGGAAGCTGCGTCATAATTTTTGCTGATATATACATCGCCGTAGCGTATAGCTCCTGCCGCCTCCTCATCGACGATGGCATAAGGATTATAGTAACCGTTTATATAGTAGTCTATGGCGTTACCGATTATGATAGGCTTGTAAAGCTCAACCACTGTTATGAGAAGCACCATGACGGACACAATAACCATTGTAAGCACATGTGGCTTAAGATATTTTAAAAGTCTTTTCATTATTCAGCCACCTCCCCGCTCGTCTGTCCTTTTGCCGCTTCAAGCTGCTGCTTGTCGAACATGCTCTTATAGATTCCGTTTTTAGCCATGAGTTCATTGTGATTTCCTATCTCGGCAGCCTTTCCGTCATCAAGCACCATAATCACATCCGCATTCTGAATTGTTGAAATTCTGTGTGCGATGATTATGGTTGTCCTTCCCTTTCTGTTCTCCTTCAGGTTGTTGAGGATATGCTCCTCTGTGTCGGTATCGACAGCCGAAAGCGCATCGTCAAGGATGAGTATAGGCGCATCCTTCATCAGTGCCCTCGCAATTGAACTTCGCTGCTTCTGTCCGCCGGAGAGGGTCACTCCTCTCTCTCCGACTATCGTCTCATAGCCATCCGGGAAAGCCACAATATTGTCATGTATGCACGCCGCCTTGGTTGCCTTTATAACCTCGCCCATATCATCGCCGTCCGCACCGAAGGCGATATTGTTTCTAAGGCTGTCTGAGAACAGGAAATTATCCTGTGGAACATACGCGATATTAGCTCTCAGTACATTTAACGGAATCTTATTTATGTCTCTTCCGTCTATAAGTATCATTCCCGGCTTCGTGTTGTACAGATGCAGCAGGAGGTTTACCAGCGTACTCTTTCCGTTACCTGTTCTTCCGATTACAGCAAGAGTTGTACCTGCCGGCACATCAAGGCACACATCATTGAGTGTCGGCTCAGTATGCCCATTGTGTATAAATGTAAGGTGGTTAAAGGTTATGTGTCCTTCAATCCTCTCGACCTTGTCCGCCTCCGGAGCATCAAATATCTCCGGCTTCTCATCTAAGACCTCCTTCACACGCTTGGCCGAGGCAAGTCCCTGTGATATTGAGGTAATGCTCTCGCCAGCTGCAAGCATAGGCCATACAAGCATAGTCACATACTGGTTGAACGCGACAAAGCGTCCAAGTGTTATATCTCCCACAAGTGCAAGATAACCACCGTAGAGAAGGGTTATAAGGCTGCTCACACCAATGATGACATCAAGAAGCGGCATAACCACCGCCTGAAGCTTTGCGACGCTCATATTCTTATCTCTTGTGCTGTCATTATACTTTAAAAATGCCTTAAGCTCCGCTCTCTCCTGAACAAATGCCTTTATAACACGGACCCCCGAAAAGCTCTCCTGGACCATATCGGTCAGATCCGACAGAGCCTCCTGCTTCTCCTTAAAGCGCTTTTCCATAATGGCACCATAGTAGAACTCACCTGCAAAAATGAATATCATAGGTATAATTGCAAGCAGCGTGAGCTTCAAATCGACATAAAATATCATCTGGCATATAACCATAACAGCCATTACCGTAGCATCAAACGCTGATATGACAGCCATACCTATAGCCATACGGATGGAGTTGAGGTCATTGATAAACCTTGACATCAGGTCTCCTGTCTTGTGCTCGTTATAGTACTCAACCGACATCTGCTCAAGATGCATGAACATATCGTTTCTTATCTCATACTGAATTTTTCTCGCCGCACCGAACAGGAAAAATCTCCACAAGAAACGTCCGACAGCTATAAGTGCTCCGGCAATCAGTATTGCCGCAATAATCTTTAACAGCCCATTAAAGCTGAGTGTATGTGCAGTGAGTCCATCGGTTGCTTCTCCCGTAAACCTAGGCACATATATATTCAAAAAATCCACCACAAACAATGTAGCTATACCGCCGATATACCGCCACTTATGCCGCGATATATATTTCCATAAAAACTTAAATTCCTGCATACGCTTCCTTTCTTTGCTTTGGTTGGGACAGGGGTCTGACACCGGTGTCCCAATCCTGGGACGCCGGTGTCAGACCCCTGTCCCGGCCATCCGCAACGCTCAAATAAGAGGAGCCCCGCAATCCGGAACTCCTCTTATTTCTATTTGTTACGAACCTAATTAATCTAGGCACATAAATTAGTCACCATTTAAATAATCTGCCCATTGAGCACAATTACATAATCTCGTAAATCCAGCCCTTAGGTGCTTCAATACGACCCATCTGGATACCTGTAAGTGTGTCATACAGCTTCTTTGTCACAGGACCCATATCGCTCATGCCGCTTGGAAGGCAGATTTCCGTACCATGGTCAACAATCTTACCTACAGGTGAGATAACTGCTGCTGTTCCACAAAGCCCACACTCTGCCATATCCTTAAGCTCTGCCTTTGCAACAGGTCTTTCCTCAACCTCAAGTCCAAGATAATCCTTGGCAACTGTGAGAAGTGAACGTCTTGTGATTGACGGAAGGATACTTCCGGACTTAGGTGTTACAACCTTGCCATCCTTGGTTACAAAGATGAAGTTAGCACCACCTGTCTCCTCAACGTATGTTCTTGTAGCCGGATCAAGGTACATATTCTCATCATAGCCATGCTCATGTGCATCTACAATGTTGAAAAGGCTCATTGCGTAGTTAAGACCCGCCTTGATATCACCTGTTCCGTGAGGAGCTGCTCTATCCACATCAGATACTCTGATTGTGAGTGGCTTGGCACCGCCCTTGAAATAAGGGCCAACAGGTGTTGTGAATATTCTGAACTGATACTCTGTGGCAGGCTTTACACCGATTACAGGGTTGCTTCCGAACATATATGGTCTGATATAAAGTGTAGCACCGCTTCCGTAAGGTGGAACGTAAGCTGCATTGGCTTCAACTGTCTTTAATACAGCGTCAACGAACTTCTCCTTAGGGAAAACAGGCATCATGAGCTTCTTACATGAATTCTCCATTCTCTCACCGTTAAGATCCGGACGGAATGTAACAATCTTACCCTGCTCAGTTGTATATGCCTTGAGCCCCTCAAAGCATGTCTGTGCATACTGGAGAACGCCTGCACACTCACTGATGACTACCTTATCATCCTCTGTAAGCACACCATCATCCCATGCACCTTCCTTATAATTAGAGACAAATCTCTTATCGGTCTTGATATAACCGAAGCCGATATTTGCCCAGTCGATATTCTTCTTTTCCATATAACAAATCCTCCTTGTTTTTGCGAAGCAAAAATCCGAGCTCATGCGAGGAGAGGATTCTGCCTCCTTGTTTTTGCGAAGCAAAAATTCTGCCACATATTAAACGCTGTGCTTATGTGCGTGCATGTAGCAAATTTTTCTCCTTGTTTTTTAAGGAAAACGCGTGCCCTGCGGCAGAGGATTTTCCCAGTGATAAAACAATTGCCGCAGCGCGGCTATGTTTAAATAATACCCCCATGTTTCTACTGCGTCAAGATACATCATTAACTTTTTAGCGTATAAAGTATACTTATTTTAATGTATTGCAACCTCATTTATGTTAAAAAACATCAATTTATCTAATTTGGGACACTGGTGTCAGACCCCTGTCCCAGATTGTGTGGGACAGGGGTCTGACACCAGTGTCCCAAGCATACTTTACACTATGATGTCCGCAGTCTCGAATCTGATTACCTTATCAAGCTCCCCCAGCGGCATTTCAACCTGATAGCCAAGCTTTCCCGCACTGAAAAATATTGTGTCATAGTCATAGGCTGTCTTTTTGCCCTCGCTCTGTGCCTCCTGCGACGGAACATGGAATACTGTCCTGAAAAATTTCTTCATGCCAATCGGTGAACAGCCGCCGTGGATATAGCCTGTGAGCGGCAATAAATCCTTAGACTTTAACATCTCAATCGACTTCTCACCGACAGCCTTTGCCGCCTTCTTTAAATCAAGCTCCTCAGCAACAGGAATGACGAAAACATAATGGTTTCCTGTCTTTCCCGTTGTCACAAGCGTCTTAAACACCCGCTCTTCATCCTGTCTGAGCACAGCTGCAACCTCAACTCCGCTTACTGCCTGCTCCGGGTCATAGCTGTGCGGTGTGTACTTTACCTTCTTCTGGTCAAGTATGCGCATTACATTTGTCTTTTCTTCTTCCTTTTTCATAACAAGCCCTCGTTTTTTTCACACTATTGTGCATTTTTCTGAAGCTTCTTAACCCAGTCGAAGTAGTCGCTCTCCGTTATCATCACATCGCCAATCACCTCAAGCGAAGGGATTCTCTCCTTCAAATATGCAAGGAACGGATCGCCGTACTTCTCATCGGCCTCAATTATGGTGTTGCCATTTTTCTTTACAAGACCTATATACTGATACTTTATTAACCTGTTGTTCGGATTGACTCTCTGCGTGTAGCATGCGCCTATGATGTCCTGTATCGGATGCACATTAACGTACGCCATCGAACCCTCAACTATATAATCGTCTGTGATAATAACAGGAACCGGCTTCGTCTTTTTTCCCTTAAGTATCAGAAAGCTTGCGTTTCCGGCTTTTACCTGATTGTCAAAATCACGAACCACGCTCTCAGGCAGGCTGCTTCCCTTGGCGGCCTCCTTCACCCAGTCATCAGCCGTCCTGTTTGCCCTCTTTATTCCCATGCGGATAAACAATGTTGAGGCAGCAAACCATAAAGCACCCAGCACTCCAAGCACAACAGTTATCGCGGAGACCTCATGCGTGCCATCCATGATAAGGTCCATATCAATCCTAAAGCCCCAGCCCGGAATGTTGCACAGCACACCCACAGCCAAAAACGCTATTATGTAGCCGACCATCGCGCCCTTCTTCTTGGAGGTCTTCGCAAGATATGCAAAATAACCCTCGCCGAAAACATTCCGTCTCTCATCGTCTGTCATACTCTGGCAGAATATTTTTCCCTCTTTACCTTCCATTTTTCTTCTCCTTTTAAATTATTGCAGCTATTCTCTTTTTCCGAACAGCTGCAATTTATTTGGCTTGAAACCATGTACATTATTATACTTACATATCTGTCCTCTGGCAAGTGTCATTCCCGCAAAAAACAAGCCCCGGCAAACTCTCTCTTAATCTCAAGAAAGACCCTCATATCCTCCATGATATGATAGAGCATAGCCCGGTTCTCGAACTCCTCCCTGCTCCTTGGAAGCTCCTGAACCGAATAGCTCTCCCGAAGTCCCGCAAGCTGCTCTAAAAGCTCCTTCACATCATTCTCCTCAGCAAACTCATCCGCTGTTTTCATAACAAAAACTGCTAATGCCCTCACCTGCTGCGGTGCTGTAGTAAGACGCACAATATCCGAATACACCCTCTTTAGGATAATGCACTGTCTTGCACGCATCTGCATGTACTCATAGTAGTAATCATTCTCCCCAAGAAAATGATTGTTCATATAGTAGAGTGCCTCTTTTTTGAGATTAGCAAGCATGTTGTCCAGCTCATCAAAGCACTCACCTGTGTAGTCCGACTTGTTCTCGCGCTCCATATACAGTGACATTCTTCTCAATATATGAACCATCTTGTCATCAACCATCCTCTGATATGCCACAAGCTTCGCTCTGCTGTCGGGCATGAACAGATTAAGCAAAATTCCGACACCGACACCAATCACAAGGATAAGAAATTCATTAAGTATCATCTGCCATGAACAGCTTCCCGCTGAAATATAGTGAGTGCACAACACCGCTACCGGAGCTATAGCCTCCTTCATATCCAGTACAATACAGAATGTAAGATACGGAATCAGCACAATTCCGAACGCCCACACATGATACCCCGCAAGCGGAAATATCGCAGCAGACAGAATCGTCATAATGACAAAAATCACAAGCCTCTTCGCCGCAATCCGCACCGTCTCCTTCTTGGTATCCTGTATGGTGAGAAGTGTTATAATTCCCGCCGCATAAGCAAAATCAAGCCCCAGTATAACCGCAAGTAAAACCGCAGCTACGGAGCCTGTTACATACTTTATCAGCTTAATAATCTCTTCTTTCTCCATAAAAATATGCCTGCTTCCTCATTTATATGGGACAGGGGTCAGACCCCGTGTCCCAGACTTGGGACATGGGGTCTGACCCCTGTCCCAATAAGTCCTTTCCAGCCCTCAATCACCTGCTCCAGCAAAAGCATATCAATATGCCTGCAGAGTTGTACCTGCTCTGCGCCACTCTTAAAAGCCGCATCCATGTAGGCTCTCTGAAGTTTTTTTATGTTCTCTGCCATGGCTTTCTCGCCTAACAGCTCCATCATCGCCACCGAATCTAATAAAACCGGACGGAACAATGTGTCCCTTGTCCGCTCCACACTCTCATGCGGTTGAAAATCAGCGCAGAACCGGACAATATCGCCATGTAGCTCATCAAGACATGAAATCGAAGCCTCCATAAACTGAACCGGACTGTCCACCTTACCGCTGTACTCCTTAAGTGAAGCAACCATTACCTTATCGTCAAGCCGCTGCAGCAATTCATCTTTGGTAAGCTCCAGTCTGTCGGGTTCGTCCGATTTCTCATGCTTATTATTTATGAACACCAATGTATTGCCGGCAGTGTTCACACCCTTATACACAACTGCATGCTTGTGTCTTTCGTCAATTCTTATACCGAGCATTGCGCAGTCCATCTCATTTAAGATAACTATGACATCCTGCCTGTCAACGTAATTTTCAACCAGCTCATAACCATTTTTCTTAAGAAAAATATCAAAGTACTTCTTTTCCTGCAGCATTGAACCTGCCATATAGCCGCCGTCACACTTCGCCACTATATACGGAAGCTCCATCCCCAATGCAACCTCATAATCCTGAAAGTCAAGTCCCTTGCTCTCAAGCATATTTGCGACACCGGCAAATGAGCAGGATGAATTGAAGGTCATATATTTCATCTCAAATTTCCCCCTGTTTTAACTATTTAAAATGTATTTGGGTTCAACATCTGTAAGCCGGACTTACCAGTTTTCTCCCGCTTCATTTGCCTTATTCATCAGCGTATTTTCAAGCACGGAAAAAGCCGGTATGAAGCTGTCCCTTATAAGAAGAAGCAGTTCATCTGCCTCATCTTCATTGTATATATGAACGGATGTATTGCGCTTTTTCAACATTGACAGCCACACGGCTGAATCATCCAGAAAGCCCATTTTATATCCGAGCTGCAGTATCTCGCGGGGCGAACCTGTCTCTGCCTCCACCGCTCCATGAAGCTTTAATATCTCCTGCAACGCCTTCCACGCAAGCTCGAATGTCAAATTAAACTGTCCGATTATGCCTGTCCTGTATATTTCATTTTCATCTGCAAATTCAAAATCCGCTTTTCTCAAGACAGCAAGGCAATTGGAAAAATTATCAAGCTTTTTCATATATGACAACACCATCCCTCTCAATCTCTTTTTTCAATTCTTCCGATATCACTGAATCCATATCAATCACATCAAACATCAATAGCGAATGTACGTTTTCCTTGATGTCCCAATAAAATTCATCAAAATCCCCACCATACACGGCAATATCCACATCGCTTCTCTCAGTATTGCTCCCTCTTGCCCTCGAACCAAACAGCACAACCTTCGTAACCGAATGTTTTCCGGCAAACATAACAATCTCCCGCTCAACTCTTTCAGGAAGATTATATTTCATTGTACATCCTCCTCTAAATCCAGTAGTCCGGACAATGTCCTCCGTACGCTCTGCAGCAATCAAAAATATCCTCAAGCCACTTCGTTTCCTGCTCATATATAAACGATAATTCGCAAATTTTATAAATTAAATTTCCGTCACCACATCGTCTATCCTGCGCTTAGGCACAACATAGTTGCGGTTCCCATCAAGGTAATATTTCACATCGTCATTTTTCATATCCTCAATGCTGCTTGCATGCGACGGATATCCGAATGCGATAATCGTGTGAAGCACCTGATTCTGTGCAAGCCCGAACATCCGTGAAAGCTCAGGCTTATTGCATGCGCCTATAATGCAGCTTCCAACTCCATGCGCCCATGCCGCAAGTCTCATGTTCGCGATGGCAAGCCCTGCATCCGTGTCACAATTCTTGTTAATGTCCGTATTTTCCACAACTCCGATGAACAGTACAGGCTCCTCACCCTTTTTTGGCTGTCCCTGCTCAGGTGGAAGATAGCCCGCCCACTTGGTGAGCGCAAAGACCTCTTCAACCTTCTTCTGCGATTTCACAACAACATAGCTGAGCGGCTGCCTGTTCGCCGCACTCGACGCGTTGCGCGCCGCCTCCAGTACCTCCGCGATTATCTCATCAGATACTGCTGTCTGCTTGAAACGGCGGTAGGTTCTGTTCGTTCTTATTAAATCCATAAGCTCCATGAAATTGTCCTCCTTTTAAACCAGTAAGGATGGGTAGAAATCATTATTCAACGATAATTTTTCGCCCCATCCAAACAATATTTATATACTGTTTATAATTCTATCACACATGCTAGCACAATGTATCATCCTTAGCAATACAGTATTTCAACCGGCGCGCTTAGATTTCACTCCCATTTCACCACCACAATGTCTTTATCCAGCCTGTCATACGGCATATACTCGTCACAATATGCCATTATAATGCCTCAACGGCTCTCCTATATTCATCCATAAAAAACCGGACATATTTTTCAGCGCTCCTGTAATAAATTCCATACTCTATATTCTTTGTATCCGCAATCATTTTGTTAAAAAATGTGCAGAATATCATTTCCATATCCTGTGGCTCATTAACCTAATTCATTTTCAAGAAGCCTTGCCGCATCCCTTACGCAGTCAATGCACTCCCTCTTTACAACTCCATCCTCAATTCCCTTTAGCTCCTTGCAGATTACGGTGCCGTTCTGCTCCTTGAAGGAGGTGATTATGTTTCTCGCACTCTTCATCGTTTTCTGTGGGTTCTTATTGATTGCCCCAAGCACGTTGACTGCCCCGATAATCGCACCGCAGGTCGCCTCCATGCTGACACCTATTCCGACCGCAAAGCCCTGATTCAGATTCTTCATAGTCACCTCATCGATGCCTGCAAGGTCGCAGTATGTACATGCCACCGCCTGTGCGCAGTTAAAACCGCACTGCTTTTTCTTCTCTGCCTCTTCAACTCTTGTTTCCATGCTGTATTCTCCTGTCAATTAACTTCCATATATATGGTATTTCTCTCCGGCGCAGCCCCGCTCTTCTTAAATAAATCGCGTATTGTGACAAACTCATAACCCTGCTTCTTAAGCTCCGGAATAATCGTCTTTATCGCCTCAATCGTCTGCACATTCCCCTGCATATCGTGCAGGAGAATAATGAAGCCCGGCTTAGCCTGCGCAAGGATTCTCTGTACCCTCTCCACTGCCGACACCTCAGGAAGCCAGTCCTCACAGCCGTAGCCGCAGATAAAGGTGAGGTCGATTAGGTCATACATCTTTTTATCGTGGTCAATGTACGGCGGTCTGAAAAACTGCGGCTTGTCGCCTGTAAGCTTCTCGATAACATCCGATGTATAGCTTATCTCGTCAAGGATTTCCTGTTCCGATAAAGTGGTCATCGCGCTATGTGTGCGTGAATGGTTTTCGATTGAACAGCCCATGTCATGTGCGCGCTTAACAAGCGGTGCCGTACTGTCGGTGACATTGTTTCCTATCAGGAAAAAGCTTGCCACCACGCCGTTCTCCTTAAGCACATCAAGCACCTTGTCGGTAATGCCCGCCGTCGGTCCATCGTCAAAAGTCAATGCAACTAATTTTTTCTGCTCCATCATGTGTTCTCCTTTATATTTCGGTATAAAAATGGCTGTACCGGCAATTTACGGCTACAGTCCCTCTATCACTTGCTCCTCTTACTCATCTTTTTAAGATAGCTGTTCTTTAACTCATTCTCACCCTTAAGTCTCTCTATCTCAGCCTTCAGGTGCAGGACATACTCGCGGGTCAGCTTCACGCCTCCGCGCACTGCGATATCCTCATGCTTTTCCATCTCGTCAAGCCACCGGTTTAACGATTTTTCCCTTATATCGTTGTAGGTATTATCATCCTTTATAAACATAGTTTTCTCCAATGATATTGAAGTCAAAACATTCTCCAATTCCAATATATTTTATAACCCCAGACCAAGCCGCAAAGAAATTATCAGAACGCCTTTCTGAGTATCCCCACTCCAAGCGGATAAGGTCCCGTATGCACCGCTATCGTCGCGCCAATCTGGAATATGTCTATGTCATTTCTTCCTGTATCCGCCTGAACCATATCCCTGAACTGAACCGCTTCCTTCTCATCATACCCAAAGCCTACGACAATAACATAGTCATCTATGTTCTCCCCTGTCTCCGCAAAGTACTTATGCATAAGGTCTATAACCTTGACCATGGACTTCTTTCTTCCGTGTGCTATTCCGCCGGAGTAGATTTCTCCGTCCTTTAATATAATCATCGGTTTAAGCCCCAGTGTTCCGGCGATTATTCCGGCAGTCTTTCCCGCTCTTCCGCCATGCACAAGATAGTCCATTGAGCCGACTGTGAATAATATTCTTGAGTGAGGTATCATCTCGTTAAGTCTCTTAATCGTATCTGAAAGGCTCCAGCCTGCGTCACGCATTCTCGCCGCCTCAAGTGTGAATATTCCCTGAAGCACTGTGTCAACCTGCGTATCCATAACCTCAATGACCGCATCCGGATAATCCTCAAGTACCATGTTCCTGGCATTCATCGCAGAGTTATATGAGCCTGAGAACTTGGTTGTTATGCACAGGCACAGTATCTCCTCGCCGTTTTTTACATACGGCATAAATGCCTTCACATAGTCATCAACCGATGGCATTGATGACTTAGGGTACACACCCTTGTCCTTAACCATTCTCTCATAAAAATCGCGGATTCCTATATCTGCTATCTCCCTGTCATACTGCTTCTCATCAAAGGAAACATAGAAAGGAACCACATCTATATCATACTTTTTTGCGCGCTCTGTGCCAAGGTCGCAGGAGCCATCTGAAATTATACGAAACATAATTTACCTCATCTTTTCTATTAATAATTTTTATTTCCGAATCTTATATTGCAACACAGGCTTCCTCCGCTTCTAAATCCAGTGGGATTACGGTAGCCCTATTTCAAAAAATCAATGTAACTGTTCAGAACTACCTCGAAAATGCTATGCATTTCCTCGGTGTGACATATCCGCCAAATATCACATCTGCTTTCTTACAACGGCATATTCATCGTTCATGGAAAAATATGCACACCTGTCATTAGTGCCCTGAAGAAACTTCACAAGGTCATCCTCATCAAGGTCCATATCGCATACATAGCACTCCGACTCTTCATCATATACATAATAACTGCACATCTCGCAATTGGTAGCTGCCATTATTGTACCTCCCATCTTTCTGCCTGCTCTGCGGCATTCTCAAGTCCCTTCAATGACATCTCGTATGAAAGGACTGTAAGAACCCCAAGCAATACCAGCCTGTAAGCTTCATCCGAATGCAAGCCTCTGTTTCGCATAGCTGCGTCCGCGAGCAGCACTGAATGGACTATAAGCTCCTGCTTTATATCAAGCTTATCCTGCTCTTCTCCAAGAATAAGGCTGATGTCATAATCATCCGTATTGCCGCACCGTGCCTGACACACCGCACAGCCCGGGGAAATGTTGTACTTTTCCTTGTGCAGCCTCTCAAGCCACTCCTCAGCCTGCGCCTTATCACAGCCCTCATTGAACGCTAAAAGAGCGTCACATATAAGCTTAATCGTGTCATCCGTGTACGGATTGTTTCCACAGGTCTTTGCAAGCCCGACTATGGCACCAAGCAGCTCCCTGTCATGCAGGCTCATCTTACTTATATATCCTTTGTGGACATCATTTCTATTCATAAAAAATAAATCCTCATTTCCAACACCGGTTTTATTTTATCCATAAACTAGTATTTATAACTACATTGTAGCACATTTATCTCCATGTCACAACTAAAACAGAACCTTTTTACTTTTATTTAAAAATTCAATTCGTGGGCAACGCGTGCCAGTTAGTATTTGAGTGTATATTGTATTATGTTTATGCATATCAGCTCCGTTGTACAAAGCAAGATGTCCTAATAACTCTGATAATGGTATTCTTTACGTTCGCACCAGAATCTGATTCCACCCAAAAAAACTGCTGTCATATCAATCCGCCAACGCAGCAGACTGTATATAACCGCAGTTCCTTTACCAATATTTTTTTCTTATAGTTTCCGAGTATCAGAACATGCTATATCCCTGGCCGTACATAGCGTATTATATCTATGCATAAATATAATACGTTATACACTCATAGATTAATTATGCATGTTCTGACACCCGGTCTATGACCCTTACGGTAAAAAAGGATTTACTTCATTCTATCCTTAACATAGTTCATAATGTCCTCGTTGTCCTCAGGCATACGGCAGCCGACTATGTAGGTACCATCATCATCCGTTGAACGGATAATAACACCTGTGAGCTTCTCTCCCTTCAACAGCTCAAAAGCATTGATTTTTATTTCGACTTCTTTTCCTATTGCAGTCTTGAATGCTTCATCCCTGACTGCAAATGCGAATCCGCCTGCACTTATGTTCACCAGCTTACCTATTGCAGTATGTGCTGTTCCCTTAATTAAAGTCTCGCATGAATTGGTCATCGCAAGTCTCGGATACTTTCTTCTGTTCATGACCTCAGGTCTTGAGGAAAGAACAAGCATGTAGTGTCCGGACGTGTTCCTGTCTACAGCAACACACGAATCCTTCCATATATACAGTTCATTGTTAACTATAATATGTATGTTATACTTTTTATTCTTAAAGTCACCTAAGAATGAAGCCAGCTTGTCGGCTGCCGGAATATACACATTGCCCTGCTTTACCAACGTAACTGTTGTGTGATACTCTTTTCCACTCTCTTGGTCGAACAAGGATACACTCATTCCCTCCTGAATATCCTCAACGCTCATGAACCCGCCTGCTCCAAGCTCAGATACCAGCTTACCTACAACGCTCTCTATATCTGAAACGCTCTTGGCAGTCTCATCATACTTGCTCATCATGGTTCTGGTAGTCTCTTCAGACTCCTTAACACCCTTTACAATCGTAACCATAATGTCCTGAACCTGCTTCATATTGTCAACCATGCTCTGGTTTGAAGTCTCAACATGCTTCATTGCCGAATCCACAACCTGTATCTCGTCTCCAAGCTGCTTGGAATCACTTGCAATCGTTCCAACGCTGCTATTTACAAGCTCAATAGTCTTCAAGGTCTCTGATATAAGCTTGAGTATTGTTGTTATTGATTCCGTCATTTTGTCCGATGTGCTTTCAAGAAGTCTGAGAGCCTCCATAATACTGCCGGAGGACTTCTGTGTGCCTGTACTGAGATCTCTTATCTCATCGGCAACTACCGCAAAGCCGCGGCCTGCATCCCCGGCTCTTGCAGCCTCGATTGACGCATTAAGCGCAAGCAGGTTAGTCTTTGAGGTGATTCCCTCAATAGTACTTGTCTCCTCCTTCACACGCTCAAACTGGCTGTGGAAGTCACTTAAAATATTTTCGACATCTGCCGAAAGCTCTGCCATGGAGTTGGTTGCTTCAACAGCACTCTCAAGCTGTCCGGAGCTTGAAGCTGCATGCTGTGCTGACTTCTCACTTATATCAACAATATGCTCTACAAGACCGGCTACATTCCCTACCTGTTCATTGATATCATTAGTCATGTTCATTGTAGAATCAATCTTCTCACTGAGCACGGCGTTATTCTGTGCAACATTCTCCATTCTTGAAACTACAGCACCCGCACCTTCCTTATTCTCCTCGGACAACTCACGTATTACCGTAACACCATCAACTATTGTGCTGCTCGCACCCTTTACCTGATGTACAGTCATCACCACACGATTAAGATTATCCTTCACAGAACCTAAAAGCGAACCATCAGACCTTATAAGGTGGCTGGTTGACATGATATATCCAAAATAACAAAGCATGGTTATTCCAAACTCCAGCTCATAATACAGCTTATCCTCAGGGGTTTTCATTCCGCCAAAATAACAGATTGCAATATTGATCCCCACTATCACAAGATTCATTGTCGAGAAACGCAGCAGGTACCACTTATCCTTATAAATCATGACCATGCTCGCAAGCGGAAAAATGTATGTAAATGCAAAGCCCTGCTTCGTGGTCGCCATGATATACAGGTAAACTATACCGAAGCCATACGCAAGAACATTCTTATATTGTTTTGTAGCCGCTCCCTGCAGCTTCAGCAAAATGCAGCCCGCTATAAAAGGCACCCAGCCGCAAACCAACAGCATGGCATAGTAAGCTGTGCTCCTGCGCCCCTTCGCAACTTCAACCGCATAAGCAGCTGAAAATACAACCAGCATGGCAAGCCACATTCCTCTTGCTATACGATTGGCACGCGCCTCAAATTCTTTTTCATCATGCTCCATATTCTGTCCTCCGTTTTATCATGAGTATAATGTACCCACATTCAATAATTGATTGTAACACATAATAAAAAAATTTACTATGGTTTACAAAAAAATATTACGATGTCAGGGGCAAAACATACTCTATAAACTTAGCGTGTATAACGTATTATATTTATGCATATCACCGCATCATGTGGTACTTCTCCAGTCCAAGCGAAAGGGCGATGACGACAATGTCCGTCACCGCCCTTCGCTCAAAGGTTCGCAGCTGATTTATTCAGCGTTTTCTTTCTTCTTTTTGCTGTAAACGGTGATGCCGATCACAGCACCGCCGCTGATAAACAGCAGTGCGATCCAGAGGAGCATATTGCTGTTGTCACCGGTCTGCGAAGAATCCGGATCAGTCGGTGTTCCGGTAGCTGGAATCTCAACTGCCGCCTTCTTGCAGCCGCAAACCTTGCACTCTTCATGCTTGGAGCCATTTTGCGTTGCGGTCGCTTCCTTGTCAACAATCCACTTGAAGTCGTGCGCCGCCTTATCGGCCTTATCTCCGCAAGAGCATTCATGCCAGTGGTTGTCGGCATCGTACTTCCACTCGCTGCCGTAGCTGTGAGTATGCTCACCGCCGCCGGTTGCCGGGATGGTTTCGGTTGCCATCGTATAACCGCAGACGGTGCATTCCTTATGCTTCGTACCGTCGGCGGTAGCCGTTGCCGGAGTATCAATAATCCAGCCGCTTGCGGTGTGTGCTGCAACATCTTTCTTATCGCCGCAGGAGCATTCATGCCAGTGGTTGTCGGCATCGTACTTCCACTCGCTGCCGTAGCTGTGAGTATGCTCACCGCCGCTATTGCGCAGAATCGTCAACGTGTAGGTTTTAGCACCAATTACCACGACAATGTCGGTTGTGCCGCTGTTAGGGATGGCAACGGTTGCGCTGCCGCCGGTGGACAGAGCCTGTCCGTTGATGCTCACGGGCTCGCCGTTTCCAGACACCGCTGTGACTAGCGTAGATGTTGCTCCGCTATCATTTTGCAGCGTATAGGTATAGTTCGTTCCGTTGGCGGTAAAATCGCCGAGCCCCACTGCCAGACCTTCAAATGTCAGAAGGTCATTACCGGACACTGCGGCTCGCACCACTACGCGGGTGCCAAGCCGGGAGAAGGTGACGGTTTCCGTCTGGAAGGTTTCCCCGGAGATGTCACCGCCAATACTGGTCTTTTTCGTTTCCAGAACGGTCCCGGCAGCATCCAGCAGCGTGGTCACCAGTGCTGCGCTAGTCTGAGACTGCAGGGAGTTGTTGCGCAGGGTAATGGCGGCGGTGCTGTGACCGTTTCCGTCGTTCCCCTGTGTCACATCCATCGTCATCCGCTCTCCGGTGCGGACCAGTGCGCCGGTCATATGGACGCTGGCCTCGCTGTCACTGCCGTCATACTCCGGCAGGCGCTGATTGCTTCCCGTTCCACCGATCTGACCTTCCGCCCACGCCTCGGCGTACAGATAGGTACCCACATTGGGTATCTCGGTTTTGCCAATTGAGTTCATATACTTGCCCAGATCATAGGTCAGGTCCAGTGTAAAGGTTCCCTGATCGATGCGGGCGAGGGCGCTGTCTTCGGAAATGGTGATTTCATTATCGCGAACCGATACGCCGTTTGTGGTGCAGGCTACCACTGCAGATTTGGTATGCAGATCATCCGCATAGAACGCAAGCTTCACCTCGCGGTTCTTTCCGCCAGCCAGCGTGGCGGCAGAGGAATTATAGAGGGTCATGCGCACCGTGCGCTTGCCGGCGCTCTCCGCAATCACTTCCATTTGCGAGATGCCAATGTCGGGATAATCCAGATACGCTGTGCCGTTTTCGTTGATGCCGCCGGCGGCGGTGATGGTATAGCTCGGGTTGGTCACGCGGTCCTTCACATGGTGCCAGACGGTAAGGGTGGTGCTTTCATTTGGCAGCAGTTTTTCCGTAAGGGTGGCGGTTTCCCCGCTGCCAAGCTTGACCGTTAGGTTTGTCACATCGTTCAGCCCGGTGTTGCGGATGGTAAAGCGAATTGGTGTCAGGCTGTTCAGCGCCAGCGTTGCATAATCCACACCGATCTGTTCCACTGCCACCGCGTCGGTGACAAAATCAGAGGTAGCGGTATAGAGGATCGTTTTCTCACCCGGAACGGTCACGTTGCCGATTACCTGCGGGTTTTCATCGTCATAGAAGGTGGCCTGAATGACAGCCTGCACCTGATTGCTGCCGCTGACATAGGCATCAAAGTGGTCAGCCAGCGTGCGATCCGGCAGCTCTGCCAGTTCCAATGGTGCGGAGAGCGTGTAGGTATTTTCGGCATAGCGCAGCTTGGCCGCCTTCAAAATGCCGTGATCTACCGCGCCGTTTGCGTTATTGACAGTCTCGTTCCAGACGATGGTAAGATCATTGCGGCTTCTATGATCCCCGCTGAGGGAAGCGAAGCGGAAGTCTCCGCCCACGACGGCGTTGCCGCTGCTGGTCAGGACAGACAAAGAGCCGGGGAAACTGTTGGACATGGTGCCGCTGCCGTCCACAGCCAACAGCTGAATATCGCTGCTGCCGTCTCGGACACTGTGCCAACCGATGACAAATCGGTCATCCCCGCTGCCGAAGTTGGCTGCAACGACCTGGGAGTTTTCGTCAAGATTGCTGTCACAGGTCGCCAGCATGGCTGTACCGGGAGTTCCGTCAGCAGCCACGGTACAATAGGCGATCTCGTAGGCGGAGGTATCTCCGGTTCCGCTGCGGTCCAGTGAGTAAACCGCCATAGCGGTTCCGTCGGGCAGCATGGCCGCCTGCAACGCCTTCACGCTGCCAGTAGCACCGTTATAAAGCATTTTGGCATTGCTCCAGTCGCCGTTACTGCTGTCATAGCAACTGTACATGATACAATCTCTGGTCGTGAAGTTCAGCAGGTTGCTACCCTGCGTACCGGGGTCGGGGGTGTAAACGCTGCGCCAGAACACGATGGCCTTGCCGTCGCCGCCCACTGCCGTAGCTGGGGCCAGATCCGGCGTGCCGTCGTTGGTTAGGCGGGTGGAAGTCCAGGTTGTGCCGTTATAGACGGACACTACGATCTCCGTGCTGTTCATCAGCAGGTTTTGCTCTTCCAATGTCACGGGATCACCGGCATTTTTACCCGGCAGGTCGGTGCCCATGCGAACCCAAGCCGCCGCCGCGAAGCTGCCAGTGCCAGACAAAGAAACGCTCGTGTCGCCGTAGCCGGGGAACTCTGTGGGAACGTCAATTTCACTGGAGGGAGTATAGACGCCGCCATTGAGGGTGGAGAAATGCGCCCGGCTGTCGTAAATACTGCTGCTGTTGCCGTCGTTAATGTATGCCAATACCTTCCCGTCATCACTGAGCTGTGGATAGGATGTAGGGTTGGCATTGGTCTGGATGTTTTCCAACCCATTGGTGGAGTTCAAAGAGAACAGCATCATCCGCTGCTGGGGCTGGCCCCAAGTACGGGCATATTGCTCCAGATAGTCCCGGCTTTGGAGCGTTGCACTGCCAGAAGCCACCTGCATTCCGCTCTGGACCGCCGCCATCCTCAGCGAGGCAAGGCTCAGCCCACTAGTAGCGCTATTCCAGTAGTCGTCGATTGTTTTCCAGTCATTAAAAGTCCTGGTGGCTCCAAGGGTTCCGGAGGCGATCACCGCCTCGTAGGAGATAAACAGGAAGGTTGCCACAAATTTGATTCCCACTTCGCTTTGGATCCCCAGGGCCTGACCATTGATCTGGCGCTTTGTCTCGTCGGCAAGATAGGTGCGGGAAAGGAACTTATTCTGACTGTCCACATCCAAATTACCGAATAGGCCGATCTTCAGCGCCACAACCGAATAGTCAAAGCCAATGCCGCCAAACGCGTGGACATAGGCGTTGATACGCAGCGTGGTCAAAAAGTCATTCACAGCCGTGGCCGTGGGATCGCTCCAGGCAAGCTCTGTACCCTCGCCCTGCCAGCCGTAGCGCACTGCGGTACGGAAATCCAGCTGAATGGCACCACCCAGATCAAAGGTTGCTGTCAACGGCACGGGACCAGCCATGGCGTTCACGCTGAAGTTGAAGCCCACGCCAACGCCGGCGGTAAAGCCGCCGCCTATGGTGAAAACCTCCCACTCCTTTTTTTCGGCGTTATAGCGGATTTCCGCTTCGTAAAAGCCCTCCAACTGCAAGTTGAGATCCGTGTTGGTAACCTTGCCGACCATGGAGTTGGCTTTGTAGTCCCCCTTGGGATCATAGGTGCCCTGGGCCATCTGGCTCAGGTCCCCGGTCCCGGGCACGCCCACTTCCAGGTTCTGCGTCAGCACATTCGCACCCAAGGCCACGCCGTCCTCGGAATAGTCCATGTCCTCCATCTCCAGCGTATTGTACCCGGCCCAAATCATGGCACGGAACACGGAAGGATCTTCGCTAGGGGTGATAAGCATTTTGAACACGGATGTGTCCACCGGACCGCTCAGATCATCCAGCCGTCCGGTCAGCACCTTGAGAATGTTACTATCGCCCACTCCGCCAAAGTCAACGTCATTCACTCCACTGGAGTCCTTCATCGTCAACAGAATACCGGTGACGCGCTCATCCTCTGTCACCTTGGGCACTCGGGTCAGATCAACGACCCTGAAGGGCATTATTTTCTCCTGTAGCAGGCTGCCGTTCAGGCTCAGCTGCGTTTTCATACCCACATCCTTGCCGTCGGCGATCCATCCAGAGGTGGTCATGGTGGCCTCGGTGAGGGTCAGATCGTTTTCCACTACGGGGATGGATGAGAAGGGATACTGCGTGGTACTGCTGCTCTGGGCGGCAGGAAGAACGCCGTATTCGTCCGCCAGCTTGAGACTGTAATTCCGCGCGTCGGCAATATCCTCGCCCCAGAGGAACATGGTGGTGTGCAGGCTTGCTGTTTTAAAGCTGCTGTTAGGGCCAATCTTCCCGGTCGAGCTGCGGACATCCACCTTCTGACCGTTGGCAAGACCGTAATCAACGCTTTGCGCCACAATGAAGGGTTTGTTTTCCTCCCCCGCCGGCACGCGCTCCAGAGAGACAACGCCCTCTGCGGTGCGCATTACATCGTCCACGCCCAGCTTGCCGTTGACAGTCAGCAGCAGCGGATAGTACTTGTCGCCGTCAATTGCGCTGATCTCCAGAATGTACTCCAGCTGATCCAGAGCGGAAAGCGCCGTGGTGTTGCTCTCACCCTTTTCGGCCGACCAGAACTGGGTGGAATCCAGATAGACGGTTATATTTCCCGCCGCATCCGTGGTATAGGTGTCGCCGGTGATGCCGCTGACAAGTGCTCCTGCCCTGGAGCCCAGCAGAGCTGTCTCGCAGTAGCCTCCGTTTTTATAAACGCCGCCGCGAACGGTCACCGTCTTGTTCGCAAGCGGATCGCCGCCCGGCGTAATGAGCGTCACAGATGCCCGGGCGACTCGCCGAAGGCTGAAGGTATTCAAGGGATAAAGCTGCAGTTTTGTGGCATCCCGCTCGCCGGAACGCAGATTTTCTTTATATATGGTGCCCAGATAAATATCCGCGCCGGAGCCGGACCGCAGAGACACCTCACTGGCGATTCCGTTGGGTTCGTAAAGTGCCAGCACGCCTTCACTGTTGGTCGTGACCGTTTTGGACACACCTTTGCCGTCGGTGTATTGCAGCGTAGTTTCCGCTGCAGGCGTCAGCTGGAAGAGATAGAACTTATTTTGCAGCGTTTTCGCTGTCACCTGTACGGCGGCATTCATGCCCGTGGCGGCATGGGTAGCCGTGACGGTTGCGGTGCCGTTGGCCAAGCCGGACAGCGCCATTTTGGTTTCGGGAAGGTAGGAATCAAAGGAGAAGTTTCTGATGTCCTCATACAGTCCGCCCTGCTTGTAGTTGACGGAAATAGCATTGTTGTTGCTGGAGAGCCACCGGATGCCGTCTTTAAAGGAGTTCCATCCGTACTCGTCATAGTTGATGCCTATGTACTCGATCAGCCCCAACTCCTGGCGCAGCTGGAAAATTTCAGCTGTATCGGTGGGCAGGGTGCCGCTGACCTTGGAGGTATTGTCCATGGTCAGCGCAGAAATCGTCTTTCCTTCGTCGTCCTGCACCTTCAGTGCGTCGGCATCGTAGACATACAGGGGGAAGGAGTCGGTGCTGGGAGATTCCTCACCAGGATTCTCCACGCTCAAAACCACTTGATAGGTGTCCTTCAGATTGCCGGCTTGCACACTCTGTAATGACAGGGGGAAGCTCCCGGAGGTGCCGGATAGGCGCACACTGTCCACCACTTTGGTGGTGGTGTTGTCCTCTGTGACCCGGGTAATGGTCAGCGTGGGCTGCAAAGGGGCGCCCTCAGTGGTGTTTTCCACCGACCAGTCGATATTGACGGCGCCGTCAGTATCCTTGAGGTAAATGCTCTGGGGCGGTGTCAGCCTGGCTGTGGCAGGTGGTGCCTGCACGATGATCCAGGCAAGTGCCGACAAGCGGACGTCCTCACCCCCTGCGTTGGGATGCGGCATGGAGACCAATACCGTGTAGGCAGGGGTATTGCCGTTGGAGAGCTTGGAGAGCACATTCTCCTCGATCCGCACGCTGTTTTTATCCTTGCCGGCGGTATAAGTCGCAACGGGCTTGAGACCGCTCAGCGCCGCCTCATTCGCGTAGTTGCCCTCATACAGGTCAATCCTGTAATTGAACTCTTTGCCCGGTGCCATCAGCGCGGCGTTGGAGCTCCACAGCACGGTGGCAGGCTGATTTACCCGCGTCACGATGGACGCGCCGCCGGGAATCACCAGTGCCAGGGAATCGCCTGCCGTCACGGTATAGGGCTTTGACTCTCCCGTCACATCATCGGCAGTGTCCTCAGTCCCGTTGTCCGCCGTAAAGGTAAAGGTGACGGCTCCCACCTTGGTTCCTGTGGTGGTAACAACGCCGGTATCCTCGTTGATGGTGGCAATGAGCGTGTCACTGCTGCTCCATTTGCCGGTGGTGTAGCTGGCCGTCTCACCGCCTGCCCCCAAAACCTCTGCCTGAAGCGTGGGGCGGGTGGTTTTGCCGAGGAAAATCGTATAGTCGTCGGCATTCGCTTCCGGGACGATGGTCACCGTGTGCGCGGAAACTTTCTTTGCCACCGTGAACTGCCGGGTCAGGGGAAGAACATTCACCCAGTCAGGATCGGCTTTCGTGCCCTCGTTGGCCTGCAGCGTCACCGTGTAGGTGCGGTCGAAAGCAGAGGGTGCGATTGCGTAGTCGCTAACGGTGAAGACTTCCTTCTCTGTGTCCAGATAGACCTGCAGATAGCTTGGTGCCTCCGCGGAGCCGTACCTCAGCTCGAGGCGGAAAGGGGCTTCCTTCGGGTCTGTGCCTGCCGGGGTGTGATAATTGCTGTATACGGTCTTGTAGACCTGCTCCATGTTGGCGTTCATCGTGAACGATGCCTTGCCGTTGTCGTAGTCGGCGGTCAGTGCGGTGGGGGCGTTGCGCATCAAGACGCTCTTCAGCGTAACGCCGGCAATCGAGTTGCTTTGATAGGATGTGGTATCCAGCGTATGACCGAAAACATCTTCCACACCGGTCATACCATTGACGGTGACCGTGGTGTCATCCGCATCCTGCACCGGATACCAGAGCATTGCCGTGACGCCGTAGTCGTTCATGGAAAGCTCAGCGGCGCTATACACTTTGCCATTGATGGTCACGCTGGCGTTTCTAAGATCCACGAACTCGTTAAAGGTAACTGTGATGGGCACGTGCTGCCCGCTGGCATAGGTTCCCGCCAGGGCCGTGACGCTTTGAATGATGGGATTGTCCGTGTCCACCAGCTCGGCGGTGACGTCGCTGGTCTTGGCGGTGGTGGTGGAATTTTGGGTATCTCTATTTACATTCTTCAAATACAGTTCGAAGGGCAGATAGTACTGCTGATCCCCTCTGTTTTGCGTGGTAGACTGCAGGGAGATGCTGACCGTACTGCCCTTGTTAATCGTACATTCCTCCGTTCTCTTTCTGTCGCCGCTGAGCGTCAGAGCTGTTCCGTCGAGCTTGTACTCCGTCAGATAGAACGGGGCATAGGGTTGTGGGGTTATAGAATTATAATTGCCATACGGCGCAGGGCCAGTATAGGCAGCTACGTCGGTACTCCAGTCAAACTTGATGCTGGCGTCGATTTGGTATGGCTGATAAAATGGGTCGGAGCCGACGGGAAGCACCGAGTTGCGGGCACCCTCCAAAATTCCAATGGTATCGCTTAGCGCAACGAAGTCCGGATTGTTGGCACCGGTGGCTGCAAGGTATTCATCTGCCAGCAAAGGAATAAACAAATCATCATATAATATGGTTGTATTTTTGAGTTCTTTATCATAGCTCGGCGCGTTCATTGATGTTTTTATTGTGGGAGCATTAACCGTCTTTTTTAGCTTGAGCTGACAGTGGTCGGCATAAGCGGCACCGTCATAGAACACCAAATTTTCCGCATCGTAAAATTCAATCATCCCCAGCAGGTCGCCATAGGAATAAGAATTCTTGAGCCAGTCTGGGTTCCCTCCTTTGGTTGTAACCTTGACAGTGATTTTACAACCACCTAAACTGAAAGTCGAGCCTACGTCATAGGTCAGCTTGTAGGACCCGTCGCTTTGCTCGACGACCTCACTCGTCTCGCCTATCGAGACCTCCACACCGGTGATATACTCGCTGAGCTGGCCTTTTTGAATGCGGTAGGAAAAGCCGACCGGTTTTCCGCCGTATACAGTAAAAGCCCCGGAGCTCCAGCTGTTGTTTGCGAGATTCTCTAGCGTTTGGCTCATCATGCCGCTCATATCCACCGTCTCAACGCCCACAGGCGCTGTGGCAGAGGCGGAATACTGCAAACTGATGCCCTGCAGCTCCAACTGCTCCATCAGACTATTGAGATTCTCCAGAGCTTCCCCGGTAAACTCCCTGCCGGAGAAATAGGTGTCCTTAATCCGCTGCAACTCCTGTTCGATTTGGATCATGGTCTTCAAATCGCCCAGTGCCACCGGAGTCCCATCCACGTCGGCTATACGGGTGAGATCCGTGGCGGGATTTTCCAGCAGCTCCATGACAGCCGCCAGTGTCAACACCTGGCCGTCCAGCGTGATGGTTTGATCCACCTTGAAATTGCCGGCTTCATCCAGCAGCCCCAAAGCGTTCAGCATGGAAAGCACTTGGTCGCTGCTACCGCCGTTCAAGGCGGCGAGTTGCTCCAAAATCGCCTGATTTTCCTCAGGTGTGTTGCCCAGCGAATCGCTCACCGCTGCAAACGCCGCTGTCGGCAGCATGGTCAGCACCATGCTGCACAGCAGCAGGATGCTGAGTATTCGTTTCTTCATTTGCTTTTCTCCTCCTTTTCGTGTCGGGCGGGCTTGTCCGCCCCGTCATTTCTACGTTTTTCCTTGCTTCTAAGCCGGAAGCACAGCGCGGTGATCGCCGCCGCCGCTGCAAAGGCAACGACGCCCACCAGCACATAGCCGCCCGCGTCCTCCCGCAGCAGCATCGCGCCGAATATACCCTGCGCGGCGGTCTGCCCCGACCCGACGACCATGCCCGCCGCCTGCGTCAAGACCGCGCACAGCAGTATACACGCTACTGAGAGGCTTATTGCCTCGCGCCGCTGCCTTCGTCGGGTGTTTTCCCGCACCCGCTGCTTGACGAGTGCGACCCGTCTTGCGGTATCGTACATTTCGTTTGAACCTCCTCTCTGGATTTTTTGAAATGCAGCTTAAAAACCCCTTCACTTATATAGGTACAAAAAATCGAAAAAACTCTCACCCAAAACGCAAAATTTTTCAAAAAAATTGAGAGCCGCCAAAAAGCAGCTCTCATGGAGTGGATATTCTGTTATTGCTTCCGTGATAATCGGAAAACGGATAGCCTTCCTGCCGTCACCAGCAGCACCGGCAGGGCGTAGGCGATGTACTGCGCTGCGCCGCCGTGGACGATGAGCAGATTGTAGATGGCGTGTAGGGTGATGACCGCGCCCAGCAGCCCGCAGGTGCCCGCGATCTTCAGCCACGTCCGCCACCATGTATATGCAAGTCCGCCGCCCACGATCAGACCGCAGAGGACGTGCATGGCTCCCGTGCCGAAGCCGCGGAAGAAGATGAAGGAGAAGCGGTCCGCGCCGTTCTGAATGAGATAGCACACGTTCTCAAACGTGGCGAAGGCGAGAGCCACGGTGATGGCGGCAGCCTTGATTTTATCGCCCTCCGGCTCAAACACCAGCAGATAGAACGCCAGCGGCAGTAGCTTCATCATTTCCTCCACCACCGGTGCGATCTCCGCTGTGGCGGCAAGGGGGTCCGCCTGACACACCGCCGCGAGGAAGGTATTGATATAGGCCGAAATCAGGCATACCCCCATCCCTGCAATGCAGAATAGGAAAAAGCGGAGCTGCCGCCTGCCCATACACAGGGCAGCCACCAGCAGGGGAGATACCATGCAGAGGAAGATGTTTTCAATATAGGTCATGCGTCCACCGCCTTTCTCGTGGCGGGCAGCAGCCCCAGAATGGCAAGCGTCAGCAGCATATCGCACCAGAAGGTGGGCCTTGCCGGAGAGGTATCCGGCCAGAAGCAGCCCGCCGTCCAAAGCAGATACTCTGCAAACGCAAAGCACAGCACGCCGATGTGAAACCACCGCATATTCCGCGCCGCACCTGTCTGCCCATTGGCGTAGACCAGCCCTCGAATGGCGCAGAAGGAGAGCCATATCATCATGCCGCACCAGATCATGTTGGAGAGGATGTCCCCGAAGGTACAGTAGAATGCCAGCAGCGGCACGCCGAACGCAGGCGCGAGCCATGCCCTGCGGCAGCGGAAGCTGCGCTCGTCCTGACTGGCGAGCGTTGCTTGCAAAATGCGCAGGAAAATTACGCTCGCCACCCAGCCGAACTCCGACACATAAAAGACCCGGGGCGTAGTGTCGAACAGCAGAAGATACAGCGTCCAGTAGAGCGCACCGAGGGCAAAGCAGCCATAGAAGCACAGCAGCAGAAAAAACGACTGTCTGCCGCTTTTGCGGTAGGCGATACCCGAAAGCAGCGCGCCTACGAACGTAGTCAGCAGTTGCAGCAGGTTCTCAATCAGCTCCATGCGCATCCTCGCTTTCCTTGTCCTGCCCGTCCTCACGGCTCATCTGCCGCAGCCGGAAGCACAGAACGGTCACGCACACACCAAGTAAAAACGCCAGCAGTCCAATGACGATGTATCCCAAGGCAGCACCGCCGCCATACATGCTGGCCGCCGTTTCAAAGCCGGAATAATCGCCTGTCTGGATGCTCTCGGCAATACCGGGCATGGCGAGGGACGCGCCGATGAGCAGCACAAGGCACGCCGCCACGGCGGAAGCCATGGTGATCGTATTGCGCCGCCGCCGTTTCTCCCGCTCAATTTTGGCGATGCGCCGCTTTGTCTCCGCGACGCGCTCTTCATGACTCCTCATTTGTGATCCCCTCCCGTTCCAGCAGCCTTCGCAGGCTCTCTTTTCCGCGATACACCATGTTGGTGATCTGCTTCACCGTTTTTCCCGTGACCTCCGCCGCCTGCGCGTAGCTCATGCCTTCAAAATAGGTGAGATAGAGGACTTCCCGATAGTCCGGGTTCATTTCGCCCATGCAGAAATGCAGGATGCGGTTTCGCTCCTCCGTCCAGATGACCTCCTCCGCCAGCAGCCGCCCGTCCGGCTCGCCGGTCAGCGTATCGAGGCTGAACAAGGTCTTTTGTTTGCTCTTATGGCGCAGCGCCATATTCCGCGCCGCCTTGTAGAGATATGCCTTGAAGCCGCCGTCCCGGATGCGGGGCTTTTTCGTGAACAGATAGGCGAAAACGTCCAGCATCAGCTCCTCGGACTCGTGAACGTCGTGCAAATAGCCGTCGATATACATGGTCAGGGGGTCGCCGTATTTTTTCATCAGGGCATTAAGCCCTTCGTCGTCGCCGCTAAGATATTGGCGGTATAGGGTTTCATCGCAGGCCATCGCACTCACTTCCTTTTTGCGGATGCTTCCAATTCCAATGCGGGGGGGATTCGTCAGGTGCTTGTCCTGCCGGAATCACGGTGCTGCCCCTTGAAGCGCGGGTCAGACGGCTTTTCCGCGTTTTCCGGGATCGCCCATGAACGCCCGAACCGAGACGCGCCAGGGATCGCCCCTCGGCGCAATACTGATTGACCCGACGCTCCGACACACCCCAACGGTAGGACGCCTTCCGAATGGAGATATAGCCCTTGATCCCGTTCATACCGCACCTCCGCATGGATAATACTCAATTTAATACATTATATACGAATATCCTAATAAAAGCAAGCCCACACGGACGACTTTGCACGAAGTAATGATTTTTGTACTCAATACTTTTCAATCCGATTTTAAAAGAGTATAATGTACTGTTAGAGGAAATGCTCATGCCGTTCCCAACAACATCACAAGGATTTCATTCCGGAGAGGAGACATAAGTTATGAAATTAAAGGAATTACAGGACGCTATGATTGCCGCTATGAAGGCAAAAGATAAATTCAGAAAGGACGCCATCGCCGACCTCGTATCCGCAGTCAAGAAGAAGGGGATTGACGCAGGCTGCCGCGAAAACATCCCTGACGACATGGCAATCGAGGCAATCTTAAAGGAGATAAAAACAGTAAAGGAGCAGATAGACACCTGCCCTGCCGACAGAACAGAGCTTCTCGCCGACTACAAGAAGAAGTATGAGATTATGAGCGAGTTCGCTCCTAAGATGCTCTCCGCCGAGGAGGTTGCCGCAATTCTCAACGAGAAGTTCGCCGATGTGCTCGCCACCAGGAACAAAGGTCAGATAATGAAGGCTGTCATGGGCGAGTTAAAGGGCAAAGCAGACGGCAAGGTTATCAATCAAGTGGTGGCGGAGCTTACAAAGTAGTCTGTGCCCGCACAAATAAAGATACAGACGAAGCATTTTATTTTGTTCCGGCAAATTAACGGCCCCGCCGGGTATGAAGCCACTTAATGTGACATCTATACCCGGACGGGGCTGATTTTTACCATTGCTTGGGTATATAAGGCATTTATTTATACTTTATACCTAATTTTAAGGCACTTCTCCTGCAAAACAGGGTATAAAAACAAAAATTGCCCGCCGTATACCCATAGGTGTCTTTGATTATTGAGGTTTTGGGTATATGTGTGATATTTTTTCCTGATATACCCATACATATTATTAAATAAAATCCTGCGGGACAACTATCCCTGGATTTTCAGATTATATTTCAATTAGTTATTTGACGGATGCGGCATATACTGATAAAGCTGCATCGCAGTTGACGCAATCGGCATACTCTGTAATATCACCGTACCCGGACCGTACACAACCGTGTTAAATAATCCCTCACCACCGAACAACACATTGCCAACACCCTTGATTGTCTTTACCTCCATGCGGCAGCTCTCAGACATCGCAGCCACATATCCTGTATCAACAATCTTGCAGTCACCTGCCGGAATCTCATACTCATGTGCCGAACCGTCAATCTCAAGGAACACGATTCCGTTTCCGGTGAATTTTCTCATAAGGAAGCCCTCTCCGCCGAACAAACCTCTTCCAAGCTTCTGCTGGATATATACCTCACTGCCCACATTTCCATAGTGAGCAAGATATGACCCCTTCTGCACTATAATACCCTTTCCCGGTGTAATCTCCACAGCCCTGATAGAACCAGGAAACTTTGACGAGAATGCTATCTCCCCTTCCCGCCTTGCCGCATATGTGTTGGTAAATGCACTCTCATTGGTAAACATTCTGCCAAACATCCTGCCAAGCCCGCCTGCCTTCGTCTGCATCTCAATCTCATCATCCATCCATGACATCGCACCGGCTTCACACTCAATCTGCTCTCCCGCTGATAATCTCACCTTGAGCACCGGAAGATTATCGCCATCAATCCTGTAATTCATACTTTACCTCTTTTCCGAGATCTTGCCTCTTTTGAAATTTTATGTTTTCGCTACTCATTCATAGTACACTGAACCACGGGATTTTCCAAGAATTTTTTTATTTTACCTGATAAAAGACCTTCTCTCCTCCTCAGAAAGTTCCATTACCTTCTTTCCCTTTTCTTTTGCATATTTCATAAGTCCCCTTAAATCCATTTTAGTCTGAATCTGACTTAGCAAAATAGGTTCCGGTGTTTCTTTCAAAGACTCTCTATACCTCTTCATCTGTCCAGTCATAATCATACACCTCCATTATTTTCTTTGCATTTGACTCGTCAATAGCAAATTGATATGGATGCAATACGCCAATAACCTCTCCATTAAATACCTGCACATAATGGTCAAGCAATTCTTTATTGGCGGCAAAACCATACACATATCCATCATACCCATAATCTACAGACTTCTGTGCCGCAATAGCAAACAAATGACCTCCTACGCCAAAATATCGAACATCATCGGTCAATAATTTATTATTATCCGGACTTGTACACATCCATGCAATATACATAGCACGCATATCTTTATCGGGCGCAACCGCTACTAACCCCTGAATATCAACTGAACCCTCAACAACAAGTGCATATATCTCATTTTCTTCTGCTAATGATGCCCAGTTCACATACCACCCGTTCTTTTTATTATATTTCTTCAAAAAAGATTTTCTTCTGACTCTAATAACTTCTGTCTGTACAAGTTCTCCTGTTTTACCATCCTTCAGGCAAGGTGTAAATTCATCAATATAAACATTTATCATATACTCACCCTTCCTTTGAACATGTATAATACTTCTATACATATTATACGTCAATTTCATCAAACTCTCAATTATTTAATTATGGATTTACGACTGTTTTCTGATGACTCGGTCTGTTCTCAGCCGTCCATTTCCTCGGATTAGTATCGTCAGGTGCAAATTCCTCCGAATTATCATGGTCCCACACGCAGACCGTCGGTTTGTCCTTGTTCTTCCGGTCTGCTTGTCGGCATATAGTACTCTTTGTATTCCTTTTTATAATCAAATGCCATCGGCTTCACCTGCGCTCTCAAGAATCTCACTCTGCTTCTTCCTGCTGAAACCTCCAAGCACCAGATTATACGATTTATCCAGCAAATCCTTTAACAGTTCATCTTCTATTTCACCATTCGGATTGACGGAATTCCAGTGCTGTTTGTTCATATAATAGCCTGGAATGATGTCATCGTACTGCCCTCGCAGGAAGCTTCCCTCCTCCGGCTCCAATTTTAACGTGATATACTTCGGTTCATTCTTCCCACTAAGACACACCGCCGCAAACATCTTCCCGCCTATCGCGTAGCGAATCCAGTTCCACTGTGGCGGCAGCTTCGTGACGCCCGGCTTTTTCATCAGATAATCGTCCAACCAGACATACCGCATCTGTCCTAAAGCCGACCATATTTTACACTGGTCAAGCCTGACTCCGCAGTCCCCCTGATTCTCGTCATAGGCAAATTCCACCAGCCTCGTGCACGGAAATTCACTGCACTCTCCGCAATGCTCCAGCCCCTTGCCCTCACAGCAGCTCTTTACGGGGCAGGCACCCCAAAAAGGATTGTCGATATTTACACAGCCCTTGCATTTGCCGTTTTTCTGCCACTCACATCTCCCACACAAAATACCACATCTTGATTCCATACACTTCTCTCCTCTTCCGTCATTTGCCGTTGTTTGCTTCTTATCCGTCATTTGCAGTTGCCATACCTTTTCCGTTATTTTCCGCTGCCATACTTCTTTTCCATCCGCAAAATGCTCTGCAAAAGTTCCGCCCTCAGTTCCTTTGGCTCGAGCAATTCCGCCTTATCCCGAAATGTCAAAAGCCACGTCAGCAGATTTTCTTTGCTTGTGTAGTCCGCCTGAAAAAGAAGCTTCCCGTCCTTCTGCTCCTCAAAGCAATTTGCTCCAAATTCCTCGACAAGCCTCCATTTGCAGTCCGCCTCAAACAATGCCTTCACCTTAATTCCACCCGGAAATACCCTCTCATCCCTCAAATCAGGCAGGACGGCTTCCCTGCCTGAAAAAACATTCTCCGACATCTGCACCTTGTCCATGCGGTTCAGTTTGAAAAGGCGAAAATCCTCCCTGCTTTTACACCAGCCCCACACATACCAGCTCGACCAGCGAAAAATAAGGTAATACGGCTCAATCGCGCGGTCAGACTCCCCACTCGGAGCATAATAAAAGAACTGCAATTCCCTGTGCTGCTCTATCGCCCCTCTTATGAGCTCGATTTTTTCTGCAAGCGAATCCTTATACCACGAGGACAAATCAATCAGTATCGACTGATCTCCCATCAAAAAATCGGACGAGCCCACCGACAATTTTTCCATCAACTGTCCATATTTGTTGGTTCCGTTCACGCTGTCAAGGCTTCTTAGCCCCGCGAGAATGTCCTGCATTTCCGCGCGCGTCAGCATGGTTCTGTCGATTTTGTAGCCCGCCATGATTGAGATTCCGCCGTTTATTCCCTGCCTCGTCGCAATCGGTATGCCAGCCCTGCACAAATCCTCAATGTCCCTGTTTATGGTGCGCCTCGACACCTCAAACATCTCCGACAAATAAGGAGCCGTGACGGATTCCTTCTGTAACAGTATGGATAAAATTCCCAGTTGCCTATCTATCTTCATGATTTCTCCTTTGCATAACGATATTATCACAGCAAACACGACACCTGTATGTCATGTTTCCATTATACATAAAAAATTGTGGAGAGTGGGGGATTTATAAGAAAAAATGAACGCCGACCGAGCCGGCAGGCGAGATACGAACCCGCTTATACAATAAGCGGGTTCGAGAAGCTCCGCTTCTCTATTGCAAAAAGGGTATCTCCGATAGAGATACCCTTTTGCAATAAAAAAAGCGCGAGACGGGAATCGAACCCGCGACCCCCTCCTTGGCAAGGAGGTGCTCCACCGCTGAGCCACTCGCGCATTGTACTTTGTAAGCTGTCTGTCGCACTCACAAGGACAAGTAGTATATTACTACATGTCCCCGGAAATGTCAACAGCTTTTTAAAATTTTTTTATATTTATACTATTTTTCTTCCTGTGTCCCTCTTTTTGCCCTGTGGCTCAATGCATTTCTCAGTGCCCTCACCGTATTCACCATTGCCACTGTAAATGCCGCTGTCTGCACCGTCTCCACAAGAACATAGTAATATCCAACTGAATCCTTGAGTATCGTGACGCCATTTTGCAGTTCTTCAGAAAATAACCGGATAAACGCATCCGTTCTTGGAAAAACATAGCCAAATATCCTTATGATGACATATATCGCCCATGACACTGCAAGCACGCGCACCAGCTCTTTTTTGCCGGCAAATCTATTTCGTGAAAGCCTTGCCACAGTCATAATTATCAAGACAGCAAGTGATATGAGAAGTACCAACGCTACGACAAGCTGCACAGGGTTCAGGCTGCTGCCAAATTCCGCCCAGTAAATAATGCTGGCTATGACAAGCCCGCGCGACACTCCCGCTGCCATCCTTACATACAAATTCAGACAGAAGTACAGCGTCCACATACACCATAGCCCCGCATTTTTCTTAAATATAATGCACTCTGCCCCGCATATAATAAAAGGCAGGGAAAATATGAGTGCCATTATGCCTCCGAGCAGAAACATAGACATTATTCCGACTATCGCTCCGACGCCCATAAGCACCATCCCCACAATAAATCTTTTGGTAATAATGCTCTTAGCTGTGTCCGTATGCTCTGCTTCTGCTGCCTGTCCGCCATTGTCCGCTTCCCCTGCCGGCATCTCACCTTTCACCAGCTCATCCAATGACACACCGAATATTGTGCTGAGCTTTACCAGTTTATCCAAATCAGGAACCGCACTATTATTCTCCCATTTAGACACCGACTGTCTGGACACACTAAGCTGCTCCGCTAAATCCCCCTGCGAAAGCTTTTTCTCCTTGCGCAGGTTGTATATTGTTTCGCCTAAATTCATCTTCGACCACCCCTGTCTATATTGTTTTCATACTCAGATACTAAAGCATTTATGAAAAAAAGTCTATCAAACCGGCTTTAAAATTCAGCAACCAGCGGTTGCACCCCACTTAAACACGGCACTTTTTAGTATTTTACTATGAAACCATTTTATAATTAAATCTCCTCCCTGATATATACCCCCTCGTCAGTTATACAGCTCCCCAAGCGTTGTCTCACCCCAACTGTAATTGGTAAGGTAGCTTCCTTTAAAGAGCTGTGAATACTTTTCGTTTCCGGTAAGATAATCGTACAGATCGCAGTTGACCTGCTCACATATAATACGTCTTTTTCCGTCCACTGCCTCAACGACATCCGCAATCTCATATTCCTCAAGAAGATTTTTGAGCCGGAGTGCGACCTTGCGGTACCGTGAATATATAACCGGACTTGCAGGCTCATCCTCCCAAAGAAAGCTTATCGCCTCCTCCGAGGTCACAAATCCGCCGCGCCTGTCGACGAGCAGGGCAAAAAGCTCCTTGGATTTCTTATTTCTGAAGGCTATCGGTCTGCCATCAACAAACACGTCAAAATATCCGAATGTTCTTATCGTGACCTTATGACCGCCGCAGGACAATTTCTCTGTTACATTTTCAGCCTCCATTTCAGAACTGCCTGACGGATATGCTTGATTTTCAGGCACTATATACAGCATAATATATCTGGAGGATACATTATCCGAGGTTTTCTGTGTGCATACAGCCCGCACCCTCTTCACCTTCTTAGAGCTTACATCCTTATAGGTGAATTCTTCCTCGCCATCCCTAAGGAGCCTCTCGAAGGCTTCATATTCTGTGGCACTGCGTTCGACAAAATTCTCAATCGGTGTACCCTTCTTCATAAGCTCGTTCCACTCATCAGCCGAATATCCAAAAAATCCGCACACATTCTCGCTCGAATACAGCGGTAAAACATAGCCATCCGCAGTCACCTTAAACGCCGCAACACCATCCGTGAACTGCCGCATAAGCTGTGTCATATTCGCCTTCAGGCTCTCATTTTCGTTTCTCAGCCGCTCTGTTTCTGTCAGATCAACAAGCCTGCGGCAACAATAAAAACTTATATTTTCATCTATTTTAAGAAAAATACCGCTATATGCCCTTATATGTCCATCTGATGATCTCGCATGATAATTGATAATTAATGGCTGCTCTGTATCCTGTATCTCTCTTCTGTTATCGGCAAATTCAGCAAAAAATTTCTGCACTCTCTCCACATCCTCAGCAGCAACTGTATCTTTTATCCACTTTCTGGTTGCATCTGCAAGCTGCATGGGGATATTTTCAAGCCATGTGAACATCGGCGAATTATTGCTGTACAGACACTTTACGGTATCTGCCGCAAAATTATATTCAAAAATCTTATCATACACCTCAGACAACGCTTTAATATATCTTCTGTTCTCCCTGTCCTTTCTTGCAAGCTGTCTATGTGTGACATCCATACACGCGCTCTGGAACTCCTCGGTGCCATCTTCGTTTATCACCTTCGTAACCCATCCGAACACATGCGCCCTGCTGCCGTCGAATCTGAGCAAGGTCATCTCGCCCGCCACCGGAGCCCCAGCCCTGTATACCTTATTAAGATATACCGAAAACCTGTGTCTCTCCTCTATCGGAATCAGCAGGAACAGATTATTCTTATACATTTCATAATAGTCTGCTTCGCCGTCCTTTTTCCCGGAAAAATGTAACAAATCCAGCATATTTTTATTAATATATGTAATTCTTGGCTGCTTCTCACAGGTATATTTTATAAAGCCGCAAGGAACAGTATCATTTAAGAAGCTTAGATTATTATTAGACACAATGCTCTTATCTGCACATGTAAAATCCGAATTCAATACTGTATGCTGCATGTCGTCATAGGTATCTGTGATGTCAACAACCACGGAATACCCTGTAAGCTTTCCGTCCTTCCCACGCTTTACATTCACGGAATCCTTCACAAAAATAATATTTCCATCCTTCTTTTTGATATGATACTTCTCCGAATAAGCTCCCTCACCGCCCCTCAGCATCCTACGCAAAAAAGACAGGTATTTCTCCCTGTCATCCTCGCATAAAAGTCCTGTATATCCGTATTCGCTATCCGTCAGCTCATCTTTTGAATATCCTGTCATTCGACATAAGCTGTCACTTACAAATCTAAGCTTTTGAGCATCGGATATATCATACTCGTGATATCCACTAATATTATCTAAAATTTCAAACGCTCCCACACAAATACTCCAACTGAAATATGATATGAGGGTCGAAAGGTATTCTGCCCCTCATCCGGTATCCTGCACATAAAATATAAATATCAGCATAAAAGCACAATATTATCTTATGCATATCTACCATTATATACTCTCACCGTCATGATGGCTACCCTTTTCTAAGCTCCGTCTTTTTTATTTTCCCGCTTATTGTTTTAGGCATTGCTGATACAAACTCTACAAGACGCACCCACTTATATTCGGCAAGTCTCCTGTTGCAAAATTCTTTTATCGCAAGCTCAAGCTCCCTTGTGGGTTCATAGCCATGTCCCGGCACTATAACAGCTTTTATAGCCTGGCCGCGCAGCTTGTCCGGAACACCTATGACACTGCACTCTACAACAGCCGGATGCTCCATCAGAACATTCTCAATTTCATAAGGTCCCACCCGGAAGCCTCCCGTCTTTATTATGTCATCAAATCTGCCATGAAACCAGTAAAGTCCGTCACTGTCCCTATATGCCGCATCACCTGTATGGTATACTCCACCTCTCCACACATACTTATACTGCTCTTCATTGTCAAGATAGCCTGTAAATACTCCTGCCTGTTTTCCGCTTGCAGGCGGTATAATTACAACCTCCCCTATCTGTCCGTCAGGAACCTGTTTTCCAGCTTTGTCACGCAGCTCTATGTTGTAGAACGGCGAAACCGTCCCCATTGCCCCCTCCTTAGGCTGTCTTCCCTTAAAATTAGCCATAAGAAGTGTTGTCTCCGTCTGTCCATAGCCTTCACAGAGCGGTATTCCCGTCTCCTGTGTGAATTTCCTGAACACCTCAGGTGCGAGCATTTCTCCCGCAGTGGAGGCATGCTTAAGCGTCGGCATGCTCTCAATTCCTTTGCGTACAAGGTATCTGTATACTGTCGGCGGCGCACAAAATGAGGTCACGCCATATCGGTTAATCACCGTGACAAGCTGCTTCGGGTCAAAATTATCAAAATCATATATCATAACCGCACTTCCGATAAGCCACTGTCCATATATTTTCCCCCATGATGCCTTAGCCCAGCCGGTTTCCGCAACCGTAAAATGTAGTCCGTCATCCTGCGCCTGCTGCCAATATTTTGCCGTGACTATATGCGCCAATGGATATGTAAAATCATGTATCACACCCTTAGGATAACCTGTCGTACCCGATGTGAAATACAGCATCATAGGGTCGGCCGCACTCGTTTCAACTCTGTCGAAAGCATCGCCTGCTGTCTCCATCTGCGATGTCAGGTTAAAAAAGCCTTCGATATCCTTCTGAACGCACCACAGCACAGGGGTCTTTTCTGATTTTCTGAGTGCCTGCTTTATGGTTGAAGGTACATCGTCCTGAGCAGTGCATACTATCGCCTTCACCTCGGATGCATTGATTCTGTAGACAAAATCATCGACCGTAAGCATATGTGTCGCAGGAATCATAACCGCGCCAAGCTTATGAAGCGCAACAGCCGCAAACCAATATTCATAATGGCGTTTCAGGACAAGCATGACCCTGTCCCCTCTTCCTATTCCGTATTCTCTGAACACATTTGCCATCTTGTTGCTGTATCTTTTCACGTCAAGAAAAGTAAATATGTGCTCCTCATTTTCCACATTGCACCATACCATAGCACGCTTATCAGGTGAAACAGCCGCATATTCATCCACCACATCATATCCAAAATTAAAATTATCCGGATAATTTAACGTCAATTTTTTTAAACCACCATTTTCATCCTTAATCTCAGTGCAAAACCTCTGATATATACTGCTCATATCTTTCCTCTCGCCACATGCTGCTTTTTATATTTTTATCCAATTGCATACTGCAAGCATTGCTTGCAGTACTGCCACCAATAAGTAGTTTGAAAGTTTTACTTTCAAACTTATCCCCATTGCATACTGCAGGCATTGCTTGCAGTACTGCCCCAATAAGTAGTTTGAAAATAAAATTTTCAAACTTTGTTATCTGATAACGTCCATCCCGATACTGCGGAACCTGTCATATCTTTTTCCCACTAATTCCGTATCTCTTGACAGTTCATCAAGCTCTTCTTTTATCAGCCTTCCGATTCGGTCGTAAAATTCTTTTTTCCCGATTTCCTTTTCAGACAATATTCTCTCAATTACTCCAAGGCCCTTTGCATCCTCAGCCATAAGCTTAAGGCTTGCCGCTGCCTCTCCTGCCTTCTTGGCATCCTTCCACAGAATACTGGCACAGCCCTCCGGTGAAATAACCGAATACACCGCATTTTCAAGCATCCATACCCTGTCTGCCACTGCAAGTGCAAGTGCTCCTCCGCTTCCGCCCTCCCCTATAAGTATTGAGATGACGGGCACACACAGTGTTGTCATTTCCAAAATATTTCTCGCTATTGCCTGCCCCTGACCGCGCTCCTCAGCCTCAACTCCACAGTATGCACCTGAGGTATCTATAAAGCATACTATGGGTCTGCCGAATTTTTCCGCCTGCTTCATAAGGCGGAGAGCTTTTCTGTAGCCCTCGGGATGCGGAGCGCCAAAGTTCCTGTAGCTTCTTTCCTTCGCTGTATGCCCCTTTTCAATTGCTATCACCGTCACAGGCATGCCATTAAGTCTGGCAATTCCTCCGACTATCGCTTTGTCATCCGCATAACAGCGGTCCCCATGAAATTCTATGAAATTTTTGAATATATTCTTTATATAATCTGTCCCTGTCGGTCTGCCGTTGTCCCTTGCAATCTTCACTCTCTCATAAGGTATCTCATTCATACATTTACACTCCCTCATGCATCTTAAGCAGCTCCGTAAGCAGCTTTTTCTGCTTATTTCTGGCAGCTATTGCGTCAACAAAGCCATGCTCTAACACAAATTCCGCCTTCTGGAAACCATCCGGCAGGGCTTTTTTGGTAGTCTGCTCTATAACTCTCGCTCCGGCAAAGCCCACTATTGCACCCGGCTCTGCCAATATAATATCTCCATCCATCGCAAAGCTTGCCGTGACACCTCCCGTTGTCGGGTCGGTGAGCACGGTTATATATAAAAGTCCCGCATCACTATGGCGCTTCACGGCCGCACTCACTCTTGCCATCTGCATAAGCGACAGAAGCCCCTCCTGCATTCTCGCACCGCCCGATACCGTAAATCCTACTACTGCCAAATGTTTCCACGCAGCATACTCAAATAATCTTGTGAGCTTTTCTCCCACTGCACTTCCCATGCTTCCCATCATAAAATAAGCATCCATCACAAAAATACAGCAGTGACACCCTCCAATTCTTACCGTTCCGCATATCACCGCTTCCGTCTGTGAGCTTGCCGCCCTTACGGCATCCAGCTTTTCATCATATCCCGGAAAGCCTAACGGATTGTCCGCTCTCACATCCTTATACATCTCAACAAAGCTTCCTTCATCTGCTATAAGCTTTATTCTCTGTCCTGCACGCATACGGAAATGATATCCGCAGCCACATACCATATTGTCAGCCATCAGTCTGCTCAAAGGAATTTCCCTGTGGCAGTTCGGACATTTCTGCTCCGGCTCACCTTCATCCTGCATTACGGGAACTGAGCATCTTCCACCCTCTTCCAGTTTATTTTTAGGTTTCAAAAAGTTCATAAGTGCCATATCAATCCCCTATCACAATATTTTATATACTAACGGCCACACATTTGCGCCGGTACACAGCGTACAAGCATTAGCTTTCTGACAAAATCACCTGTTTCCCATAAAAGTCAGGTCATAATTGCCGGAGGAAAATCTGTCATCCTCGACTATGCATAGCTGTTCCTCAACATTGGTTTTAATACCGTCGATGACCAGCTCGCATAGAGAAGCCCTCATTTTTCTGAGTGTCTCCTCCCTTGTCTTAGCATATACGATAAGCTTGCCCAACAGTGAATCATAAAACGGAACAACTCTCATTCCTTCAACAAGAAAGGTATCAAACCTCACGGAGGGTCCTCCCGGAATATGTAAGAATTCAAGCTTTCCGCAATTCTGTGCATTTATGCGGCATTCTATCGCAGAACCCATTATCCGTATATCCGCCTGGGTGAAATTAAGCTCAATCCCTGCGGCTATCCTTATCTGCCACTTAACAATATCAATTCCCGTCAATATCTCTGTTACACAATGCTCCACCTGAAGTCTCACATTCATTTCCATAAACCAGAAATTTCCCGCTCCATCCAAAAGGAACTCCAGTGTACCGGCACCTACATATCCTATCTGCTTTACGGCATCAGTGATAACCCTGATCATATTTTCTCTCTGCTTTTCCGATACGGCAGGCGATGGTGTCTCCTCCACAAGCTTCTGATTTCTTCTCTGCAATGAACAATCTCTTTCACCCAGACACACAACATTTCCGAATTCATCTGCAAGAACCTGAAATTCCACATGTCTTGCAGGAAAAATGTATTTTTCAAGATACATGCTTCCATCACCGAATGCATTTAAAGCCTCACTGACCGCCTGAACATATGCCTCATCCAGCTCATCCGCCGACTCTATAAGACGTATTCCTCTTCCACCGCCGCCTGCACATGCCTTAAGCATAACAGGATAACCGATTTTTCCGGCGACATTCTTAGCCTCCTCGAGTGACTGTACTGCTCTGCTCCCCGGAATCACTGTAAGCCCTGTTTTTCCGACAAGCTCCTTTAAAACCGCCTTATCACTCAATCTCTCCATGCTCTCCGGCTCAGGTCCTATAAAAACCAACCCATTTTTTCTGCACAATCTCGCAAAATGTGCATTTTCGGACAGAAATCCATACCCGGGATGTATTGCCTGCGCTCCTGTAAGAATTGCAGCACTGATTATCTGTTTTTCATTGAGATAGCTCTGTGCTGCCTGTGCTCCACCTATGCATACACTCTGGTCAGCCAGTGCGACATGAAGAGCATTTTTATCTGCCTCCGAATACACCGCCACAGTCGATACTCCCATTTCCTTGCAGGCTCGTATTATTCTGACCGCTATCTCACCTCGATTGGCAACTAGAATCTTTGAAAACATAATCTACTCCACTTCTGTTATCGCAAACGAAAAATCCGCCGATACACAGTTTCTTTCTCCTACCCTGACAGTGCCCTGTGCAAAATAAAACGGATGCTTTGACCTTACTATGCTGCACCTTGTCTCTATTACATCCCCCGGGCGGACAGGTGAACGGAATTTCACATTGTTAAGTCCTGTGTATACCGGAAGCTTTCCGTCTGTCATAACCGTTTTCATGAGTACACACGCAGACTGGGCAAGTATTTCGCACAAAATCACGCCCGGCACAACCGGATTTCCCGGAAAATGTCCATCAAGAAAAAATTCATCTCCGCGGACTCTGTAATGTCCTACCGCAACACCGCCGCTTTCCTGTACCTCATCTAATAAGAGCATACTGTTTCTGTGAGGAAGTATGTCCATAATCTCTTTTCTATCCATTCCCGCTCTGCCTCCAATATACCGATATACCCAAAATTTTTATCATCTTTATATTAAACAGCCTCTTTCTGCAAACACTGCATCAGCACTCTATTTTAAACAGCTCTGTCCCATACTCAATCATCTGGCCGTCAGATACACATACCTGTGAAATAACTCCATCCGCTTCAGCAGTAATCTCATTCATAAGCTTCATCGCCTCAACAATGCAAAGTGTCTGTCCCTTCTTTACATGCGATCCGACTTTCACATATGGTTCTGCATTTTCCGCCGGTGCAGCATAGAATACTCCCACCATCGGAGATTTTATGCTCATATACGGCATCGTACCGCCTTCATTGCTCTTTCCACTGTTATGTGCATTATTATCCAAAGATTTTTTGGTATTGTCATCGCTATAAATTACATTCGCAGAAATATTTCTCTCTAATCGTACAATCTTATCTCCTTCGGTAAGCTCAAGTCCCGTAAGCTCAAGCTCCTTCATAAGAGCCGCATATTTTCTTATATCAGCCTCATTCATAATTATCACCCTGCATAAAGTTTTCCCTTCCACCTACTACCTTTCTGAATGCAAGACATGCATTATGTCCTCCAAACCCCAGTGAATTGGAGAGTGCAAGCGTTATATCAGCCTTAACCGCCTTATCAGGAACATAATTCAAATCGCATTCTTCATCAGCCTCACGAAGATTTATTGTTGGAGGAATAATTCCTTCATCAAGTGCCATGATGCATGCAAGCGCCTCTATTGCACCTGCCGCCCCTAACATATGGCCTGTCATTGATTTGGTAGAGCTTATGTATGCCTTCCGCGCATTTTCCTCTCCAAGTGCATTCTTTATTGCCATTGTCTCAATAAGATCATTCATATGAGTTCCTGTGCCATGTGCGTTTATATAGACCTTATCTTCATCTGAATATCCTGCCTCACGCATGGCATCCTTCATAGCCTGCGCACCTCCGCGAGCCTGCGGATGTGGTGCAGTGATATGGTAGGCATCACACGTTGAACCGTATCCGCACACCTCACCGTATATCCTTGCCCCTCTCGCTTTTGCATGCTCATATTCCTCAAGCACAAGTGACACGGCACCCTCTCCAATCACAAATCCTCCTCTTCTCTTATCAAATGGAAGTGAAGCTTCATCAGGGTTCTCCGATGTTGAAAGTGCCTGCATATTTACAAAACCTGCCACCGCCGACTTAGTTATTGATGCTTCTGCGCCTCCCGCTATGACAGCTTCCGCATAGCCATGGCGTATCATCCTGACAGCCTCGCCGATTGCGTTAGAGCCTGAGGCACAAGCCGTGACCGCCGGCATTGCACTTCCCCTGCAGTCATGCTTAATAGCAATCATCCCTGCTGCCATATTTCCTATCATCATCGGTATAAAAAGAGAGGAAACCCTTCTTGGACCTTTCTCTAAAAGTTTCGTATGCTCTACCTCGAAGGTTCCTATCCCTCCGATTCCTGTACCGAACATAACACCGAATTTTTCAGGTTCAACCTTTCCTTCTATACCGCTGTCCTCTACCGCCTGTGCCGCTGCCGCAACTGCAAGCTGTGCATATCTGTCCGTTCTTAATATCTCGTTTACCTCAAGATACTCCTTCGGTTCAAAACCCTTCACCTCTGCCGCAAGCTTTGCTTTAAAGCCTTCTGTATCAAAAAAGGTTATAGGTGCAATCCCATTTTTTCCGTTCTTAAGGCTGTTCCATGTCTCACTGACATTATTCCCGACAGGGGTTACCGCCCCTAAGCCGGTTACAACCACTCGTCTCCATTCAGACATATCCTTTTCCTCCCGGTTATCCTTTACATGTACACCTTCATGCACTGTAAACTGTAAAATATCTTCATATTCCTGATGTCACAATATAGCTACATGGCTATTCCGCCATCTACACGCAGCACTTCACCGGTCACATACTCAGCTTCGACAAGATACGCCACCGCCTCAGCCACCTCCGGGGCTGCCCCCATCCTTCCAAGTGGTATCATTCCAAGGAGCGGATTATCCTTCTGGCTTCCTGTCATATCCGTCTCAATGAATCCGGGTGCAACTGCGTTACAGCGTATTCCGCGCGGTGCCAGCTCCTTTGCAACGGACTTGGTCAGACCGATAATTCCCGCCTTCGATGCCGAGTAATTGCACTGTCCCGCATTTCCCATAAGCCCTGAAACGCTTGACACGTTGACAATACAGCCTTGCCTGTTCTTTATAAACATACCTGTACAATGTCTTATCATATTAAACGCACCCTTAAGATTAGTGTCGATAACACTGTCAAATGCTTCCTCACTCATCATCGCAAGAAGTCCATCTTTTGTTATGCCCGCATTATTAATAAGAATATGTACCGTACCAAAATCCTTCTTTATCTGTGCAACAGTCTCTCTCACCTGTGAAAAATCAGCAACATTGCACTTATAGGCGACGGCTTTTACGCCGTATTGTTCAATACATTCTTTGCAAACCTGATTGGCAGCTTCTACATTGCCCGCATATATAACGGCAATATCCGCTCCACGAGCTGCAAGCTTTACCGCAACCGCCGCCCCAATTCCTCTTGAAGCTCCTGTTATAACCGCAGTTTTCCCTTTAAGCATCTCTCAGTTCCTTTTCCTTATTATTTCAAAGATATGAGGGTCAAAAGGTATTTTGCCCATCATCTGATATCCTCGAATTGCTCCGCCGTAAAACAGCTCCCGCAATTCTAAAACATTCGGAATCCGCTGATTTACTGCGTAAACCGCTACTCAATATATTTAGCTGCACTCCTTAATATCGGCTCAGCTCCATCAATCACTTCCCTGACAATCTGCGCTGCAGGCTGTTCTTTATTAACCATAGCTGCAACCTGCCCCGATAAGAAGCATCCCTTCTTATCATCACCATCCTTGACTGCAAGCCTTAATGCTCCTACAGCCAATGCTTCAAGCTCATCGTCAGGCATCCGGCTATACTCTGCCTTTAAATAGTCTCTTGCAAACTGTGTCCTGAGACTTCTCACCGGATGGCCAAGCCTCTTACCTGTAACCATGGTGCAAAGGTCTGTGGCCTTCAGAATCTTTTCCTTATAAACCGGATGAATATTACATTCTACAGCACTCAAAAACCGCGTTCCCATCTGGACTCCCTGTGCTCCCAGCATGAATGCTGCCGCAACACCGCGCCCATCCGCAATTCCTCCTGCTGCTATGACCGGAAGTGTTGTAGCATCACACACCTGCGGTACCAGCACCATAGTTGTGAGCTCACCCACATGTCCACCGCTCTCGCCGCCCTCGGCTATAAGTGCAGAAGCTCCGAGCCTTGTCATGAGCTTCGCCATGGCAACCGAGGCAACAACCGGAATCACTTTAATTCCTGCGTCCAGCCATTCTTTTATATATTTCGACGGATTGCCTGCTCCCGTGGTAATCACATCTACCTTTTCCTCTACTACAACCTGTGCCACCTCATCTGCACATGGGCTTAACAGCATAATATTTACTCCAATAGGCTTATCTGTGAGCCGCCTTGCTATCCGCACCTGCTCTCTCACATAATCTGCCGGCGCATTACCGGCTGCAATTATTCCAAGACCTCCGCCCTCAGATACCGCCGCCGCAAGCTTTCCATCAGCAATCCATGCCATGCCACCCTGAAATACCGGGTATTTTATACCCAGCATCTCAGTAATCTGTGTCCTGATCATGGCGCTTAACCCTGCTTGCTCTGGATGAATTTGTCAAGGTCATCGACTGTCTCAACCTTCTCATCAAGCTCTATCTCAATGCCAAGCTCATCCTCAAGGCTCATCAAAAGCTCCACCGTGTCAAGCGAATCAATTCCAAGGTCAACGAATCTGCTCTCCGGCTTAACCACGGATACATCACATCCGGTACGTTCTGCAACAGTTTTTGCAATAGCATCAAAATACATCTCTTATTCCTCCTTAATATGTGCTCCCATCGGTGAGCATCTAATAAGGCATTATATGCACAGCATGTTCCATGTGTGGGGTGCTGACGTTCCAAAAGCGTTCCATAAATTTAATACTCAGCACTCTTTTTGCAAATAATGATAAAATAGGAAAATTTAACATATAATTAGTGTGAAATCGTAAAAGCTCGTTTTTCATTACTATTTAAGCCACTGCAAAAGCAGTTACACCCGGAAACGAGGATTAAAATGAAGAAGTTAGAAAACTAAACAAAGAAATCCGGAAACATTCTATCGGAAGCACATCAGATAACGAAACAGCGTAACCATTATTTTCGTTTTCGACTTACAAGAAAATACAATATTATTATAAAATCAAAACCCCCGGCAGCCACTACCGGGGATAAAATAAAAGAAAGCGCGAGACGTCGCACAACGTCCCGTGGACGTTGGTCTTGCGACGACCGGAGCGGAGACAATCGAACTTCGAGCCCCGACAGGGCTCGAAAAAAAGAGACCGATTGGTGTTCCACCAATCAGTCTCTTTTTTCAGAGCGCGAGACGGGAATCGAACCCGCGACCCCCTCCTTGGCAAGGAGGTGCTCCAC
>OAUU01000166.1_pt1 | contig 70177 bp, 70 predicted proteins | sample 1501381 | NCBI WGS metagenome assembly OAUU01 (sample SAMEA2580057, study PRJEB22360) | human gut metagenome | reverse complement strand
TCTCACCCTGACTCTCTATATACTGATGGATTGTTTCAACAGGTGCTATATTTCATAACCAGAATCAAATAAAAACACTGAATGAGAATTATTATCTAAACTCATTATGTACACTCACTCCTCGACCGCCCAAAACCCAAGAGCATATTGTTCTTTTTTCTATTATAATATATTTCTTGTATCAGAACAAGTGTTTTTGTGATTTTTTATGAATTTTTATGCATTTGAGCAGATATGCTCGAATGTGCAATTCATCCCATCACCTATAGGACGCCACTGAAAAAGTGGTAAGTTTAGTATCACAGGGTGTCAAATATGTGCAAAAATGTTCCTTGATAATTAAATATTGCTAAAATAGTGTTTTGAGGGATGCAAAATCTAACCTTTTGAGAGATGAATTTTCCTATTTTTCCTCATTTGGGCAGACTTCTCCCTTTAGTTTTAAAATTCGTTTTAAATTGACTGCAAATATTGATACTGCTCCTTGAAGTTGCATGTTTGATAGTCCAGCAGCATCACAACGACTATATCCGTGTATATTTTTTAATTCACTATTTTTTGCCTCTATCATATAGCGGGTTTTGAAACGTTCCTTGAAATATTGTGTTTTTTGAAACGCTTCTTGATTTTTATGATAATCTGATTTAATAGTGATACTATACGTTTTGGTTTTTGCATTTTCTTTATAGCAGCCATTACGATAAGGACAGACATGGCATTTATTAATATCGAAAAAATATTTGATACGTGTATTCTTTTTCTGATTACTACGTTTGTCAATTCGATATTTTATAGCCAAATGCCCCGCTGGGCACTGCATGGTATCCGCATCTTTATTAAAGATAAAGCCGTCCTCTGAACGAGTCCCTTTTATGATGCTCAGGTTAAGCTTTGAAATTAATTTATAGTCATTGCTTTGTGCATCTTTTAAATTTTCCAGTGTGGAATATGCGGTATCTGCTATTACTTCATTAACGGTTGCACCTGCTGCTTTACTTTTTTGAACCAGTACTGGAAGTTCCTGACCATCAAATGCTTCGCCGGATGTGATTGTTGCTGCTGTGATAATCCGTTCATCTGTCATGGCCAAATGAGTTTTGTATCCGTAAAAAGAAGAATTGACCGTTTTATGGCCAATCCGGGCATCCGGGTCAATGGATTGATCATAACAATCAATCTGATTATCCAAAATTTCGGATAACATAGAAGATTCTTCTTTAATCGTTGGCAGTTCTGAATACGGACTTTCCTGAACTGTGTTTAATAATTCATGACAGTATTCATTATACTCATCTAAAGAAGCTCGTTTTTCAGGTTCATCTGGCAGATAAATGTCTTTATCAGAATCTTTTAAAGCTGCTTTTAAAGCTGCTTTTAAAGAAGTAGAGGCTTTTTTCAACATTTCTCTCTGAGTAGTTTTATGATAACGGGCTTCTGTATGAGTTGAGTCAACAATTATAGTATTGCTTTTTAAAACACCTTGATTTATGGCAAGTTCTACACTTTTATTTATGAGCAGATCAAGTATATTTTCATCTTTTAAACGCTGCTTTCTGAATTTGGTTAAAAGACTAGGATGGATAACCTCTTCTTCTGGCGTTAATTCCAGAAAATATTTAAAAGACATATCATATCGTGATCTTTCAACAACACCATTATCAGAAAGGTTATAAAGATATTTTAAAAGCAGATATTTAAATAGCAATATAGGTTTTTTTGCATTACGTCCATTATCAAGGCAATATTTATTTTTTAATTCATCATATATAAAAGAAAAATCGACCAATTCCCTGATTTTTCTTAGAATATGATCTTTTGGAACAATCATGTCATATAAATCTGAATAATAACTAAGGCTAAGTTTAAGTTGGGATGATAACATTTCAACCTCCGACAATTATGATACCTTAATTATATCAGATATATGATTTTACGACCACTTTTTCAGTGGCGTCCCTATAGAGGTGAGGGAATTCTTGCTACGATTGTTAAATAATTGCAAAAAAGGTTTCAAATTATCAGAACTCTTGATGAGATAATGATAACATGAAACCTTTTTGCGTAAAGCGGTATGTTGGATTTGCTTCATGGGGACCGCTTCATATTTTATTTTTATGCACATCATTCTTTATGGGGTCTGACCCCAATGTTCAGCAATACCCACACGGTCACAATCCGAATCAGTTACCAACAACAGGTCAGCGTTGCACTTCCTGGCATACTCCATTGATAAGCATCCGGTATACTTCAAAATATTTGCAGCGTATCAACAGCTCCGATGCCATCCCCGGACGGTACTTCAGAACCCGCAGCGGCTGTCTCGGCTCTGCACTGCCGTGAAGATCTGCCACATCCAACGCCTTGTCGATATGCAGTTCTCTTTTCTTCCCGTCCTTTCCTATGCGGTCGTAATCATACAGCCGATAGGTCAGGTTCGAGCTTTCCTGGATTTCTGCAACGAGCGCACCTGCCCCAATGGCATGGATCGTGCCTGCAGGGATAAAAAACAGGTCATCCTTGTGAATAGGTACATTCTGCAGATACTTCATCACCGTGCCCTGTCTTTCTTATCAGTTGTATTTTCTATCTTATTTACCGCTCCAGCTCAAACTTCTGCTTATCGTGAACGTTGATATCCGCGCCCAGCTGTACTTCAATCGGAATGAAAGTGATCGCATACGATCCTTATATAAATGAGACTGCTGCTCAGGAGCTAAATGTAACACCTGTTACTTTAGAACAGCTTCTCAAAGATAGCGATCTTATCTCTGTTCATTGCCCACTTACAAAAGATACTTACCATCTTATCGGGAAAGAAGAAATGACATTATTAAAACCAAACGCTATTCTTGTGAATACAGCTCGTGGCGGAATCATCGACGAGGCCGCTCTTATCGAAGCACTGCAAAACGGCAAGATTTCTGGTGCCGGAGTAGATGTATTTGAAAACGAACCAGTTACTCCAGAACATCCATTACTCCATATGGATAATGTAATCGCAACTCCACATAGCGCATGGTATAGCGAAACTGCAATTCATACATTGCAAAGAAAAGTAGCCGAAGAAGTAGTTAATGTATTAAATGGTAATCCTCCTTTTAATTGCGTAAATATGAAATAATTGAAGCAAGCGTCTCGTAACTAGGTAATCATTCGTATATTAACATCTTATAAAAGCCATCTGATACTGTTCTTGGCTGTCTGCCAGATTCTCTATCAGATGGCTTAGTATTATTTTTTCAGTTTAGTACGGCAGTATTCCGGAAGATCCTCTGGTAGTGTAAAATAGTTTGTGTTTTTGGATTATAAAGTGCCACAGCACTTTCCATCTACTCTTTCAGGTTCTTTCCGGCATTGTATTCAGGCTTCAGCTTCTTCCGGCCACCGCCTGGTTTTCTTGTTTTCTTCATTTTACTCATGCAACTCCAACGGCAGTCCATCCGGGTCATGGAAGAAAGTCATCTTCTTGCCGGTGTAATCATCCATGCGGATTGGTTCACATTCAATCCCTACCTCCGCCAGCTCATTCACCGTCTGCTCCACGCTCTCCACACAAAATGCAAGGTGACGCAGCCCACAGGCCTCCGGGCGGTTCGCACGCTTCGGCGGGTTTTCTTCTGCAAAAATCTCCAGCTCTGTGTGCTCATTGACACGAAGATCTAGCTTCCAGTCCTTACGCTCTGGACGGTAGTTTTCCCTGATGACAGAGAATCCAAGCTTGTTCACATAAAAATCCTTAGCAACTTCGTAGTCAGATACGATGATTGCAATATGATGTATTTTTGATAAGTTCATTTTCTCACGCTCCACTTCTTTAAATTTTGTTCTTCTTTTATTTTCGTTATAAACTATACGGCAACCTTCAAAAAATACCGTGTGAACTCCTGAAGTTCAGTTTGTCCACACGGCATTTATTTTTCTTGGATTCTTGTTTATTTCAGTTTTTCAAGAATCTCGTCCGCACTCATACCGCCGGCTAATAATCTCTTAACCACACTCTCTTCATGGGGTCTGACCCCGCAGTGCTTTATTAATCCCGATTTTTTTGAACAAATCTTCTATCTTTATAATAGCTTGTTCTGTTTCAGCCTTTGTCATTGCAGATTGGGAAGCTTTCGCTTTGCGAAATTCTTCGATATTGTATGAATTCTCCTGTGTGCACATCTGCAGATACATATTGAGTAAACATAGTTCTTTCTCAGAAAAATCCTTTACTAATTTTCTCAATTCCGCATCAGAATATGAAGATATTGGTTTTGAATCTGTAGCTTCCTCATCATAGGAATCGTAAGAAAAATATTTATTTGTAACAGATATTACTTCATAAGAGAAAGAGGATTCCATACCAAGTTTAACCTGATAGTTTAATACAGTAGGGATTGTGCAATGTAAATATTTACTGGCTAATTCAACAGTAAAAGGAGTTCCTGATTCTTCACATTCCTGCTGAATTTTTTTGATTTTTTCCAGTTGATTAGCTAGATATGGAGTTGTATTATATTTTTTGAAACTTACGAAAATGCAAACAGCATGTTTTATAGAATAGCGAAAAAATGTAGTCGCTCTTCCGAGATCAGGATTAAATCTGGGCAAGTCTGCTAAAACTTCAACCCATAATGACTGATATAACTCCTGAAATTCGCATTTTTCGAGTGTACTACGATAACTGTAATACAGTTCATACATTATATAATTATTCAAATACTCATAAATCAACTTATCTGCTTTATCGCGACTTCTTTTATCAGATGCATTTCTTTTCATTTGTATATAAGAATATAATAAATATGCATCGAAATTTGGATTCGTCTTATATCTTTTGCGTTCAGAACTGTTCTTCATAAATTTATCCTTTCATATTTGCCATACATTATTTCATACTGCTATTCATAGGATTCTTTCCTGTGTATATATAAGTTCCTTAAGCATGGCATCAACAACAGATTTCGGACTGTAAGCATAGCCAGTCCAAAAGAAGAATCCTTTCCTGGATTCAAATAAATTCCCATTCTTTATGGGGTCTGACCCCGAGAGTTTTTCCAAAAGTGCCGGATTTTCTATGCTAAGATGGAGGAGCCGGTTACTCCTCCATAACTTTTTATTCCTCAGCTAATCTTTCCTGGATATATGTAAGCTCCATCATCTTAGTTTTAATTTCTTCTTTATTGAGAAGTTTTGTCTTCATGGGATCTGACCCCGAGAGTTTTTCTATCATCACAAAAGCGTATGGCAGCCGCCCACGCTTCAAAGGCATTTTCCATCAATACTGGTTTCATATCTTGCTTGTTCTTTTCTCTTCAAAAGACAGGTACCCATGTCAACGATGGGAGAAACACGTTCATCCTAACCGTTAACATGAGCGGTTCACTTGCTATTTAAAATGATTGAGCTGTTTCTAACTCGCAGGCTTTATCGTACAGATTATCATAATGCAAAGTCAGAATGTTTTGCTGGGTTACTTTGTTTCGACGATCACGATAAGTAGCTTCGTTGTAATCCTCACGCAAGCCTGCGACCACAGCGTAGTGGAAGCGGCTTGAATCATATTCTGAAAATTCCTTCGGAAGTGAGGATTTGTTGCTGTACTTGGTGATCGTTACAAACGATGCAGAAAAGTGTGCTTCGATTTCTGCTTTCCAATCATAAATTTGATAAGTACCTTTTCTAAAGGTTTCTCCCTCGTGTCCAGATTTCAAGGTTGTTCTTCCATTAGGGTGTTCAAGCTCGACAAATACAAACTCATATCCGCCAGAGCTTTTTCCTATCAACAAATAATCGGCAATGTACTTACCTAAAGCAAATTCCGGGAAGACATATGCATCGTGGTGACCAAAATTATAATACTTAAATACACCAGCAATAATATGATAAGCAGGTCTGTGATTAATAAAGCGAAGAACGTTTCTTCCGTTTGTATTTGCATCATGAATCAAGGCACAAAATTCTTCATTTAGTTGTTCCATATTACCTTCGTTCTGGAAATCAAACAACTCAATATGATTGTTAGGGAACAAACTATCATAGTGTCGAACTGCTGCTGGATACAATCGCCTATGATTTATCTTCCCAAATCCTCTGTCTCCGACAGCTTTTCTTTCAGTACACAAAATACCCTCATACAGTTGCATTTCCTGTTTGGTAGGAACGCTCTTTATATAGTCTCGTTTATATAAATTCATGATACTTCCTCGGATAATATCAAATAAAGCTTCCTCATGGGGTCTGACCCCGAGAGTTGTTCTTGCCAGTCTGGATGTACAGCTTGCCAGCAGCTCCTTAAATACTGCTTCGGCTTCAGCTTTCTTTGCTACTTCTCCGCAATCTGGGATGCATAGTTGTTCCACAAAACAAAACATTCGTTTTATGTCTTTTATTATGCACTTTTCTTTTCCAAAGCTATTTTTTCTACTTCTTCCAGAGTAAGCTCTGTGTACATTGCAATATCTTCATAATTAAGTTTACCATCTTCTATCATTAAACGAGCCATACGAATTGCTTTCATTTTTTCTGCTTCTCTTGCTGCTTCATTTCTCATATCTTCCATAGCTTTACACATAATTGCCACTCCTTTCTCATCTTCTTTAAAATAATGTACACGGTCAGCCAGCACTTCGTAGTACATATCTTTAGCATTGGTACATGTAAAATCATGCATAAGTTTTCCTAATGCTGTTTCATCTTTTATTTGAGAGTTTACATATATAATATGCGATTGGTCATTGAACATTTTTCCTGTTTCCCTAACGATACGATCCACATGATATATTGGAATATTCTCTCCTAACACATCATTTTCTGTGATAAAAACCACATACGTTTCATTTAAATTTTGATATTGTTCACCCGGTTCTGTCACATTTGCATCAATCAAGCTACTATTATATCTAGCTCTCTTCACACCTGCACCTTTATCATCTCTTTGAATTTCAATATTATACACCTGATTTTGTCGATCCACTGCGAGAATATCCAAACGAACAGAACGCCCTTGTAAGTTTTTTATTACATATTGACTGCTCACACTTGTAACTTTAAGATCATCTCGTTTTAGTATAATCTGCAATAAAAATTCCACACAATTCTTATCTTCAAATACTTTGCTCATAAAATCATCATCTAAAAGACGAAAGCCACGTAATCTTTGAAGGTCTTCTTCGTGCTTTTGCTCAAAATCAAATCTTTCTTCCTCATTCATTGGTAACACCTTCTTTTCTCAGCTTATCCACATCTTCTATACTACCATCTTAACATCAATACACCCCTATTACAAGGACTGTATCCGCACATATTTTACTTTCTCTTGGTCAGTTTATTCAGGTAATCCAGATTTGTGGATTTGATGCGTGCCTGTTACAATGAGATTTTTTCCTTAGATGATTTCCGGTAATCTGTCCAGCGTTTTTTATTGAACAGGATGATGTCCATGATATTCATCCAACTTACGCACAAAAGAATTCCACGAAGCTATCTCTAAATTATCTGCTGGTTTACATTTTACAATTTCGTGGCTTTCTTCAATTGACTTGTCTTCTCTTTCAACTCCACCTATAGCTATATATTTAACATCTATATCCTTCTGTGGGTCAACCAATAGGTTTTTTCGAGGACCCACTAAATAATTTCCACTATATTCCTCATTGATTGCTTTATCCTTATCTTCATGTATCTGGGTTCTGAATGAACTGTAATTTCTGTTTATGTATTCCATATGATTTTTTAATTGTGTAATTGCATCATTCATATGTACATTTAAACCCTGATAGTGATTGGCCTTAACAATTTTAAAATCTGCACCTTTGACTTCTACAATGCAGACTTTCATTTTTGATCTTGATGTCAGCACTACAAAATCTGCAATTTTATCTCCAATAGGATAATTAGAAAAGCAGATATATTCCTCATGCGGCTCCGCCAGATAATCTGCCATGCCATACCATGTATCATTTGTTTTCAGAACCTTCACAGATATCTTCCCATGCTCCAGCAGTTCACCGATGAAGATAGGAATCAGATATTCTGCCTTTAGTGGATTACCCGGCACTTCCTTCTCGAAGAATTCTTTGAATCCCTCTTCCAGCGTTGTAAGGAAATCAGGAGTTAAGCCCCACATATTCATGGAAACCAGAGAATCAACATCAACAGCCATTCCTTCTGCCTCTGCTCCAGCTGCGGTCTTTACAATGTTCTTCGTTTCCACAACCTCGGTCAGGTTGTAATCCTCATTCATCTTGCAGATACCACGAGTCACGCCACCGTTATCAGACAGCGTGTTCTTCAGCACAAAACCTGCCATACAGGACTTGCCGCCATTCACCAGATACTCATGAACAGCCTTGAAACCTTCTTTGCCATAGTAATCATCTGCATTGATGACGATGAACGGGGTCTTGATGACCTTCTTCGCTGCAAGCACGGCCTGTCCAGTTCCCCACGGCTTTGTACGGCCTTCCGGCAGAGTCCCCGGAATATCGTTAATGTCCTGGAAAGCATAATCCACCGGCTCTAACTGCTTGATTCCTGTTCCGAAGCGGCTGCCAATACCAGCTGCCATGATAAGTAATGTTGTTTTCATAATTCTCCTTTCCATACCTTGTAGCGCCCAATGTGCCTTCCACAAAATTTTATGTAGTTATTAGAGCAGCGCCAGTAGCCTATGCTCTCGTTTTCGTTTATAGTTTCTTTAGAGAAAAATCATTTCTTCTTCATGGGGTCTGACCCCGAGAGTCTGACCCCGAGAGGCTATTCTCAATATCTTTTACAAGGACAATATCTCAAAAATCATAGCTTTTTCTGTCCATATCTGTTAAAATTGACAATGATTAATATACAGGGGCTGCTGCACATGAAAGTGCGGCAGTCCCTGTCGAATGGATGAGGAAAATTAAAATGAACACAACAGCAAATCTTGGCAAGGCACCCGTACGCACTCTGGTGCTCCAGCTTGCCATCCCTTCTATGACCGCGCAATTTGTCAATGTACTTTACAGTATTATTGACAGGATGTATATCGGACATATTTCCGAAAATGGCGCACTGGCTCTTGCAGGTGCAGGCATATGCGGTCCTATCGTTACACTTCTCACTTCTTTTGGCACCCTGGTAGGAATCGGAGGTTCCATTACCATGGGAATCCGAATGGGCGAAAAGAATCACAAAAAAGCAGAACAGGTACTGGCAAATTCTTTTCTGATGCTCAGTATTTTTTCTGTTCTGCTGACTGTCAGCTTTCTTCTACTAAAAGATAAGCTGCTTATGTTGTTTGGCGCAAGTGGGGCTACTTTTCCCTTTGCCAATACCTACCTGACTATTTATACAACAGGTACCTTTTTCGCACTGATGGCTACAGGGCTTAATTACTTTATCAACTGTCAGGGATTCCCCCTTGTGGGAATGTTTACCGTACTGATCGGCGCAGGATGTAACATCTTGTCAGACCCGATTTTTATTTTTGGTTTTCATATGGGAATTTCCGGTGCTGCCATTGCAACCGTTATTTCACAGATACTCTCCTGCATCTTTGCAATGACCTTCTTATTGGGAAAAAAGGTTCCTGTAAAGATTACCTTCGGACAGTACAACTTAAAAGTCATAAGGAAAATCCTTTCCCTGGGATTTTCTCCTTTTCTGATCCTGGCCACAGACAGCCTGATCCTGATCTTTATGAATACAGTGCTCCAGAAATATGGTGGTGCTTCCCAGGGCGATATGCTGATCACCTGTGCCACCATTGCTCAAAGCTATCTGCTTCTGATCACCTCACCTATGATCGGGATCAGCGGAGGTACACAGGCAATCCTGAGCTACAATTACGGTGCCAGATGCGTAAACAGGGTCAAGGACGCAGAAAGGAACATTCTGAGAGTAATGCTTATCTTTACCACCATCATGTTCCTTCTCTCCCGGTTTATTCCCCGGTACTTTGTTCTTCTGTTTACCACTAATCCACAGTATATCAGATTCTCTGTCTGGGTCATCCGTACCTATACACTGATGATCATTCCGCTAAGCTTCCAGTATGTCTTTGTAGACGGGCTGACTGCCCTGGAATGTCCAAAGACAGGACTTGCGCTCTCCGTTACCAGAAAATCTCTTTTTGTGATCAGTGCAGCTGTCCTGCCTTCTTTCTTTGGTGCAAAAGCGGCTTTTTTCGCAGAACCTGTTGCTGACGGAATCTCTTCTGTCCTCTCAACAATTGTATTCCTGCTTCTGATTAACCGCCACCTGGATAAACGCTACCGGATGGACAAGAAAGAGAGCCTGTAAATTACTCCTGTATCTCCGCATTTGAGAGATACAGGAATAAGTATGATTGTGCAGCAATCTATCAGTACTGCTGTTTTCTGAATCTCCTCCAACGCAAACAGACTGTCCGGTTCATTGCCCACATAGCGTCCCACCACATCACGGAGAAGATTTCTCGCCAGACGCCTCTGCCCTGTATAGATCAGGACAAATCTCTCATCCAGTTCCTTCTTTGTCTGCGGTGAAAGCTCTATGTGTGCTACCTGAAGCCGCTGTTGAAGTCCAGGCATGGAGGTTATATATTTAAGACCATATGTAATACCTCCGACCTGTTCCTGCCATCCGCCTCCTGTAGACATGATCTGCTCCATTGCCAGTACATGGGCATATAAATCTTCTTCTGTATATGCGATTCCCATAAATTCAAACACTGCCTTCACACAGGCTGCCGAAAGAATAGATGAGGTGCCAAGACCGGAACCTTTGGGAACATTTGTTACCTCAGAATGCATAACAAAACCACTGCCAAGACGTTCCAGTATTTCACCCAGAGTATGTCCTTCCCTGGGAATGATCCCACAGGCAAGAAGACAAGCCTTCTGCAGGGCAAAGGGATCATAAGGGTCACCTGTGGCCTGCAAAGGCTCAATCGTGTCAAACTCTCCATGAACATCCATATCCCGGCTGTCAAAAACCACCTTCTGCTCAGGAATCCTCTCCAATGTCACCTCTACCGGCTTCTCCCCGTTCAAAAGAATAGCGGCATTTAATACAGTCCCGCCCTTTTCATTACAATAGGGCGGTGTATCACTCCAGCCACCTCCCCAGTTCACACGAAGAGGCAGCCTGACTGTATGATGATTGGTATTTCATGGGGTCTGACCCCAATATTAAGGAATCTTCTTAAAATCAGATAGCAGGTTTAAGAGAGGGATACTCGTAACTATTTACATACATATATTCAGGTGCACAGTCAATCTCCTCATCCAGCCAGGTAACCACTCCATCTACTACTTTACAATTTTTAAAAATATCTTCATCAGACAATGGTTTATAGGCAGATCCTGTTAAGATAGATGCGTCAAAAAGACGCTGTTCTCCTGTTGAAAATGTAAGAATCATCATCATATCATCCAATGGTTTAACAGATACTACTTGGATATTTTCTGACTTTTCATTAGCATATACAATTCCATTTAATACAAACATCAACCCACCCCCTACTGTAATGGTTTAATTTTATCAAAATGTTCTCCTCTAACGGCTTTATTCCAAGCGGCATATGCTTCTTCTTCATGTAAAGCAAGCCATCCTACCAACATTCTAAATTGTTTCTGTGGAAGAGAACCCGCAAGCAGTTCTCCATCTATTCCAACAGAAGCTTTATACTCACCATAAGTAACATGAACATGTGGTTTATTATGCTGGACTGTATCATTGAATAACATTTTTATGACCATTCCCTCAAATCTACTCAATTCTGGCATTGTATTATCCTCTTTTCTTTGAGAATTACGAATTTGCAAACACTCTTTCCTTTCCTACTTTTTGAAATTATATCATTTAAGATAAGTCTCTGCAAGATACTTTAGATTTTCTTTATAGAACTTTTAGCTCTGATTCATTTCTTTTATTTGGATTTCATGGGGTCTGACCCAAATGTTTTATTCTACCGTTTACAGTGCCTCAAACATTGATGTAGGTATTATAGCAGGAACTCTGCTGGTTTACACTACGCCATGTTTTGAGGCACTTACAATAATTTCAGGTTATTCGATTACGCCTGATTTTTTTCAGAAAGTTAAGGATATATTTTCACAACTGTTCCGCTAGGAAAATCTAAACTCATCCAGTTTTCTTCGATGGACACATTCTGAAGTCTACAATACAACAGTTTTAATATTTGATTATGTGCACATATTATAAAATTTTCTTGGACATTTCTATTTTTATATGGCAAAAACTCATTATTAATAAATCCATCTACGCGCTGTAAAAAATCATAAAAACTTTCCCCTTGCGGTGGGGTAAACTGATGACAAAATCTTTGATTTATAAAGTATTGAGGATACTTTTTTTGCAAATCCGCTCTTCTTTTTCCTTCAAATAATCCCATATTCCGTTCACGAAGCGCCGAAGTATATACAATTACAGGACTAATCCGGATATTTTCCAACAATATTCCCAGTGTTTTTTTACACCTCATTAAATCTGAAGAAAAAATCGTCACATTATCCCAATTCATCATTTCTTCTTGATAAGTGATTTCATTTTCAATCAATTCTGAGTCCAAACATCCAGAAATCATTCCATCTGCATTAAATTGTGTCTTGCAATGTCTAAGAAAATATAAATTCCCCATTAATTTTCTTCTCCCGAAACATAATATTTAACCGCTCCTTCTGTATCGCTCGAAAAAAGCGCTACCGGATCTAATATTTCCTCTATAGTACCTTTGATATATGGTGTATCTCCAAAAATATTTTTTCCATCAAATTTATCTGTTTTGTATAAATCTCTAACTCCTACTTGTTTCTTGTTAAATCTGGCCGAATAATCAATATCAAATTTTTTTTCATAATAACCATGTTGAGAATTTGACAAAACAAATTTTCCATTTTTAATACTTAATTTTCCATTTTTAAAGTCTTCTTTCTGAATTTGCTTCGCAAAATAATCGTATCTTAATTCCTGTCCCCAGCCATGAGGAATAATATATTTCGTTTTCCCCTCCAAAACAATACTCCACATATTACTAGAAGGTCTAAACAAAAAAATCGGATATCCCTCTCTTGAAAAAATTGGCACTACATCCCTTTCATCCACAACATATGTTCCAATCGCAATGGAATAATCTGTCGGCATGCCATAATGGTGATATGTTTTTTGCTGAATAGGTTTGATATCGCCAAAAATTTCAGATGCAAACCAATTATGTATATCTCTGTTCTGTTCGTTCAGAGAACGGGCTATACTAATAAATCGTAATGCTTCATCGTCCTTCAAATAGTGAATATATCTGTCACTTCCTTTTTCCTGATAAGTTTTTATCAGATTGCTATACCAGTTATGAGGTTTCGGATATAACCCTAAATATGTATCTTTATACTGTTTTGCCGAAGAATGGAGAACTAAGAAATAATGTCCTGTATTTCTGCTTTTACTCAACAAAATAAAATGATTTCCTGTATTAAAACTAAATGCCAATCCTTCTTTAACAGATCCCTTATTTATAATATTCTGGATAATTTTCTGATTGAAAAAGTCCGACACTTTTCTTCCTTTCAACGCTGATTCGTCAAATTCATAATAGCTGCTAGAGCACACATTCACTGTTGTGTCAACTGGAACTAAAGGAGTTCCCGATTTCCAGACGACAAGCATCCCCGTTGCAAAGCCACCAGCCAGACGAAGAATATTATTCGGAAATCCAACATCCAGAGATGGGAAAATATGTGCTTCACCACACTTATCGTATCGCTTCACCATCCCATTCAATAAATGTTCTGTTTCTTTTATGTATGGTAACAATATTTTTTGAGTGTCATCATTCAATAAATTTGATGCGTCATATAGCTTATCTGGAGAATCTATTTTTCCATCTAATTTGTCCGGATTAAAAAATCCACTTTCTCCTTCATCTCCCCAATTAATTTCAGCTGAAAACGATCTAAATCTTGGATCCCATGTCGAATGCAAATCACTTATTAGCTGCGAACGATACAACTTATGCATTATAATTTGTCCTTTTAATTTTTTAGACTTTCTCAAATAATACAATCGTTCTCTCCATTCTCTATGAGATTTTTTAGCCTTCGTTTCATTTTTAGCAGAATTTCCATATTGTTTGATTTCTATTACCATACTATCAGTTTTTAATCTATTTATATATTCCGCATATACATTATACATTGCCGAATTAACAATTATTCTGTCTAAAGTACTGTTTTTATCAATTCTTTTGCATATTAATGGAGTTGCCTTATAGTGACTATCATTCGTCCATAATAAAGTGTGGCGTAGCAACAACAAATCATCTACAAATACCATATGATCCAATTGTACTAAAGGTATGAAGTAAATGTTAATAGACTGGTCTTTTTCCAATTCTTTGTATATATCATACAAAATTGTATGCATAGTCGTTCCGATACGAGAAATAGGAGTATCTCCTACTTCAACCTCTGTAGCAGAATCAAACATAATCGGATCTGTAAGAAATATGTCTATGTTTTTTATGTTTTTATTATGCTTAATACTGTTTACAATACTTTCATTATCTTCACGAATATCAAAAGCGTTTTCCAGTGACTGTCCTGCTAATATAATATTTCCCTTAGCATTTTGTATCATTACATTTCTTTTTCTGATAAACTCTTTTAAAGGCAATGCAGCTACTATTCCAAATTGTTTTAAATAATCATCCTGAAGATTCTTTCTGCCATCTAATTCCCTGTCACGTGTCGTATCAAAATACTTCGATTTTTTTTGAAAGCGAGGAAGAATGAAAGAACATTTTCCATCCTTAAACGCTCTTTCTGTATTTGCCAAATTCCAATCCTGTATCTCATCATTATACGTATATAAATAACATTTTAATTCATGGGTGTCGCTGTCATAAATACAATAATAAAAACTCGGTTTATTATATCCATCCTTTAAGGGACCACCACATGTAAACTGTCTCATGCGATTACCAGTATGATCATATGTTCGAATTCCAATATCATGGCTATGTCCCGAAAAAACAATATCAATATAATGTGATTCCATTAACTGTTCAAATTTTCTTCTCTCCGTCTTTTTTAAAAATTCTACACCATGATGCATAAATGCAATATTTATTTTGTCATCATTTTTTATTTTTTTACATTCTTCCAGTAATGGTCCACAATATACAGATAAATTCCCCTCATCATAAGCACTTCCGGCCAAAATACTTGTATTAATATTTAATATACGGTAACTGTCTTTTTCTATACATTCATGATTTCCCTTAAACACCTTTCCAGTTATTTTCTTATATAGTTTTGCATACCCCAAAAAGCTATCTGGACTACCATTGTTTAAATTTTTAAATGCATTTGCATCTAATTCGTGCTCTACTTCTGTTTTCTTTTTGCCTGTTTCATAATTAATATTAGTATAATAACTTAAAAGATGATTTCTTTCATTGCTTCGAACCAAGTCATGATTTCCAGGTGTCATGTATACGGAAGATTTATCACATCCTGCACTACTAATAATTTTATGTATATAATCTCCGCAAGCTTTTATTCTGCTCTCGTCAGTTTTCCCTTGATAAAAAAAATCACCACACATTAAAATAAAATCAGCATCTAACTCTTTATCTGAAATAGTACTTAATAAATTGTCTCTAATATTCACTGTATCAACATTTGTATACTCAAAATGCAAATCTGAAAAGTCTAACCATTTAACAATCATTTTCTCTTCCCCACTTCAATACAATTATCGTAAATCTAAATTATATGTCTCTTACCTATATCCCATTCACACCCAATTTACTTACTATCCACATTCGTATCTTTAAAATACTGTGAACGGTAAAATGTTAATCCTCAATAATCAGTACCTTTTTATCTTCCCATATCTCTGAGATAATCGCTCCAACAACATTTCTAACATGACTTCGTGTAATTCGCTCGAATGACTCTACTGTTAAAACACAGATAGCAGGAATTCTCCATTGACTCAGTCATCCACAATATCACACAGGACTATCCAGGGGTATGGATTTAGCTTCTTCATTATGTATCAATATCACTAAAAATATCAAATCCATCCAATACTTCTTTTGTATTCTGATAAATATCCTTTATAAATTTTGATAGCGGTCTTTTCCCGAATTCATCTGGATTGGCATATCCTCCATATAGCAAACGATATAATTCATCTTTACTTTGAAACAGTGCCCCTGTGTCTTTAAACAGACATTCTATATATTCCGAGTTATAATATTTCATTTTCTTAATTATTTCCTGAACAATATCCTTATGACGATTATATATTTCCTCTAATCGAAGGTTTTGAGCATCTTCCAAAGCCTCTTTACTCGAAGATTTTATTCTAATTTCTAACTCATCTTCATTTTCCATGTAATTGCTGCCGAGAATATTATATTCAAATGAAATATTATCTTTTTTATCATACATTAAATACGGATTTATGTTAAAAACTGTATTACTTTTTATTCTATTACAAGTTCCGCAGACCGGAATCAAATTGTAAAATGAAACCGCAAACATTGGAAATTCATCTTTTGAATAAAAATGGTCTAATTCAAAAGTCCCAACAGGTTTCCTGCCATTTCTATTTTTAACAATTTTTAAATCTTCAATAAAATTCCTGTTGCAATAAAGGCAAACATTCTGGCCCACCTGTTCATAAATTAACAATTTAGCCTCTTTAGGCATATTTTGAAACAAAATACTAACTATATAATTGTTTTGTTTTATAGATGAGATATGCTTAAAGGCATCTTTCATCTGCCCATAATCCGTTCTATCCTTCACATTAGAATGTAACTGTTCTAATTCTTCCGGTGATGCACAGACAAGATTCTTAAATGGCATTTTCAAATAGCATTGGCATTTCTCATCTATCTCTTCAATAAATCTCTCATTTCTTGATTGCGTAATTAATTTATAATACTTTTTCTCAAGATTTTCATTCTTCTGATATTTTAGTGGAACCACTCATTTCCTCCGTAATTTTCTTTCTTCTCAATTCAAGTTGTTTTATTTCTTTATCAATTGCATCAACCGCTACCCTCTGACCTTCCGTTTCTTTTAATTTTTTCGATAGCTGTTCCCCTAATTTATTCCTGATCAATGTATCACCTATGCATCCAATTTTTTGCTTATATCTATAATAATCTTCCTGATTCAAATAAGAAAGCTCCATGATTTCTTCTATAACTTTTTGAATATATTTCCTTGCAAACCTTCCCATTGAATCACATCCCAAGTAAAATGCATCATCAAGTATCTCATAGAGATTTGTCCCAAACGTTTCCTTATGTTCTGAAAGGTCCACTTCCGTTCCATTTTCTGTTTTTCGCAAATATATAATATTGGAGCTTGGAAAATTGCTAAGACAAAGTGGCGAATGTGTTGTCATTATAATCTGGACGTTATTTTCTTTGTAGCAACTATTAATATATGCCACAAGATAATCCACGAAATCTCGCTGCCATGCAGGATGCAAACTTAAATCAATTTCATCCAGACAAATAAGCAAATCTTTCCTTGTATGATGCTCACTTTTCACTATATACTTGTTAAAATAACCAAGAAAGTATATCCATGACATTACATTTTGAAAAACCCGCTCTCCGGATGAAAACATCAAATTGTCTATATTCAAATAACGAAGCAAAAAACTTCCATATTGTCTTTTCCCCAGAAAAATTTCCTCACTTATCTTTACTCTATCAGCAATATACTGTATAATTTCCTTCCATTTGCTTGCTTCTAATATATTTTCCCTTGAATATTTCTCCGTTTCCCTGCCTGATTTATAAGCTAAATCCTTTTTGGGAACGTCATTTTTAAGCGAAGGAATATTTTCTAACAATTCTGTGAATTCTTTTATCTCATTCGCCGCATCGCAAAAATATAAATTATTAGCAGCTGATATATCTTTCGTACCAAGAACAGAAACTATTTTTGTATATATCGCTTCAATATCATCATCTGTACTTAGCATCTCTAATCCATTTTCCAAAACCCATTCAAAAATAAAATTCGTTTTTAATACATATCCCAAATCATCCTTCGCTTTATCGACTATGCATTTAGAGTGCAAAATATCTAATACAGGTTTTACGATATCCCATAAACTTTCCTGAATCTTCCCATCCATCTTTGCTCTCTCTATTCTTGTAAAAGCCAGATAAATATTTACTCTAATTTGGGTTTGCACAAATCCTTCATAATCACTAATAAAGTCCTCATCAATCAAAAAATTATAAAACATTAAATCACATATCTGCTGAAATTCATCTGGATCTTTATTTTGCTTTAGCCAATTGCTATATCTTCCAAAGTCATTCACCTTTTCGTTATATGTTTTATCAGGACATATAAATTCAAAAAATGCACTCGAAATAAAGAATAATCTTGCTGGTGTAATCGCCAATTCATCCAGTTTTCCATTTGTCGACATTCCATTTAAATCATCAAAATAACTATTTGAAATGTAAATCTTGGTAAATCCAAAATATTCTCCACTAGTTCTTATAAATTCGCTCGCAATACTCGAATAGTCACTTAAATAAAATATGCTTTTTATAATTTCTCCCTGAATTTGAATATTTTTCTGATAAATATTGGTATATAAATATAACTGCCCATCATCTTTTTTAAGAATAATCAAATTCTTATTTTTCTCATTTTCGTTTTTATTAAACTCCTGGTATTCCTCACGATCTTCATTCTCACAAGGATAACACCTCAAACTCCACAATTCTTTTAACAGAGTTGTCTTTCCTGCTCCATTGTCTCCAACAAGTACTGTTATATTTGATATAACATCTGAAAGAAACACATTATTTTCTTTTTTCCTTGATATTTTTAATTCATACTTTCCTTGTTCCACTTTCAGCATTGAAATATTATATTCCGGTGAAAAACAAAAACCTTGCTCATGAATACATTTCTTTTTATTAATCCAATAATAAATAAGCTCCATAATCCTCTCCATTTCATTTAGAGAACACTGCTTTTATGTTTTTTATTCAGTCTCCATGAAATCTACATCTAATGCCATTATCTTAATCTTTCTGCCATCCTCGACTACCGAATTTGGCCATACGATTAATTTCAAATATTCTATTAATTTACTTCTTAATTTTTCCAGCACAATCTCTCTGGTTTTTTTGTGCATACTTAATTCCTCAATTTTTCTATAATCTAAAGTAAATTAAATATATCCATTCAGATTTTAAAAAATATAAATACTATGCCTTCTGTAAAATTATGAAAACAAACCTAAGGTCGCATCTTTAAACATTTCCTTTAGTTTTTTTAATAATTCTTTCTTTTGAATTGAATAACATTCCAATTCAGTATCACAATTAATAATTGCATTATAGTTTTTCTGATCTAATGTATTCCACCCTCTATTTCTATAAAAAATATATAGCTGTGCCAAATCAATTGCCCTTGTTCTCATATATTTTATATTATCTTCCGTATTTTTCATCTGAAGTCTTCCAATACGACGTTGCTTAATATTATTCCAATTTCCACCTTTATCCATATATGAATAAGGATCATCATAAATTACATCCTGCCAAAACACAACAACCCATGAGCGCAAAGTTTTTTCCCAATTTTCATCATTTAAAATATAATCTATATATTTTTTTTCAATGTCAAAATTCAAATCATGATTTATAATAACTGTTGCCGCACTTATCTTTACCAGGATACTTTCATCTTCCTCAAATGCATACTCAAAAATCTTTGAATTTTCTATAAGTATTTCCGGTAGTTTTCCCAAATAAAAAATCATCTGATCTCTTATTATCTGTAACTTTTTATTTCCAATTTGTTCAAGTCTTTTCTCCCATCTCTGCTCTTTTATCATATCAGGATAATGTTTTTCTCTGAAACTCTCAGGCATTAATAAAATATATGCATTCTCAAGATTTTCTTTTATCTTTCTCGCATCTTCCAGCTTCAGACTCTTTAATCCATTTTCCAAAAAATCCATTTCAAAATGTCTGTATGGTAAGGAAAAGCTTTGTATTAATTTTATCCCGCCCCTAAGTAACGCATCTATTATGCTCTTGGCAACCAAAAACTCGCATAAACTCATATGCATAAATCCTTCAGCAACACACGACTCCACTTCGAATAAATTTCTCATCTTCAATAAAGAAATAATAACTTCCTGATTTTGACAATCCAACTCTTTTTGTTTTGGAGACAATATTTTGGAAATAGAAAATGCTTTATTATATGTGCGATAAAATTCTCTTGCTATTTTATAATGTATATTATTTATATCCTTTATCTCTAAAAAACTATCAGTACGCTCTTTCTCTCTATAAATCCAATATTTATAAAAAGTTTCATACAATACGTATATATTTCCTATTTCATCTATCTGTTCTTTTTTCAAAGATACAATTAAGTGTAATAACATAGAACATTGAAACGGATTTACCAAAAAACTTTCACAATTTTGTTTCTCAAAAATTTCATGATATAATATTCTTTTTTGCAGAAACCTAGATAATTTTTTACATATTTTTCTATCTGATCTTCCTTCCAGTTTTCTATCTCATAGATTTCAGTAAAAGACACTTTTTGAAATATTCTTCCATAATAATTTCTACGACAGCCTAAAATAACACATATATTCAATTCTCTTAGCTTCTCAATATACTCAATTGCATTTTTCTTTTCATTATTAAATATCTCATCTACGCCATCTATAAAAATAATTACTCGATTCTTTTTTGCATATTTTAATTTCAAAATTTTATTAAAAAAATGGAACTGATTCTTAGGTTTTTTCTCATTTATCAATTCTGCTGATACCCAGAATACTATTGTATCCTTTTTTCTTCGTTTAAACTCCTCCAGAAAACACTTTTTCAGGAAACAGGATTTTCCTGTTCCAGCTTCTCCTGTTATCAGAATCATATTTCCTTTACTTGCACCGCTTATTCTTTTTTGAACATCATAGTCCGAACATACTTCACCATTACCAATCCTCTTAATTCTAGGAGAAATGTAAAAAGAATTTAGCATTGTTTCAAAGTTTTCAATATTATATCCTTCCCGGCCTAATACAATATCTTTACTTAAAGCCAGCCTTTGTTCTTTCAGAATTTCTCCAATTTCTTCATAAGACAGTTCTATACTTTGTCTTTCAGCAGATTTTACATCTCTTTTCTTACTACTTACTGTTTTTTTTTACCTGATTTACCTGCTTTCCGATATATCTTAACAATACCTTCACACTTTCATGTTTTACGTCTGTTTTCGGATACCAGATTGGATGAATAAGCATATTGCTCAATTCTCTCGCCCGCTTTTGTGCCTCTTTTTCATCTGTTGGTTTTTGAACAAAAGCATAACCATACAATTTAGATTCCTTTTTTATCTCTTTATACAATTGTATTGTCCTGTCTCCTTTCAAACTACATCCCAAAAATAGAAAAGATTTATTTCTAAAGATTGTCTCTAATGCTATTCTGAATATTGTTCCCGGAGCATATTTTTCTTTATACTTTTCCTCAGTTAATACAAGGCTTCTCTCAGTTTCAATATCTCCATGTATTTTAAATAAATAATGTCGGTTTTCAGCATTTCCTCTTGTCCAAAGTTCATTCATTCTATCACTCTCATCTATATGATATGATACTTCTTCAAAACTATTATTATTGTCTCTGTATACTTTTTCTAGTATGCGATCATAATTTGTCGTTATTACAAATCCATGAAAAATGTCCGGTAACAAATTTACTGCCATATTTTTAACTGTTTTTATCTTTTCTTTGCTGAATGCATCTGTAAGCGCCGAATAAAACTCTCCCTCGCCCAATTCTTCTAATACATCTGATGCGGCGCATTCATACTCTCCCGCCTCTATCCTCTTCCAAATCTTTTTAGGAAATTCTGAATCAAATGATTTCTTAGACACATCGATTAAAAAAATCCCCCCACAATTCATATATAGGAACCGACATTCCGGCTCCAATAAACGGAATTATATTTTCTTTCTTACACTCTTTAATCAAATTGTCTATATATTTCTTATTGCTTCCAATCTCAAGTATCTCGCTAATTTTTATCATTTTGTATTCCTCCTTGCTTTTTCTTCCCTATAGATTCGTACATTATAATTATACTTTATCACAATATTTTTAGAAAGCTAGAATTTATAGAATATTTAATGATGTTGACTTAATTCTTCTAAACCATGAGCAATTCGTCATTAAGCTGTAATGTCTTATTGATGCTTGCTATATTATTATCCAAACTTCTGTCAGTTAATCTCTTCCATATAAATCTCTGGTATATACTTTCTCCCTTACATCATCCAGGCATCTGTCATATCTGTTAGCCATAATCGCCTGACTCTGTTCCTTAAACTTCTCCAAATCATTCACTATCCTGCTTCCAAAGAAAGTAGTTCCATCCTCTAATGTCGGCTCATAAATAATCACTGTCGCGCCCTTCGCTTAATACGCTTCATAACCCCCTGGATTGATAACTAACGGAAATTATCGAAATTCGATTTCATAGTCAAACTGTTTCCATTGTTTCTAGTCCATATAAGGTCTCCAACATATGAGTGTACTGTTTTTACATACTTTAGTATAAAGTATAAGCGTAAAATTACAGTCTTACAAGTGTATATCTTTTTTTGTGGATATTATTTTTTCAGGCAGAACCAAAAAAACTCCCGGAGGGAAAGTAGCGTAAACGGTAGAATACGAGTACCTTGACAAATAGCAGACCGCTTTTGCGGTCTGTTTATTTTCCGCTGGCTTTTTGCGGCTTTCTAATGTTTTCGGGCAACATATCTGACCATGGCAGAAGTTCTGCAAGAAAATCTGTGTTTTTGTCATCTACATGTTTGGGAATCTCCGCAAGCAGATATTCGAAATAATTGAAAGGTTTCAGGTTATTCGCCTTTGCAGTTTCTGCGATACCGTAGATGATCGCTGAACTATTGGCTCCATTGACCGTATCGATCATCTCCCAGTTTTTCTTCCCTATACAGAATCCACGGATCGCACGTTCGCTGGCATTGTTGTCTATTGGAACATCCCCATCTTCCCTGTGTGTTAGGATAGTTGTCAGCAGACGGTAGATGCTATATGTTGATTACTATTTTTCATTTACCAGTAAATTTTATATTCAAAATTCAATTCTGGCTTTTGAATATGCCAATGATACGGCGAAAAAAAGTCATGTTCTTTATATATTTTATCTCCTATTAATTACTAGAATCATTCACTTAAATCAAAGAAATGAATAATACATATGAAAAGCTATTATTTAACAGCTTCTCACATATGTTATTCATAGCCTTCGTGTCCTTTAATGGATTTTTTATTTATCTTCCTCAATTTCTGTTTTCTACATTCCGTCTGTTTTTTATTTATTATAACAATCTTCATCTTGAATCGCAATGGTTTTTCTATATTTCCGCTTTCATTTCCACTTTCCTCCCATATTTCCTGCTATATTCTGCCGTTATCAATGCTCCGCTGCCTTTCCCGGCCTGGATTATGATTAATTTATCGGACCAACTGCTGATCAGGCGGTTTCTTCTGGGGAACGTGTATCTGGATGGTGGAGTTCCGGGTGGGTATTCTGACAGGAGCAGACCTTTTTCCTCTATACATTTCATCAGTTTATGGTGTTCACTTGGATAACAGATATCCAGACCATTTCCTAATATTGCTATTGTATAGCCACCGGCGTTGAGACATGCAGTATGTGCATAGCTGTCGATTCCTTTGGCCATTCCACTGACAACTGCAATCCGGGTCTTTGCATATTCTGATGCCAGAAATACCGTTTCCTGTTTTGCTTTCTGGCTGCATCTTCTTGCACCTACTATTCCAACTGTCTGATCCATTTTCTTGATGTTTCCTTTATAGTATAGCATTGGTGGTGCATCAGCAGGTTCTCTGGCACGCAAGGGATAACGCTCATCATTCCAGCATAAGATAGAGATATTTTTGTTTTGACAATCATCCATGATCCTCTTCGCTTTTTCCAATGAATGATTCCTGATGTACTTTCTCTTTGTCTTGCAGACAGTCCTGACATTTCACTTAGGGTTTCATAGTCAGCCTGATAAATCTTTTCCGCATCTCCCAGTTCTTTTATCAGGTATCTGGTTGTAACAGGCCCGATAAATGGTATCTGCGTAAGCCATATCCAGTATATCATTATTTAACCACCACCATTTTACTATTACTTTTGTCCAGCTCCCGGCACGTCAGAACTTTTTCTATATCTTTTTGACGGATTTTTTCTTCTCCATCCAAATCCGCACTGGTCCTGGCAAGTCTTAAGAGTTTGTGGATCACACGGGCACTATATCCATACTTTTCACTTGTCTCTCTCAGCAGCTTCAATGAGTCTTTATCCAGCACACAATATCTCTGTATGAGTTCCGTTGTCATCTGTGCATTACAATTGATCCCTTTTTCCTGCGCATATCTCTCCTGCTGTATCTTCCGGGCTTTTTCTACCTTTGTACGCAATTCTTCCGATGAAGCCCCTGATTTCTGGTCTGCTATTGCGAAGAAATCTACAGGATGGACTTCTTTCTGTATATCTATCCGGTCCATGATAGGGCCAGAGATCTTTCCCCTGTATTTAATGATCTCATAATCCGTACACTTACATTTTGCACCCGGATAATAACCACACGGACAGGGATTCATAGCTGTAATAAACATAAAATTGGAAGGAAATGTATGAGTTCCGTTCACTCTCGAAATAGATACTTTTTTATCTTCTATCGGCTGGCGTAATGCGTCAAGGGTCCGCCTTGAAAATTCAGCAAGTTCATCCAGGAACAGTACCCCATTATGTGCCAGTGATACTTCCCCCGGCATTGCATAGGCACCACCGCCAATCAGAGCATTCAATGATGCATTATGATGCGGGGCACGAAACGGTCTGTATTTCATCAGGGCATGTCCATTGGGAAGCAGACCGGAAATGCTGTATATTTTTGTTACTTCCAGACATTCTTCCTCTGTCATTTCCGGAAGTATCGTTGGAATCCTCTGCGCGATCATGGTCTTTCCGCATCCGGGCTCCCCGACCATCAGCATATTGTGTCCTCCTGCCGCAGCCAGAACAACCGCTTCTATCAGCTCATCCTGTCCTTTAACATCTTTAAAATCCAGAACTGTCCCTGATTCTTCCGAACCTTTTTCCTTTTCATCCACTTGGATTTCTCCCCCTGATGTTTTTCCTTCAAGACAGCGGATCACGCCTGTCAGATCATGAAATCCCAGAATTTCTACTCCATGCACCAGTCCTGCCTCTTTAAGATTAGCCTCCGGTACAATAATTTTCTTTATTCCTTTCTTCTGACCGGCAATGATCATCGGCAGAATCCCTCTGCAGGCTCTTAGCCTTCCATCTAATGACAGTTCTCCGATAAAGCCATATTCTTTCAGGTTCTTCACCACTATATCTCCGTTCTGGCAGAGCACTCCAACCGCCATTGCAAGATCAAAATGCGAACCGCTTTTCTTTTTATCACTGGGTGCAAGACTGATGATCACACGCTTTTTAGGAAAAACATAACCGCTCTCATCAATCGCTGCCTGGATCCTCTCTGCCGCTTCTTTTACAGCCTGATCCCCAAGCCCGATGATCGATATCACCGGCTGTCCCTCCAGCATCTTTACTTCTATATCCACAGGATACCCATCAATCCCCTGAATTGCAAAACTTCTTACCACGGTAGCCATAATTCATCTTCCCCTATCATTTTTCTGATATGCTGTTCCTGCACTATATATTTGTGTCCTATATCTTCCACAAACTCCCTGTATTGATAAATACTGTTTTTCGGAAAGTACGCAAGTGTCTTCTTTTTCTCTGTGATCCCATCATCCGTAATCCCTATCATCGTCCGATAGCTGCTCCATAAATGATCTTCCGGATAATCTGCCATCTGCGCTTTTACCGGATTAAGATGTATGTAACGGCTTGTCTGGAGAAAATAAGCATCTTCTTTTACAAGGCATGATTTATACCGGCTCTCAAAAACATGCCCTCTGTAACCATACTTATGGTTATAGTAAATGGCATAACACTCTGACATATATTTCATAAACTTCCCGATTTCTATATCGCCTGTTTCAAGCAACAGATGGACATGGTTTGTCATCAGACAATACGCATGCAGCCAACAGCTATATTTACTCAATGACGTCTTTATTATCTGCAGCAGTACCTGATGGTCCATCTCATCTTCAAATATTGGTTTTCTTCTCACTCCTCTGTGCATGATGTGGTAAATTGCTCCCGGATACCAGTCCCTTAATTTTCTTGCGATCTTTCTCCCTCCATTTCGCTTTTTATTCTCAATAATACTATCATTTATGATTATATTGAAATAAAAATCTGTCAGTCATCACAGATTTTTATTTCAATATGTTTTCCAAGTGCATTCGCATATTTCTCCAGTACAACCAGCGTTGGTACCCTGCCACCGCTCTCAAACCGGGCCATATTCGACGGTTTTATCCCTGTAATATCCGCTATTTCCTGCTGCGTCATTTTCTGGCGGTGTCTCTCCTCCACTAACTGCCGGATTGTTTCCGAAGATCTGCTCAACACCTTTTCCTGGATCTTCTCTGTATATACTTCCAGTCTCTTTTCCCTGGCTTCCTTTTCTGTCAGGTATTCTTTCATGTTCTCCTGCATTTGCTTATCTCCCTATCCCATCTCTGCTATCTCATTTACGAGATTTTATCACTCATGATAAGTTTTTGCAAGATATTTTATGTTTCTTTTATAGAATTTTTAGTTCTACTTTAGTTTTTTTATTGGTATTTCATATCGGTATTTCATGGGGTCTGACCCCAATGTTGGTTGACCCCAATGTTGGTTGGGCCGCCGGGAGTCGGTAAAAGTATGATTGCCACCGGGATTGGCCGGAATGCATGCGAAGCCGGATATAAGGTTCTCTTTGTGAATGCAAAAGAACTGGTCGATCAGCTGTATGAGGATATGCAGAAAGGATATCTGAAAGAAACCCTGAAACAGATCAGTAAGATTCCGCTTTTGATCATCGATGAACTGTCATATTTAAAAATGGATAAAGAAAGAGAGAGCCTTTTCTTTCAGATCATTCGCCAAAGATATGAAAAAAGCTCCCTCATTATCACCACAAACCTGCCCATGGGCAGATGGGATGAACTATTCACCGGCAAGCTGGCCGCTGCAGCGATCCTTGACCGCCTGGTCCATCATTGCCATGTCATAAGTATAACGGGTGACAGCTATCGTGTCAAAGGTTCAAAAACTGAGTATTAAAAAAAGAAGGCATAAAAATGAGTATAAAAATCACACCGGATAAATATCCGCAGATCATAGAAGTTTACAATACAGAGGGAAAAACAGCCGCATATGACCTAATGCGAAGCTGTTATGAGATCAAAAATCCAACTTGTGTTATGAAAAGGATGAAAGCAGACAAGAGTCTTGGATATAACTATGATACTGACCGTTTTGAATCAGACAGCCATAAGGAAGATGATATCTTTTTAAATTTAGAGATGCTCTGTGAAAATAAAATCGAAACATCTGACCGATCTGAAGGAGCTATAAGTCGAAATGACCGTATAAAAGCCATGGAGAACATGGTACATTCCCTGATCAGTGACCGATTACTGGAACTCAGTAAGTATGTATTGCTGGATCCAATCGGCAAAAGAATACTGATCGACAAAAGTTCAATGCAGACTGATGGATATCAGGTGCTCATTAACTAGGAGGCAGATATGAAATTTAGAAAAAATGTGCCTGCGGAGCACAGAGAATTCCTGCAGGAACAGTTAAAACAATACAAGAAAGAAATGACCATGACGAAAAATGAGTTACGTGAATTGGAAAAATGGGTAGCCAGTGGACGAAGCCCATATGATAACGGCGACTATATTTATAGCGAAAACGGATGCCCAATGGACTTTGTCAGCGCAATGCGTTTCCAGGATGAAATATATGAATGGTGGATGAGTCTTTCAGAAGAAGAACAAGAACAAGAATTACGGGAGCTTCGCGGGGATTATGATACTGTTTCAGACAGCATAATCATAAATACTGAATGGAGTGATCCGGCAATGGATCCGGATGCTGAACTTCCGTTCAGCTGATGCGCTTGACGGGTCAATTCACAGTGTAAAAAATCAGATTTACATACAGAAATGACCCACTTGAAAATCAGGTGATTTCTGAATTCAGGTGGGTCAGAATTAAACGTAAAAGTGGGTCAATTTTACTTGACAATCAACAAATATCCACATTTATCAAAAAATAACTTTTTAAGCCCCACCTTGTTGAAGTTACTGGAAGAAAATGATACAATTATATATATCTAAATATGGGAGATTACTCATGGATACGAAAGATACCAGGCAAACATATAAACAGTATAAAGAACGCCAAAAAAGAATAGCAATTAAAAAATCATATGATGACAAACTAGAACAAAGTTCAAATAAAATCGAAGACCTCTACGTACAATTAGAACAAATAAAGGCAGCATTAAATAACCAAATAGAAACTCGACAGCAAATTCGTAATGAAATGCATCGAGAAATGTTAAGGCAATATAATAAAGATAATACAATAGAAGAAACTATTGAACTAGCTGAAAAAACAACTTGTTCCCGCGATTCTATTAGAGAAATCCAAAACGCATGCTCAACTGGTATCAATGTGTCCACTGTAGACTTGGATACTATTGATAAATTAATTGATATAGAACAAGATATATGTAATGAAATTCCACATACTAATTTTATTTCTGATTTATTAATCCGTCGTGGTGGACATACAAAGTTCCCAAGTGAAAAGAATGATGTAAATGAGGAGGATGATGCAAATGGTACTTGATATTTTTCCAGGAACACATTTTTCCCGTTTGAAATTATTATTAGGAACAAACAGATATTTTAACAATGCACCACTGAGCAAAAAGATTACCTATAAAGGCAGTAATTATGTTGTCAAAATCGGAAAACGCTCAATAAAAATTATTGCATCCAATAATTTTTCAGAAAATGATATTAACAAAATAAAAAAATACATTGAAACCATGTTTCAAAATCGGTCAATATTAATTGATTCAACTGATGAACTACATTGGATTAATGATATCCCAAATGTGTCCGTGCATACTTTGAATAATATAAAACAATGAGAGGTACTAAAGATGAGCACTACAACATGCAAAAAAAGGAAACCTTATAAACGAGGTGCACGAAATAAAACTACTAAAACGTCCACTTTACTCAAAGATTATTTTAATAAGAATAATATTATCTTTTACCAAAGAACTGCTGAACAAAACATAGAAGTTTTTCTTGTACCATATGACATTCAAAAACAGGATATTAAACTTCACATTAGAATAATTGTGATAGACGACATAAACTTATGTAATATGAGCTTTAGTTATGAACTAAATAAAAACACAGATTACAGTAAAGAATTATTAGATATGAATTCCAAATTAGTAAATGGACGATTATCTGTGGAAAAAGATTCTAACCAAGTTACATATGCTACTAATTTTAGATTACATTCAAATTCTGATGTTCAAGATATATATAATCAGCACTTCGAATCATGTGTATCTACGTTGGCAAGTTTATATAAAAGAAAAATCATAAAAACAAATGAGTAATTCAAATAAGAAAAATGAAGAAAAAATACCAATTTTTCAAAGCATATATTGTGCAATTTTATTTACATTAATAATATTTAGAATTGCATTAAAAAATGTCGGTTTATATATTAATTTAGCAAACTATATCAGTATGGTTGTATCAATTGCATTTGTATTCAATGCTTCTGTTCCCAAAATCCATCCTGAATGGCGAAGGAACTTATGTAAATCTATCTTTCTTTTAATTTTACTTGCATTAATCATTGCAGGCTTTTGTGTCTTAGTATTAAATATTGATATACCATCAATACTTAACGATATTTTCACTTTAATAGCATTAATGTTTTGTGTTTGTGATAAAGTATTTGAAAGTATTATAATATGGCTTGCGTCATTATTTTAAATACAATATTAAACGAAATTTTTACCAAGTTGATATTATTTTCAGCGCCGACAATTTTTGTGTATCATTAAACCCAATACTGTATTACATTTGGCAACAGGGTAAGCGCTTAATTTTTAGGTATGATAGAAAAATCCCCGACTACTTTTCAGTAGCCGGAGCACCTTGACAATTCACATAGGATTGATTTGATTCGTTTGCACGACGTTCGATTTCAGCTTTGACGTTTTCGTTCCATGGAGCCAGAAGTTCTAACTCATCATCACGCATTCTATCATCAGGTAGTTTTTCCAGCAGATAAGTAAGATAGTGATAGACGTTTACTCCATTGGCTTTTGCCATCTCTACCATTGTGTACACGATAGCGCTGGCCTGGGCTCCGTTTGGTGTGTCACAGAACAGCCAGTTTTTACGGCCTACTGTAAACGGACGGATCGCATTTTCACTGAGATTGTTAGAAAAACTGCAGCGCCCATCTTCGAGATAGATAGTCAGATAGGAGCGGCGGTTCTGAATGTAGGTGACAGCTTTATCCATTCTGCTTCCACGGATAGGGTTCTGCTGATCAAGCCACGACAAAAAGCCTTCTACTACCGGCTTTTCTTTTTCAAGGCGAGCCTTTTTAATTGCATCGAAGGAAGAATACTTTGATCTGATCACATCTTCCAGATGGAAGAGCTGGTTAATGTACAGCATTCCCTGTACGGATGGCTGGGTATAATCCAGCGCCTTTCCCTTAGGGATGGCATCTGTCAGATATCTTCTGATGTGTGCCCAGCAGGCTGTACGTTTGGCATCCGGTACTTTATTGTATCCGCTATAGCCATCACACATCAGATAACCCTTGAAGCCGTGAAGAAAATCTACGGCATTGTCCCCGGCTCGGGTCTCCGAGTATTTATAGAGGATAATAGGTGGTCCTCCGTCTTCACCGCTGCGGAACAGCCACATATATGACTTGGTCTGTGCACGGCGTTCCGGTTCATGCAGAACCTGAAGTGGCGTTTCATCTGCCATCGCGAATCCACGTTCCAGAAGTTTCCTGTGGAAGTATTCGTACATAGGAAGAAAAAATGCTTCAGAATTCCGGATCACCCAGTTTGCCATAGTAGCTCTGGTGATCTCCACGCCATACTGTTTCCAATCCTTTTCCTGACGGTAGTATGGGAGACCATTACAAAACTTCTGGTACATTACCCAGGCAACCGTTCCGGCAGAAGCCATTCCATAAAGCATATGAGATCTGCCATCTTTTCCTTTTTTGATAACCGGAATATCCTGAAGCCTGCACTGCGGGCACTCATAGCTCTTACTGTAGTATTCATATACTTTCAGTTTTGCCGGTACAAAAAACAGTTCCCGGCGGACAAACTCTTCCCCGATTTCTTTCAGCGGGGTACCACAGACAGGGCAGAGTTTCTCTTCCTCAGAAAGTTCCAGATACTTTTTTTCAACAGGAACTCCCTTAAAACGCTCCGCATCTGTAGCTCTTGCTTTTCGCTTTTTTGCTGTTTTTTCCGGAAGAATTGCTTCAAGATCCTCTGCTTCTGCTGCTTTCGGATCCTGTTCCAGTTCCGCCTCATTGAAAAAGTTTAACTGGCCTGGAATATCGAGGGACCTTTTTTCACTGGAGGTGCCAAACAGTTTTTTACGGAGAAGGTCTATCTCTGCTTTCAGATTATCCCGCTCCTGGGTGAGAGCCTCTTCCCGTTTATTGGCAGCATCGACAGTTGCCTGAAGTGTTTTTATCATCTTTTTGAGATCGTTTATCATGTCCTTCAGCTCACGGAGCTGGATATCTTTGGAACTGTCTGCCACTGCTTTTTCCTCCTGTTTCTGATGTTTCTATTATACCAGAAAACAGTGGTTTTTCCCAGCAAAACAGCGGATTTACCAGGACTTGAAAGTGCCGAAAATACAGCAAAAAACAAGAGTTTTATGTGCATCTTTTTTACGTTGCCTTGATCGCTTTGGGCTGCTCAATATCAATGCCAGACATCAGCCAGTCGAACTCCCGCCATGTAAGATTCCGGACTTCAGATTTATTCCTGGGCCACCGGTAAGATCCCTGGGCGGTCAGTCTTTTGTAGATCATAACGATCCCGTCAGGTTCTTTTAAAATGGCTTTGATACGGTCGCATCTACGACCGCAGAAAAGAAAAAGTGCATGATCGATCTCCATCGAAAACTGTTCCTGGATGATCGCACACAATCCATCAATGGACTTGCGCATATCTGTTCTGCCACAGACGATATAGATTGCATCAACACTCGAGATATCCGCTAACATAACGACTCCTTCAGTGTATCCATAAGCATCTTCAGAAGTAACGGTTTGATCTCATTACTCATTCGTATAAGCAATCCGTCTGCTTCGATTTCAATCGTATGTGAATTGTCAAGGTGCATAGGTCTGTTTCCATTATCTGGGATCAGTTCTGCCGGAGAAGACTCCGGTTCTATAGCAATCTGGACTACATCCTGTTTATGGGATGTAAGGTCAAGAGTGCTGGCTTTTCCAACTGGATCCGGTATCTGGCAGGCTTTTTTGCGGAGACGGGTAACTGCATTGTAAAAACAGCTGGGAGATATCCCATGCTCATTACACCATGCAGCATCTGTCAGGCCGCTTTGTCTGCATTCGGTTACCAGTTCCATCCATTCGTCCAGGGAACGCCCTGGAGCACGTTTCTTACTCATAATGAAACCTCCAAATGTAGTAAATTTCTATCTCCTATCAAGCGGAGTGTAGTAAAAATCTATTTACTATCATTATGAGTTCAAAAACGTAGACAGTAAAGCTACCCAAGATTTAAGCGCTTACGCAACAGGCATCCATTTTGGATGCCTGTTTTCAGTATATCCAAAAAGCCAATGCTACTCTCCCACTTGTAAACAGACTATTATTTTTCTGTAAAACGCATTGTATTGCACTTACTTTTCAATATTGATGCCTTATTATCATTGTTTGACCAGAGCAGCATTGCAAAACTTAATGATTCACAGTATTACCTTGCACTTGAGTTATGCAAATTCTTAGAAAAGAAAAATCAGGACTCACTGTATCTTTGGACATACAAGGATACCAAAGCACCTATCGTCTCGTATCTGGAAAGCGAATACGGATACAATCCAGAACATACATACTGGGCATCCAATCCACTGGAATTGTTGGATTACATCAGAGATACCTGCCAGGTTCCAGAAAACAAAATTGTCTTTGTCGATTACCAAGCAAATAAATCATTGCCATATCAGACAGCTTTATCTAAGACACAATACACACGTATTGGCCCATTGGATTTCATCGTAGAATCAGAGTCCCGGCATTATAGGGAAACAAAGAAATATATTTCATGCTATGCAAAAGAATTTGCGAATTGTTATATGAATGCGTATTACATATAACACTGTATATAGAAAAACACTCTTACTCCCTTATGTACTGAAAAGCTATATAGCTATTTCCCTCACTTTTTTCTCGTAATAACAGTTGTCTTTCCATCTGCTGTTTCTTCTATCTCAGCAACATCATACGCTTCGCCGCCAGCAACTTTTTCAGCTGAGCTGTTTCTTTATGGGGTCTGACCCCCATGTCACACCCATACCTTGTAGCGCCCCAATGCGCCTTCCACAAAATTTTATGTGATTATTAGAGCAACGCCAGTAGCCTATGCTCTCGTTTTCGTTTATAGTTTCTTTAGAAAAAAATCATTTCTTCTTCATGGGGTCTGACCCCGAGTAGCCCTTGGATTTCGACACGAAAGAGGAGCACGACCTCGTGTACTGTCGTTACTTCTCAAACATTAACAGTATACTTTTCTCCAATTATCACCGAAAGGCTCCTTACGGAGCCTTTCAAAATCAACAAATCCACTTTTCTGCAGTTTTAGCAATCTCATCTTCTACTTCCTCTGCCATTTCTTTATTCTCAGCACTGACAGAAATATAAATTTTCAGCTTGGGTTCGGTACCAGAAGGACGTACCACCAGAGAGCAGTTATTCTCCAACAGGAACTTGAGCACATCAGACTTGGGCAGTCCATCCAGTCCCTGTACATAATCCAGCAGCCTGACAACCTTCTTGCCGCCAAACTCCTTAATGCCACCGCGGAATGCCTGCATAATGCTCTGCATCCTGGCAAAACCGGCGCTGCCATCGAACTCATAGCTGTGCAGGGTGTTCAGGCAGTAACCATATGTCTTATACAGTTCATCCAGCCTGTCCAACAGGCTGATGCCCTGGGTGGCATAGTAACTGAACATCTCACAGATCATATACGCACCATCTACGCCGTCCTTGTCACGGACGTAAGAGCCGGTCAGATAACCATAGCTTTCTTCGAAGCCGAACACATAACTGTCTGCTTTCCCCAGCTGTTCCAGCTTGCCAATCTGCTCGCCGATAAACTTAAAGCCGGTCAATACGTTGACGGTACGCAGTCCGTAATGGGCGGCAATCTGCTCGCCCATATCCATCGTCACGATAGTCTTGATCATGACGGGGTCGGCAGGCATCTTACCGTGTTTGATGCGCTGACTGCAAATGTAATCCAGCAACAGCATACCTGTCTGGTTGCCGGTCAGCAGCTCATACTCCCCAGCCTTATTCTTGACAGCAATACCCACACGGTCACAATCCGGGTCAGTTGCCAACAGCAGGTCAGCGTTGCACTTCCTGGCATACTCCATGCCCAGTGCCATTGCTTCCTTGATCTCAGGATTCGGGTAAGGACAGGTCGGAAAGTGTCCGTCTGGCTGCTCCTGCTCCTTGACCACCGTAATGTTAGTGTAACCCATCTCCTGGAGGGTGCGGGTCACTGGCTTCAACCCCGTACCATTCAGCGGGCTGTACACGATGGCTACATTCTTGTTGACGTTCTCGCCAAACAAGACTGACTGACTCTTGACCTGCTCTACAAAGGCGGTGTAAACCTCGTCCGGAATATACCGGATGCTGCCGTTTGCCACGCCTGCTTCAAAGTTGCTGGTCTTAACGTCCGCAAAGATGTCAAGTTTTTCAATCTCAGCAAGAATCTCCGCCGCTGCTTCGGTCGTAATCTGACAGCCGTCAGCACCATAGACCTTGTAACCATTGTATTTGCCGGGATTGTGGGAAGCTGTCACCATGACACCTGCAGAAGTATGCAGATAGCGAGTCGCAAAGGATACGGTCGGTACCGGCATCAGGACAGGCCAGATATTGACCCTGACACCATTTGCTGCAAACACCCCTGCTGCGACTTTTGCAAACACATCGCTCTTGATACGGCTGTCGTAGCCGATTGCAACAGAAGGTTCTTTAAAGTGTTTCTTCAAATAGTCTGCTAATCCCTGAGAAGCCTTTGCAACTGTGTAAATGTTCATGCGGTTTGTTCCTGCACCGATCACACCGCGCAGACCGCCTGTTCCAAATGCCAGATCACGATAAAACGCATTTTAATATCCAAGCCAAAATTCCAGTTACTGATATATTCTGTATCCAGTCTTACAACTTCTTCGAAGTCTGTAATGTCACTTCGTCCGCTTACCTGCCACATACCAGTGATTCCCGGTTTAATAGCGATTCGAGCCCTGTGATGTAATTCATATTGACGCAGTTCGTCCTGAAGGATCGGACGAGTTCCTACAAGGCTCATGCTCCCTCCTTATGTCAACTCAGAAACAACTTTTCCGTACAAAAAAAGAACCTTTGATTTCTCAAAGGCCCTTATCTACCAACATTCTTATTTAATCTATTACTTACTGAAAGCCTGAAACCTCTCTCAATAAGTTAATTACAACAAAATATGTATTATTATCACATATTTCTTCGATTAAAATACCATATTTTGTTCTTTCTAGTACTCTAAACTGATTTCCTATTTTCATTACCAAATCATCGGAAAACATTTTCCTTGAAACAGTATTAACTCATATTATCCAGCAATACTTTCTAACACCGCAGTTGCCGCTCGGAATAGCTCAATTTGTCCATCTAATCCCTCCAATAGCTTCATGCCGTGCATTAAATTGTTGCGAATACGGTGCAATACTAACAAACAGCCACGAGTTAATTCACCTTCTGATTGTGTTATAAACTGACGCATCACATCCATGTCTTCTTCTTTGGAGGCTCTGGCATTATCAGGATGTAAAGAATCTCTGACGTATTCTGCTTCAAGCTGACCAAACCAATTTCTACGCTCGTTGAGCACTTCAGCAAGATGAGCCTGCTTCTCCTCATCAATATGGATTCTTGTAGCTATTTGCTTGATTTTCCTTGGATTACAATTGTTATGACACCAAGAACATTCAAACCAATTCCATAAAATTGTAAATTTTCCAATTTCGAAAACCGTTTCTTCTTGCAAACTATATCCTTTAATCAGCATTTGTCCACCTCTTTAAACATAAATAACTTATCCCTACTTTACACCTTACATAAGCAAAAATTCATCTTCATCTGACGTTTCAATGGTATATGTATGTCGGGTTTGTGTCATCAACATATTATCATTATTTATAATTTTTTCAGATAAGCAAAACTCATCTGGATCAGATATTTCAATCGTATTTGTTTCATATGTTGTAGAATCACATAAATGAAATTCATCTGGATCAGATTCTTCTACCGCATGCTGAATATAAATAGAAGCCTCCTTTAAATGCATATACTGTTGTTAACCGTAAATGATTTTTTGTTCTTTTACCTGTTATCAAGCCTCGTGAAATAATAATAGGCAAAACTATATACATGAGAATAAAGCTAATATCCATATATAATATTCCTCTAAAATCTTATTTTTCTATACTTCATTAAATACTATCTACAAAGTATATTATTTTGCAATTCTTAAATTCAAAAATTTATTCTTTGCTTTTTGAATTTCATCAAATTTTTCGTTCCATTTAACACGTATATTAGATTTTTTTAATACTTCATCTAACGAATAATCATCAAAATATTTCAATGGTTCTGCTGCATAATATTCCTTACAATACCAGTTGTAAAGTGTGCTTATTTTCTCTTCGCATTCTGCACTTTCTAATTCAAACGGTGTTTCTTTTAATATTTTTTTTAAACCTTCTGACAGAAAAAATATATCCGGTGGATAATCATCATATACGTACTCTCCTTCATATTCTACCCGCACAGGTTTAGGGTTAATATTATTCTTTTTAAGTTTATACTCAAAATATGAAAATAAACTATCCGCATTAACAGATGCATCATTATATCTGCAAACTTCCTTATATGCATCTAAAAGTTTATTTAAGCATGACATTTCATTTTTCTTCATATATCTACTAGTATAATCTTTGGATATTTCACATAAATTTTCATAATTTTTCTGAGAATATTCCTCATCAAATAGTCTTATTATCGGATGAATAATATTCATTTTCAAATTATTTCTATTTCCTTTATGATAATATGCCGCTGAAATAACTAATGAAATAATTCCTGATACTATTACCGTTATAATCGTAAAACAATTAGAATACCACTCATTATCAAACCACTGTTGAAAAGTCATTTCACATCTCCATCTCATCTTTTAATATAATCTGTCAAGCATATTTATGATTATATATTACCACACAAGAAATATTTCAACAACGATTCTTCTATAAATCTTCACTCTTCAAGCCAAAAACAACCATTTTCTGTTCTTCCAGGTACTTCCCCTTAAAAGAGTATGTCTTTTCCGGATTCAATCCCCAGTCAGTCAATGTTTCGTATACAAACTGCTTGCTATGTATTTTGAAGCTCTTATGTAATTCTAAGAAACCTTCCGGTACACGGATAGACATATTATCTTTGCCATCACAGGCTACTACTGCCAGTGATTTTTCTTTCATGTTTCTGAGCAGGCATATATGAGAGGGATCTCCTAATGCTGCGATTACACCAACCCCGATGTTAATGGAATCCCATTTGCCCTGTAATGCCAAGGTTGGTACTGGTATTTTCTTCGTTATTTCCATTATCATCGACTCCTTCTTCTATATTTACATTGCTTTGTGGTTGATTTTCTATACGATAATCAGGCACAGTTGCTCCCATAGGTGCTTCTGTACCTTCTGTATTCTTTCCTATTGAATTTTCATGTTCCTTGTTGTAGTTTCCGAAATCTTCAAAAAGGTTTAACTGACGGTATTGTTCATATTCTGTATATGACCGACCAATACGGTTTTTATAGGCATCCGGATAATATTTAACCTGACGTTTTTTTGTTTCTCCTGTAACTGGATCAACATATTCTTCTTTCTTTGGTGCAAACATGATTGCTTCTTCCATTTCAAAGACAATAATCAGTCCACGATCAGAAGCAGCTACTCGACCAAGTACTTTATATCTGCACTCACGGTTCCAGCCCATTAAATGATATAGATTTTCTACAAAATCTACGGATGTAATATTCTTATTCACCCATTTGCCCTGTTTGTTGACTCTGGCCCATTCTACAGATGCACTTTCTTCCTCTGCACAAGGTACAACAGCCAGCCTCTTTTTTTCCGTATTTACGACTGTGAGAACATGTTTTACTCCCTCAAATAACCGGATTGCTGCCATATTAAAGGTCAACTGTCCATATTTAATACTTACTGCCGGTTTCTTCAACATGGAAAACTGTGTTCTTGGTGGCAGTTCATATCCTTCAAAGCTCTCATATTGTAGTTCCTCGTTTTTTTCCATACGGGAACGTACAAGTTCTTGTATCAGTTCAAACTCTCTTGCTGTAAAACTTTGTCCTTCCTGATTATTTGGTCTGTTATCTGTGGTTTCTCCCATATTCTCACCCCTTACATGGTCATCAGAAGTTCTTCTAATTCATTCACGATTTCCTGTCTGGACGGTATATGTCCTATGACGGGATTTTCTACTACAACTCCTGTTTCTTCTATATCTTCTTCTGTTATGGCATTAATCATGCTGTCCCTCTGTTCCCGGATAAAATAATTAATGCCTATCCTTCGTTTCATCCATTCTTCCGGATAAGCACATACAATATTATTGTTTTCTGGCTTATTTTCCTGCTCCGTATCTGTTTTGTACTTTACAAATCCAAAAGGCTGATTACTTTCTTTTTCTACATCGGGATGATTTTTGTACTTTTTACCAACAATAATCTGTGGTTCATCCAATGAAAACACAAGTATTTTTGACATTCCTCTTTCTTTTGTAATACCACGAAATTTAAAGCTAAATTCTTTTTTCCAATGTAAACTCTCATAAATCGCTGTAGAAAATGCACTGGACGATACAAAGGACACAAGCTTTCCATCTTCTTTTTCCCATTCAATACAGTTTGGGTTATCTGGTGTTGTCTGCCGGATAATAATTGTCTGGATAATTGGATGATACAATATCTCCACCCATCTGCAATAATTCAGTTTTTCATGGCAAGCCTTACTGAATTTTATCCTTCTTCTACCTACAGTTAATGCAGGAAGGCTCTTATTTAGAAAATAAATTCCGTGTGGAACCTGATACCCGGATAATGCCATGGAAACAACTTTTCCCTGTTCCTCACCTGACCATATTCGGATCTTATGATTCAGTTCTTCTAATTCTTCCTCTTCATATACCTCCTGGCAAATCTCCAGTAAAGCACTGCCATCTATTCCTCCCCAGCCTGGACAGATAGAAACAAAACCTTTTAAATTTCCTTTGTGGATCACCGAAAAATCCGGAACACCCTCTGTCATTTTTCTGGAACTTTTCTTTACCATCTGTGCAGCCAGGGCGATTTCCCTTGATACGATTGGTTCATGATGATCTTCTTCATAAGCGGATACTCTGTCATGTTCGTTTTTCTTTGATTTATGCTCAACATAATCAATAACTATGGTTTTTCTGGCTTCCAGATCTCCCCACCGACGTTCGTTTGACATAACATTCATGACCATAGAAGCATTCCAGTCGGTTCTTCCTCTGAGTGTAGGACGTTCCCGTTCTGTCAGGATCTCTGCTATTTCATCACAATCATAGCCACCTATGTATGCAAGAAAAATAAAACGGACTGTTTTCGCTTCTTCCGGCTGAATGATCAGTTCTCCTTCTTTCGTGTGGCGGTATCCTAACAGATCAAGCACTGGATATTGTCCTGTACATATCCTCTGGTCATAAGAAAGTATCATTCTCCTGCTTTTATTTGCTGATTCCCAGTCAGCAAGCATCGCATGGATAGAGAGATTCTGTTTACAATCCGGATCAAGAGTATATATATTTTCTGTCTCAAAGTATACTCCTACTGGATGGGATGGATTCATACTTTTTAGCTGACGTACTAATGTCATACAATCAGACATATTTCTTGCAAACCTTGATACACTGGCACAGAGAATCAGATCAATTTTCTTCTGAGCCGCATCTTCGATCATTCTTTTAAATTCTGTTCGATGTTGAGTAGATGTGCCTGACTTTCCCTCATCACTATATATCTCATGCAAAGTCCAGTTTGGTGTATCTCCAACTTTTTTCGTATAATATTTTGTTTGATTTTCTATAGAAGAAACCTGATTTGTACTTTTGGTACTTACACGGGCATATACTCCAACTTGTTTATGTCCTGTATCGGATATGGTTGGCTTTGGTTTTGCTTCCCGGATCACACCATTTCCAGAACGTGTTTTTCTAACACGGTTTCGGATTTTCTCTCTCTGTTCTTCAATTTCATTATGTCTTTTTTCCCAGTCACCTATATCTGAAGAATCTGTAGAAGAAATAACGTTTCCTTCGGTATCTATGATTTCACAATCCTCGATTTTCTCTGTATCTACTTCCTCGGATTCCTCTACTCCATAAATATCTTCAACAGCCAACTTCTCTTTCAACCTCCTGCTTACAGTTCCTGTATTCCCTGCAGTATCTTTTCCTTCCATTTTTTATACTTTGCTTCATCCAGTTTCACATAATCATCTGCCATTTTTTCTAATGCTTCTTTCTGCTGCTCTGGATTCATGATCGTATTAATATGATATTTCTCATCTTCAGTTACCAGTTCTATAAGCCCTGGCATTTCTGAAAGAAATTTGAGCAGATAGCAAAATTCTTCACTATTTGCCGCCAAATATGCTTTCGTCTGGGCAGCAATGCAATCAACTTCTCCATTCCGGCAGGCTTTTAGCAGATGGAGCATCTGTGGTCTTTTATATATTAACTTTTGTCCGGTAATATCTACATATACGCCTTGTAATATCCATCCCGGAATCTTATCGCATTTTTCTTTATAATATCTCTTATGATAGCTAAGAGCTGCTTCCTTATTTTTTTCCCATAGCTTTGCTAATTTTACATAACCAGCTACTCTATAATTAAAACTCATTCCTCATCAACTTCTTCCTCTGGTTCAGGCATATGCCAATACCATGTTCCCTGTTTTCTGTATGCTTCTATGCCTATTTCTTTTTGCACAGTTCTTATTGTTCTTTCCTTAATGCCAATCCTATCCATTCGCCGTATAATCTCTGCACTTGGTACATCTTCTACCGATAACATAATCCTCAGATACTCGGATGCTTTTTCTTTCTTGGTTGCTTTCTTTGAACATACAACTGCTTCTGCTCTTTTATCAATATTACATTTTCCTATCCATTGAAATCCTTTATCTGGATTCATAACAAATCCGACGGCATTGCTCTCTGGTGCGAGATTGGATTTTACCTGATACATATAACGTATCTCTGGATCCTTTTCATCTCTTGAGATCATAAGAACACTTCTGCAGATTGCTGCTATATCTATGCTTCCTAATCCCCGGTACAGTCTTTTTCCTCCAGAAGATTTTGTCATATGTCCGATCATCACCACCGCACATTTATGTTTTTCTGCAACTTTCCCAAGTTTACGCATAATGGAACGGACATGGCTTGCATTCTGCATATCCGCATTAGAAGGCATGAACGCCTGAAGTGGATCTAACACAAGAAGCTTTGCTTGAAAACTCCGAATCGTTTTTTCCAGACGGTCATCTATAAATGTCAATCCCATGTCTGCATCATCTATAAATGCAACCCTGTCACAATCTGCTCCTGCTTCTTCTAGCCGGGGTTTTATCGTATCCCCCACATTATCTTCTGCACCTTGATATATGACATTTCCGATTTGTTCCAGCTTTTTTCCATCTGGAAGAAGCCCTCCTCTGGTGAGAGCTGATGCAATATTTATCATAAAAGTAGATTTTCCATCACCCGGATCACCTTGTAATAAGGTAAGTTTTCCATATGGAATATACGGATACCATAACCATTCCACTTCCTGCTTCTCTACAGTAGAATATATCTTATAGTCCTCTTTATTTTCCATCATGCACCTACCTTATCATCCTCTTCTCACATATCTTCTAATTTCTTATTTTTCTCACTCATGCTTTCCACTAGATCAGCTATCATTGTGTATTCTGCCCTTGTAAGCCCTGATACATCCAACGTTCTATTTGACACCTGAAATCCCAAAAGATAATCTGTACTCACATGATATAAAACAGCTAATCTGATCAGAATATCATACGATGGCTGTCTGCTATCATTTTCATAGGCACTGATCTGCCTTTTATTTACACCTATTATATCTGCAACCTGTCCCTGTTTCAGTTTTCTCTCCTGACGTAGCTGCTTCAATCTGTATCCTAAAGAATCTATCATGTGCGTCGCACCTTCCTATGCGCCATGACTTACTGCACGTAACACAAATTTCTTTTCCTTTATATTATCATTTATAGGTCGGCATTTGGCAGATTCCATTCGCCTTTTCGCAGACCTTTCCCGCTTCATCCGCATGTCCTCGACTAGAAACAGTCCCCTGTTTTGCAGCCTTGCAACCTTGCAGCCTTGGAATATATTTTCGTCCAAAACATTGATAAAATGGTACTTTTCAGAGATTTTTATTTTCCTTTTCACTAAAATTCATCTCCTTTTCTTTGCAGCCTTACCTTGAATTTTGCAGCCTTACTCATGATTTTGCAGTCTTACAAAATCACGACTTTTTTCACTTCGTTGCATTATGGTGACTATGTTCACCATATTATTTCATAATTTCAAATTTTATAATGTAGGCAACCTATTCCTCAATTCCTAGAAAGGTAATTTTGTATATGATTGACTACACACCTCTATGGAATACCATGAAAGAAAAAGATATTTCCCAATATGACCTTCTAAATCATGGTATTGATAAACGTACCCTGCAACGCTTACGAACAGATCAGAATATTACAGCTCTGACTATTGAAAAACTCTGCCAGATACTTCACTGTACACCAAATGATATTATACGATTTATTTCAGAAGAAGAAAAATAATACCGCTGAAACACGAAAGATTCTTCCTGTTCAGCGGTATTTTTTATACACCCATCTCAAACATTTCCAGCCCGTCCAGCATCATATCTACATCCATATCAAGTCCGCTTTCTGATTCCTCCACACCACAATCTTCCCTTGATTCACATACCGTTTTTTCATCCATTCTCTTCATTGAGCTTTCTATCTGTAAGAGAAAATCTTTATCGTGCAGTAATTCTTCTTTTACCTTTTCTATATCAATTCCTGACATACTTTTATCCGGAAATAGAGCTTTTCCTTCCTTATTATATATCCATGCATGAATGAGTTCCGTGATCAAAGCTGTTTTACATCTCTTTTGTGTTTTTAAGAACTCACCAGCTTGCCTTTGCTTCTCATTTTCTTCATCAAATAATAAAACAATTCGTATCTTTCCCATCTCTTCATCCTTTATCCTCTACGAATACGGGCAGCTGCCAATTTCTCATAACCGATTGCGTTCGCCTTCACATCATCAATAAACTCAATATATTTAAATTCCGGTGACTGTTCAATCTGCTTTTTTAATAATAAACTTCCTCCTCCAAGAAAAATAGCAGGATTTGTTCTGAAATCTGTCACATGTGCATGAAGTTTATTAATAATCATATGTACCCAATCATCTGCCATACGATAAATCTCCTTAAGAATCTCCTCTTCTAAAATAGTCTCCTCCCCCATTAAGACCTGTTCTACATCTGAGGAATCCAAATGAATCCCATAATTCTGCTGAATCCTGTTAGAAATCTCAGATCGAAGTACCGCCATACCGGAACGTTCACTTACTCTCACCGATAAATCTGGTTTTCCATTTCGGATCACTAAAAGATCTACCGTTCCATCGCCTATATCAATGCAGTTTACTGTCCGGTACTTCTTTAACAGACTCGCCTTAAAACACATGACTGCTGCAAAATTCTGCGGACTTACAAATACATCTTTCAGATAAAAACTAACCGGTTTGTCATTCATTCTAAAATTGATGCCATGACGGGAATGATCAATAAAATACTGTTTAAATCCTACTGCCTGCTGCCCAAAATCTGCCGGCGGCAAACCCACTCCAAGAACAACGTCTTTTCCTGTAAGGTTAATATTTTTCTTTCGTGCCTCCTGCACAAGTGTGAACAAAGTCAGAATAAAATAGTCATCATCCACCGTTTTATCTGCTTTAAACGGCATTTTTGTTTCCGATAAAGTATAATAAGCACCTTCATATTCCAGAATATCTTCATTCATAAATCGTCCTGGCTGTGCAGTATACCTTACAATTCCACATGGGAACGAAGATGTTTCTCCCTTCATATTTCCATTACCATGATCAATTCCAAAAATTATTTCCGCCATCTGCTCTTCCTCCTGTACTTATACTTAACTGTATCTTAACTTGCTGTTTCATGTACACATTTGTGACAGTTAGTTGCGTTTATATGACACCTACTGACACTTTTATATCACTTTTGTATGTGTTATTATTTTTATATTTCACTTATGTGTATGTACATACTATATATCACACTTTTGTGTATGTCAATATTATTTTTATCTTTTTTTGTACCACCATCTGAAAAAAGTATGTTATACTGCTGATGGAGGTATTAAGAATGACCACAGGAGAAAAAATACGTTATTTCAGAACTTCTCATGAACTTACTCAGGAACAACTTGCTTCTCAATCCGGATTAAGCATAAGTGCACTTCAAAAATATGAATCCGATGAAAGGAAACCAAAGCCTGAGCAATTATTGAAGATTTCTGATGCATTAGGAATTAGCATTAATATATTTATGGATTTCGACATCCGTACTGTTTCTGATCTGTTTTCACTTTTATTCAGAATGGAAGAACAGGCAAACCTAAGATTTTATAAAGATACAACAACTGATACTGTCGGTATTTATTTTGAAAATGAATACATCACTGAAAAGATTTCTTCTTATGCAGAAATGCTAAGAGAAATTGACAGCATGAACCCTTCTCATCAGGAGCTTATGCACACAAAGATTCAAAATGAATTATTAAACGATAATACATCTATACAAGAAGTTTCTGTAATCACTTCCTCTTCTCATAAAGACGCTGTCTCTTCTCTCGCTGTAGAAGAAAAACTTCTTGATATTATTTCTGACTGCACTCCTGCAGAACGGGAACAAATTTTAGATGCACTTACTTTCCTTAAAAACTGGATGAGAACAGCAAAAAAAAAATGATATAGAAAAAGCCCAGAGTTTGAATTCTCTGAGCTTTTCTCTTGTCTATAGAAGTTTCGTCCACAGATTTTCTTTTCTTATCTTCTATCTGTATATACCATAGTATTCCAAACAGCAATCATAATAGTTGATTATTCATGGATTTCTAATGGAAGATTATCTGGATCATGGAAAAATGTCATTTTCTTTCCGGTATAATCGTCTAAACGTACCGGTTCTGTTGCTATTCCTTTTGTGTTAAGCTCCTTAACCGTATCGTCAACACTTTTTACCTTAAATGCCAGATGTCTCAAACCAAGTGCCTCTGGATAATTCACACGGGCCGGAGCATCCTTTATAATAAATAGCTCAATCTCCTGCTCTCCACAAGCTAAATCTATTTTATAATCATCCCGTTCCTTTCGATAATTTTCCCGGATTATTTCAAACCCCAGTAAATCAACATAAAAATGTTTTGATTTCTCATAATCGCTTCCTATGATTGCAATATGATGAATTGTGTCAAACATTGATTTATCCTCCGTCGTTTTTCCTATAAGTTTATCACAGTAAGATTTTTATGAAAACACATTAATTCTCTGTTTTTTTCAATTTTTCATACAGTCTAAAAATAAATTCCATGTCCAATACTTTTTTACCTTCTCTTTCACTATTTCCTATGTAAACATGCTCTGCCTGATCTATCAACTCCTGTATCACTCTTTTATCTTGCTGAGCAGCTTCTCCATCACTAAGCAACCAGATACATCCCGTCTGCATTTTAATCACAGCATCCATACTTGATAATGTTTCAATTTTTATATTACACCCCGAAAGCTGTGCAAATTGAATTACTCGTTTTGTGATATTCTTAAACCAGCAATACTTTTCTGTATTCACGATTCTATATGTCTGTTTTTCTTCTCTCTCAGCATTCTGGATGATGTTTTGCAACTCCATATCGCTCTTTTTTTGTTCTAATGTCCTCTCTTCTTCACTCAGTTTTGCATCGTGTTTTTCCATTGCTGCCTTCATCTGAGCAAGCCATTTTTCCTGCTCATCATAATAAAAGTGTTCTATTTTCACCTATGTAATCCCCTTTACATATTTTAAATTCATACCTATTATATGGTGTATATATTCACCATGCAAATATATAAAATAACTTTAATATAAAATTTATATCCTTACTCTGCATCTTTTTCAAAAATATCATACATACTTTTGCGAGTATTGTCATTGAATAATTTATATCGTATAAAATCAAGAGAGCTTGTCACTTTATTTGTAGAAGTATAAAATTGTACGCTGGGAGCATCATCAAAACTCAAATCAATTTCAATAGTAAGCATATTGTAATCTAAATCAAAATATTGTCTATATCCTTTATGGTTTTTGTCTGGAAAATTTTCCACAAAATTTACATTATACTCTGGTTTAAAATAGTTTATCATTGCTGCTTCTACTATGTTAATAATTTGCTCTTCTTTTGGCAAATCACTACAAACCTTTTTTAAATGTTCCATACTCTCGTCTTCACTTTTTGTAAATTTCTTAGATATACCATCAAATGACATTGCTAATCTAGCTTCCATCTCTAACAACAATATATAAATATGCTTATCTGGATGTTCCTCTTTATACTCTGTCAAAATTTTTTGCAATGTTGAATGAGCTTCAAGTCTATCTAAAGCTGTTCTCCTTCCCTTCTTTCCATATGATTGACCTATATATAGAATTTCATATTCTTCTCTTGATACTATACTTTTAGCAGAAAACATATATAAGTTTTGTGCTTTAATTTCTACTATTCTTTTCACTTTCGGATTTTTTCTTAAAAACTCCTCATCTTTTATAACCAAAATCATCTTAGTCCCCGGATAGGAAACTCTTATCTCAATCTTTCGATGATCAGCTCCTTCTATAAATTCAAGAAATGGTAACTCATAATCAACTTCTTTATCCTCAATAATAGTAAAAAGAGTTACTTTTATTCCGTCATTTCTTTTCTGTATATCCTTTTTTCTAATGAAAAATTGATTATATGATAGTATTCCATAAATATGATAACGATGCGGATCTATTTTTTTTAATATACTGAAATCTTCGACCGGAATAATTGTTTTATAGGAAGTAAATACATTTAATCCTGCTTCAAATGAATATTTTCTCTCCATAATGCTCTCCTTCTGTATTATTTATTATTATTTTACCATACATACCTATATAGATAAATACAAAACAAACCGCAGACGACATCTGCGGTTCACTTATTTTTATTTAGTTTTTGCCCTTTATGCTCTTTATCATATAATTAATAGGATACCCAATCACATATCCCACTGCCCGAACTAACAACCAGATTGCAATAAAACTGCCGAATAAACTTCCAACAATCACACATAACGTCATCATTCCAAGTATTCCTGATAAATCCCAATGCCATGGAACCATGAAAAACATATGGGGGATTCCTACCGGAACACCATATACCAGCATCAGCCGGAACCAGTCAATTTCTCCATCTACCAGATACAGATACTTTCCAAGCCATCCGATCAATGCCAGCACAGCTATCATCAATACCCCTTTATACATAAAATCTTTAAATGTCATGCACCCTTCGCCCCTTCCATATATTCTGAGATCACCTTTTGTAAAACATCATCAAATCTTAAAATTACTTCGATCCGTTTTTTATCATACACATACACGGTATCAATCATTGTATCTATAATCTCTTTCGTCAGCTTTCCTCTTTCTATCTGTACCTCCAACTGTTGGACTGCTGTTCTTATCCGGCTTCTGTATCGTTCTTCTTCAATGATCACACTGGCAAGTGCTTTTTGTTCGGATTGTATCTTTTCGATTGTTTCTGTCAGCTGTTTCTTCACTGTTATATATTTTTCTCTGCTAAGTACGCCTTCTGCATAAGCTTCATACTGATGGATACGTTCATTTTTTAATTTTTCCAGTTCCGACTCCAACACTCTTTGTTGTCTTTTCCCTGTAAAACTATTATCCGTATATTTTTCTTCGGATTCTCTTTGCACTGAATCCAATATCCTTAGTATCCTTTTTAAAGAATACCAGATATGTCCCTCTATCACAGATACCGGATACGCATCTTCAGAACAATGAGAATATCTTCCTGCCTGAGCTTTATGTGGACAATATATTTTTGGATGAATACCGCCATCTGTATAAGCTAATGACCTGTGGCAGTTTCCACACCGCACTTTTCCTTTCAGAAGGAAGTCTTTCGCACCACGATATTCTGGCTTTGTCATAAACATAATAGATGCACTTGCCACTTCATACTCTTCTTCCGTAATGATTGCCGGATTGATATTCTTCCGGATAACGACATCTCGTTCTGCTGTCTTTCTTGTTACTTTACTTCCAACCGCTACGGTATGCCGCCTTCCCATAACTAAAGCACCTGTGTACTCAAATCTTCCAAGAATTGTACGGATCATTCCGGTATCCCAAACAACTTCCTTATCTGGCATTTTATAATTCCCCTGCCGCAGCAATCCGTTCATCTGATTATATTTTCCAGGTGTTGGCACCTTCTGCTCGTTCATGTAATAGCAGATCTGAGAAGTATTGCAGCCTTCCATCGCTTTATCAAATATCATACGGACATATTTACCTGCTACCGGATCTATTTTCCAGCATCCATGCTCTTCATCTTTTAAATAACCAAATGGAGGTTTCGAGCCTGTCCATTTTCCATTCTTCCATTTCACTTTTAAGGCACTCTTTAACTTTTTGGATATATCCTTACTGTAAAGATTGTTGACAAGATTATTGATTGCCATATCTAATCCCATCGTTTTTCCTATGTACTCTTTACTGTCATAATTATTGTTTAATGAAATAAAGCGGATTCCCAGGAGTGGGAACACTTGCTCCAGATAATCTCCAACTCCAATATAATCTCTCCCAAATCGTGAAAAGTCTTTTACAATGACGGTATCTATTTTTCCTGCCTTCGCATCTTCTATCATTTTCTTAAATGCCGGACGGTCAAAATTTGTTCCGGAATACCCATCATCCACATATTCTATGTATTCATCACTCATGTCCTCTCTGTCAGTGATAAAACTGACAAGAAGCGATCTCTGGTTGTCAATGCTGTTGCTTTCATCTTTATTCTCTTTCCCTAAATCTCCATCTGCTATAGAGAGTCTTAAATACAATCCATTAGCCAATCTGAACACCTTCCATTTCTTCTGCTATCTGCTGGAATTCATCCTTACATTTGAAGCACACATGGATACTCCCATTTGCATATACTTCTATATATTCCACCAGTTCCTGTACAAGTGCCTCATTATATTCTCTTTTATCCAGATATTTTTCCATATGATTTACCATATCCATATATCGGTTTGCTTTCTTTTCCAAGATTCTTTGATTCTGTTCTTGTACCTGAAGCTCTTCCCGGAGATTTTGGAGTTCCCCTATATAGCGTTCCTTCATCATATCAAAATCATCTTTATCCACAATACCTGCTACATAATCTTCATATAGTCTTGTATTGCGTTCTTCCGTCTGTGTGATCTTACGCTCCAATGTCCTTACTTTTGCCGCTGCTTTATAAAAAATATTGTTTTCTTTTGTTGCACTTTTCATTTTCTGCAAAAGCAATTTCCTGTCACACATACTCTTGATCAAAATCTGGATCTGATCCATCACCAGGATCTTGAGTAAGTTTTCTTCTATCAAATTTCTGGAACACTGTTTATTCCCACAATAGTAATCACTTCCCATTTTTTCATTGGTTGTATAATTATGGGTATATCGTCTGAAATACATAACGTTCCCACACTCTCCACAGCGAACCATTCCCAGAAAACTATCCTGATATTTTTCTCTGTCCTTCGTATATCTGGACTGGCGTTTCTTCGTTACCTTATGAATCTCTTCTCTGCTTTCCTGCAATTCTTCATAATCATCCCTCGCAACCAGCGGAGTATGCATATCTTTCTGCACATCCCACTCTTCTGGTTCGGTATGGTACTGTTTCACTCCTTTGTACAAAGACTGTTTCAGTTTTCCTGTGACAATATCTCCTGTATAGGTTGGATTTTCTAATATTTTTCTGACAGTTCCTCCATTCCACTTTGTCTCCTCAAGTGGCACTCTTGCTATCTTTCTTTTTTCTTTCTGTCCAGGTGTCGCAACTCCCAACAGGTTCAGCCTGTCAGCAATTTCTCTTTTATTGACTCCCAACAATGTCCATTGGAATATCATACGCACAACCGAGGCAACCGTTTCATCTACGACCTGCCTTGTTTTATCCTCAGAACGGACATAACCAAATGCAACCTTAGATAACGTAATATTTCCGTTCCGCTTTTGTGCTTCCTTTGCCGCCAGGATTTTTTTAGACATATCCTTTGCATACATGGCATTTACCATGTTTTTGATGGGAACACTTATATTTTCCCTGTCCTCCTTTCTGGAGCTATCATAATCATCCGTAATCGCAATAAAGCGTACATTTAACTTTGGCAATATAGTCTCCAGGTAATATCCTGTTTCCAGATAGTCTCTGCCGAATCTGGACAAATCTTTTACAACGATACATTGCACCTTGCCAGAACGAACATCTTCCATCAACCTCATAAATCCGGGACGTTCAAAATTTGTGCCTGTAAATCCATTATCAATGTATACCTCTTCCAATCTCAGATCCGGATGCTCTTCTATAAATCTTTCTACAAGCATCTGCTGCACAACTAATGTTTCATCCGTTTCATTTCCTCCGTTTTCAACAGACAGGCGAATATACGCAGCCGTATCCAGTAAGTTCTCTTTTTTGACAACCGTTTGTATATTAGATTCTACGTTTCTGTTTTTTCTGCTCTTTCTTGCCATCCCTATTCCTCCATCCATTCTGCAGGAAAGTATTTTTTCCATTCCTGTTTGGATAAACATACCTGCACTTCTTTAAAATCTCTTATCAATACTTTCTCAATCCATTTATTGATATGCTCTGGCTGTAGTTCTTTCGGAAGATTCTCTTTCTTAAAAGTCCCTAACCATTCATTTTTATTGCTATATGTCTTTTCTATAACGGATACCGCTTCCATAAGTTCACTGAAATCTCCATCATACATACGAAGCTGATCCCGTATTTCTTCTTTTCCCGCCAAATATTCTTCTTCATTGATTTTTCCTGTCTGGTAGTTCTGATATAATGGAATACGCTCTTTTTCCACTTGCTCCATCTCTTCAAAGATCGCCCACGCTCTTTGTGAATACTGCTTCAACCATTTATATTTTTCTGATTCTGCTTCTCTGGCTGACAATTTCTTTTTTATCTGTTCCGCCAGTTCCATTTCTCTTTGTATGGCTTTTCTTACTTCAGCAATCACGGTTTCAAAAGAAATGTAGGTACTTTTATCTCTTGGAAGCTGATTCGTCCCACTTGCGAAAAGAAAAACCGTTTCCCCCGTTTTAAAATTTCTCTGTGATATTTTTCTTCCTGTCTCAGCATCAAATATCTTTTTTACAAATAATCCCCTTTTACCTGTTCTTACTTTCCTTGGCTTTTTTCTCTTATCGAGAATCTCCTGCACTTTTTCAAATATGCCTTCTTCCAAAATTGGAGCGATGGGAAGTGTACAGATTTTTTTGTTGATGGTCTTTTGCCAGTAGCCAGCATACGCTGTGCATCTAAGGATTCTCCTTACGGAACAGAATAACCATTTATTGTCATATGCCGGCCATACCTTATGACCGACCCGTGCATTATGCACCATCGGAGATTCTATTTCACTGTCATTTAATATTTTCACGATATTTGTAAGCAGCATACCATCCAATACCATCTGAAAGATTTCCCGCACAACAACTGCCGCTTCTTCATCAATAAGCAATTCCCTGCGGTCATCAGAAAGAATGTAGCCATACTTTTCATCATGCACGGTATAAAGTCCCTCCAGCTGTTCTCTGATTGCATACTCTCTCATGCCTTTTAACTGTACTGCTTCATACCTTGCTTTCTTTATATATTCATATAATTCTTCTTTCGTTTTTCCAATGCTGATAAATTCATCCTGTACAACTGCAAAATGTATTCCTGCCGGGACAAATGTTTTTACTAAGACATCATCTGCACAGGATATTGTCCTGCTGCATCTGTCAATGCTGTCTACAACTACCATATCAAATTTGCGGTCGATCCCATCTTTTGTCAGTTCTTCAAAAGCTGTGTTCTCTTCTGTATCTTTTTTTCTGTCGCAATACTTTGCCGATAATGTCCATCCCTGTTTTTTCAAGTATTCCTGTATATGCTGATCCTGCTGTTTTATAATATCTGCCGGGATCTTTCCGTCCTCTTTACAAGAAGTCGTTCTGGTATAACTTACGCACCGCATACAAACTCTCCTTTCCGTTCCTGCCGCTCATGTATAATCTGCACTGCTTCTATCATTTCCTGCATCTCGTCACTATACCTGAACCGAATCTCAATCTGTTCCTTGCTGTATACAATGATCTGCTCTATCAATGTAACAACCGCTTTCCGGTCAAGGCTTTGGATATTTTCATATTTTTTGAAATCCTCTATCCATGGATGCATCCGTTTTTCTTCCGCAGATAACTTTTCTTTCTTCTCTTCCGTTTCCTGTTTTGCCTTTTCTGCTTTCTGCATCTTCTCTGTAAATCTCTGATTATATTCATGGTACTCTTCTCTGCTGACAATACCATCTACCATATCCTGATACAGTCTTGCCTTTAAGTCTTTATATCTTTCCACTTCCTCATAAAGTGCCATTAACTGCTGTTCTAAAGACCGGCTCTCCACTTTCTTGTAAGTATCCATTCCATTTTTCTTGATGATCTTTTCTGCTTCGGTCAATAATGCGATCTGTTTTTTTACAGAATCCAGAACTACATCATAAATCATTTTTTCACTGATCAGATGGGAACTGCATCCTTCTTTGTTCTTATAAGTGGAGCAATGATAATAACAGTATTTTTTCCCCTTTTTCGTTGTGCTTCTCTTGACCATGTTCTCACCACAGTCCCCACAACGTACAAATCCAGAAAACAAATAAACTGATTTTCTTTTCGGAGCGATCCGGGTATCTATTTTCAACAGACTTTGCACATATTGAAAACTTTCTTCTGGAATGATTGCTTCATGTGTATTTTCTACTCGTATCCAGTTTTCTCTTGCGATAGGCGAACTCTTCTTCACCTTATAATTAATCTTTCGGTTTTTGCCCTGAACCATTGTGCCTATGTAAAGTTCATTCTGCAAAATACGGTTGATAGAAGTGACTGCCCATTTGGGATCAGAACCGGAACGGAATCCGCTGTTATAATTCATCCCCCGGCTTCTCTTATATTCCAATGGCGGCAAAACTCCCATTTCATTTAACCGGGCTGCTATTCTTTGTGAACTGTACCCATCTATTTTTAGATTGAAAATAAGCCGTACAATATCTGCCGCATATTCATCAACAATAAGATGGTTCTTATCTTCTGGATCTTTTAAGTATCCATAGGCTGCAAAGCTGCCAATAAACTGCCCGTTTTTCCTTTTTACATCTAACTGACTTCGGATTTTAATTGAGATGTCCCTGCAATAAGCATCATTGATAAGATTCTTAAACGGAACAATGATCTGATCTGCATCATCCGATCCTGCAGCACTGTCATAATGGTCTGTGATTGCGATGAACCGTACACCCATAAATGGAAAGATCTTTTCCAGATACCTTCCTGTTTCAATGTAGTTTCTTCCCAATCTGGATAAATCTTTTACGATGATACAGTTGATCTTCTTCCTTTTCACATCCTCAAGCATTCTTTGAAATGCTGGACGGTCAAAGTTCGTTCCACTGTATCCATCGTCGATATATTCCTCGACCAGCTGAATCTCTTTGTGCTGTTTTACAAAATCGTTAATGAGACTTCTTTGATTGCGGATGCTGTCACTCTCCAGTTTGTCTCCATCCTCTCTGGATAACCGGAGATAATCCGCTGCTAAAATAGACTTTTGATTGAAATACATAAAGCCATCAACCTCCTACTTTACTCGCTCTGTGGCGGTGTAAACCAAGAAATTCACGGCTCCTTGAATGCTTTTAAATTTTGACCCACATCCATATTAACATAACTTCTGGATTACTACCATACCTTTTTCTTTCTTTTTTCGATTATTTTTTCTGGACGATTTTTCTTTTACATGGAGATACATCTGCTCAGGCTTTCTTCCAGAGAGCATTTTCCTGCAAAGCTGATCTTCACAACTACCCCATGTGATTTATAGCAATACGGATTTTTAATCTGCTTGATATAATCTGCAATTCTTTCTGCCTGCGGTAATTCTTCATGAATCTCCACATCATCCAGCTCTACTAACGTACTTCTATCTACGGTACGGATGTCCACTGCTGCCATTTCCTGCAATTCTTCCAGTGTAGGCATTTCTATTTTTTTCATCTGGCTACCTCCTGTGATCTCTCTTTTTCTACTAATCACAGCTGGCAGAGGGCAAAATGTCAGATGAATTTTCACTTTTTTTATTTTTTTATATTTTTACCTGTCTTTTTGATGTCTCCCACGCATGATTATGGGAAGGGATTCTCTCTTAGAGCAAGTTTCGCAATGTAGCACAATAACCCCTTCCGGGGTTACTGGCCACTTGCAACTTGATGGGGATTTCGTTTCCCCATACCCTCGACCGCAATCAAAGATATGCGTATTGGTTCCCATTGTCATGGTCACAGCGTGATGATTCTTCATCACTTGTTTTCACAGCAAGCTGTAAAATTTTCTCTTTCCTATGCGGAACCTTTATGCAGAAAGGAGCATTGAATGACAAGACCAAAAAAAGATGAAGCACTTACCAAAACTAAAGATGTTCACCTGCGTATGAATGAAACGGAATATGAGATTCTTCTGGAAAGAGCCACTGCAACAAACATGACTGTTTCTGATTTTATCCGAAATGCCTTGAACAGTCAGAATGTTATTATCAAATATGAAATCACTGCAGATGTTCCAGAAATAAAAAGACTGATTGGTGAATTGGGTAAGATAGGAAGCAACCTCAATCAGATTGCCCGATATTTTAATCAAGGTGGAATTATCTCCTCAGAAATGAGAACAGAAATAAAAAAATCTCTCCGGGATATTTATGAAATGAAATATGAAGTGATGAGAATGGCAGGTGATTTCCGTGGCAGTGATTAAACATATCGCAAGCAAAAATGCTGACTATGGAGAATCTGAACGGTATCTCATCTTTCAGCATAATGAATACACCCAAAAACCAATCCTCGATGATAAGGGGCATATGATATTACGAGAGGAATATTACCTGGATGGTCTGAACTGTGATCCGTTTACCTTTGCATCTGAATGTCAGGAACTAAACAGCTATTACCATAAAAATAAAAATTTCAATGAGATCAAGTCTCATCATTACATTATCAGCTTTGACCCAAAAGACAGAGAGGAATGTGGACTGACTGGTGAACGGGCACAACAGCTTGGACTGACTTTTGCAAAGAAGAACTTTCCCGGTCATCAGGCTTTAGTTTGTACTCATACAGACGGTCATAATGAAAGCGGCAATATCCATGTGCATATTGTAATCAACAGCCTTCGGAAATATGACGTACCCCAAGAACCCTATATGGAATTTGACTGTGAATCAAAAGCCGGATATAAACACCACCTAAGCACAGCCTACCTTGCTCACTTAAAACAAGATGTTATGGACATGTGCCAGAAAGAGGGCCTGCATCAAGTTGATCTGCTCTCTCCTGCTGAAAGAAAAATCACGGAAAAAGAATACTGGGCACAGCGTCGTGGACAGGAAAAACTTGATAAGTTCAACCAGAAAATGCTTGAAGATGGTATCACTCCAAAAGAGACTCGCTATCAAACAGAGAAACAGCTTCTCCGGGATGCTATTGACGATGCTGCAAGCACCGCCAAGTCACCAGAAGAGTTTGCAAAAATCCTTGATGAAAAATATCATATCATCTTCAAAATCAGCAGAAACCGGTACAGCTATCTTCATCCAGGCAGAAAAAAATATATCACTGGACGAAATCTCGGAACACGATATGAAGAAGATTTTCTATTACAGGCATTTAAGGAAAATGCAAAATCAATCTCTGATAGGAAAATGGGAATTGAAGAATCGCAAGTTCCAACTACTACAAAAGATTTGCAGACACCACTTTCTCCTGATACTTCCGATATTCCTGTACCGTTCATTTTCATAAAATCTGATCTCCGACTTGTGATAGATTTACAGACCTGTATCAAAGCACAGCAGAGTGAAGCCTATGCTCAAAAAGTCAAACTCTCCAATCTGAAACAGATGGCTCAGACGGTTGCCTATATTCATGAACATGGATATAACTCTCTTGAAGATTTCCATACGGCACTTGACCAGGTATCCAATCAGACCAGTGCCGCCAGAAAATCTTTAAAGGATACAGAACAACAGCTTAAAGATGTGAATGAACAAATACATTTTACCGGACAGTACCTTGCATACAAAAACATATATGCAGACTACCGTAAGAGCCGCAATAAGGATAAATTCTACGAAGAACACCGGGCAGAGCTTTCCCTTTATGATACAGCTCTCCGAACGCTGAAAGAAAAATCTGCCGGAAGTAAGCTGCCTTCCATGAAAGCCCTCTATGCTGAAAAAGACCGGCTTATTGAATTGCGAGATACACAACGGGAAGATTTTTCTAACCACCGGGATTATGAACGGGAGCTTCGTACCGTGTCTTCCAATATTAATATGATCCTTGGGAAGAATCACGAGCAGGAACAACAGATTGAAAATGAAAAAGATTTATAGGCTGTTATTTTTCATCGGCATTTGTCGTTTCAAAATTCGGGTATTGAGGATTACTATTTGCCATGTTAAAATAATGATATAGAAATTCATGTTTACTATATTCCATTCTAAAGGAAAGCAGGTGGTGTTTTTACAATGAATAATACAGAAGAAACACTGAATTTTGAACAAAAGCATAAAGAAGATCTACAACGCCTTAGAGGGTTCCGTCTTTTAGATGATGATTTTATGAGTAAAGTTTTTGAAGATAAGGCATGTGCGGAATTTCTGCTTCAAATTATTTTGCAAAGGCATGACCTTAAAGTACAATCTGCACAGGGACAATACGATATAAAAAATTTACAAGGACGTTCTATTCGCTTGGATATATTAGCTGTCGATACCAATAACCGCTCTTATAATATAGAAATTCAAAGAAGTGATCGTGGTGCCGGTGCAAAACGTGCAAGATATAATAGCAGTCTTATAGATGCCAATATAACTGAAGCTGGCGATAAATATGATGCCCTCACTGAAACCTATGTAATTTTTATTACTGAAAATGATGTATTAAAAGCCGGGCTTCCAATTTATCATATTGACCGCATCATCCAAGAAACCGGTGAACCATTTGGCGATGAAGCTCATATTATTTATGTAAATTCCCAAATCAAAGATGAAACAGAACTTGGAAAACTAATGTACGATTTTTCCTGTACCGATCCAAAAGATATGTATTATAAAATACTTGCTGACCGGGTACGTTATTTTAAAGAAGATGAGGAAGGAGTTTTGACTATGTGCAGAGAAATGGAAAATATGCGAAAAGCTGAACGCATTGAAATTGCTAAGCGTATGCTGGCTTCCGGTAAACTCACTTACGAAGATATTGCCGCTTTTACAGACCTGACCTTAGAAGAAATCAAAGCTCTGGCTGTACAGAAGACCGCATAACGAGACAAAAATGACTCCCCATGAAACACACTACATGTCATGTGGGAGTCTTTTATGTTACCATAGCAATTTTAATGTTATGTTCTTCTCTGACACAGTTCTACTCCAAATAATCTTGTGGAAATTTTGCTTTTGATAATATATTCTCATAACAATCAGGGTTTTCTTTCACATACTCATTCATATCACTATCACTCGCAAAACATAAAATAGCAGTAAATGGTTTTTGACCTTTGTCTTTTGTGCCTAAGATAACCTTTGTCTTATTATCTAAAATTTCATATGATTCAAATATACTGTTAAAAATTCCTACGATAGATGGTAGAGAAAACTGCATTTCAAATAATTCAAAGGTAGTGGTTGCATTATACTGAAAAAAAATCTGTTTTCCAATTAAATCATCTAAATTTATCCCCTCGCTCATATTCATATCTGATGTAATAGATGTAGCAATATCCCTTTTTTTAATAGGCTTCTTACATATAAGATTTTGATATAACTGCTCAACCATGCATATTGTTTCAAACTCAATATCATCCTTTGGCGGAATAAAATTTAAATTGAGTTTTTCTTCAATTTCAAGAACTTTTTCCCAAAATCTCGCACTATTTTCATCAAACTTTTTATCCTCTACTTTATCTTTCCCTCCGCCAACAGGATTTCCCATAAGTAAACCTTTTCCATCACAATATGCATTATAAATAAAAACAGTCTCTACAATATCCTTAACTGTATTTGCTTTTTTCAAATCAAATCCTAATGTCATTTTAACTGAATAATCTTCTTCACATACTATAAATTCCATCCTTAATGGATCTCCATTTACAGATTGAAATTTACTTTTATCTAAACTAGCATAGGGCACTCTCTGAAAAGTCAATTTTCTTTTATATTTCTCACATCCTAACTCTAGTTCAAAAGGTTCTGGAAATTTAGGCGGTATCATGTAAAATTTACTATTTATATATGAAAAATTATCAAACATATTATAAGCAAATTTTTCAACCGGCATACGTTCTCCATTTACAATTATCATTCCATCTTCTTTTAAATTCATTTCAATTTTTTTCTGTGTATTATAGGCATATTTTGCAATTTGTGCAGCAGAACACTGTTTTCCCAATACAGACCGCATCTCATCTGTAACAGTAACATTAAAACCTCCAAATGTTACCGCAGATCCATCCGACGATGTAATCGTTAAATTTCCATGTTCATCCGAAACATACTTAACCCCCTTAGGAAGGTTATTACTCAAATATTTAAGTGTTACATCCGGTACTTTTTTTTCGCGTAAAGATTTACCCTTAAATACATCATTAAAACTTGCAAACATTAAAAATCACCTCTTGATCGTTCCCAAACTATTATTTTCGATAAAATGTCATATTTCTCATCGTGCAATTCCCACAAATCTATATTTTCAACCAGTTGTCTGTATTCATCCAATGTTGGAATAATAATATGTTTTATTTCTTTATAATCAAAGCATAACGATACTTCAGCCACCCCATCCATGCTGTTACTATATGTAGTCAATAAGCCTGTATTAGGTATCTCATAATCCGGAATCGCCTGTTGCAGACCAATCTTTCTAACATCAGGGACATATCTCCATTCACATTCATCACAAAAACATTTTTTTGATTTTTCATTGGTATTTCTATTTACAAAATCCCCCTGATACGGTTTATAAAACATAAGTTCATGAATCAGGTAGTCCTTTAACATTATCTGTGTTTCAGTTTCTTCTTTAGCCTCCGCTCTAAGTATTCTTTGAAATGCGTCTGATATATCTTTGCGCAAAGTAGAATTTTCATTTAGATAATGAACTGGCTGAATATCATTTTGCATTCCCCAGCTCTTTTCAAAAGCAATTCCATAATTACCATACCAACTCATATGATAATCTAATTTCCGAAGACTAATATCACAAAAGCATCTCATAGGATATGCCATTTTTTTAATACCATCTATTTTCAAATACTCAATATCTTCAGAGCAGTATCTTGGCGAAATCATTTTATTTTTTAGCATTGAAATCAACCACTTAAATTCTGTTGTAAAAGTAAACAATGTATCTGGCTGTATTGTCGATGGAACATGTTCATTATTTACTTTGTGTTCTGTTTTGCTTACCTTTCCTAAATCCATCAATAAATCTAGTCCCTTCATAATATTTTATCTTATCCAATATTAACCATAATATTTCCCTTGTTTTCTCCCAGACAATAAAATGCTTCTTTCATCTCAGCTCTTGAAATATTTCCATAATATCCTTTTTCTATTGAAAAAATTTCAAAACCTAAAAATAATTCTCTCATTTTGTTTGCTAAATCTCTACGATCTACCTTTTCAATAATATCCGATAAATTTCCAACATTAATTCTCAATGGCTGTTCATCAGCTACCCCATTATTTACTGCAATTCTCCATTCATTCTGATTTTTGTAAGAGTCACACTTATCAAAAGCATCATAATCTATTTTCTTGCTACGTTTCAAAAAATCTTTAACTATAATAGGCTTATCTAAGCCAAGAGTCATAGAATGCTTATTGTTTACAGGTTTATTATTTAATGTCATCGGATGATAATTCACATCTCCACAAATATATTGATAATTTTTATTACTAATTGCCTTATCAAGTCTTCTAATAAATTCCTTCGGATTTTTTACTATTATCGCATACTCACCAAAATCCTTCATATTAGACTCATGCCAAGCAATGCTCATTTTTCCTTTAACTATTTGCTGACGATACTCCATTTTACAAAAACACATTACGTTACAATAATCATATCCCAATGCTCGTATCATCATATCTGTACACATAACCGATCTCATATCAGCTGGGAACTCCTTAGCTCGACTAGGCGGAATACTGGCAATTGTTCCTTCTAAAACATCTCTTTGACTTTTATTTCTTTGCTTCTTTAAAATCTCCCTTGCATATCTATCCCCCTGAGCAGCTGCTTCCATTAATCCTCGTTCTGCATAAGTTTTTGTAAACGTAGCCAAACTTGATAAATAAAAATTTCCTTTTATAAAATCTTCTTGATAGCTCTTTTTTTCAAAAAACTTCGTTAAAATATATGGCATCTATAATTCCTCCCCCAACTTAAATCCTCAAATCATCTTCCCATAGATTTCCATACAGCGTTCATCTCTATACCGCTTATCCTCCGATTTAAAATGTAATCTTCCCCCTACTGGCTTTAAAAGATCTTTTCCATCATATTTTTCATTAACAGACTCTAATGCCTTTTCATCAAGCAAATATTGTATTTCATCATCTCCAATATAATAACCTTGTTCCTCTAATTTCCTCTTTACATCATCAACCATTGGAAATAATTCTTTATTTACCATATCCATATCATAAGCAAGCATTAAGTCATCATATGAAAATCTCTTGGTATTTTGTATCTGAATTAAAATATCTCTAATTTCCGTAATTCCTTCTTGCGGAAAAACTTTTTTCCCTCCATCCATCATTTTAAACACCCGTTGTGAAAGTTCTACTGATTGCTTAAATCGCATTCTTTCAAATCTTCGGTCCTCATTCAATGGTATCCCGTATCTAAGTGGATATACATATCCACTCTGATGATGGCATCTCATTAACGGTTGATATCCAATCTGAAAAGCCATACCATCAAGATCGCCATTATCCAATCCATACCAACGATCCTCATCATTCATATGATGAAAATGCCATTCTGAACTTCCACCAGGGCTAATAAAATCTATTACCCAGTTAGGAGCATGATAAATAATCCCGTATTTATGATTTTCATTTATTTCCTGTTCCGTTAATGGTCTAAAGCAATCCTGTTCTGGAATATACTTACATGTAGCAAAGAATAATGCAATTCTAAAATCATTCGTAAGATCTAATAAATTTGTATCAAATCCGTAATGTTGTGCCAGTGCTTTATAATTTACATCACTTAATTTTGCCTCCCAATAAGGGACAACATTAATATTATTCCAGAGCAATTTTCTAAATTGCCAAATTCTCATATTAGCAACTGTCCTCATTAATTCTTCTTGTTTTTTAGACATTCCCATAGTTTTTCTTCTTAATGACGGAATAGAACATGGAAAATCCTGATTCTCGCCTCGAAAAAATTGTCTCTTACTACAAAAAGTAATGATTCTATCTCCATATGGAAATAAAATTGTGGTCCCACTTGCATTCATGATACGAAATTCATCAATTATAAAATCCCCTCTTTTTTCTGGATGTTCATCTCTATCTTGCACCATTTTTTGCACATCTTCAGCCCACTGATCATCTATATTCGCACAATTTAAAAGATATTGAATATCATCATACGAAATATCATGAGTCTTAAAGGGCTGATTTGGAAATAACCAGCTATCATCATTATATACTATTTTACTCATAACTCTCTGCCTCCCACTTCATGCCTAGTTAAATAATCAATCCCAAAACTTTGTATCTGATTTGAAATCTCTATATTCAAGAGCAATTCCAACTTCATCAAAAGCATTTTTTAACATATCTTCTGCTTTTTTATCATGCCAATAAACATGCCAGATTGCTTCAGATTTAACACTTTCTGATACTTTTTTCAGATACGGAATGTCTACACTCCCTGCGGACCATCCAACGATCGTTATAGAATCAATTTCAGAAAGCTGAGCAAAAAAACTCTGATTGTTTTTTATAATTTCATCGGTATCTTTATTAATAGGTTCTAAAAATCTAGCAATAGCCTTATGAATGCTTTCCTCGCCTTCGTCAAAGTATTCCCCTGCTTTATAAGCAGCTTCTTTATGTTCTTCTATACCCTTTCGAGTACAATGTCCCATAATAGGATCTACCCAAGAATTTTCGCAAACACTTCCATGGATATGAAATACATCTTCAATATGATATACATTTTCAAGAGTATCCGTATAGTTAAAATTCAGGCAGATACATTCGTTATCATTTATCAAAGATTTTTTTCTTGCTTTAACATTATCTGTAGATATTTGCTCTATCCATTCTTTTACGTAGTCTGGAAATTGTTGTATAAATCCATATTCATTTTCCCAATAATCATCCATTGTATCTTCAATTCCGATATTTCCGCCATCTAAATTTAAATCATCCAGAATACATTCAGATGCATTTATCATACTTCCAATATCAGGATTTCCCATCAATTCCTCAAATTTTTCCCAAAGCATATTATACACAGTTTCTTCTCTCTTTCTTTGAGCATCTTTCCCTACATATGGATCTCCAAAATCAATCGGATAAAAATTATACATTTTTTCAAACGCAATTAAAAAATCCAAGTGATTTTCTTCTAGATATTCTCTAAAATCCCAATATGTTGTTTTTAAACCATGTTCCAAATCGAAACCATTCCCAACAATTAACATTCTATTCATTTCTGTTTTCTCCCTGTATTTTTTCTCTATATAACACTGCCGGTCTATGTCCTGCTTCCCCCGTCATTTCACCAGTATCCTCGACAAGCGAAGATACTTTTCTCCGAAATGCTGGTACTAATAACTTTGTATCTAAAACAGATTCATGAATCTGTTGTAATTCTCTTAATGTAAACTTTTCCGGTAAAAGTCGGAACGCAATATGTGTTTCTGTAATCCATTTACGAAGTTGTATAATAGCATCTGCTATAATAAGTTGATGATCAAAGGCAATATCATTACTTTCTACTGTTACAAATTTTCTTTTAACATCCCATTGAGACGTGGTCTCTTTCAATCTTGCACAGATTTTATCCTCTTCATGTGTTAAACATAATAGCCATTCATCGCCAGATTCTTTGAAAGAAATATCAAACCATTTTGCAGCTGATGCATCATCTCCGGCTTTAATTTCTTCATGATTTGAACCAACTAAAGCCATAAATCCATTAGTGATTACCCATCTTCTTGGATCACGATCCGGATTACTATAAATACCAAACTGTTCTAAAAAATTACAACTTAAATTTGTTTCTTCTTGCAATTCTCTTTCCGCTGCTTCACTTACTGTTTCCCCAGAACGTACAAAACCGCCTGGAAGGGCATAACAGTCTTTAAATGGTTCTACACCTCTTTGAATTAAAAGAACTTTCAATTTCTTATCTGCTATTTTTCTATAATTATTTTCCTCACTATCAAACACTTCAAAAATTACTATATCTGCAGTGACTGATGGTTTTTCAAACTTTGAATCATCATATGCCTTCACATACTCCTCATTTTCCCTCAAAGTTTCTACTTTCTTTTTCATAATCACTACCTCTTTCTTTTTTGATATTATCATTATGATAGTATCAATTTGATATTTTGTCAAGTTAAAAATACCACCATAGTAATCATCAATAATTTTTTCAACACAAAAATGGCCCTACCACATAAGTAGCAAGACCACTTCCGTTGAAAATTACTTCTTCTTCCTTTCCATCTCTTCTTCCACTGCTCTTTGTTGCTGTGGTTGTCCTTTTCCCTGACTGGCTATCTTCTGCTGATGCTTGCGAAGTCGTTTCAACACTGATCTCCGGGGAGCATTTTTATCTTTTTTCTTTGGAGTATTGTTCAGCAGTCCATCAATCATGTTGTAGTTGGCTTCTTCTGCCATCTCTGCACTACGAAGATATTCTCCGTTGTCCATGACCTTCTGCCAGTTTGCCAGCTCTGGTTTCTTTTTCTGCTGCTCTGGTGACTGCTGTGTCTGATTCGGCTGCTTTTGTGATTGCACCTGCTGTTGTCTTTGCTGTTCCTGTTCTTTTGCTGCCTGTTGCTGCATAAAGTTCTGAATGTTCCGTCTTGCTTCTTCGTCAAAGCCATTGTAGCAATCATTCATAACTACTGCACCATCTTCACTGAGAATCACATAAGCGGCTCTTGTCCCATACTCTTCATGCTCCATCAGGAACCATTTCTTCTCATTCATCAAAATATAATCCTGGGCAAGCCATGTACCTTTCTTTCCTTCGATTTCATATCCGATTGTATCAATGGAAAGTCTGGTATCAGAGGAACTTTTGATTGTGAGAAATTCTGGAACAATGATGAATCCGTCTTTATTAATATAGTAAGCTGTGGTTTTTCCCTCGTCCGTAATTACCAGAACATCGCTGCATCCGATGGAATGACCTTTGAAATTCTTCGGTCGTTGTTTCTGCAGGCGTATTTTTATATCCGCCGGAGTTTCCCCCGGCTGGATTCTTCCAATGTACACCTGCTGATAGTTCTCAATGCTGACGCTCTTTCCTTCGCTTCTCAGCTTTTCATAAGAACGGAAACGAACATCCCGGTACTCTGGTGTTTCTTTTACCTGATATACTGCACACTGACTTGTACTCATTCCTCGTCCTCCTCTTCCAGTTCCGCTTTATAATCTTCCAGATCCATAAGAAAAATCTCATAGCCTTCATCGCTCATGCAGAACAGCTTTCTTATGGTATTGCAGACAAGCCCGATCATATCCGCATCCCCTTTCAGAAATGGAATAATATTGTCGATGGCTTCCATCGTATCATTTCGGTTGCCTTTATCAAACATTGCGGTCACTAAACATTCGTCTGTATCAAAGTTCATTGCCAGATCCATCATAATTCTACATCCCCCTTCTTACGTGCTTTGGATTTTTCAGGTGTCATTTCTTTCTGCTCCTGTGCTTTTGCTCTTGCCTGGAACTCTTTTAACGACTGCAGCACAGATTTTTTCAGTTCCCCTTTTTCACCCTTTGCAGGCTCTCTCTTTTGTGTCTGGTTCGGTTCTACTGATACGGATTCTTTCTTGACTGGTGCTTCTGGAACTTCCTGTTTCACTTCCACAGTCTGTTCTGCTTCCTGCACTTTTCCATGTTTCTCATTCAGATATTTTTCCATATCATTGATTGCTTTCTGTACCAATGGGCTTTCTTTATAATGCGGAATCATATCTATCAGTTCCCTGTCTACTCTGTCCCAACTCATCAGTTCGTATTCTCCGGAATAATCTTCATCCCCATCCTGCAGGTCAAATCCAATCCCTTTGCCTCCATGCAGTCGATCTGCCGGAATACTTTCATAAATCTTAATCGCTTCTTCCAGAGTAAGATTATTATGGTATTCTCCCATGACCGGAAACTCCATACACTCTGCTACATAAAAAGTAATCGTAGCTTCTGGCTGTTCCTGTTCTGGTTGTCTGGTAAAGATAGAAAAGTTTTCTGCATTTTCCAGACGGGAAAGTAATGACCGGGCAGTTATCACATCACTGTCTATGTCAGATTCTTCCGATACTTCAACCAGCCAGTCCTTTAAACACCCTGTTTTCTGATTCAAAATGTCCTCTGTGATTTTCTCCACTTGTTCTTCCCTGTTCTCAACGGTATCTTTATATTCGTAAGTGTCATATTCATAGCTGAAATTATCTAAATCCACCGCAAGCTTTTCGATTTCCTTCTGATCAAGATAGGCTTCTGACTCTTTCATATATTCTGCCAGAGTGATTCTTTCTTCTGCGATAGGATTGATGTCCACCTTAATACCTGCCATTGCTATACCATGAGCATTTAATTCATTGAAGAAACTGTCCTCCCGGATATTGCCACGATAAGAAATCACCACATCAAGGTCAGAATCATCTCTGTAAAGTTCCTCTCTGCTTCTGGAACCATGCACCCTTGCTGCAAGCAGCTCTACTTCATTTTCTAATCCCATATCTTCCAGAATACCCTGTGCGTGATACAAGACACCCCGTTCCACTTCTGCCCTGCTAAGACCATTTAATGCAACCTCATCTCTTCCAATCTCAGAAGTCGCACGAAGTTCACCTGCCTGCAGTAAGTCTTTGGAATGTTGGATGGTCATTGCCTCAAATTCTTTATAGTCCACTTTGATACATTCCATATCATCCATTCTTTCACTTTTCAGGATTTCATAAGTAGCTTTCTGAACAGATACTTTTGGATCGTCATAATCATTGGAATGGATTTCGTGCAGGTCAGAATCATAAAAAATATAAAAATAGCCTTCTTCCGTTGCCTGTACGGTCAGATACCCTTTGCTCTTGGTAAACTGCATTGCAATTCCCTCACAGGTATCCACTGCTCTTTCCCGGTCATAATCCTCAAAAATACTTGGTGGACAATTCTTTAACAACTGTGCTAGCTGCATCTGTCGTTCGCCTGCTTCTTCCACTTCTGCCATCAAATCCTCATAATCAACGGGAACTGCATTTTCTAGGGACATATCTTCATCTTCAAGAATATCTTCCATTGCCTGCCGCATAGAAATATCAGGATTGTCATAAGCACCACCGTCGATCTCATCGTAATCCAAAGCATAAAAGGTATAATCATAGCCTTCCTCTGTTCTCTGGATTGCAAAATACCTATCGTCAATCTTATATGCCAGTTCATCCGGTTCCAGTTCCGGCATAAGTTCTTCCACAGAAATTCCTTTCTCCTGCAGATACTCTGAAATGGCTTCCAATGCTCCGGCATCATACCCATTCCAGAGATCTTCGGCTACAAGCTGACCATGTTCCGATACGATAATCCCTGCCACATCTGAACCATACTCATCATGTTCCATGAAGAAGAACTTCTCCCCTGCATACGCTCTTTCATCCACCGTATGCCAGGTTCCCGCATGTCCATCTGCTTCAAATCCTCTGGTATCTTCTGTAATGGTGACTTCCGCTTCATCCAATGCCTGTTCAATCTTCTGCATACGGATCTCTGCCCTTGCCATATCAATAAATCCATCTAACACCGCTGGGTGGCTTTCTATCACATAATCCTGATTCAGATTCTTTCCCTGATTGATATTTTCCGGGATTTCGATATGCTCTGCCCAGTCTTTGTTCTGTCTGGAAAATCTGCCGTCATAAGAAAGTTCCCGGAGCGTATTTGCCATAACAAACGTCATACGCTCTTCTCCAAACTGCTCTAACACTTGCATTGCGGCATCTTCCTCTAAATGCAGTCCGTCAAATTTTAATGCGATTGCTTCCTCGATTGCTTTCTTACAATCAATATTTAACTTTCTGGAATCCAGATAGGCATCTACATCCCGTTCTTCCATTGCCTGAGCAAGTGTTCCTTTATAGACTGGGGGATAGGCTCTGGTATGATTATTTTCCAGTATCTCCATTCTCTGCTGTACAAAATTCGGAAGTTCCTCAAAGCCGAAAGAATCCACATAATAAGCCTTTGTTTCCGCCGTCCGGTTTATAACTATGACATCGCTTACCGATAAAGAATGTCCATGAAAATCGTTTGGGCGGTTGATATTAAATCTCTCAAAAATATCATCTAATGTGATCGTTGGTGTCCATGGAGCCGCATACACCATCCTGTAGTCTTTTCCATCAATGCTATAGCCTAATTTTTGAGCCGATTCAAAACCCATAAACTGATAAGTATGCTCTCCACCCGTATCCATCTGATAGATTGCAAAACGACCGCTTTCTCCATGAAGAAGTAAGGTTTCATCAATCTTTTCTGCACTATCCTGTTGCAGTTTTTCCTGTCTGGCTATCGCTGCTTCTCTTTCTTTATGTACTTCCCATTCCGTTTCCGTAATACCAAAGATACCGTCATGCCCCAGGATCGCATTTTCTGTTTCTGCAAGAATCTGTCCTGCCTGCTCTGGATTGTCTGGATTTCCATGTAAGATAAAAACTTCTGCACCTTCACGATACAGTTCTACTGCCCTGTTTTTTTCAAGAGGATACATATGCTCCAGTCGGATTCCTGCTTCGTGCATTTCTGTAAAACCAATCCTTCCATCTGGAAAGTTATCCATCTGTGCCTCTGTTTCATGCACAAGACTTCTCATAACTTCACTTCGGTCACCCCGATTCGCTGTCAGCATACGGTTTACCAGTCCCAAAACTTCGTCTCGGTCATCCATCTTATACGCAAAATTTACGATAAGGTTCCTTTGGGATTCCGTAAAATTCTCATGGCTGGCGGTTTCTGCAGCTTCAATCAGTCTATGGGCATACTGCATGGTACTTTCCCTTTCTTTTGGAAGCTCTGTGGTTGGAAAGTTCGCTCTTGCTGCTTGGATCACTTCATGTACTAAGTTTGTACCGGCTTCCTCATAAGATCCCCGCATATCCCAGACCAGATCATTCAGTCTTTCTACCTGTCCAGGAAAGGTTTCTGCGTATTCCGTTACAAATGCTTTTTCTTCTTCTGTAAAAATTGTTCTCGGAAATTCCGCTTTTTCCACCAGCATTTCTGCCTGTTCTTTCGGTGTCAGCTCTGAAAAATAAGCAATGCCTGTATCCGCATCATACGCTACATCAAAGAAGTCAATCGGATAATTCTCTCCCACTCCATCACTTGCATACAATACTGTGATCGTTGCACCTCTGTCCTCCAAAAATTCTTCCAGAGGTTTCTCATCCTCTGAAATTTCATCCTGCTCCAGTAAAGTAACATATTCCCTTACATTCTCCTGCAGCTGTTCTGCTGTCATATTCTCAACCAGATTATAACTATATTCCGAACCCATACTGCCTGAAAGATGCAGAATGACATCCTCTCTATGAAATATTTCTCTGATTGGTCTTTCCATCTCAATTTCATGCATCTGCTCCTCAATGTTCCCGATGATCTCTGCCGATGTTTTTCGGATGGTATCCATTGATGCTTTCAATGCCTTCATATCCCTGCTCTCACACCAGCTGGCGATATAAGTAAATGAATATTCTGAAGTATCCAGACCAAAATGGTTGCAGACTATGTAAGCAATACTTTCAGCCTCAAATGGAAACATTAACATTTGAAGCATTATACTCAGCATTCCAAAATGTTAATCATTTTAAAGAATGCTGAGAAATAAGAC
>OAUU01000153.1_pt1 | contig 73609 bp, 81 predicted proteins | sample 1501381 | NCBI WGS metagenome assembly OAUU01 (sample SAMEA2580057, study PRJEB22360) | human gut metagenome | reverse complement strand
AGGCTCCACACACTGGCGGCCAGCATGATGCCCGCCGCCATGCCGCAGAGCATCCGCCGGGTGCGGGGCTCGTCGGCCCGACGCACTAAGAAGACCCCCGCCGCCCCCAGCGCCGTACAGAGCGCCGGCAGCAGCAGGATGACCGCTGCAAACAGATAGACGTTCACATTGCATTCCCCCTTCCCACCGATGTATGCGAAGGGAGGGGGAAATGTGAAGAGAAAAAGCTCTCCTCATTCCGGCAGCGCCACCACCTCGGGCGCATAGCGGGTGCCTCTCTGGGCGTGGAATTCGCCCAGCAGCGTATCCACCGGCTTTGCCATCGTGTAGCAGCGGCCGATATTAGAGGATGGCGTTGTTCTCCTTCATGTAGTCGAAGCACTTGATGGCGTTGGACTGGATGGTCTCCAGCAGCTCCTTCGCTTTCATATCCGGGGAGAATTTAGGCTGGGAGAGGGTGCAGCCCGTCCGTTTCTGACGCATGAAAAAGACTGCCGTGCATCGTCTTTTTGCACGGCAGTCTTGTCAAATCGGATCTTCAGTTGCGGTAGCAGCGGTCCTGGCCTACCAGCCAGTCCTCGCACAGGCGCTCGGCCTCTTCCCGGCTGCAGCTCACACAGCGGAACAGCCGCCCTTTCAGTGAGCAGTAAGAATAGCGAACTTTCGGCACCCCATTTGCATCCCGGAATGATTCCCATCGTTCCTGTCCCGGCATCAAATAGCTTTGTTCCATAGCTTTCGCGCTTCCTTTCCGGCTGCTCCGGCAGCACAACGTGTTTATTTTATCACGTTTTGGCCGGGAGAGCTATTCGCTCTTTCCACAAAAAGCGCTCTGTATTTTATGGGAGAATGCGCATTGACAAACCGCGATTCAACAGTGTTTCTTTTTCTTCCAGACAAAATACCCGGCGTATAGGACGAATGCCGCCAGCGCTGCCAGCGAGACTTTGCTGGCCAGGGAATAGCCGTCGGCCTGATAGACGAAGTCGATGGTGTTCTCCCCCGCCGGGGCCAGGACGGCCATCAGCCCCTCGTCCACCCGGATGACCTCAGTCTCTTTGCCGTTGACATAGGCCGTGAATCCATCGTCGTACGGTACGGAGAAGAAGACGAGGTCGTCTTTTTTCAGCGTGATCTCCGCATGGAAGCCGGAGTTGGTCATCTGGAAGGTGCTGCAGGCCGAGGCGCGGCGGTCAGCGCAGTCAGAGACGTAGGTGTCGTACCACAGGTCGTCCAGCTTTGCGTCAGGCAGCTTCTCGAGGTACTTGCCGTAGGTTTCGGCGTCCTCTTCGCTGAGCACCAGCGCCCGCATCAGGAGGTTCGCGCGGGTATTTTTAACGGTCGTCTCGTAGGACTCCTCCGTAATATAGTAGTCGTAGGTAAAGCCCATGGGAACGTAGTTCTCGTTCTCATAGAGCATGAAGCCGTCTTTGGTGTCGTAGTAGCTCCATCCGTCGTCCGCAGCGGCGAGGAAATCTTCCTGCTTTTCGGGCGTAGTGATGAGGTATTTCACGCTCAGCAGACCCCGCAGGGCGTAGTTGGAGATGTCCGGCTCACTGCGGACATCCCGCTTGACGCCCAGTGCCGGGTAGAAGCTGAGGATGCTGGGCGCGGCCGTGCTGCCGAAGTATTGCAGGCTGCTCTTGTCGAGCCAGAGGCCGAGGTTGTCGTGGGTCTTGTAGGTATCCACGCGCCAGTCGCCCTCGGGCAGGTCATCCTTGAGCTTGATGGCAGAGGTGTACTGCTCCACAAGGTCGCTGTCGGTGTGCCACTGGCCGAACTTGCCGATGCCGATGTGTACCATGCTGAACGCGCAGGCAAAGGCCAGCACCACTGCCGTCATCCGACGGGCAAAGGCCTGGCTCCCCCGCCAGCGGCGGCAGAGCAGGCGGTACAGGATAAGACCGCCGATGCCGAAGCTCAGGACGGCGGCATACTGGCCGGGATTCTGCAGCACACCCAGCGACCATTCTTTGGTGTCGCCGTCCTGCACCGGCACCAGGGCAAACGCCAGCGTCGCGACCATCAGCCAGCCGATGCTGCGGACCGGGGCGTCCAGCTCGTCGGCAGAAATGTCGGGGCTTTCCAGCGCACTGGCCGTCATGGCGCAGAGGATGAGCACCGGCATATAGTACCACCGGGCGTAGTAGCTGGAATTGAGGGCGTAGAAGGCGCTGTTGAGCACCGGCACCAGCGCGAAGATGGCGCAGGTGGCGACGATGCGCTTTTTGCTGTCGCCCTTCCGCGCCCGCCAGTAGGCCATCGCGCCGGCCAGACTGCACAGGGGCAGATAGGCCGACATACTCGTCCACTTGATGATGCCCTCCGACCAGATGGAGGTGATGTAGGGCGAATCGGGCGGTAAGATCCAGCTCAGCAGGATGGCCAGATACTGCTGCACCTTCGAGTAGGTCAGAAAGCCCCAGCCCGACGACAGGTCGATGGTGCGGGGGTTCTGCAAAATGCTGAGTACCGCCGGCCAGAGCAGGACGAAGCCCAGAGCCGCGCCCAGCAGGCTCTCAAACGCCAGCCGGACGAAGAGTCGGACATTCATCGGGAAATCTTTCGTCGTCAGCTTGCAGATGAAGTAGATGACGAGGAAGAGGACCTGTCCGATGAAGAAGAAGTAGTTGTTGAGCAGGTTGACGCCCACCCAGAACGCGAAGAGGCCGTAGTGCTCTTCCTGCTCGTAGAGCGTTTCGTCCAGCGCCCAGAGCATCCACGGGAAGAGGGCCACCACGTCGATAAAGTGGTTGAAGAAGACATTGTAGATGCTGAAACCCGAGAAGGCATACAGGCAGGCACCCAGCACCGCGTGATCGGAGCGGCGGACATAGCGGCAGAGGTAGCGGTAAGCGCCGCCGCCCGCCACGGCAAATTTCAGCACCAGCAGCGGCACCATGAGGTAGGGCAGCCAGTTTTGGGGGAAGATGAGGGACAGCCAGAAGAAGGGCGAACCGTACAGGTAGAACGAGTAGGCGTTCATCGTGCCGCTGCCCAGGTCGGTGGCCCAGGAGAAGGTGCTGCGGGCCGCGCCGGCCATGCCGTCCGGGTAGCCTGCCCCCTTGATGAAACCGTTCATGTAGCGGTAGAAGCTGATCTGCTGGCTGTTGAAATCGCCTGCGTAGTGGAAAAATCCGCCGTCGATGATATAGAACGGCAGGAAGAATATCGCCGCCGTCAGCGCACAGAGCAGCATGGTGCGGAGCATCTGGTCCCGCCGCCCCGGCATATTGAGCAGCCGGGCATTTCCGGTCTGATTTTTTGAATCGTCCATTGTCTATCCTCTTTCCCCGCCCGGAGGGGCGGCACAGGCCCATTGCCTGCATCGTTCTCGCGTTCCAGTATAGCACGCGGCTGTGTGGAAAAAAAGAATTTTTGTGTTTTGCTTGACATTCGCCCGCCGGGCGGGTATAACCCTCTCAAAGACACTTCAAGGAGGCCGACATGAAGCTATACCCGTTCAGCGCCCTTCTGGCGCGGATGAAGTACATCACCCGGTGGAGTCTGATGCACTCCACCCGCCCGGAATCCCTCAGCGAGCACACCTGCGACACTGCCCTGCTGGCCCATACCCTCTGCCTCATCGCGCGGCGGTACACCGGCACGCCCTGCCGCCCCAAAACGGTGGCGGTGGCGGCGCTCTATCACGATGCACCCGAGATCATCACCGGCGATATGCCCACGCCGGTCAAGTACAGCAGCCCCGGCCTGCGGGACGCCTACAAGGCGCTGGAGACCGAGAGCGTGGATTCCATGACCCGTCTGCTGCCGCCGGAGCTGGCCGAGGAGGTCAACCCCTTCATCACCGGCAGCCTGCTGACCGCCGAGGAAAAGCGGCTCCTGAAAGCCGCTGACCGGCTCTCGGCCCTTGTCAAGTGCATGGAGGAGCAGCGCAGCGGCAACCACGAATTTGACGCCGCGCTTCGTCAGCAGCGGGAGGCACTGGAAGGGATGCACTGCCCCGAGGCCGACTGGTTCATGGCGCACTGCCTCCCCTGCTTCACCCAGAACCTCGACGAGCTGACCCGCAGCGAATGATCACGGGAAGGGGACTTCCCGCACATCGTCCGGGTCCAGCCCGGCCTTGCGCTGCTCTTCGAACACCGCCGCAATAAGCTCGTCCAGGTCTTCCAGACGGGACAGGGTGCAGCAGCAGCGGCGGAGGGCGGCAGCGCCCTTGAGGCCCTTCATATAGTGCATGGTCTGGGCGCGGGCCTGGGGCATGGCGGTGTACTCGCCCTTCTGCTCCACCATCTCTTCCACCTGACGGCGGAGAGCGTTCATCCGGGCCTGCAGGTTCGGCTCCTTGGGAGCCGGCAGGCCCTCGATGGCGGCGTTCACCCGCTCGAAGAGCCACGGGTCGCCCAGCGCAGCACGGGCGATCATGACGCCGTCGCAGCCGGTGCGCTGCATCATCTCCACAGCATCTTCTGCCGTGTGGATGTCGCCGTTGCCCAGCACAGGCACCTTCACCGCCGCCTTGACCTTGGCGATGATGTCCGGGTCGATGCCCGGGGTATACATCTGCTCCCGGGTGCGGGCGTGGACGGCGATGAGTTCAGCCCCCGCCTGCTCGCAGGCTTTGGCGCACTCCACCGCCGTGATGTGGTCGGCGTCCCAGCCTTTCCGCATCTTGACCGTTACCGGGCGGGTGGTGTGGGCCTTGACCTGCTCGACGATGCGGCCGCAGAGGTCGGGGTCCAGCATCAGCTTGCTGCCTGCGCCGCCCGAGACGATCTTCGGAGCCGGGCAGCCCATGTTGATGTCCAGAAAGTCGAACTGATATTCTTCTATGGCCGCTGCGGCCTCGCCCATGATCTGGGGCACCTCGCCGAAGATCTGCACGCCGTAGGGTGCGCCGTTGGGTTCGGCTTTGAGCAGGCTGACCGTTTTGTGGTCGTGGTAGACCAGCGCCCGGCTGGACACCATCTCGCTGACCGTAAAGCCTGCGCCGTGCTGGGCCATCAGCCGGCGGCAGGGCGCGTCCGTAAAGCCCGCCATCGGGCCAAAAACTGCCCGGTGGGGCAGGGTGATATTTCCGATTTTCAGAGAATCCATCTTATCCCTCGTTTTGCTTGACAATGGCTTGCAAAAGCTCTATACTATAAACAAGAAAGGCACTGCCTGCGAATGGTCAGCGTCCTTCCAGCTTTAGATCAAAAGAAATGACCGCAAGCTTTGGGGGCGTGGCGGTCATTTCTTTTTGCTGTTAAAAATGGTCCAGCTGATCTGAAACGTGATGTAGATCGCTCCGCCAAGAAGCGAGAGCAGCAATACGACCTGTTCAAACGTCATGGAACATCCCCCCTTTCGCACCATGCGTCAGGGGATAGCAAAAAGTTCACCTCCCCGGCGCAGGGCCGGAAGGGCGTGACCACCTACATTGCAGACAGTACCTTGCTGCATCGGCAGCACCTATAGAATATCATATTTCCCGCACGAATACAACACCCCGGCTGCCTGCAAGCCGGGGTGTTCGTCTTGTCTATCGCAATTTCTCCTGCTATACTTAGGGCAAAGGAGCGGCGGGCGGACCCCCGCCGGAGAAATGGCTATGGAGTATCGTGATTGGACGAAAAAAGACGGCAGTGGGCGGGACATCTCCACCTCGCTGCTGGGCTACGGGTGTATGCGCTTCCCCACCCTGCCGGATGGCCGCATCGACGAAGTGCGGGCCGAAAAGCTGCTGAACACTGCCCGGGAGGCGGGTGTCAACTACTTTGACACCGCTTTCCCCTACCACGGCGGTGAGAGCGAACCTTTCGTGGGCCGGGTCATTGCCAAGTGGCCTCGGGAGAGCTTCTGCCTCGCCACCAAGCTGCCTCTGTGGAGCTGCAAGACCCTCGACGAGGCCAAAGACATCTTCGAGAAGCAGTTCGAGCGGCTGGGCGTGGACTACATCGACTTCTATCTGCTGCATTCCCTGCACAAAGCCCGCTACGATGCGGCCAAAGAGATGGGCATTGTGGACTGGCTCTGGGAGCAGAAGGCCGCCGGGCGCATCCGGAATTTTGGCTTCTCCTGCCACGACAACGCGGCGGGCTTCGAGCATATCCTGCGCGACCAACCGTGGGACTTCTGCCAGCTGCAGTACAACTACCTCGACACCGACGACCGTGCCGAGGAGATCGCAGGAGACCGAGGCTATGCTCTTACCGAAGAGCTGAATGTTCCCCTCATCATCATGGAGCCCATCAAGGGCGGTACGCTGGCACAGCTGCCGCCGGACGCTGCCGCGCCGCTGAATGCACTGGACGCCGACGCCAGCGCGGCCTCGTGGGCGCTGCGCTGGGCGGCCAGCCACAAAAACGTGAAGGTCGTCCTCTCCGGCATGAGCGCAGAAGACCAGCTGGAAGACAACCTTGCCACCTTCGGAGATTTCCGCCCCATGACCGACGCCGAGAACGCCGCCATCCGGCAGACTGCCGACGTTCTGCGCAGCCACATCAAAATCGGCTGCACCGGCTGCCGCTACTGTATGCCCTGCCCCATGGGCGTGGACATTCCCGACAATTTCAGCATCTGGAATAAGCTCGGGATGTTCGGTAATAAGGACGCCATCCGCCAGCAGTGGACAGCCCGCTTCCCGGATGCCGAAAAGGCCATTCACTGCGTCCGCTGCGGCAAGTGTGAGGCCGTCTGCCCCCAGCATCTGCCGATTCGGGACTCTCTTGCAAAGCTCCAGACGGAACTGGACAATTTATAATGAGTGAAAGCGGGCGCTCCTCTGTCTCTCCGGACAGGTGGAGCGCCCGCTTTTTTGTTTAACCTACGTTGATGTGACCCACCGGAAGGACTTTGCGCTTGTTGTCGTCGGGCTTTGCCGTCAGGCTGATCGCCAGCGACACCGGGCCGACGCGGCCCATGAACATACAGGCCATATACAGCAGCTTTGCGCCGGTGTTCAGCTGCCCAGTGACACCCACCGACAGGCCCACCGTACCGAACGCCGAGCAGGACTCGAAGATGCAGTCGATGACCGACACCGTCTCTGCGGTGTTGTAGTACACCACAACGGCAGAGCCGAACGCCGCCACCGCGCCGATGACGATGATGGTCAGAGCGCGGTAGACCGTCTTGGACTCGATGTGGTGGCCGCCGATGACGCAGTCGTCGCGGCCCTGTGCCACGCTGCGGATGGTCAGGATGAGCACTGCGAAAGTCGTCACCTTGACGCCGCCGCCCGTCGAACCGGGGGCCGCACCGATGAACTGCAGCACGCTCATCAGCAGCTTGCTGATGGGGCTGCAGGCCGCGAGGTCGATGGTGTTCATACCCGCAGTACGGGTGGATACCGACTGAAACAGCGCCGCCATGATCTTGCCCGGGACGGACAGGCCGCCCATCGTCCTGGGGTTCGACCACTCGAGCAGGGCCAGCAGCACCGCGCCGCCCACCCAGAAGATGACCGAGAACTGCAGCACGACTTTCGCGTGGAGGGAGAGCCGCCGCTTTTTGCGGTACTCTGCCAGCTCCACCCAGACCATGAAACCCAGACCACCGGCCATGATCATGAACATGATGACAGCCTGCACATAGTAGTTGTTGACGTACGGCACCAGCGAGGAGTAGGCGCCAAACCGTCCGAAGAGGTCAAAGCCTGCGTTGCAGAAAGCCGAGATGGCCGTGAACACGCTGACCCACACACCTTCTGCGCCGAACTGCGGCACGAATGCGAAGAGCAGCAGCACGATGCCCACGGCCTCGAAAGCCGCCGCCAGCTTGATGACGATCTTCAGCACCTCAGTGGCCTTGGACAGGCCGTCTGCCGAGACGCTCTCGCCCAGCAGCCGCAGGTCGCGGAATCCCATCCGCCGCCGGGCCGCCAGCGCGAAGAAGCTGGTGAGGGTGACAAGGCCGAGGCCGCCCACCTGAATGAGCATCAGGATGATTACCTGCCCGAACAGCGAAAACTGGCTCCATGTATCCCGCACGACGAGGCCCGTCACGCAGGTGGCACTGGTTGCGGTGAACATGGCGTCGATGACGCCCAGCCGCCCCGTCCTGCTGGAAATGGGCAGGGTAAGCAGCAGCGTCCCCACCGCGATGACCAGCAGAAAGCTGATGCAGATAGTCTGCGTCGCACTGCTGCCCGCCAGCCAGCCCTTGTTGGGTCGGCGTGTCCGCTTTTTGGTTTTGTTTTTTCCCATTGCAACCTCCCGGGGCTCCCCCGGCCAGCGGCCAGAGGGGCGAGTCGTTCTGCCGCCCCTGCGCAAAGTTTCCCGGCGCAGGAGCCTCTCTTTATAGGATACACCTTTTTTCTCTCCGATTCAACTTGATTTTGTGCGCTGTTTGCGGTATCATATCTGTAATGCGTCTCAGTAGCTCAGTTGGATAGAGCGTCCCCCTCCTAAGGGGAAGGCCGCAGGTTCGACTCCTGTCTGGGACATCCCTTTAAGAAAATGCGAAGGTCATTTTTCCATGTGAAAGACGATCTTCGCATTTTTCATTTTGAACCTATCACCAAAATCAGCCAGCGAATGCCATTAGCAGAATTTTCGGTTCCAGCTAATGAAGCCCCATAAAGCACCTTTTGAACTCTGTTTCCCGGCTCTCTGCTAAAATTGGCAGCCGCTTTCCTGTAATCCATGTAAATACAAGATAAACTGTGTAAATCTATTTTTCACATTCCTACCAGAAACCGTGCAAAACACTTTTCTCCATACATAGCGCGTTCACTCGCTGTTCTCTCGGAACAGAAAGAGGAACGCGCTTTTTTGTTTTCGGGCTGAACTTCCCGAATCATTCAAAAGGAGGGTTATCCATGAAAAAAGTTCTGACCGTCACGATGGACGGTATCCGCTACCACGCTTCCCGCCCGGCAGATTGCCGGCACTGCTTCTTCTGGAAGAACCGAAAGAAGGGCTGCGTTCTCGGCAAAGAGAACTGCTACTATCTGATCGAGCCGCCCAAAGGCCCCAGCAAGTGCGAAGGGTGCCCCTACAAGCGGGCAAAGCCCTGTGTGCTGGTTCCCTGCTACAAAGACCTGATGGCACCGCTGGAGAAACGAGGTGATGCCAAGTGAGCCACAAGCGAAACGAAGCTCTGCGCCATGTTCAGCACTCCATGCACCATGTGATCGCCGCTGGCGAAGGTTCTGACCGTGCCCCGGACAGCTGCAAGCTGTGTCCGTACTATCGGCCTGATTTCAAATTCCGCACCTGCCTGTACGCCCACTGCCCCTATAAGAAGCAGGTCAATGTATTCCGTTCCATACCTGAAAAATGGGATATTCTCTATGCCCGAAAAAAAGCCGACAAGAACCGCAGACCTTGATTACTTCTATGGGCAGTCCAGCGAGCTGTTCTCCTTCTACCGGATTCCCAAACTGTTGTTTCAGGATAGCCGCTTCCAACCGCTTTCCACAGATGCCAAAACCCTGTACGGTATCCTGCTGGACCGCATGAGCCTTTCAGCCCGGAATGGTTGGTTGGACAAAGCTGGGCGGGTGTTCATCATCTATACTGTGCAGGAGGTGCAGGATTCATTGGGCTGTGCCGATAAAAAGTCCACCAAGCTGCTACGAGAACTGGAAGAGTACGGCCTGATTGAACGAAAACGCCGAGGACAGGGAAAGCCAAGTTTGGTGTATGTGAAAAACTTTTCGGCAGAATCTTCAAAAGAGAGTGTCAAGAATCGTGATAATGACGATTCTGGAACCGTCCAGAATACGCTTCAAGATCCGGCCAAACTACGATGTAATAAGACTGAGAGAAATAATACAGAGGTAAGCGATACTGATCCTATCTATTCCGATGGAAACGACTGGATGAGCAAACGTGAACAACTGGAAGAATATTTTTCTCAATCTTTGGAGGTAGACCTTCTGCTCCGGCTTTGCACGGACGATGAGGATACCATCTATCAGATTATGGATTTGCTGGTGGACACCTGTGCCACCAAGCGCAAGACGCTGCGCATTACCGGAGACGATAAACCCGCTGAGGTGGTACGCAGCCGCTTTATGAAGCTGAACGCTGACCATATCCACTTTGTGCTGAAGTGCCTTGCAGAGAACAGCAGCCCGATCCGAAACATGAAACAATACCTGCTTGCTTCTCTGTATAATGCACCCACCACGATGCAGCTTTTCTATCAGAACCAAACCAACCACGACTTAGCGATGCGGAGGTGATGAAAATTTCAAAGAAAGCAACTACGATTGCCATCGTCAACCAGAAAGGCGGCACCGGCAAGACCACCACCTGTGAAAATCTGGGCATCGGGCTGGCGATGGAGGGCAAAAAAGTTCTGCTGGTGGACACTGACCCACAGGGCAGCCTGACCATTAGCATGGGCTGGCAGCAGCCCGATGAACTGCCCGTTACTCTTTCTACCCTGATGCAGAAAGCCATGAACGACCAGTGCATTCCGCCCGGTGAGGGCGTTCTGCACCATGCAGAGGGCGTTGGCCTGATTCCGGCAAACATTGAACTGGCAGGGCTGGAAGTGTCTCTTGTCAACTGCATGAATCGGGAAAAGATGCTCAAACAAGTGCTGGAAGGTGCGAAGCACGAATATGATTTCATTCTGTTGGACTGCACCCCTTCCCTTGGGATGCTGACTGTGAATGCGCTGGCAGCGGCAGATACCACCCTGATTCCCGTGCAGGCGCAGTATCTATCCGCGAAAGGCTTGGAACAGCTTTTGCAGACTGTGCAGAAAGTCCGGAGGCAGATCAACCCCAAGCTGAAAATCGAGGGCATCCTGCTGACCATGACCGACAGCCGCACCAACTATGGACAGCAGATCGACAATCTGATTCGGGGTGCTTACGGCAGCAAGATCAAGGTGTTCGAGCAGACTATTCCCCGGTCTGTCCGTGCTGCGGAAATCAGTGCCGTGGGCACGAGCATTTTCCAGCACGACCCCAAGGGCAAGGTGGCAGAAGCCTATAAATCTCTGACCGAGGAGGTGATGGCGAATGCCGAAAAACAGCTTAAACGTGTCGCTGAAAGGGGCAGATGACATTTTCTCCACCGAGGAATTCCGACAGGAGCAGCAGCGGGAACAGGTGCAGCAGATTCCCATTGGGGAGCTGTTTCCTTTCAAAAACCACTCCTTTAAGGTTTTGGATGATGAATCCATGCAGCGCACGGTGGAAAGTGTAGAACAGTACGGCGTGCTTTCTCCGCTGACCGCACGTCCACGCCTGGAAGGTGGCTACGAGATCATCTCCGGGCACCGCCGTCAGCACGCTGCACAGCTTGCCGGGCTGGATGCCCTGCCGGTCATCGTCCGCAATATGGATGATGATGCTGCTGTTTTGCTCATGGTAGACAGCAATCTCCAACGTGAAAACATCCTGCCCAGTGAACGGGCTTTCGCCTACAAAATGAAGCTGGAAGCCCTAAAAAATCAAGGTGCTAGGTCGGATTTAACTTCCGCCCAACTTGGGCGGAAGTTGGAAACAGCAGATATTGTTGGTCAGGAATCTGGCGACAGTAGGAATCAGGTTCGGCGCTTTATCCGCCTGACCAATCTTGTACCTGAACTGCTGGACATGGTAGACGAAAAGAAGATTGCTTTCAATCCCGCTGTGGAGTTGTCGTATCTGGACGAAAGCCAACAGCGGGATTTTTTGGAAGCAATGAACGACACCCAGAATGCACCGTCCCTTTCCCAAGCGCAGCGGCTTAAAAAGCTGGCGCAGGAAGGGCACTTCTCGTATGACGTTGCCTTTGCGGTCATGGGCGAAGAGAAAAAGGACGAGCTGGACAAGGCGGTCATTAAAAACGACTCCCTGCGGAAATACTTTCCCCGCAGCTACACCCTGAAACAGATGGAGGACACCATCATCAAGCTGCTGGAGCAGTGGCAGAAAAAGCGTCAGCACAGTGAAGAACGCTGACAGAATATGAATTGGAAAGACCCGGTTGGGTCTTTTTCTTTAGAAAAAAGGAGAAAATGCCTATGAAAAATGATTCTAATCCCATTATTCGTTCCGAGGAAGTCACCATTGATATGCACATCTGTGCGGCACTGTCGGAGAGCAGGAGCAGTGGCGAAATCTATTTTGCTGCCATCGCCCCGGATATGGAACTGACAGTCATCACGCTGGACGAAGCTCCGGGCATCCTGCCCTGTTTTGAGGAGGACGATGCCTGTCTGAACCTCCCCAACACCTCGCTGCTGCTCTGCTATAACCCGGCGCAGGTGCTGAAGATGGGCGGCAAGCACTACCTGACCGGTCCGGTGATTCTGGCTCGCACCAATATGGATGGCGAAGTCATCTCGCTGACCATTGATGAGGTCTACCTGTTCCAGAAGTATCTGGCAAGCCACAGCACCACCCTGATGGCAGACGACCAGAAACTGCCCTGCATCTGTATCGACTGAGGTGTGCCATGCTGAACTTTTTTATCGGTTTCGCATTTTTTGAAGCCGGCGCTTTTTTCGGCTTCTTTGTGGCAGCTCTGTTGAACGCCGCCCGTGCTGGGCAGGAAATCACTATCAAATTCGAGGAGGAAGATAATGGAGCAGAACGAGAACACTCTGTCGGTGCTGAAAATTGCACCGGGACAGTATCCGCAGCAGGTCGAGATCGATAACGACCTGAAAGCCTTGCAGCAGGCGGTGGGCGGCTCTATCGGCGCAAGCTACCCCTTTGCTGATGACCCGATTGCCATCGTTTATAACGATGACGGCAAGCTCATGGGTCTGCCGCTGAACCGGGCCTTATGGGACGAGGACGGGCTGATGTACGATGTTATTGCCGGAACCTTTCTGGTGGTAGGTCTGGGCGAGGAAGATTTTGTATCGCTCTCCCCGGAGCTGGCGCAGAAGTATGAAGAAGAATTCCATCAACCCGAAGCCTTTCTTCCTCTGGGGCGTCGCCTGATAGTCATTCCGGTTCCGGATGAATCGGTTCAGAATGACGCAGAGAAGGCCGTAAACAAGCCCCCGGTGGAACATGACCGCTAAGACGATTTTCTGCACAGGAGGTGGTAACGATGCAGGAAGAAATCGAGCATAAGACGGTCAACCTTGCCATCTCGACCACAAAACTGTCCGCCCGCACCCTGCTGCGCGGGATGCAGTTTCTGTTGCGGCAGTACGACAAGCACGCTTCCCAGGGCAAGCAGTCCATGAAGCGGTTGGTACGGCAGAACCGTGGCGTGACCAATGTGGAGATTCAGAAAACCGGTATCAAGGATTTTGACCGCTATGCCAAGCGGTATCACATCGACTACTCCATCCAGAAAGACCTGTCCTGCAAGCCGCCCCGGTATCTAATCTACTTCAAGGCACAGGGCACGGATGCCTTGAATGCAGCTTTCAAGGAATATTCGGCATCGGTGCTGGATAAAACCAAGCGTCCTTCCGTGCTGACAAAGCTGCATGATCTGGCGCAGTCCGTTGCAAATCTGCCGGACAAAGTGCGGCACAAGCAGGAGGAACGCGGCCTATGAGCAAAAAGAAGCTTTCCAAGCTGCTGGCGCTCTATCTTCCCTATGTGGTAATTGGCTTGCTGGCAACCAATCTGGGCGAGGCGTGGCGGCTGGCTGCGGGTAAGGAACTGGGCGATAAAATCGTATCGCTGATGGATACTCTCCCGGCTGCATTTTCCAATCCGCTGCCCAGCCTGCGCCCATTTGACTTGTTCATTGGTCTGTGCTGCGGTGCTGGAATGCGGCTGGCGGTGTACCTGAAAGGCAAAAACGCCAAAAAGTACCGGCATGGCATGGAGTACGGCTCTGCCCGGTGGGGAACTCCGAAGGACATTGAGCCGTTCATGGCACCAAAGTTCGCCGACAACATCATCCTAACCAAAACGGAACGGTTGATGATGAGCAATCGCCCACCGGACCCCAAGAATGCCCGGAATAAAAATGTGCTGGTGGTGGGCGGTTCCGGCAGCGGTAAGACCCGGTTTTGGCTCAAGCCCAACCTTTTACAATGTCACAGTTCCTATGTGGTCACCGATCCGAATGGCGGATCAGCAATAAATCTGCTACTGGCTTTGGTGACATTATGGCCACTGAAACCTACGGTACCCGCCGAGCCAACGCTTACAAGATTTTGGAGGATACCTTGAATTTGCGTGACAGCCGCGTTTATGATACCATCGAGGAGGATGGGAAAGAAAAGCGTGTGCTGAATCAAAACGAAACCACCCTCGCCCAGCAGAAACAGCAGGCCATCAAGGATGCTTTCGCTGGCTGGGTCTGGAAAGATCCGCAGCGGCGGACTCTGCTGGTGAAGAGGTACAATGAGCTTTTTAACAGCACCCGACCCCGTGAGTATGACGGAAGTCATATTCATTTTGTGGGCATGAACCCGGAGATCAATTTGCGAGAGCATCAGCGCAATGCGGTTGCCCATGTGCTGTATGGGTACAACACCCTTTTGGCGCACGAAGTCGGTGCCGGCAAGAGTTTTGAGATGGCGGCTTCCGCTATGGAACTGAAACGTCTGGGCTTGTGCCAGAAAAGTCTTTTTGTCGTGCCAAACCATTTGACGGAACAATGGGCCAGCGAATTTTTACGCCTGTACCCCAACGCAAAGCTGCTGGTCACCAGCAAAAAAGATTTTGAACCCGGAAATCGAAAAAAATTCTGTGCGAGAATTGCGACCGGTGATTATGATGCAGTTATCATCGGACACAGCCAGTTTGAAAAGATACCCTTGTCCGCAGAACGACAGGAGCGTCTGATTCAGGAACAGATGGATGAAATCGAGGAGGCCATCGAAGAAGCGAAAGCACAGGTTGGCGAGCATTTCACAGTAAAGCAGCTGGAAAAGTTGCGCAAGTCTCTGAAACAGAAACTGGAAAAGCTGCAAGGCGCAGACCGTAAAGATGATGTGGTTACGTTTGAACAATTGGGCGTAGACAGGTTGTTTGTGGATGAAAGTCAGGCGTTTAAGAACCTCTACTTGTACACGAAAATGCGTAATGTCGCAGGTTTGAGTACGAGCGAGGCGCAAAAATCCAGCGATATGTTCGGCAAGTGTCGCTATCTGGATGAAATCACCGGTGGCCGTGGCGTGATTTTTGCAACGGGTACACCCCTGAGCAACAGCATGACCGAGATGTACACCCTCATGCGCTACCTTCAGTACAACACCTTGCAGCAGAAAGGGATGACCCATTTTGATGCGTGGGCTTCTACTTTTGGTGAAACTACTACTGCCATCGAACTTGCGCCCGAAGGCTATACTTAATCAGGACAATAAAATTGATTGTCCTAAATTGAAAGATTCCATAAGAAAGGAGGTAGAACAAATGCCTAAAGAACCAAAAATTACCGCACTCTATGAGCGTTTGTCAAGAGATGATGATCTTGCTGGTGAATCGAATTCCATCACCAATCAAAAGAAATATCTGGAAGATTACGCACAAAAGAACGGCTTCAAGAACATCCGCCATTTTACAGATGATGGCTTTTCAGGTGTGAATTTCAATCGTCCCGGCTTTCAATCTCTAATAAAAGAGGTAGAAGCAGGAAATGTCGAAACGCTTATTGTGAAGGATATGAGCCGCTTAGGACGAAATTATCTGCAAGTCGGTTTTTATACGGAAGTTCTGTTCCCACAGAAAAACGTCCGATTCCTTGCAATCAACAATAGCATCGACAGCAACAATGCTTCAGACAATGATTTTGCTCCGTTTTTGAATATTATGAACGAATGGTATGCCAAAGACACGAGCAATAAAATCAAGGCTGTGTTCGATGCCCGGATGAAAGATGGAAAACGTTGCAGCGGCTCTATTCCGTATGGATACAACCGTTTGCCGAACGACAAGCAGACACTTGTTGTTGATCCGGTGGCATCCGAAGTCGTAAAGCGCATTTTTCTTCTTGCGAACGAAGGAAAAAGCCCACGGACAATCGCAGAACTGTTGACAGAGGAAAAAGTCCTGATTCCTGCTGCATACGCAAAGAAATATCACCCGGAGCAGTACAATGGGACAAAGTTCTCCAATCCGTACCTGTGGGGCACCTCCTCCGTAAGAACAATTTTAGGACGGCAGGAATATCTGGGACACACTGTTTTACGAAAATCTGTAAGCACAAATTTCAAACTTCACAAGAGAAAAGAAACAGATGAAGATGAACAGTACGTTTTCCAGAACACGCATGAACCGATTATATCGCAAGAACTTTGGGATAGTGTTCAGAAACGCAGATGCCGAGTGAATCGTGCTTCTGCTTGGGGAACGCACACCAACCGTTTAAGCGGGTATCTGTATTGTGCCGACTGCGGCAGAAGATTGACCTTGCAAACACACTACAGTAAAAAGGATGGGTCTACTCAATATTCTTATCGTTGTGGTGGATATGCAAGTCGGGTGAATGGCTGTACTGCCCATTCAATCAGTGCCGATAATGTTGAAGCCTTGATATTGGCATCGGTCAAACGCTTTTCGAGATTTGTTCTAAAAGATGAAGAAACCTTCGCTTTGGAACTGCAATCACTTTGGAGAGAGAAACGTGAAGAAAAGCCGAAGCAGAACCAATCGGAATTGAAACGTTGTCAAAAACGATATGATGAGCTTTCTGCTCTTATTCGTAGTCTGTACGAAAATCTTATGGCTGGACTGTTGCCCGAACGACAGTACAAGCAGCTGATGGCACAGTATGATAGCGAGCAAGCAGAATTGGAATCGCAGATGGAAACGATGAAATCCGAAATTGCCGAAGATAAGTCAAGTTCTGTTGATATTCAACATTTTATTTCGCTGATTCGTAAGTGCAAAAATCCAACAGAAATCTCCGATTCAATGTTTAACGAACTTGTCGATAAAATCGTTGTTTATGAAGCCGAGGGTGCAGGCAATGCCCGCACACAAAAGGTTGACATTTATTTCAACTATGTCGGCCAAGTCGATATTGCTTATACCGAGGAAGAACTTGCCGAACTGAAAGCGCAGAAGGAGCAGGAAGAACGGCAGCGCATGGAAAAACAGCGCAAACGTGAAAAAGCCTATCGAGAAAAGCGAAAGGCAAAGATAATCGCTAAAAACGGTGGCGAGATCATTAAAACCAAAACGTGTCCGCACTGCGGGAAGATGTTTACACCTACGAGCAACCGACAGCTTTTCTGCTCAAGGGAATGCTGGAATCAGGCAAGACTGGAGCAAAAGAAAGCGGATAGAGAAGTCGAGAGAGGAACTCACTACTACCGGCAGCGCACCTGTGCCGTGTGCGATCACTCCTACTGGCCTACACACAGCCAGCAGGAATTTTGTTCCGATGAGTGCAGAAGAATCAACCACAACAAGAAAACCTTGGAATTCTATCACAAGAAAAAAGAAAATCCAAAACCTGACCCAGAAGCAGTCCCAACGCCGAAACCAAAGGAGGATAATGCAGCATGACTACCATGAAAAATTCCATCCATGACAACGCTAACGGTCTGGACTACACCCTTGTCAATGACCACTATCTGCCGAACCTGACCGCAGCAGCCCCGGCAGAGCAGCACCCCACCGGGCGGTGGGGCCGCTTACATAAGAAATATCTGGAAGAACATCATCCCATCCGGTACAATCAACTGCTCCTGTCCGGTGAGTTGGGCGGCTATCTTGCCAAGCTGGACAAGCAAGCCGAGGAACAGCTTGCATTGACCGTCTGGCAGATGCAGGAAGCCGAGGGCGTGACCGAAGCCCTGAAAGCTGCCGATCAACTGGAATGGGTGCGCAGGATGAACAGCATCCGCAACCGTGCCGAGGAGATCATCAAGACCGAGCTGATTTTTGTATAAGGAGGTGCCCACGATGACTGTGCTGAAACCGATGCTGAAACTTGCCCTTTTTCCGCTGCTTCTGCTGCTGATTCTGGCGCAGTGGGTGGGCATCTTCCTCACGACCTTCTCCACGATCCTGACGAATCTGCTGGCGGGACTGTTCTTTTTCGTGGCGCTTGCAAGCTGGGTCATGAAGCTGGCAGACGGCGGCGAAGTCCTGAAAATGCTGATTACCGCATTTGTGGTTTTCGTCCTGCCTTACATAGCGATAGCTGCTATCGCCAAAATCTCCTTTTTCGCTGATGAACTCCGGGATTTTCTCCAATCCTGAGTTCAAGACCGCCCTGCACAACGCACGGCGGTCTTTTTGCTACATCGGGTCTGCACAGGGCAGGCCCTTTTTTAATACGGAGGTACATGCCTATGAAACTGACTTTTGATGAAAAGAAGCTGCTCTATGTCTACGGCAACCCCGATCTGGCACTGACCCGCAAGCGGCTGTACGGAGTTGCCGGGCTGACGGTTGACCCCAATCAGAACAAACTGGTGTATGACTTCTGCCGGAAGCTGGAGGACGAAACGTTGGCAGACTGGTACGACCAGATGTTCTACTTTGTCCGTGCTGAGATGGAGTGCTACACCAACATGCTGCTCCTGATGCAGGACATCGAGGAGGACGAGGACTGGGGACCGACCATCTTTGACAAATCCGAGGAGGGAGAACTGATTGACGATGTTTAAGCTGGAGACCATGATCTACGCCAGCGAGGACGGGACAAGCAGCGTGTTTACGCTGAATCCCGCCCTGCAGAAGCAGCTTGATGCCCTTGCATCGCAGCACCCGGAGGTGTGCCAGCGGAAGGCAAAGGGAGAAGCTGGCGGGGTGACGTATCAGGTCAGAAATGCGGCGGTATCAATCCTGCCTGTGTAAAAAGGTAGAATACAGAATTCAGCAGATGCGGAGGGCTTTTCGGCTTCTGCTGAATTTTATTTTGTGCTTTTTTGCTAGCGGCTCTTGAGTATCCTTTGTCAGGATGATATACTATTGCTTGAAATTCAGCGATTGCGGAATTTAGTTCCAAGATGATGGAAAACAAGCATTAGGAGAAAATCAATGTCAGTAAGTTACAAAAAGCTCTGGAAGCTGCTGATCGATCGGGATATGAAAAAGAAAGATCTGTGTGTTGCAGCCGGAATCAGCCATACTTCCATGGCCAAACTAGGAAAAAATGAAAATGTCACAACAGATGTTCTGGTGAAAATCTGCACAGCACTTCAATGCGATATTGGTGACATCATGGAACTAACTGCTAAAAATGAAGATTGAAAGGAGGATGGCATACTATGGATAACACCGCAAGAACTTTAAGTTATATTCAGGCAAAGCCTATATTGAAATGGGCAGGCGGAAAGACCCAGATGTTGAATGATCTTCTGCCTAAAGTTCCTTCCTCCTATGGAAGATATATTGAGCCGTTCTTCGGCGGCGGCGCACTTTTCTTTGCCTTGCGGCCTGAAAATGCAATTATAGCAGACAGCAACCCGGAACTGGTCAATATGTATCGTCAGGTTGCCAATAATCTCGATGATGTGATTGACTATCTGAAAAAATACAAAAATACCAGCGAGATGTTTTATCAGGTTCGTGCGCTAGAGTGGACAGAACTTCCTCCTGCGGAGGCTGCTGCTAGAACAATTTATCTCAATCGGACGTGCTTTAACGGTTTGTATCGTGTCAACCGCAAGGGTCAATTCAATGTTCCATACGGAAAGTATGCAAATCCCAAAATCTGCGATGAAGAAAATCTTCATGCAGTATCTAAGGCTTTGCAGAAAGCAGAGATCGTTTGTGGTGATTATTTGCTGGTGCTGGAGCATTATGCCAAGCCGGGTGACTTTATTTTTCTGGATCCTCCTTATCTTCCAATTTCTGAATATTCTGATTTCAAACGGTATACCAAGGAACAGTTCTATGAGGAAGATCATGTGGAACTTGCAAAGATGGTGATGCGGCTGCATGAAATGGGCTGCTCTGTTGTATTGACAAACTCTAACCATCCGCTGGTTCACGAACTGTATTCTCCCTTTAAGATCGATGTGATTCAAACGAAACGTCACATCTCCTGCAATGGAAAGAGCAGAAAGGGCGAGGATGTTATCGTTACGGTTCCTCCGAAACATAAAACTCTTATGAAACTCGCTCCCCAACCTCTGCCGCAGCAGGTATCTTGTTATCCTCCCACACGATTTATGGGTTCTAAAAGTAAACTGCTTTCTCAGATTTGGGCAATCGCGTCACAGTTTGAGTTTGAAACTGCGGTTGATCTTTTTTCGGGTTCTGGTATTGTCGGTTATATGTTCAAGGCACAAGGTAAATCTGTTATCAGTAACGATTACATGGCAATGTCTGCGACTTTTACAAAAGCAATGATTGAGAACAGCCATGTTACCTTGTCCGAAAGAGAAGCCAAAGAACTGTTGGCAAAGAAAAAGGAATCAGACCATTTTGTTGCGACCACCTTTAAGGATTTATACTATACTGATGCAGAAAACGAACTGATCGACATTCTTCGCACAAATATTGCAGGTATTAAAGACTCTTACAAACGTGCTATTGCTATGACGGCTTTAATTCGTGCCTGTACTAAAAAAAGACCCCGCGGAATTTTTACCTATACAGGAAATCGGTACAATGACGGTCGTAAGGACTTACAGAAGAGCTTAGAGCAGCAGTTCTTGGAAGCTGTCGAGGCCGTAAATGCTGCCGTATTTGACAATGGAATGAGTTGTCTTTCTAAACACGGCGATGCAATGGAACTCCGGGCAGATAAGGCAGACCTTGTGTATATGGACCCTCCATATTATTCTCCGCTATCCGACAACGAATATGTCAGAAGGTATCATTTTGTCGAGGGTCTTGCTCGTGATTGGAAGGGCGTTGAAATTCAAGAACACACCCAGACCAAAAAATTCAAATCCTACCCGACCCCTTTTTCCACCAGAAAAGGGGCGGCAGATGCGTTCGATAAGCTTTTTAAGAAATTTGCGAACAGTATTCTGATTGTGTCTTATTCTTCCAACAGCCTTCCGACACAAGACGAAATGTTAGAGATTATGGCTCGGTACAAAAAGCACGTTGAAGTGATTCCTGTTGACTATAAATATTCCTTTGGAAATCAAGGCGAAGCCAAAACCCATCGAAACTCTGTGCAGGAGTATTTATTTGTCGGCTATTAAGGAGGAAGTTCAAAATGGGGACTCCGATTGATATTTGGCTGGTTGGAAACACTGGTCTCAGAAATCCTAATAGAATCAAGGATGGATTCTCTGTATTTGCAGAATCCTCTTTCGTTGGAAATCTCCGAGGTCGGGAAAACGATATTGCGTTTATGAATCTTCTGAATGAGAAAGGTATCATTCAAAATGAAGGTGGAAAAGATGAATCCGGCAGTCACGCCAGAAAATGGCGGCTTATGTTCTCTAAGAACGGCTTGATCTATCCGAAGCTTGATAAAAAATATGGTGAACAAGCTGCTCTTGGAAAGATGGACGATATAACGCCATTCGGACGTGTGTTTTTGAAAGCGGACACTTATCCTGCTGTTCAAGAGTGCTTTTTGCGGGCAATGAGCGTCGAACAGTTTCCTCTGGCTGGCGAATCTTCGTATTTTTCGCCATTAAGATGGATTCTTGCCATTATGCTGGAACTTGAAAAAAGAACTGGCTCATCTGAGTTGAGCCGCATTGAATTTGCATTGTGGGGACACACTACAAATCCCAAATATTCTTTGTCTGAGGTTGTGGACAATATCTTGGATTTAAGAATGCGACGAGCAAAAGCACCCGCAAAGAAAACCTTTGATCGACAGGAAATCGCTGTTCGGGCTAAAGACTATGATAAGAAGTCGGATAATTTCTTGGACTATTCTGATATGAATATGCGGTATCTTCGCATTTCAGGTGTTTTACAACGAAAAGGTCGTGGCCTTATTATTTCACCTGCAAAGCATGTGCTAGCAGAAGCTCTTGCAAAAAGTACAGCGAATGATAAACCTCTTATCGAAGAATACAGAATACTCTGTAATGGTGCTCCGTTGCCTACAGATAATGAAGATGTAGCGAAATCTGTTTTGAACGACCTGATGCGCCAGATGAAAGAACGGCGGATTGCATTTGATATTTCTGATCTTCCGTTGGACACTCCAACGGAGATCAATATTGCTCGTCGTCGGCTTGAAAGCGTTATTGCCCAAACTGATGAAATCCAGTATGCTCAAGCGCAGTGCAACCAGTGGAAAGAAATTTCCGACTATATGACACTTTTAATCAAAGGCGGCGGAAAAACTGTATATGACGAGGATAACGCCATTGAGGTTCCCAAAGACGAAACCCCGGCTTACTTAGAGTGGACGCTTTGGAGAGCATCGTTAGCCATTGACCATCTGGTGAATATGCCCTATGAGGTGCGTGGTTTCAAACTCGATTCCGATTTTATGCCTGTTTCGGCGGCAGGTGGCGGCAAGGGTGATCTGTACTGTGAATTTGAGGATTTCACCATCTTGACTGAGGTTACAATGTCCACTTCTTCCAGACAGGAAGCGATGGAGGGTGAGCCTGTCCGCCGCCATGTTTCTGATGCAGTTCTTAAATATGATAAGCCCGTCTACGGAATGTTTATTGCTGTCAGGATTGATACCAATACGGCGGAAACCTTCCGACATGGTATCTGGTATGCCAAAGATGACGTGAAGCAGCGCCTTGATATCGTGCCGTTGACATTGGCACAGTTCCAGAAATATTTTGTTGCTATGTTTGAAGCGGATAAGGCAACTCCGCAAACTCTTTGTGATCTGCTGCTTGAATGTGAATCGCAGCGAGATGTTTTGGAGGCACCTTCTTGGAAAAAATATATCGATCATACCGTTTCTGAAAAATCCAAAGGACTCAAAACTGCGGTATGAGGTAATAAATTCTCGGTTTCTTTGTAACAGTCCTCGGACATTAAAGATTAAGGTGGCTACATATTATGGATGACGAAAAGGAGCTTGCTAGCAGACGTGCAGACCAAGTTATGTTTGGCTTTGAATTTCAGGTAAATGCTGCGATCATTCTAATGCTAAGAAATATCAAAAGTCTTGATACTATTCGGATTGAAGGAAATTATGAGGATATCGAACTCCAACTTACTGATGGAGAAAAAATTTTGGCACAAGCAAAGGGTGTGCAATTGGGGAGCAGTAATTTTCATAATGTACGTGCAAATCTAAAAAAGGCCTTGAAAACTTTGTCAGAGGGTGGAAACAAGGCTACAAACGTGAAACAACTTATTTTTATCACGAACTCTTTTAATCCGTTTAACGACGAGGCTTCCAAAGGTATTTTTTCTGGGCCACCGTCCTATCGAACTTATGATTCATTGCCAGATTCATCAAAGAAAATAATTGATGATTATCTTGCTAAGATTGAACATCCGTTGGACACTGAAAAACTTCTGATTCAAACTCTTCCCTTCGAAACTGATGATGAGGATGAACGTTATAAATATGTTCTAAAAGCCGTAGAAGAATTCGCAGAAGATCTCCATTTGAGCTCCTTAAGCATGGGAAAGAAACTTATGCAAGCATGGCAAAATGATTTACAAAGAAATGGAAGCAAAAAGAATGCTGCCATTCGTGTTAGCAAGAAAGAGATCATCGGGCCAATACTTGTGATTGTTACAGATATTGATCAAACAAGCGAAAAATTTATCGATCACCTGGATTCAGATATTTATGATGAAGTAATCAGTCAATATAAGGGCTTAATTACTGATTGCTGTGAGAAGTATGAGTTTTTTAAGGATATTTTAAGAGAATACATTTCATACAAGAACGGTGCAGAACATAAAAGCCGTATGGAAACAGCTTTTGGTTTCGTAGACTCATATTGGGAAAAATATACATATATGTTTGATGATACTGGTATAGATGAAGAAGTGCAAGAAATCCTGATCAAAACGATTCTTTACAATGTTATAACTAAAAGAAACAAGATAGATAGTGTGAAGAGTGGGGTGAATCTATGAGATTTCAAAGCATCCGCATTAAAGAGGGATTACTTGAGCGCACGATAAATTTTTCTGATGGAGCGAATTTGATTCATAGCACTAAAAACAGCTGTGGAAAAACCACTCTATTAAGACTGCTGCTGTACTCTATCGGATATAATATTCCAAGCACAAAGAGGATGCGTTTTGATCAGTGTGAGGTTGAAACACATCTTTATTGTGATGCCCTTGGAGAAGTGTCTGTTATACGCTACAACAAGGATTTCTTGGAACTGACGCATGGCAACCAAAAGAGCACAATTGTCCTTCCAGCGCAAGAATTGAAGTTTCATAAATTGCTGTTTGGAAATTGCAATGACGATATTCTTTTGAATTTATTAGGAACTTTTTATATTGATCAAGAAAAAGGTTGGACGTTGTTAAATCGTGGAACAGTTATTGGAAGCATTCATTTCAATATTGAGGAATTAATACGTGGCCTTTCCGGTTGCAACTGCAATGAACTACTTGCAGAAGAAAACAGACTGACAAGGAACATTTCAAAGTACAAACAAATGTTCAGTATCGCTCAATATAGAGATCAAGTGGCAGCTGATATGGGAAGCCTTGCACCAGAGAGTTATAATGAATATGCCACAAGTGAAATTCAGCAAATTTTGTTCCAAATAGGTGGAATTAAGCGAGAACTCAAACGAGTAGACCGGGCACTATCCAGTAATAAAAATTTCCGAAAATTTGTATCCGAAATGAACTTGGTTGTTCAGGATGAGAGTGGAAATCAGATTCCAGTTACAGAAGATAACATTATAGGGCTCAACGATTCTGTTGAATTGCTGGTTTCAAAACGCAAAATGCTTTCATTCGATCTGGCAACTCTAGAAAATCAGCTGGAACAAAAAGAAAAGGTAAAAGCAGCGGAAAATGAACAAATGTCTTTTCTAACCTCTGAAAACCTTGCGGAAGTTTTTGACAAACGCATTGTTTCAACACCAATGAATTCTGTCGTAATAAAGGATGAATTGGATAAATCCGAAAAAAAGCTAAAAAGTGTTCGCGCTGAAATAAGAGAATTAACAAAGAGCAACAATGCTGTTGTAATGAGTTTGTATACAGATATTCTTCGTTACGCAACAGAAATGGGTGTGGGTGACGATGACACCATTTCTCCTTCTTATCTATTTACCTCAAATCTGAAAGAATTATCAGGAGCGGTTCTTCATAAAACGGTTTTTTCTTTCAGATTAGCATATATCTTGGCTGTTGAAAAAGAACTTGGTATAAAGTTGCCCATAATTTTGGATTCTCCCACGGGAAAAGAAGTTGATCAAGAAAATATAAAGATGATGATGAGCATCTTAAAGAGAGACTTCTCAGAAAATCAGCTGATTATTGCATCTATCTATGAATATGATTTTGATCAGGTTAACAGAATTGAAATTGAGGACAGGTTGATTCCGATCAAATAGAATTTAGAGGGAGCGTGATGCCATGCCCCAACCGAAAACCGACCTTGCCTACCTCCGCAACGAAAAAGCCAAAGCAGAGCAGAAGCTGCGCTCTTGTCAGCACCGGGAGAAGATCCTTGAACGCCAGATGTCAGAGCTGAATCGGAGAGAACGTGTGCATCGTCTCTGCACCCGTGCCGGAATGCTGGAAAGCTTTCTGGTCTGTCCGGGAGAACTGACCGATGATCAGGTGATGGAACTGCTGAAAATCTCGTTCCGTCAGCCCGAAGTCGTGCTGGCACTTGCAAAGATGGTGCATGATGTTCACGAACGCAGCAACGTTCAAAACCCTTTAGAATAAAGGGCGCAATTATACACCGTTCCGGTGAAATTGCGGTCTTGCAGACGGCTCGATGAAATCGAAGCTGGCGTTTGTGCGCCAGCCCGATTCCATCCCAAGGAAAACTGCATTTTCCTTGCGCTGCTTTGCAGCTATCCTTTTGCGGTTCCCGCCTAAGACCGAAGCGCACGGCACTCCGGTCTAAGGCGGCGAGCACAACCGAATACGATTCCAGACCGTTCACAAGAGCAATCTTGCTGGGCGGTCTTTTTGTTTGGGGGTGATGCCTATTCCGTGTCCGCATTTCAAAATCACCATCGTCAAGCGCAGCCAAGGGCAGTCCGCCGTTGCCGGGGCCGCTTACCAGAGCGGCGAACGGCTGTTCAGCGAGTACGACCAGAAAACGAAATTCTACAACAAGAAGAAAGAGCTTGTCCACGCCGAGATCATGCTGCCGTCCCATGCGCCGCCCGGATTTGCAGACAGGCAAAACCTCTGGAACGCCGTAGAAGCCGTGGAGAACCAGTGGAACTCCCAGCTTGCCCGGCGCATCGTGCTGGCGTTCCCGGTAGAGGTGCCGAAGGAACAGTATCTTCCCATGCTCAAAGAATTTTGCAACGAGCAGTTTGTTTCCAAAGGGATGATCGCTGACTTTGCCATCCACGACAAGGGCGATGGAAACCCACATGCCCACATTCTGCTGACACTCCGGGCAATGGACGAACACGGCAGGTGGCTCCCGAAAGCCCGAAAGGTGTACGACCTTGACGAAAACGGTGAGCGCATCCAGCTTCCATCCGGGAATTGGAAGTGTCACAAGGAAAACACCGTGGACTGGAACGACCAGAAGTACGCCGAGGTCTGGCGGCATAGCTGGGAGACCATCATCAACCGCTATCTGGAAGCTGCTGGCAGACCAGAACGTGTTGACCTGCGCTCCTTTGAGCGGCAGGGCATCCAGCAGATACCGACCGTGCATCTCGGTCCCGCCGCACACCAGATGGAAAAGCGTGGAGTAGAAACCTTTCTCGGCAATCTGAATCGTGATATTCGAGCCGCTAACAGCCTGATGCAGTCTATCCGCAGCACCATCCGTGGGCTGCAACGCTGGATCGCAGACCTGAACGAAAAGAAGCAGCTTCTTCTGGGTGCTTTGGAAAAAGCAAAGGAGCCCACGCTGTCCGATCTGCTGGTGGACTACTTCAACCTCCGCAACGAGCAGCGCAGCGATTGGTCTGGCAGGGCAAAACTGAAATGCACTGTCCGAGACTTTGAAGAAGTCAAACAGGCGGTGGACTACCTGAAAGCCCATTCGCTGAACACCGTTGAGGACTTGAACCAAGCCATTGACAGCTTAACCCAGACCGCCGCCCCTCTCCGCAAGCAGTTGAAACAGAACGAAAACCGTATGCGGGCAGTTGCCCAGATCAAGGACGCTGCCGCCGTCCATGCCAAGCTGAAGCCCCTCCATGATGCCTTTATGAAGAAGAACTTCAAGCTGACCAAGGACGCTTATGCCGCCCAGCACAAAGAGGAGCTGGACACCTTTAATAAAGCTGTCCGCACTCTGATGAAACTGAACGGCAGCACAGCGGTAGATTTTTCGGCATTGGATGCCGAATTTTCTGCGCTGCAATCCAGCAGCGCAGAACTGCGTACCCAACTGGAAACCTTGCAGCCGGATGTCTCTGCCCTGAAAAATATCCGCAAGTATATCGACATGGTGCTGAATAAGCAGCAGCTTTCTGTACCGGGCGGCAAGACCCCGGAGAAGGAATCGGTGCTGAAAAAGCTGGAAGAAGCCAAGGCAACGCAATTCCAGAAGAAAACCGAGCAGAAAAATCACACACAGGAGCTTTAAGGAGGGAGCAACATGACCTACACTCAAGCCCAGATCGACAAAGCCAATGCGGTGGATCTGGAAAAATTTCTCCGGGCGCAGGGCGAAACGCTGGTGCGCAGTGGAAAAGAATACCGCTGGAAAGCCCACGACAGCCTGACCGTTTGCGGAAACAAATGGTTTCGGCACAGCCAGAGCAAGGGCGGCTTGCCGGTGGATTTCGTGATGGAGTTTTACGGCAAGTCCTTCCCCGAAGCGGTGCAGATGCTGACCGGAGAGCCGGGCGAAGTCCAGCCGGAGGCTGACCCCGCCACCTCTCCGGCGTTTCGTTTGCCGCTGCGGAACGTCACCAACGCCAATATCCTGAACTATCTGACACAGGAGCGGAAACTCAGCCCCTCGCTGGTGAACTTCTTCATCGCTGCCGGAAATATTTACGAGGATTCCTCCCACCACAACGTGGTCTTTGTAGGGCGGGATGCCGATGGGCATCCCCGCTACGCAAGCAGCCGTGGGATTCAGGAGAAGTTTCGGCAGGATGCAGCCGGCGCAGAAAAGGCGTTTGGCTTTGCCCATCGTGGCACCGACAAGCAGTTGCTGGTCTTTGAAGCCCCCATCGACCTGTTGTCCTTCATCGAACTGTTCCCGAAAAACTGGCAGCAGCATAATTATCTGTCGCTGGGCGGCGTGTCGGCAAGGGCATTGCAGCAGTTTCTCTCGGAACGCCCGGACGTAGAGCGGGTGTTTCTCTGTCTGGATGCCGACAAAGCCGGAGAGGATGCCTGCAAGCGGCTGGCGGGGCTGCTGCCGGACACCGTGAGCGTGACCCGCATCCAGCCCTGCATGAAGGACTGGAACGATGTTCTGGCGCACCGGGCAGAGATTCCGAACCGCAATTATTTCAAAAGCATTGTGCTGAAAGAGCCATCAAAACCGGAAACGGTCAAGATTATCCGCATGAGCGGTGTGGAGCTGACCCCGGTGGAGTGGCTTTGGAAGCCATATCTTCCCTTTGGAAAACTCAGTGTGCTGCAAGGCAATCCGGGCGAGGGCAAGACTTATTTTGCCATGCACCTTGCAGCCGCCTGCACCAATGGAAAGCTGCTGCCCAACATGGAGCGCATGGAACCTTTCAACGTGATCTACCAGACCGCAGAGGACGGTCTGGGCGATACGGTCAAGCCCCGTCTGATTGAAGCGGGTGCAGACCTTGACCGGGTGCTGGTCATTGATGACAGCGAGGTGCACCTCACCCTTTCAGATGAACGAATTGAAAAAGCCATTGTCGAGAACAATGCCCGACTGGTCATCATCGACCCGATCCAGGCGTATCTCGGTGCCGATGTGGACATGAACCGGGCGAACGAAGTGCGCCCCATCTTCATGCGGCTGGGACAGGTAGCGCAGCGAACAGGCTGCGCTATTTTGCTGATCGGGCATCTGAACAAAGCCGCCGGAATGCAGAGCCTGCAGCGGGGCCTCGGCTCCATCGACATCGCCGCCGCCGTCCGCAGCGTCATGTTCATCGGCAAGCTGAGACACGACCCCACCATGCGCATCCTGACCCATGAAAAAAGCTCCCTTGCCCCGCCGGGCGTGTCGCTGGCGTTCTCTCTGGGGGACGAGGGTGGCTTCCGCTGGGTCGGCGAGTACGACATTACCGCAGACGAAATGCTGTCCGGCATCGAACCGCAGCGTGAGACCAAGACCCAGCAAGCTAAAGACCTGATCTGCGCCCTGCTTGCCGGAGGAAAGCAGGTGCTCAGCGAGGACATCGACAAGGCGGCTCTGGAAAGGGGCATCCCCGGCAGAACTGTCCGGGATGCCAAGCGGGAACTGGGCGATGCCCTGAAAAGCAAGATCGTGGAAGGCCGCAAAAAGGTCTTTTGGATGGAATAAACCATTTGACTGGCAGAAAATTTTGGCTGGCAGGAAAATCATGGTACACCCACAGTTGCCAGTCTGCCAGCCAAATTTGAAAAATGACGATAAAAGGAGAAATCGAATGGAGAATCAGAATTCGAGTTATTCGGTGCAGATCGGTAAAACCACCTTTATTGTGTGCGTGAAGCAGTCCGAAACTGCCAAAAAGCCGATTGAAAAGATGTTCAAGGATATGTGCAGACATGAGGTCACAAGGGACTTCCTTGCAGACAACCTGATGAATTTAGAAAAATTACCGAAAACCTCTTGACGAAGTCCAGCCCGAAGGTACCGGATACCGTGCACGCACCCGGTTCGCTAAGTTCTTCAACCTTCCTGAACTGATGGCGATGTTCAAAGAAGCAGCAGATATCAAGACCAGCGACCAGCTTCATCTCCCGGTGCCTGATGCAAAATTTGAGACGGTGGTGGTCAAACCTTCGGAAATCCAACAGGACATGGTGCAGGCGTTGAGCGAACGTGCAGCCGAAGTCCACAGCGGTTCTGTTGACCCCTCTGTAGATAATATGTTGAAAATCACGTCGGATGGCCGCAAAATCGGTCTTGACCAGCGGTTGATGAATTCCGCTCTGCCCGATGACCCCAACAGCAAATTAAATGCCTGCGTCAACAACGTCCTGCGCATCTGGAACGACACCAAGGAGCAGAAGCTGACCCAGTTGATTTTCTGCGATATGTCTACTCCCAAGGGGGACGGTTCGTTCAACGTTTATGATGATATCCGCTCCAAGCTGCTCAACGCTGGTGTGCCCGAACAAGAAATCGAGTTCATCCACAACGCAGATACGGAGAACAAGAAAGCAGAACTTTTCTCTAAGGTGCGCAGCGGACAGGTGCGTGTGCTGCTGGGCAGCACTGCCAAAATGGGAGCAGGGACCAACGTCCAGACGCTGCTCGTAGCGGTGCATCATCTGGATGTAGGCTGGCGTCCGTCTGATATGACCCAGCGCAACGGCAGAATCATCCGCCAAGGCAACCAAAACAAACAAGTCTACGTCTATAACTATGTCACGGAATCGACATTTGACGCCTACCTCTATCAGACCCTTGAGAATAAGCAGAAGTTTATCTCGCAGATCATGACGAGCAAATCGCCTATGCGATCTTGCGATGATATTGACGAACAGGCTTTATCTTACGCAGAAATCAAGGCTCTGTGTGCAGGCGACCCTCGCATCCGGGAAAAGATGGACTTGGACGTGCAGGTGGCAAAATTGAAAGTTCTGCGCGGTGACTTCCAGAATCAGAAATATCGTCTGGAGGATAAGCTGCTCAAAACTTTCCCGGAGGAGATCCAGAAACAGAAAACCCGCATTGCTGCTTTACAACAGGATTCACAGATTGCAGCAACACACCCGCAGGACAAAGAAAACTTCTGCGGCATGACCATCAAGGGCATGGTGTACGATGACAAAAAGGCTGCGGGTGAACGGCTGCTGTTGGCGCGGCAAGAGATGCCCAATGCCGATATGATGCTGCTGGGCACCTACCGTGGCTTTGAACTGAACATCCGGTTCGACAGCTTCAAGAATGAGCATCAAGCCGTTCTCCGGGCAGAGTTGAGCTATCCGGTATCGCTGGGCGATGACGTGCGCGGCAATATCACTCGTCTGGACAATGCCATCGACAATTTTGCTGACCGAATTGCAGACGCTGAAAATGCTCTGCAAAATCTTGAACAGCAGAAGCAGGCCGCAGAGGTTGAAGTGGCAAAGCCCTTCGCACAGGAGGAAGAACTGGCTGAAAAGTCTGCCCGACTTGCTGAATTGAACGCCTTGCTGAACATTGATCGCAGTTCGGCACAGAATTCTCCCGAAAAAACATAAGAAACTCCCACAACTCGTCCGTCCGTGCTGGCTGCGCTGGAAGAAAAGTCGGACAAGCCGGAGCCTGTCAAACCGTTCCGCAGCTATTATGATAAGGATGGTGATGCACGATGAAAGAAAAGCGGGATGAAACCATCATCCTGCGCTTGAGCAAAACAGAAAAGAACCGTATCTATGAAAAGATGCTCAGCATGGGCATCCGCAACCTGAGTGCCTATATCCGCAAGATGGCACTGGACGGCTATTGCCTGCACCTCGACTTGAAAGAACTGCAACGCATGGCATATCTCTTGCAGATGTGCAGCAACAATCTGAACCAGTACGCCAAGCGTGCCAACGAGTGCGGCAAGGTCTACGCCACCGACATGGAAGATCTGCGGCAGCGTCTGGATGAATTGATTGACATTGGCAAGCAAATTCTTTCCAAGCTGGCAGAGCTATAAAAATTCCCGCAGTTGGAGGACTGCGGGTGTACATATAATGCTTGACATCCTTGCAACGTAGTAGTCGATACCTTTATAATAAGGGCGAACAGAAAGGAAGTGCTTGATATGATGTCTATGCTGAAGAAAATTGTTCTTTTCCCGATTTCTCTCTTTGTGGCGTTTCTGGCTCTGATGGCAAGGTGGCTACTAACCCTGTCCAGTTATGTAGTTGCTCCGCTGATGCTCTACATCTTCGGCTGCGGCATCTACACTGCTTACCGTCAGACTTGGAATCAGTTCCTTATCTTGCTGGTAGCCGAATTCCTCTGCTTTGTCCTCTTTTTCGGCGCAACTGCCATCACCGAGGGCATCGGGCGGTTCAGTGAGTGGCTTTCCGAACTGTAAGAAATATTTTCAATCTTTTGCCGCCTTCGGGCGGCATTTTTCTTTTATGGGGGTGATTCAGGATGGCCGCAACACGGCTGATCGCGCTGCACAAAAACAAGGGCAAATCGGTTGCGGCCTGTCTGAAAAGCCGCACAGACTATGTACAGAATCCCGACAAGACTGAGCAGGGCGAACTGGTCAGCAGTTACGAGTGCAGCCCCTTGACGGTCGATGAGGAATTTATGTTGTCCAAACGGCAGTATGAACTTGTCACTGGACGCAGACAAAAAAGTGACGTGATTGCCTATCAGATCCGGCAGTCTTTCAAACCGGGCGAGATTACCGCCGAAGAAGCCAACAAGGTGGGCTATGAACTTGCCATGCGGTTTACCAAGGGCAAATACGCTTTTATCGTTGCCACCCACATAGACCGTCACCACATCCATAACCATGTGATCTTCAACTCCACAGCATTGGATGGCAGCAGAAAGTTCCGGGATTTTTTCTTTTCAGCGTTGGCAGTGCAGCGGTTGAGTGACCTGATTTGCTTAGAGCACCAGTTGTCCGTCATTGAGAAGAAACCCTACCGGGAGCGGCAGAAGCGCACACTCTACCCGCCCAAAGAAAGCAACAGGGACCGCCTATGCGGAATCATCGACACAATCCTTGCAGAAAAACCGGGGGATTACGAAGCGTTTCTGCAAAAGCTGGAGCAGCAGGGTTATGAGGTGAAGCGTGGCAAGTACACGGCGGTGAAGGGCAAGGGACAGAAACGCTTTATCCGTTTCCGCACACTGGGTACCGGTTATGGCGAGGACGAGATCAAGGCGGTGCTGGAGGGAAAGGCGAAGCACCAACCGTACCAGAAAAAGCAGGCCAAAGAGCAGCCCTTCCAGTTGCTGGTGGACATTCAGGGAAAAATGGCAGAGGGCAAAAGTGTCGGCTACAAAAAGTGGGCAACGAAGTTCAACCTGAAAGAGATGTCCAAGACACTGCTATTTTTGCAGGAGCAGAAGATCAGCAGTGCCGACGAACTGCGGGAACGTGCAGCGGCGGCAACCGAACGCTATCATGCCATGGGCGATTCCATCAAGGCAGCAGAAGCAAGGCTGACGGAAATTGCCGTGCTGAAAACCCATATCATCAACTATGCCAAGACCCGCCCGGTCTATGATGCCTACCGCAAGTCGGGGTACAGTAAAAAGTTTTTGGAAGCCCATCGGGAGGAGATTACTCTGCACAAGGCGGCGAAAGCTGCCTTTGACGAAGCCGGGATGAAAAAGCTGCCGAAGGTCAAGGAGTTGGATGCGGAGTTCTCAGAACTGCTGACCAAGAAGAAAGCTGCTTACCCGGACTACCGCAAGGCACGGAACGAGATGCAAGAACTGGTTCGGGCTCAGAAAAACGTAGAACGCTTTTTTGCGGAGGAAAAGCCAGCACAGGAGAACGAGCAGGTTCGATAAACGCAGATTGCCGAGAGTTGACCGCAAGAGGTCGGCACTCGGCAATCTTTTTTCGTTGGTTCAATCTTTAACGGAATGGTTTATTTCTTTCGATTGTGTATGTTGGTGCGGTCAACAGGTATCCTATGGAGTGTAAAGAACACGATAGGATGAGGTTGCACTATGAAAGAGCTTTTTGGACAGCGACTACGGGAGCAGCGTATAAAGCATGGGTTGACGCTGGAACAGCTTGCGGAAAAATCCGAGCTTTCCTCCAACTATATCGGCATGGTAGAGCGTGGCTTAAAGGAACCCGGTCTTGCCACCATTGTCAAACTTCTGAATGCTCTGAATATTTCCGCAGACACATTGCTGTGTGATCTGGTTCCCAGTGCATCCCATGTGACCGACGACGAGATCCGCAAGCGGCTGGATGGTTTGACCCCCATCCAGAAAAAAGCGGCACTCGACCTGCTGGACACCTATATCGGCAATCTCCCTTACCTCACAAACGAGGAATAAACCACAAACTTTGCAAGCGCGCCGGCTAAAATTTAGCCGGTGCGCTTTTCTTTTGCATTCCTTTCGGCTATAATCATTCTTATAAGATATATTACTTCCTAAAGAGTTGATTGTTTGGGGGTGTCAAAATGAGAGAACCACGGTACAACATTTTTGCTGATATTCAGGATGCAATTGAGCAGGCAAAGCTCGGCAAGCTGGCGTTGTACTGGCAGCGCGCCATCCAGCGGGAATACTGCTGCAAGAAAGTCACCCCTGCCGAACAGCAGGCGTATGAGCAGTTGCAGAGTGTTCTCTCCGAAGTGCCGCAATGGAGCGATGATGAAGAGCTGCGCTCCGAAATGGAAGAAATCGGTGGCAGGGTTCGCTTCTGTCACTTTTGGGATGAGCACTACTCCATGGTGCAGTTGACGGAAGACCGCAACGGAAAATACTCCGCAGCCTACGTTCTGGATGCAGAAACTACCCCGGATGTGCGTAAGGAGGCGGCATTGCAGGCACAGAAAGAACTTGCGGACTGTATGCAGGTGTGGGGCATTTCGCTTCTGGATGCGCCTGTTCCTGAACAGATGAAGTACGATTCTCTTGCAGAAGCCGCTTCTCACCTCATGCAAGTTTTGAACGACCCAGAGCACATCACCGGGTAAAAAGCGTCCCGAAGGGATGCGCAGCCTGCATTGGGAAATGCAGATCAAAGGGGCTTGGGGCATTCCCCAACAAGCGTTTTGCAACGCAAAATAAGCAGATGTATATACGTCTGCACTGCTTGCTACAATGGTGTTGGTTCTGAGAAGTTCACAGCCAGTGAGCTATACAGATGCCCAAACCTAAGCTACAATGAAGATGTGCTGAGAGAACGAAGCATTGCTTGAGCTGAACAATCGTACTTCGGCCTTTCGAGGTCCACCACACGAACAGTGACTTGAAAAAACTGGCATCCACACTCAAAAAACTGGGAGGCGATATCCGTATTGTAGTGGAACATACCAGTACGTACTGGAGACCGATCGCACTGACATTGAAGGAAGCGGGCTTTTTTCCGTTGTCAATGCGATTTGCGGTCGAATAGGAGCTTCTTGTCCTTCATCTGTCTGCTTCTCCCTCATTTCTGCGCTGAGACGCAGAGCCAGCCTTTCTTTTTGTGTATCTGCACCTCGTGAAAGCCCGCCTGCTCCAGATACGCCTTCAGCTCGGTGTCCTTATAGATGGTCATGCCACCGATGATCTCCGTCCACCTCTCGTCCTTGTCCGTGTCGCCGCTTGCTTCGTTGCAGATGAGAAATGTCCCGCCGACCTTCAGCACCCGGTAAACCTCCCGGAAGCACCGAGGCAGATCAGGCCAGAAATAGACGGTTTCAAAGGCCGTCACCGCATCGAACCAGTTGTCCGTAAACATCATATCTGCCACGCTGCCTTGCAAAACGGCGCAGCGACCCTCCGCGATGGCGACGTCGTTGACCTTTTTCGACTTCTCCACGCTGACGGGCGAATAGTCGATGCCCTTGACGACGCCCTGTGGGCATTTTTTCAGCAGCCGTCGGATGTTCGCCCCACCGCCGCAGCCGCAGTCCAGCACCTTGGCGTCCGGCGCAGTATTCAGAAATTGAAGCCCCCACCGGGCCACGGCGCTGTGACCGAGATTCATCATGGCGACCATAATTTTCCCGCCAAAGCCCACGGGCTTGCGGGTATTTTCAAAGAATGACATATCACACCTCCATTTTTACACACTCGGCATAGGTCAGCGGGAACGAGGCTTTCAGGACAGCGCTTTTCCGCACCGTCCAGCCGTTTTGCCGCAGGAAACGCAGGTATTCCTCGCTCGTCCATCTGCTGTGGAGAGGGAAGCCCGCCAGCTTCATGAAAAATGCCTTGACCTTGCCGGAAAACGAGTTTCCCGCGTGGGTGAAGGTCGGCGCGATGAGCACGCCGTCCTCTTTCAGCACCCGCTTGATTTCTTGTAGGGCTTTTTCCGGCTGCGGCACGATGTGCAGCGCATTGGACACGATCACCACATCAAAGGACTTATCCGCATAGGGAAGGCGGAACATATCCTGCACGGAAAAGTGCAGCTTGGCAGAGTGGTTATCACGCTTGGCCTCTGCAATCATCTCCGCGGAGGCATCCGTCGCCTCGATGTGCGCTGCCGCGTTCACAATGTGCTTTGCAATCAGTCCCGTGCCGGTCGCCAGCTCCAGCACCGTTTTGGCTTTCACCACCGGCCGGATCAGCTTATACATCTCTTCGTATGCCGCCCGATCCTTTCGCATAAAGCGGTCGTAACGACCGGCATTTTTGTCCCAGAAGGTCTTTCGTTCTTTCATAGCCGTTGCCCTTATCTCTTCTTTATTTTTTGCCGCATTGTGCCTCTCGGAAAGGATTCAAAGTGCCACTAAATTTTCCCGTGCAGGCATCTGTCCCGCCGCTCTCAGGCGTATTCCAGCAGTGCATTGCACGCCGGACAAAGCGCCTCGCCCCTTGTCCAATGCACGCCACAATAATACCGGCGCACCATGAGGGTAACGGTTTCGATCTCCTTTTCCTTGTTCAAGTTCTGAAGTCCTTTCTGTTTTATACACGGTTAGTCAGTTCTAACCATCTGGTGGAAGAAAAGGCAGGCCACCTGTATGTAGTCTGCCTTTTGCCTGATGCGAAAGCCAGCAGACACGCGGGGCTTACAGCACCAGCGAGGGCGCGGTGTAGACCCGTGCCTTCAGCTCGCTGTTTAGCATATACAGCCCCTTGCTGTCACCGCCGAACAGATCCATCTTGGTAATGAGGTCAGCGGCGTTCTTCTCTTCCTCGCCCTGTTCCTTGATGAACCAGTCCAGCATCTGCATGGTGCGGAAGTCCTTGACCTCGTATGCGGCGGCGTAGATGGCATTGATGCTGGCGGTGACCAGCTTCTCATGCTCCAGTGCCTTTTTCAGCGGGGTCATGTGGTCGCCTCGTTCCCACTCCGGCTTTGCGATAGCCTCAAAGGTGACGCCCTCGCCGTTATTCTGCAAATACTGATAAAACAGCATGGCGTGATCCCGTTCCTCCTGCGCCTGTACCCGGTACCAGTTCTCAAAGCCGTCCAGTCCGGCGGCGGCGTAGTAGTTGGCAAAGTCCAGATACAGATAGGCGGAGTAGAACTCCTTATTGATCTGCTCGTTGATCAGCTTAGATACCTTAGCGTTCATGATACTTCTCCTCCATAAGATTGTCTTTTTCCTGCTCCCGGCAGGCAGGGCAGATATACCGTACCCAGAGCGATGCTGGAATGCTCCCTTTTCATCTCCAGGAACACCTACTCCGCCGTGGGACGCTACTGCAGCTCCGTTACGGCGGCCAATATCTCCTCTGCGTATTTTGGCATACCGCCAACTCTCCAAATGCAAAAATGAATCTTATTATTTTGCTTTTATTATACCTATATTTTCTTCTCTGTCAACAACCACAAAGGGCTTGTGCGCCAAAAGCTGCCTCGAAGTACCTTAACAGTTTTAACTGTATCTGTTATATTTCAATATAAACTGTATCAGCAGTAAACACAGTTGCATTGGAGGTTGATTATGCGTCAGATATTGCTTTTCGCGGCACTTGCCGCCGTGCTTGCACTGCTTCTGGTGAGCTGCGGGGGAACCAAGGACAAGCCGGTGCCGACAGAGGAGGATGCTCCCGGCAAGGCGGCGTATCATAAGATCAGCGCCGAGGAAGCCTATGAGATGATGATCTCGCAGGAGATCGTGGTGGTGGATGTCCGCACCCGGGAGGAATACGATGGCGGGCATATTGAAAACGCCGTCCTTGTGCCCAACGAGAGCATCGGGAGCGAAATGCCCGAGACGCTGCCCGATAAGGAGGCGACGCTGCTGATCTACTGCCGCAGCGGCCGCCGCAGCAAGGATGCTGCACAAAAGCTGCTGGCGCTGGGGTATCAGAGCGTCTACGACTTCGACACGATCCTGATTGTCCAAACTCAATTCAAGGTCATGGTCGATGATGGGCAGCTTGAACCGGACGGCCTTCAGCCACTGTCCATTAGGCTGGCGTTCCGGGTAGATCTGCACCTCGTCGATCAAAATTTCCACCAGTCTGCGGCGTTCCGCCTCGGTCATGGTGGCATAAAACTTGTCAAAGCAAATCAGGATCTTATAGATGTTGTCGCCTGTGATTTTGTCGGCTTCAATGGCCTGCTTCTTTGCCCGGGCATCCATCAGTCCATTTTCCACCTCTTCGATTTTATCGTACATCTTATAAAGGCGGTCGTCAAGGTCAGATTTTCGGGCGATAAAGTGCCGGTCGTCCGGGTCAAGGCTGTCGATCTCCTCCATAAGCCGGGATTTTGTGGAGTAGTGCTGCCGTAGCTGCTTCTCATAGGCGGCGATCTCCTGCTCAATGGCAGTGGTATCTACCTTCATGTGTAGACCTTGGTCTTTTCTGCTGCCATTTCCAGCACCTCCCATTCGTACCGTCTTGTTCGGAATAGACTTTGCAAGCAAAGTCGTGTACCAAAGGGTGCTGCTCTCGCCTGTCGGCTCGGTCAAGCGCTTCAAAATGCAACGCATTTTGAGGTCGCCACTGGCGACCCGCGCCCCTTTGGATTCTCCGTTCACATTGTCCTACGGACGATGTGATTTTATTGTTGTAGCGATTCGCTTCATCCCGGTTTCGTCCCGGTTTTCAGAATGCCCTTGCAATCCGAAAGAAGCCGTGCTATAATGCCGCTGTAATTGAATCATAAATCTTCAGGGCAGGGTGCAATTCCCTACCGGTGGTACAGCCCACGAGCCGTAAGGCATGATTCGGTGAAACTCCGAAGCCGACAGTACAGTCTGGATGAAAGAAGATATCAAGTGCAGCACCCGTACGGTCCTGCGCTTGTGGAGGCTGCTCTGGGATGCGTTTGCATTCTGGAGCTTTCTTTTTTGCACAAGGATCCCTTGTGTTTTTCGGCTTGCCCTGAACGTTTTTGTTCAGGGCTTTTTCTTTTGGAGGCAACACGATGAACGACAAAGACTATATGCGTCTGGCTTTGCAGCTTGCAAAAAAGGGCTGCGGGTGGACATCGCCCAACCCGATGGTGGGTGCCGTGGTCGTAAAAGAGGGCAGGATCATCGGACAGGGCTGGCACCAGAAATACGGTCAGGCTCATGCGGAGCGCAATGCGCTGGCATCCTGCACCGAAGATCCGCAGGGAGCGACCATGTATGTGACATTGGAGCCGTGCTGCCATTACGGAAAGCAGCCGCCCTGCGTGGATGCGATTCTGGGTGCGGGCATCCACCGGGTGGTCGTGGGTTCCGCTGACCCGAATCCGCTGGTAGCCGGAAAAGGAATTGCAATCCTGCGCGCACACGGCATAGATGTGACCGAAAATGTTCTGCAAGAGGAATGCGATGCGCTGAACAAGGTGTTCTTCCACTATATCACCACAAAACGCCCCTTCGTTTCCATGAAATACGCCATGACGATGGACGGAAAAATCGCCACATACACAGGCGCTTCCAAATGGATCACCGGGGAAATTGCCCGGAATCATGTTCAACGGCAGCGACACCGATTCCGCGGCATTATGGTGGGAGTCGGAACCATCCTAGCAGATGACCCGCTGCTGACCTGCCGGATAGAGGGTGGCCGTGATCCCGTCCGGATCATCTGTGATACACATTTGCGGACACCGCTGCAATCACAGGTAGTCACGACCGCCAAACAGGTCCCCACCATTCTTGCGACCTGCTGCGGCGACCCAGAGAAGCAGGCGGCATATCAACAGACCGGGTGCCGAGTCCTTTGTCTGGAAGAGCAATGCGGTCATGTGAATCTTCCGCAACTGATGGAACAGCTGGGGCAGGAGCAGATCGACAGCATTCTGCTGGAAGGCGGCGGAACCTTGAACTGGTCTGCACTGGAAAGCGGCATCGTGCAGCAGGTACAGGCTTACATCGCCCCGAAGCTGTTCGGAGGTAGGGATGCCAAAGCACCCATTGAGGGTGCAGGTGTTTCGTTTCCGGATGCTGCATTCCGCCTGAAGAACAGCCGATTGGAACAGCTTGGCGAAGATTTCCTGATCGAAAGTGAGGTGGAGTACCCGTGTTTACCGGAATCGTGGAAGAAGTCGGAACAATAAAATCCATCAATCGGGGACAGCATTCCGCTGTACTGACTGTTCGTGCAAAAACGGTTCTGGAAGAAACCAGGATCGGCGACAGCATCGCCGTCAACGGCATCTGCCTGACCGTCAGGCAGCTCTTCCCGGATAGCTTTGCTGCGGATGTCATGCACGAGACCTTGAACCGCTCTGCGCTTGCGCAGCTCACCGTTGGAAGTGCTGTCAATCTGGAACGTGCCATGCCGGCCAACGGACGTTTTGGCGGACACATCGTAGCAGGCCATGTGGATGGCGTCGGACGCATTGCTAATATCCGAAAAGACGATACGGCCATCTGGTACACCATTCATGCAGATTCTGCGATCCTTCGCTATGTCGTTGAAAAAGGCTCTATCACAATAGACGGTATCAGCCTGACCGTGGCTGCGGTGGAACCTACGGGCTTTTCCGTGTCCACGATACCGCACACCGTCTGTCAGACGAACCTGAACCAGCGGCACAAAGGGGATTTTGTCAATCTGGAAACCGATGTTATCGGAAAATATATCGAGAAGCTGCTTCAACCGGAAGCACCGAAACAAAACACACTCACAAAAGAAATGCTGCTGCGCTGCGGCTTTTAAGGAGAGTTTAGGATGAACTTCAATACCATTCCCGAAGCTTTGCAAGACCTGAAACAAGGAAAAATCATTCTGGTAACGGATGACCCCGACCGTGAAAACGAGGGGGACTTCATCTGTGCTGCCGAATTTGCCACCACTGAAAACATCAACTTTATGGCGACCCACGGCAAAGGTCTGATCTGTATGCCGATGTCCGAGGCTTTCGTCCAGAAGCTGCAATTTCCGCAGATGGTGCAGCATAACACCGACAACCATGAAACGGCATTTACGGTGTCCATCGACCACGTTTCTACTTCTACGGGCATTTCTGCCGCAGAGCGTTCCATTACGGCGATGGCTTGTGTGGACGACCACTCAAAAGCAGAAGATTTCCGCAGACCGGGCCATATGTTCCCCCTTCTGGCAAAAAAGAACGGTGTGTTGGAGCGCAACGGTCACACGGAAGCAACGGTTGACCTGTGCCGTCTGGCAGGGCTGAAAGAATGCGGCCTGTGCTGCGAGATCATGCGGGAGGATGGCACGATGATGCGCACCGCTGAACTGGCAAAGCTGGCAGAGCGTTTCCAAATCAAATTCATCACCATCCGTGATTTACAGGAGTACCGCAAGTGTCACGATAAACTGGTCGATCAGGTGACAGCGGTGAACCTGCCTACCAAGTATGGCACCTTCAAAGCATACGGTTTTGTGAGCCGCCTGAACGGAGAACATCACATTGCACTGGTAAAGGGCGACATTGGCGATGGAAAGGATGTTCTGTGCCGCGTCCACTCGGAATGCCTGACAGGCGATACGTTCGGCTCCTTGCGCTGCGATTGCGGCCAGCAGCTGGCCGCCGCCATGACACAGATCGAAAAAGAAGGCCGGGGCATCCTGCTTTATATGCGGCAGGAAGGCCGGGGCATCGGTCTGATCAACAAGCTGCGTGCCTATGAGCTTCAGGAGCAAGGCATGGATACGCTGGAAGCCAATCTTGCCTTGGGGTTCCATGGAGATGAACGGGAGTATTATCTCGGCGCGCAGATCCTCCGGGAACTTGGCGTAAAAAGCCTGCGCCTGCTTACCAATAACCCGGACAAAGTATATCAGCTCTCCGAGTTTGGGCTGGAGATCTCCGAGCGCGTACCCATTCAGATGACGGCGACCCCGTATGACCTGTTCTACCTGAAAACGAAGCAGGCACGGATGGGACATATTCTGGAATATTAACAACGAAAGAGGTATTTAAGAATGAAAACGTTTGAAGGTAAGCTGGTTTCTCAGAATATCAAGATCGGTATCGTAGCAGCCCGTTTTAACGAGTTTATCACGTCCAAGCTTCTGAGCGGCGCAATGGATGGCCTGCTCCGGCACGATGTGCAGGAGGCTGACGTTCATGTTGCATGGGTTCCGGGTGCTTTTGAGATCCCACTGGTTGCCTCTAAAATGGCAAAAAGCGGAAAGTATGATGCTGTGATCTGCCTTGGTGCCGTGATTCGCGGCTCTACCAGCCATTACGACTATGTGTGCAATGAGGTTTCCAAAGGCATTGCCACGGTTTCACTGGAAAGCGGAGTTCCCGTGCTCTTTGGTGTTCTGACCACCGAAAACATCGAACAGGCCATCGAACGGGCAGGTACCAAAGCAGGCAATAAAGGCTATGACTGTGCGGTCAGCGCCATTGAGATGGTGAACCTGCTCCGGGAAATGGATGCCGCCGCAGAATAAAATTCACACAGGAGTTTGTCATGATCGTTATAAAGACCCGACAGCCTGACCCGGAATTGGAGCAAAAGATCCGGATGCTTCTGGAACGGGAGCACATCGAGGCAGAGCAAATATCCATTGATTCATGGGAGAAGTTGGTTCTTCCGGGGCTTACACTGGATGGAATGACCCACGAAGTGTCGTGCAACGGCAGAAAAGTCTCCCTTACACGACTGGAGTTCGATTTGCTGCTGATGCTTGCTTCCCATGAAGAACAAGTTTTTTCCAAAGAGAAACTTTTCCGGGCAGTGTGGGGGCAAAACTGTGACGATACCTTAAAAGTCGTGGCAAATACCGTTTCCAATCTGCGAAAGAAGCTGGCCGACTGTGGTAGCTTTATCCGCACCACCCACGGCGGCTATACGTTCAGGGGCAAAAAGGAGAACGACCCGGAATGACCAGAATCTTATTTGTTTGTCTGGGAAATATCTGCCGAAGCCCGATGGCCGAATATATCATGAAAGACCTTGTGTCCAAGGCAGGGCTTTCCGAGCGATTTGAAATCTCATCAGCCGCCACCAGTGCATGGGAGATCGGAAATCCGGTCTATCCACCTGCGCAGCAGAAGCTGGCAGAACATGGCATCGACTGCAACGGCAAGACCGCCCGGCAGATGACTCGGCTGGATTATGCACGGTATGATCATCTGATTGGCATGGACGAAAGTAATCTGTGCGACATCCTGCGGATTGTCGGCGGAGACCCACAGCATAAAGTCTCGCTGCTGATGGCGCATACGGATCATCCCCGTGAAGTGGCAGACCCATGGTTCACGGGAGATTTTGAATCCACATGGCAGGATATACTGGAAGGATGCACGGCATTGCTTGAGGAACTGCGATCATAACAGATTATCATAAAAACGGACGGATGTCTGCCAGTTGACAGACATCCGTCTATTTTTTTATTTCAAATCATCTTAAAATACTTCAGTGCCTCCCGGATGGCTTTTTCCTTCTCCGGCGGGCACTTGAGCTGCTTGGGGTTCTCAGCCTTAGGCTTGTTGTAGTTCTGCCTCTCCTTGATGCCGCACTTGCGCTTGACCTGTGCAATATAGAGGTTGCTCACGTTCAGACCGGTGTGCTCCTTGACGTACTCCCGGATCTCTTCATAGGTAGCCTTGTTCTCCGCAGCAGTCACGTCCAACTCATCCATCTTCAGGTCTACCGTGATCTTCTGGTAGACATCTAGTTTGGACAAAGCGCATACCGTCTCGGCGGTGTCATCGACTGGCCCTACGAGCTTGTGAAGGAGGGATGATTGTGGACAGTTCTTTTAATCTGGCCGTCCATGCGCTGGTCTGCCTGAGCCACAGTGGACGCTCCCTCAGCAGCGAAGCGCTGGCGGAGAACATCTGCACCAATCCCACCCGCGTCCGCCGGGTGCAGGCGGTGCTGAAAAAGGCGGGAATAGTGGAGACCCGGGAGGGCTTGGACGGCGGCTATTCGGGAAACGCTGGCGCAGTGAGGGCGTGGCTATGGAGCAGATCTATGATACGCTTCCATGTAGCACACTTCGTGTCTCTTTAGAAACCGAGGGTAACGGTCAAAGCCATCCGTTTGCACCATGGTCAAAATGCAAAAAGCGCAGCCGCAGATATTCTCTGCGGCTGCGCTTCAATCCATTTTCAAAGCTTCGGCATCACTCAACGCCATATTGTTGTCTAAATAAATCAGCGACGATGTTTTGCTTTTGGGGCATCGGGCGGCCGGACGAAGCCAGACTCGCCGCCTACTCCGCGCAGAGCTCAGCCACCAGAGCGTCCATCTGCGCTTCGCTGGTTTGGTTCAATGCACCACGCAGAGACCCTACCGTTTCGTAAAGGTGGATATCCTTCCTCTCCTCCAGTTTGGTGCGCATCAGCCGCGCGGCAGCAGGTGCCCAAGAGCCGTTTTCAATAAGACCAACCCGGCGGTTCCGGAATCCCTTTGTCTGTAAATGTTCCAAAAACTCCTTCATGGGCGGAAACAGTCCTCCGTCATAGGTGGAGCAGGCCAACACCAGTTTCCCACAGTAGAATGCGCTGGTCACGGCATAGGAAAGGTCTGTTGCCGTCAGATCGCACATGGTGACTTGCGCACCTTTTCCCTCCAGCTTGCTCTTGAGGGCCTCCGATGCGTATGCGGTATTTCCATGGATGGACGCGTGGACGATCAGGATGCCCTCCGGTTCTTCCGGTTTCCATTGTGACCAGAGATCATAGAACCGCAGATACTCTCCCAAGTCTTCTGTGAGTATGGGGCCATGGAGCGGGCAGATCGTTTTGATCTCCAGCGCGGAGATTTTTTTCAGCAGCGCCTGCACCTGTGCGCCATACTTTCCGACGATGTTGTAATAATACCGCCGGGCCTGCGGCGCCCAGGGGGCACGGGCAGTCCGTTCCAGTGAACCGAAGCGGCCGAAGGCATCCGCCGAGAACAGGATCTTTTCCTCCTCTTCATACGCTGCCATCACCTCCGGCCAGTGTACCATCGGCGCCAGCAGAAAGCGCAGCCGGTGCAAGCCCAAGGAAAGCGTATCTCTTTCGCCAACCTCCAGCATACGGTCTTCCGACAATGCACCTGTGCCGAAGAACTGCTTGATCAGGGTAAATGTTTTCGCGTTTCCCACGATCTTCATCTCCGGGTACTTTTGTGCCAGTCGCATGAGGCTGCCGGAATGATCCGGCTCCATGTGTGTGACCACAAGATAGTCGGGGTTGCGCCCCTCCAACACCTGCGCTACATTGGAAAGCCATTCCTCCGCCGCCCGTGCATCCACGCTGTCCATCACGGCGATTTTCTCGTCCAGAATGACATAGGAGTTGTAGCTCACTCCCATAGGCTGGACGGGGTACTGGTTTTCAAAGAGTGCTAATGTGTTATCATCCACCCCTACATAGCGGATGGCATCTGTTACCGTTTGAATGGTCATAATACAAAACAACTCCTTATCATCTGTTCAAGACCTGCATCTCTGGGTGCTTCTCCCCGAATTTCTCGCGCAGCGCACTGCAGATATCCTCCCGGGACTTGCCCTGTTTCTCACCGTTTTTAATGAGCTTGTACGCCTGGAACAGCGCCGAGGGGCCGATCTCGCTGCTGAAAAAGCCGATGCCCTGATTCCATGCCAGCAGCTCGAACACGTCGTCCAACGCGGCACTCTCCACACCGTGGATATATGCCTTTACCAGCTCCCGCGCCGCCTGCCTCATCCGGCCCGCACCGACAGCGTTGGTCAGGGACAGCAGCAGCCGCGTTTCGTAGGGCAGTACGCGCTTCTCGCTCTGCCATGTGGTCTCCCAAAAATCCACGGCGATCTGCCCCAGCTTTTCATCGATCATGGGATAGTTCAAAAGAGCCAGCGGCTTGAAGGGAGCGGAGCTGTCGCCTTCCTTCTTCTCCACACGGCAGAACCAGACATGGAACTCCGCCTCACTCCGCCGCTCGGTGTGGTGCTCGTAGCCCAAGCCCTCCATGACAGCGTACAGTGGATGCGGCTCAAAGGTCTGGATGATGTGTAATCCTTCGCCCACCTCCAACGCCTCGGCTCTTTTCTTCAGCCCTTCAAAGAAGCTGCCCTGTATATGGCGCACATCCACGGTCTGAAACCCCTGCGCCTTATTCTTCCAGTTTTCGTAGCTCATGCGGTTATTCTCCTTTCTTCACTCGATAAAACCAGATGTGATATTCGCTGCCGCTCACCTTCTCCGTGTGATGCTCAAAGCCCATAAGGGCCAGCACCGGGTACAGGGGGACAAGCTCGAAGGTCTGGATGATATGCAGTCCTTCGCCGTTTTTCAGCGCGGCAGCCTTTGCCTTCAATGCGGGGAAGAAGTCCATCTTTTTGCCCTGCACGTCCATCACTTCAAATGTGCCGATTTTGTCCTTCCAGTTTTCATAACTCATAGTCTTTGCCTCTCTTGCAGAAAGCTCACGCCTCTTCGAAGGAATCCTTACCCACGCCGTCCAGCTTAGGACAGCCCACCAGGGTGATGTGTCCCTTGATGAACCGCTCGTGGAAAGCGGCGTAGGCGTAGGCGGTGCAGTCGGCGGCAATCAGGAGCCGTGCGCCGTCAAAATACGGGGCGTTTATCCTGATCGATTTCAATGATCCGTCGTTTCATGTTCGATCCTCCTGTTGCTTTTGTGCGTTCATTGTACTATACTAAGAGCAACAAGTCAGTTGAATTTTCAACGAAAGAGAACTTTTTATGAAAGAATTTTTTCCGGTACTTCATACGGCGGCGCTTTTCTCCGGCATTTCCGACGATGAGCTTGCCGTCATGCTCTCCTACCTTGGGGCGAGGATCGACACCTTCCCCAAAGGCTCACGCCTGCTCCGCGCCGGGGAGCAGGTGGAGGAGGTGGGTCTCGTGCTGGCGGGCAGCACCCTCATCGTGCAGGAGGATATCTGGGGAAACCGCAACATCCTCTCCAAGACCGGGCCGGGGCAGACCTTCGCGGAGGTATTCGCCTGCGCGCCGGGAGCGGTACTGAACGTGAGCGTAGAGGCGGAGAGCGCGGTGACGGTGATGTTTCTGCATATAAGGCGCGTTTTGAGCGTGTGCCCCTCCGCCTGCTCCCACCACAGCCGGATCATCCGCAACCTGCTGGACGAACTGGCAGAGAAGAACCTGCGGCTCAACGAAAAGCTCACCCACATGGCCCAGCGCACGACGCGTGCAAAGCTGATGTCCTATTTTTCCGCCGAGGCCCAGCGGCGCAGCGTCTATGAGTTCGACATTCCGTTTTCAAGGCAGCAGCTTGCGGATTACCTCGGTGTGGAGCGCAGCGGGCTGTCTGTAGAGCTTGGAAAAATGCGGGATGAGGGCCTGCTCGACTTTCACAAAAGCCATTTCCTTCTCAAAACGCCGGAGACTGACCGTCCCTTTCCTTCTGCGCGTTAAGGAGCCCTCTTTGGGCGTATTGGCAAGTGCGGATAACCCCGTCAGCCACGGAGCGTCGGGGTTTTGCAGATGGAAGAAGCAGCTATACTACGCAAAAAAAAAACACAGCCGCAGAGTACATCTGTGGCTGTGTTTTGTGTTCAGTTGCTTACTGTTGCGTGGACTGGATATGGAGAGACAACATATCTCCCGATCTTACATGGGTTTCTTATCTGCCATCACTCTGGCAGTTTGCCTTGCAGATATGTCGGCATCCCCACTGCGGTCGTATCCGGCCTGACCTTAAACATGGCTTTTTCAATCTACCTCCCTTATCGGTTTTCCGCGATATATTTCTCCGCCATGTGAACTGCCACCGCGCCGTCCGCCACGGCGGTGACCACCTGACGGAGGGGCTTCGTCCGCACGTCGCCCACGGCGTAAACGCCGGGAATACTGGTTTCCGTGGTCTCTCCGGCCACGATATAGCCGCCGCCGTCCAGCGCCAGTTGACCCACCGCCAGCGCCGTGGCGGGCTGTCGGCCCACGCTGACAAATACGCCGTCGCAGTCCACCACGCTTTCCTCACCGGTGATGGTGTCCCGCAGGCGGACGCCGGTCAGCCTGTCCCCGGAAAGCAGCGCGGAAACGACGCTGTTCCAACGGAATTCCACATTTTCGGCCTGTGCCAGCGGCTCGTGATAGATCTTGGTGGCCCGCAGGGTCTCTCTGCGGTGGACGAGGATCACTTTTTTCGCCACGCGGCTGAGAAGGAGGGCATCTGCCGCGGCGGAATTGCCGCCGCCCACCACGACCACCGTTTTGCCCTTGTAAAACATCCCATCGCAGGCGGCGCAGTAGGCCACGCCCCGGCCCAACAGCTCCGTCTCTCCGGCAACGCCCAGCGTTCTGGGGTCTGCGCCGGTGGCCAGCACCACGGTTTTCCCCCGGAAGATCCCCTCGCTGGTCTCCACGAGCTTGGGAACCGCCGTCAGATCCATGCGGAGGACTTCTGCGTATTCGCTGTGTACCCCAAAACGCTCCGCCTGCTTTTGCATCTTCTCCGCCAGAGAGAAGCCGTCGATCCCGTTCTCAAAGCCGGGGTAGTTGTCGATCTGCTCGGTCAGGGCCATCTGCCCACCGGCGGACAGTTTTTCCAGCACGATGGTGTCCAGCCCCGCCCGTGCCGCGTACAGGGCGGCGGTGTAGCCGCCCGGGCCGCCGCCCACCACGAGCATATCATAAACATGATTGTTGTTCATATCTGAACCCTCCGTTATTTCGCCAAGGCTTCCTGAATGAAACGGTCGATCTCTGCCTTTGAGCCGGGCGCGGTGATAGAATTCACGGCCTTTCCGTTCCGGTACAGCACCAGAGTTGGGATGTCCTCGATCCCCTCGGCCCACGCCAGCCGCGGCTCCTCGTCAATGTTGATTTTGCCGACGGCAAGGCTGTCCGCGTATTCCTCTCCAATCTTCTCATACGCAGGGCCGATCCTCCGGCAATAGCTGCACCAGGGCGCCCAGAAATCCACCAAAACAGGCTTTTCCTCCCGGATCAACTGCTTAAACTGCTCCTGATTCATATTGATAGCTGCCATATCTGTCAGCTCCTTTCCTTTGTTTGGGTATTCTCAAGACTCCGGTCTCGCCCCACACCACATTGTGACCTCATCCTGAGATGACGGTAGCCATATAAAAAATACCTCCTATTTTCCTTACTCAGACTCTGACTGATAGGTTCTTCTTTTCTAATGAAACATACGCTCAACCGCGGATCGACGGTCGCACATTTTACCGTTGCCTTGCTTCCCCCAGAGTCGTTACATGTGGTACACCGCAGCGGAGCGAAGTCCTTCCGGCAGGCCGTCGGGCGCAGCAGGTGAAAGTTCCCAGCGTACCTGCCCCGCCCACTGGGAGGCGACGGCGGAGAAGTGGAGCATGACAATACCGAGATCCAATGCGGCATCCAAATTATCGGTGTAGGCATCCTCCTGCTGCACCAAATAGATGCTGTGATCCTGCACAAGGAAGCCATAGGGCTGACGGTTGAGATAACTGGGGGAGAGCGAAGCGGCGTAGAAGGACTGCCAGAGCATATCGTCGTAGAAGTCCATCATCTCGTCAAGCCCAGACTTGTTGCTCCAGCTCCCCATGTGAACCAAATCATTCACGCCCTTTTTGGGCGCGTAGTACTGCTGCTCGGCCCGCACATCGATCTGAGACATACTTAGGATATTCAGCCGCAGCTTTTTTGCGGTCTTTTCCCCGTAGCCAAAGGCAACGATTGCCGCCACCTCTAACGGGGTGGCGAGAGACAGTGCCTTTTTGATTTTGTCGCTGTCGGTGAAGGTCATCCAGCAGGTGTCAATGTCCAACTCAGTCAGCTTGAGGACGAGATCTTCCATCATGTAGCCGGCGTTGATGGCCGCATAGGAATGCGGGGCAGACATAAGGAGCAGGTAGTGCGGTGCTCCGATGAGAAATTGATTATAGCCGGCTGAGCTCTCCAGCGCCGGCTGTGCATCCTTGTCCAAGACGATCAACTCCGTTGCAATCTCCGGGACAAGACGGGGGCAGGTCTTTTCATAGTAGGATCGGAGCTGGCCGATAGCCTCGCTCGGGACTTCCTTTTCGCGGAATGCGTGAACGGATCTGCGATTTTGAATCATAGCGCTGTAATTCATAGTAGTATCTCCTATTCTGATGTCTTTGGTTTTCTTATAAATCGTCTATCAGTGCGGTGCTCTTGGCGTAGGCGGTACTGCGTGCCTCAAAGAAATCGGTCTTGACCATGTTGGCGTCGGCGTACTGGCTGACCCATTCCATGCTCTCCGGTTCGCTCTCAAAGCCTGGATACAATGCGGGATAGCCAAGGCTCGTCCAGCGGAGGTTGCCGAGATAGCGGATGTAATCGCTGATCATCTGCCGGTTCAGCCCCGGGATGTCGTCGCCGATCACATAATGCCCCCATGCGATCTCCTGTTCCACGCCCTCACGCATCATCTCGCGCAGCGCTTGTACGCTCTCGGCGGTGAACAACTCCGGCTGCTCCTTTTGCAGTTCCGTGATGATATTGCGGAACAGCCACAAGTGCGTGTTCTCATCGCGGTTTATGTAGCGAATCTCCTGCGCCGAGCCGGGCATCTTCCCGTTTCGGGAGAGATTGTAGAAGAACATAAAGCCGCTGTAAAAATAGATGCCCTCCAAAATATAGTTTGCCATCATCACGCGCAGCAGCGTGGAAGCGTCCTTCCGCTCCTGAAACTCGTTGTAGCAGTCCCCAATGAAGGTGTTGCGGCGCAGCAGATGCTCGTCCGTTTTCCATTGGTAGAGGATGTCATTGCGCTCCACGGGGGAACAGATGGTGTCGAGCATATAGCTGTAGCTCTGTGAGTGGACACACTCCTGAAACGCCTGAATGGACAGGCAGAGATTGACCTCGTTGGCGGTAATGTAGGCGCCGATATTAGGCAGGTTCGCTGTCTGAATGGAATCCAAAAAGACAAGAAAACTCAGAATTTTATCGTAGGCGCTGCGCTCGGCTGACAGCAGGCGGGGATAGTCCTTCACATCCTGCGAGAGATTGATCTCCTCAGGGATCCAAAAGTTGTTCATGGCCTGCCGGTACCAGTCGCTGACCCAAGCGTACTTCATATTGTTGAAGTCGTTGAGGTTAGTGGTATTGCCGCCGATCATGCGCCGCAGGCGCACATCAGGGTCGCCCTCCGGGTTAAAGAGGGGCTTTTTCTTCAGTTCCATCATGCTATCCTCCTTATGACGAGCAGCTTTCGCAGGCCTCGACCTCAAGGGCCTTGCTGCGGACATAGTAAATGGTCTTGACGCCGGCCCTCCACGCCTCCAAATACAATCTGAGCACCTGACGCATGGAATAGTCGTTGGTGATATAGAGATTCATGCTCTGCGCCTGGTCGATATGTCTCTGGCGAAGGCCCGCGGCGCGTACCGACCAGCTTTGGTCGATCAGATGCGCCGCCTTATAGCACCACCATGTATCCATAGAAAGCTCCGGAGCAACGCGGGGCAGCATGCTGCCCTTTTTTTCCTCTAAAAAGAATTTCTTCATGATTGGATCTATGCCCGCCGACGTGCCGGAGATGATAGATGTGCTGGAGGTCGGTGCGACCGCCAGAAGATAGGCGTTGCGCATTCCCTGCACCGCCACCGTTTTCGCAAGCGCCCGCCACTTTTCGGAGGTATAACCCCGCTTTTCAAAATACGCGCCCGTCTGCCAGTCGCTGCCCTCAAAGAGCGCGTAACGACCCTTTTCCCGTGCCAGTGCTGTGTCCGCCTTGACGGCGGCGTAGTTGATGAGCTCGAACACTGCGTCGGTGAAGGCAAGGTGCTCATCGCTCTCCCAGCGGATGCCGCGCTTTGCCAGCATGTGGTGGTAGCCGCTGACGCCCAGGCCGATGCTGCGGTACTTCTGATTGGTAAGCCGCGCGTATTCCAACGGGTAGAAGTTGAGGTCGATCACATTATCCAGTGCGCGGATGGCCGTTTCCACCGTGCGTTCCATATAGGCCTCGTCCTCCACCGGCAGATTACCGAGAGACAGACTCGCTAGGTTGCAGACCACAAACTCACCTGGGCGTGTGGCCGTCACCACTATTGTGTCGCCGTTCTCCGTGTGCACCTCAGTGCTGATGTGCTCGATGGGCGCCATGTTCTGCGCGATCTCCGTACAGAGATTGGAGCAATAGATCATTCCCGTGTGGCCGTTTGGGTTCATACGATTTACACTGTCGCGATTGAAAGCGAAGGGCGTGCCGGTCTCCACTGCCGAGCGAAGCACCAGCCGCACGATGTCCTTGACGGTGACGCTGCGCTTTTCGATGCGCGGGTCATTGACGCAGTCCAGATACCGCTTCTCCCATTCTGTACCCCAGTAATCCTCCAGTGCGTAGCCCTTGACCGTGAGGATCTCATGCGGACACATGAGATGCCACGGCGCGTCTATGTTCTCCTCTGCCAGCCGCCAGAAGAGATCCGGATAGCACACGGCGGGAAACACATCATGTGCCTTCATGCGGTCGTCGCCGTTGTTGGTGCGCAGTTGAAGGAATTCCGGCAGATCCCGGTGCCATGCGTCTAAGTAAACCGCCACAGCGCCCTGCCGCATCCCCAACTGATCCACCGCAACGGCGGTGTCGTTGACCAGCCGGATCCAGCGGATAACACCGCCCGCCGCCCCTTGAAAGCCGCGGATAGTGCTGCCTGCAGCGCGCACCTTACCGAAGTACATCCCCATTCCACCGCCGAATTTAGAGACCTTTGCGAAGTTGTCCAGCGAGCGGTAGATGCCGTCCAGACTGTCCGGCACAGTGTCCACAAAGCAGCTTGAAAGCTGATGGTAGGGCTTTCGTGCGTTGGACATGGTAGGTGTCGCCATCGTGACCTCCATACGGCTGAGCATATCGTAAAAGCGTTTTACCCACCCCATGCGGTCAGAGCCTTCGTTCATAGCAAGATGCAGCGCGATACCCAAAAACATCTCCTGCGGTGTTTCCAGCGGCACGCGGCTGCGTGACTGGATCACATAGCGTTTGAGCAGCAGGTCAAGGCCGGAGTAGGTGAACAGCTCGTCCCGTTCCGGGCAGAGAAAGTCCTCCGCCATGGCAATCTCCTCGTGGGTATAGTGGGCAAGGATATAGTCACCGTAGAGTCCCTTATCCGTCAGATAGCGAAGCTTGCCATAGAGGTCGCAGACGCCGCGCCCCTCCCATTCCTGTGCGTTGCGACAGCGAAAGGAGTGGTTCAGAAGCCGCGCCGCGATGAACTCCCACTTGGGTGCCTCTGCCGTAGTCAGCTCTACCGCCGCCTTGGTCAGTGCCTCAGCCCGCTCATCCTCCGTCATGCCCAGGCGACAGAAACTCTCAAACTTCATTTGAAGCGCCGCGAGGGAGTAGACTTCCTCGGTAAAATCCATCTGGATGCGGCGCAGCACCTCGTCAAGCGAGTCATCCCCTACCGTCCGCGCGATGGTATGCCGGACACGGCGCAGCGCAGACCGCTTTTCGCGGTAGAGGATGTACGCCTTGGCCACCTCATAGTGTCCGCGCTCCATGAGCGTTCGCTCCACCTCGTCCTGCACACGTTCTACGGTGAGCGGCACTGTGACGGAGAGATTGTTGAGAACGGTGGCGAGGATCTCATCCATCTCTCTGCTCCCGATCTCCTTGCCCTGTCCGTCAAACGCCTTTTTCATGGCGTTGAAAATTTTCTCCTGTTGAAAGGGAACAGACTCCCCGTTTCGTTTTCTGATCTCCATTTCGATCCTCTCATCTTCTCCGGTCACTTCTCATGTCCTTTTGGGCAAAGAGCGGGCAAGCGCAGTATCACGCTTGCCCGCTCTGTTTTTGAAAGCCGGTTTTTCTGCCGCCGACGCGGTGGGGCTGTTTGTTGTCTGTTGTCTTGGTTTTGGCTTTCCTGCCAGTTACTTCATAGATTCCAGAATGGCGTCCGCCAGTGCTTCCAGCTCAGTGCGCTTGTCCGTGCCCATGGACGAGGCGAGGCTGAGCCGCTCGTTGAGCACCGTCATGTTCTTAAGCTCATTGTTGACGAATTTCTGCATGAGGTCACCGGACTTCACCGCCCATGAGCCGTTTTCAATGATGGCAAAGGTGCGGTTTTGCAGATTCAGTGCCTTCATATCCATGAGGAAGTCATGCATGGCAGGGTAGATGCCGAGGTTGTAGGTCACAGAGGCCAGGACAATGTGACTGTACTTAAACGCCTCGGAGATCAGCTGGGAGACATGAGTGGAGGACACATCGTACATCGCCACCTTGCTCATGCCCTTATCGCAGAGCGACGTCGCCAGCGCCTGCGCCGCGTTCTCCGTGTTGCCGTACATAGAGGCGTAGACGATGAGCACGCCCTGGGTCTCAGGGGCATAGCGGCTCCATGTGTCGTACTTTTCAATGAACCAGCCCAGATCCTTGCGCCACACGGGGCCGTGGAGCGGGCAGATGTACTTGATCTGATCCAAAACGCCGCCGGCCTTTTTCAGCAGGAGCTGGATGTGGGGGCCGTACTTGCCCACGATGTTGGTAAGGTAGCGACGGGCGTCGTCCAGCCAGTCCCGCTCGAAGTCCACCTCGTCGGCGAACAGCTTGCCGTCCAGCGCGCCGAAGGTGCCGAAGGCGTCGGCGGAAAAGAGGACGCCATCGGTGACGTCGAGGGTCACCATGGCCTCCGGCCAGTGAACCATAGGCGCGCCCACAAAGGTGACGGTGTGCTTGCCGAAGGAGAAGGTGTCGCCCTCCTTCACCTCGATGCACTCATGTCCGTCCACATGGAAGCCGAACTGCCGCATGAGCATGAATGCCTTCTCGTTGGAGATCAGTTTCACCTTGGGATGGCGCAGCAGGATCTCCTCGATGCAGGCGGCGTGATCCGGCTCCAGATGGTTGACCAGCAGGTAGTCCAGCTCGCGGCCATCCAGCACATACGCCAGATTTTCCAAAAGCTGGCGGCAGGCAGACCAGTCCACCGTGTCAAAGAGCACCGTCTTTTCATCCAGCAGGCAGTAGGCGTTGTAGCTTACGCCCCGGGGAATGGGAAAGCAGTTTTCAAACAGGGCCAGGCGATGGTCGTTGGCGCCCACCCAGTAGAGGTCGTTCGTTACTTTACGCACGCAATACATCTTATCTTGCCTCCTTCACGGCCTCAAGCCTTTACAAATTGATCCTTCGTCTCCGCGCACTCGGGACACACCCACTCGGCGGGAAGCTGCTCAAAGAGCGTACCGGGCGCGATCTCGCCGTCCTCGTCGCCCAACTCCGGCACATACTCGTAGCCGCAGCCGCTGCAGACGTAGCGGTCGCCGATGGGGGCGGGCTTCGGCGGCGTGGGCCGCTTCATCTTTACCATGGGTGGCGCGGGCAGCTTTTCGCCGCTATCCAGCGCGGCAGTGAGCAGGGGCAGGATCTCCTCCACATCGCCCACGATGCCGTAGTCGCAGTTCTTGAAGATAGGCGCGTTACCGTTCTTATTGATGGCCACGATGGTGGAGGCGTCCTTGATGCCCTTAAGGTGCTGGGATGCGCCGGAGATGCCGCAGGCGATGTACAGATTGCCGGTGAACTTCTGACCGGACATACCCACATAGCGGTTCAGCGGCAGATATTTGAGAGTCTCCGCCACAGGGCGGGAAGAGCCGATGGCCGCGCCGGCGGCCTTGGCCAGCGACTCTACCAGTTTCATGTTCTTTTTCTCCCCGATGCCCTTGCCCGCGGAGACCACCCGCTCCGCCTGCGGGATGGGCGTATCCATAGGGATGCCCACGGAGAAGTCGTGACCATCCTTCTTCAGCGCCGCCACAAGGTCGGCCACCTGCTGGGCAGCATCCCCCTCCCGGAAGATGGTCTTTTTGCGAATGCCGGTGATGGGCGCGGGTTTCTTGGCCGCCGAACGGCTCTCGCCGCCGGAGCTCTTGCCCAGCCTGCCCAACAGATGAGAGGCGATGACCACCCGCTGGATCTCGTTAGTGCCCTCGTAGAGGGTGGTGATCTTGGCGTCGCGGTAGGCCCGTTCCACCTCCATGCCCTTGAGGTAGCCGCTGCCGCCGTGGATCTGCAAGGCATCGTTGGTGACCTCCAGCGCGATGTCCGAGGCGTACATCTTCGCCATGGCGGACTCCATGCCGTAAGGCGCGTGCTGCTCCTTCAGCTCCGCCGCGGAGTAGATGAGGAACCGGGCGCAGCGCAGCTTGGTTGCCATATCCGCCAGCTTGAAGGCGATGCTCTGCTGGGCCGCGATGGGCTTGCCGAACTGGACGCGCTCCTTGGAATAGCTCAACGCGTGCTCAAACGCGCCCTGGGCGATGCCCAGCGCCTGCGCGGCGATGCCGATGCGTCCGCCGTCCAGCGTGGACATGGCAATCTTGAAGCCCTCGCCCTCCTTGCCCAATAGGTTTTCCTTGGGAACCTTCACGTCGTTGAAGATCAGCTCCGCCGTGGAGGAGGAGCGAATACCCATCTTGTCATAGTGGTCGCCGAACTCAAAGCCCTTCCAGCCCTTCTCCACGATGAAAGCGGAGATGCCCCGGGTGCCGATGTCCGGCGTGGTGACGGCGAAAACCACATAGGTGTCCGCCTTAGGGGCGTTGGTAATGAAGATCTTGCCGCCGTTGAGGAGGTAGTAGTCCCCCTTATCCAGCGCCGTGGTCTCCGTGCCGCCGGCGTCGGATCCGGCGTTGGTCTCTGTAAGGCCGAAGGCGCCGATCTTCTCGCCCTTGGCCAGCGGAACCAGATATTTCTTCTTCTGCTCCTCGGTGCCATAGGCGAAAATGGGCCATGAGCCGAGGGAGACGTGAGCGGAGAGGATTACGCCCGTGCCGCCGTCCACACGGGCCAGCTCCTCCACCGCGATGGCGTAGCTCAGGGCATCAAGACCGGCACCGCCGTACTCCTTGGGGTAGGGAATGCCCATCCAGCCCAGCTTACCCAGCTTCTTGACAGCCTCCTCGGGAAACTCGTTGTTCTGATCCATTAAAAATGCGAGGGGCTTGATCTCCTCCTCCGCAAAACTCCGGATCTTCGCGCGCAGCTCTTCGTGCGCCGCCGTGGTTTGAAACAGCATACGGGTACCTCCTTTTAAAATATTACAGCTTGCTTGTATCTTGGGGATCGGATCCGCCGGTCAGCAGCCTGCGCAGGCTCACGGCACGGAACGCCTCGTCCTGTTTTTGCTGCAAGGCCGCCAGCTGACAGTGGATGGTGCACCGCCCATGCTTGTCCTGCCAGCGGCATTCATATCCCGGCTCCATGCAGGCGCACAGGATGCCCCGCTCCCCCACGACCCCCATGAGATCGTAGAGGGAGGTCGCGTCCAGATCGCAGGACAGCTCGCAGCCGCCGAGAGCGCCGCGGCTCACCCGCACCAAATTGCCGGCGGAGAGCTTGCGCAGAATCTGGTAGGCAAACTGATTGGGGATCAATTCCGTTTCCGACATCTCGGCCACCGAATGCTTCTCCCCGTCCAGCAGCACCCGCAAAATGCGCAGCGCGTAGTCCGTCTCTTTGGTGATGATCATGCTCCACATCCTCTTTTCGCTTGCTTGTTAATACCATAATATCAATCTTGATAAATTTTGTCAAGATAGTTTCAAAAAAAATATCGCTTTATTACAGACCGCCCCAGCCCGGGTCAGCTTCGCTTTCCATTCAGCGAAAAGCCATGTTCCTTACAATTATAGAAGCCGAAAAAGCTGTGCCGTGGCAGTCCGCCGAAAGCAGAAAAGACTATGCCTGAAAACCAGAAAGCGGAGAAATTGGTTGGGGCTCGCAGGGGTCGCCCATCCAAGGCGGATGAGGCGATCCCTGGCAAGTCCAAGGCAAGCACCAAAGTGCGTGCTTTTCATTTTATATCCGACGCATTATGTTAAGATGTGCAGTAGATGTTCCATTTTGCTGTCCCATTCTCTGCTGGAATCGGCGCACTCTTTCAATTCAGTTTCGACTTCAGCATTTATCGGCAGATTTTTCTTATAGCGGATGGTATGCTCAAGGCTTGCCCAGAAGTCCATGGCGATTGTACGGAGTTGTATCTCCACTGGCACATGGATCTCTTTTTCCGCAAAGAATACCGGCAGCCGGATCGTCAGGTGCAGACTGCGATAGCCATTTGGCTTAGGGTGTGAAATATAATCTTTCTCCGTGATGATTTCAATGTCAGACTGATCTTTTAAGCACTTTGCCAAAAAGAACACATCCTCCTCGAAAGAGCAGATCACCCGCACACCGGCAATATCCATGATATTTGCCTGCATGGTCGGAAAATCCAGAGAAAGTCCGCGCTTCTGCATCTTATTCATAATGCTGGACGGCGACTTCAAGCGACTTTTCATACTTTCTATCGGATTGCGATCATGCTGCAATGAAAACTCTTCGTTTAGAATTTCCAACCTGCTTTCCAGTGCTTTCAGCGCACATCGGTATTGCAGCATGACTTCCTGATACCTGCGATTTTCGCTTAAAAGGCGCTGGCACTGCAGATCATCTAAGCCTTTATCTGCCGCAACCGTCAAGCCAAACAAATTTTCACTCATAGTTTCTCCATTCCGCAGGGATAGGCGCTCCGCGCTGTCTGCTGCTCTTGTGTTACGACCTGATAAAAACTGTATCCGCCGGAGAGATGGGAACAGCTGAAACCATACTGCGTCAAAAGCCGACAGGCCAGATAACTGCGAAGCCCAGTCTGGCAATTCACATAGACAGGCTTGTCCCGCTCTAACTCGTCCAAGTGCTCCCGCAGATCGTCCAGTGGAATATTGCGGAATCCATTCAAGTGCCCACGCCGATATTCGCCTTCCGTACGGACGTCCAGCAGCGTCGCACTGCCATCGCAGGGCAAGTCCTCAACATCATTCCAATGGAACTGCTGCACTTTCCCGCTCTCCAAATCCTCGATCATAAAACCGGCCATATTGACCGGATCCTTGGCAGAGGAATAGGGCGGCGCATAGGAAAGGTCAAGTTCCGTCAGTTCCAAAGCTTTCATTTTTGCGCGAATGGCCGTTGCCAGTACATCAATACGCTTGTCCACGCCCTCGCCGCCAACAATCTGCGCACCGAGCAGCCGCAGGCTTTCTTTTTCATACAGTACTTTCATTGCCATTGACCGTGCGCCGGGATAATAGGCAGCGTGGGATGCCGTGAAAAGTACGACTTTGTCGTAAGCGATTCCTGCTGCCTGCGCTGCCTTTTCATTGATCCCCGTGGAGGCCGCTGTCAAGCTAAACAGTTTCAGAACAGACGAACCCTGAGAGCCGGTAAAGTGGCTGTTGCCGCCGCAGATATTGTCAGCGGCAATGCGTCCCTGCTTGTTGGCGGGTCCCGCCAGCGAAATCAACGCTTTCTGCCCGGTTACAAAATGGGTGACCTCTACGGCATCGCCCACAGCATAGATGTCCGGCACGGAGGTTTCCATCCGCTCGTTGACAGCGATGCTGCCCCGGATGCCCAGCTCAAGTCCGGCCTCTTTTGCCAGATGGGTGTCCGGCGTGACGCCGATGGCCAGCAGCACCATGTCGGAGCGCAGCGGCTCACTTTCCTCCAGCAGCGTCAGCACGGAATCTCCGTCCTGCCGGAATCCGGTGACGGTTTCACCCAACCGCAGAGTCACGCCGTGTCTGCGCATTTCCGCATGGACAAAGCTCGCCATGTCCGCATCCAGTGGTGCTAATAGCTGATTGGGTCGCTGAACGATGGTGACAGAAACGCCCATTTCTGTAAGGTTTTCCGCCATTTCCAGACCGATAAAGCCGCCGCCAGCCAAAACAGCGCTTTTCGGCTTCTGATCCTCTACAAAGTGCCTAATGCGGAGGGTATCCTCCACGGTGCGCAGCGTGAAAACACGCTCACTGCTGACGCCGGAAAGCGCAGGAACCGTCGGCTTTGCGCCGGGTGCGAGAAGCAGTTTGTCATAGGTTTCCGTGTAGACCTTTCCACTATCCAATGCGTGAACGGTGACGGTTTTCTCTATGGGATTGATCGCAGTTACTTCCTGCCGTACCCGCACATCAATGCGAAAGCGGTCCCAGAAGCTCTCCGGAGTTTGCAGTGTCAGTTCTTCTTGCTCCTTGATCACACCGCCCACATAATACGGCAGACCGCAGTTGGCATAGGACACATAGCCGCTGCGCTCGATCATGATGATCTGGGCGTGTTCATCCAAACGGCGGATGCGGGCAGCGGCAGAAGCACCGCCCGCCACACCGCCTACGATCACAACTTTCATCTTGCGCCCTCCACCATTGCGGCAATCTCCGACTTAGGCCGATAGCCGACCGATTTGGTAATGGCCTTTCCATCCTTGAATACGGCCAGCATCGGGATGCTGGATACCTGAAAACGCATCGCCAGCTCCATCTGCTCGTCCACATTGACCTTGCCCACCTTGAGCGCACCGCTTTTTTCTTCGGCAAGCTCATGCAGTACGGGAGAGAGCATTTTGCACGGTCCGCACCAGTCCGCATAGAAATCCAGCAGGACGGGCTTGTCGGAATGCAGTACCTCATTTTCAAAATTCGCAGCAGTAATTTTCAGTTCAGCCATGAGAAAGGCTCCGTTCTGTTATCTTTGTTTATTCTTTGTTTTTCAGCTTGCAAATACCCTGCGTCATGGTTCCCATCGGACAAAACGCACACCATGTGCGGGGCTTGTAGAGCACCATAACGATCAGACCCAGCAGCAGAGAGGTCAGCATGAGGCTATAAAAGCCAAAGCTGAACTGCGCCATCCAATCAGCGACTGTACCGGCTGTATAAGTCCAGCCCCATGGCACACGGAATGTCCAGAACAGCTTAATGGCCTCCCGCAGAGACGTAGCACCAGCAGCGACCAGATAGGTCTGGAACACCATGTTGCCGAACATCGTCAGGAAAAAGAGCAAAAAGGCATAACGGAACCACTTGGAGGACATCCAGCGGGGCGTGGGCTTGCAGCGGGAGCATTTAAGGTCTGTCCCCAGCTTGCTGAACAGTTGACCCCGTCCGCAGAGGTGGTTGCAAAAGAATTTGTTCCCGCCAAAGATGGCTAAAAGCAGCGGCAGAAGAAAATCGATCATACCCAGCCACGCGAACAGGATATTGAAAAAGCCCAGTGCAAAATAGATGATGGCATATACCCACAGGTAATCGTACCAATGCTTTGCTTTCATGCGTCAGCCCTCGCTTTCACCTCAATGCAGCCGACGGGACAGAGTTTTGCGCACTTGCCGCAACCTACGCAGCGTTCCGCCTCCACGGCGGCGTAGCAGCCGCGGCGCACCTTGACGGCCCCCAGTGGACAGGTATTTTCACACACACCGCAGGCGACACACCGCGTCTTATCTATGGCAGCCAGTTTCTTTGACAGCATAGCTTTCCTCCCTTAATCCTGCAAGGATTTGTAATAGAGCATACAGTGGCAGACCCCCTCGAAGCCCGGATCTGCAATTGGATTCTTGAACTCCTGGCACATATATTTGGTTGCCTCTGTGCGCTCCCTGCGGCAGGGGCAGTACCCGCCGGTGCGCTTGAGTCCTTTTCTGATGGTGCTGACAATCTCCTGATCGGGATTGAGATTGATTTTCACGTTCGCCAGCTCTTTCTTGATTGTGGCTTTATCATACCGCAGGACAAAGTCTTTTTCTGTGACGAGGTTACATTGATAAAAAAATCCGGTGCTTTTGGAGCACCGGATTTTAAGAAGGTGAATTACGCTTTCCACAGACTGTGGAGGTTGCAGTAGGCGTAGACCGCCTCTACCTCATCGCCCTCGCAGAGCGCGAAGCAGGCCTCCGGCTTTTCGCCGGGATGCAGTTCCTTACGCTGATTGCCCTGCTTGGTCTGGAGAGATACCCATTCGATGTAGTGCTCCGGCAGCATGGGGTGCTCCACAGAGCCGACCTTGACATGGACGATGCCGTTTTCCACCGTCCAGACAGGGACGTGCTTTTCCACGGCGGCATCGGTGGTGCCGGGAACGATCTCGCTCATCGGCTCGCCGCAGCAGACAACAGGGACGCCTGCGTCCTTAACTTTGGCAATGATGTTACCGCAATGCTTGCAAATGTAAAACTTCTGCTCCATGATAATTCTCCTTTTCTTTCTTTAATAGTTTTCTGCGTGAATTTCAAAATAGCTCTGGGGATGGTTGCAGGCGGGGCAAACCTCCGGGGCCTTCTCGCCCACGACGATGTGACCGCAGTTGCGGCACTCCCACACCTTGACCTCGCTCTTGGCGAAGACCTCCGCCATCTCCACATTGTGCAGCAGGGCACGGTAGCGCTCCTCGTGATGCTTTTCAATGGCGGCTACCAGGCGGAAACGCTGGGCCAGCTCATGAAAGCCTTCCTCATCGGCAGTTTTGGCAAAGCCATCGTACATATCCGTCCACTCGTAGTTCTCACCCTCAGCGGCGGAGAGAAGGTTTTCTGCGGTGTCGCCAATGCCGTTCAGTTCTTTGAACCACAGCTTGGCGTGTTCCTTCTCATTATCAGCGGTTTTGAGGAACAGTGCCGCGATCTGCTCAAAGCCTTCCTTCTTGGCCTTGGATGCAAAATAGGTGTACTTGTTGCGTGCCTCGGACTCACCGGCAAAGGCAGCCATCAGGTTTTTTTCGGTTTGAGTTCCTGCGTATTTCGTTTCTTTCATGGTGGATACTATGAGTGATTTTGCCGTCCACAGCTTCATAAAGCTTGAACTGCTCGGTGTGACCGAAGTGCTGAAAGATTTGACCGTTTTCATAGGCAACTGCAATTTTCATAATAGAATCTCCTTTGCAAGTTTTGCCTGATTTTTCCATGTTGGCTCTCTGCATCCGGCAGCAACGGCCGCAGTGAGCTGCCTCCTGTCCTCCGCAGATGCGGTAGTTTCCCCCGGTGATGTGCAGCGGTTTCCCGTGGACAAGACACGCTGCAATCTTGCGCCGTGCGCCTTCGTAAATCTCCTGCACGGTAGAGCGTGAAATGTCCATCTGAGCGGCACACTGCTCGTGGGTTTGCTGCTCCAAGTCAACCAGCCGAATGACCTCGTATTCGTCTAGCGTCAGCAGGATCGGCTCGGTATTCTCGCACCCGTTGGGACAGAATGTATCGACCTGTGGTACGCCACAAATTTGACGGCACCGTGGCGGTCTTGGCATGGGAGCTTTCCTCCCTTTGTATTCGGTATATTCCGATCGTAGCACTTTGAGCAGAAAAAAGCAATTTTTTTCAAAAGCTGCTACATTTTCCGTCCTCATATGTGTGCCGGCTGATATTCGGAGTCGAATGCTACATGTGAGCCTTGTTCGTAATGCCCACCGATCATGACCGTAGCGGCAGTCACAGCATCCACATGAAAGCGTTCCCGGTAATGCTTGCATTTTCGTAAAAAAACGTTATAATTGAATCAGTTAAATCAAAGGAGTTATCAAATCATGAAATCACATAAATACTGGTCCTTAGGCGCACTTTTCTGTATGTTGGGATGCATTTATTCTGGAATCAAAAAATCTATGACTGCGCATAAATACTTTGCCTATTCTTCATTGTTTTGTATGGGCATGTCCATTTATTCCGGTCACAAACTGGTTTCTCCAAAGAAGAAAAAAATCACTAAATCAAATAATAGTGAGAATAGTTAAACAAAAAATTTCTTTTATTCATCAAAGACAAAGTTGCTGGAGAATTTTTTTCTCCAGCAACTTTCTTTCATAGAGAAAACGCTGGGAGAGATCTCCCAGCGCAAGCAGCCCTAGTCGCGGTATCGATATGTACCAAGCCAAAGCGGACCCAGCACCCACAACCAAGGCAATGAAAGTACTCTCGTCACTTTTAATACCGTAAGCACCAGCGTTTAAGCAAACAAGAGGGTCATTGTAATTATTTCGGAACGGTCAGGTTTCTTCTCCATACGCAGATTACCTCGAAAATCCAGTCACATCCGAGAAATCGTATAAATTTCAAGCTGCTTCATCCGGTTCGGTAGGTGCTGCGGTAATATCGCGGTAGAAAGTGGCCCATGCAGCTTCCTCATAGGGGCGTACAAAAAAGAAGCCAATGCTCAATGGAATTGTCAGCAGAAGAACAAGAGAAATCGCCATAGCCTCTGAACCGGTGAAATATTTGAGAACCAGAAAACCCCCGGCATACAGTGGCAACGAACAAAGCAGCTCCCAGCCAATGAAGCTGAAATCCAGACAGAACAGCCGCCATTTGTTGCCGTCCATGATTCGCCGGGATTCTGTGATCGCTTCATTTGCGGTCAGCGAAGGATGCTCGGACATGATGTAAGGTGTCATCGCATAGCTGTATGTTTTCACGATTCCCGGAATTACCAACAACAGCGACCAGAGGGCGATGTACAGACCCTGCAGGAATTTCATGCAGAAGCCATCCCACAGACGGTCTTTCTGAGAAAACAAATCCGAGATGGCAGCATCCTTTCCATCTACAAGGTTCAAATTAAAATGAGCATATCCCAGTTGAGCTGCACCGCCCACGATCAGTTGGAGGACTGCCCACAGAACAATGCCGGCAAGCAGAACAGCAAGCAGCCGACCGCCGTTGGGCTGGGAGAACAGTTCAAAATGGATGTCCTTTGCCTGATTGGAATTGGATACGGCACTGTTGGAACTGCTCACAATGGTAGCACCGAGCGCACTGGCGGCAATACCTGTCAAAACAGCAGTTTTCCATTTTCCGCGCAGGGCATCGAGAGCGAGCATACGATAGTCGGCAGATACTTTCATAAAAGCAACCTCCTGTCTGAAAACGGCAAGGATTTGCGAAATAGGAAGATGATATGCCACTTTAATTTAGATACGTTTGAAAAGCTGAAAAAATTGCAAATAGTTTACTGGAGCTTGGCGATAATGTCATCGGCAGACATACCGCTGGCAAGCAGCTTTTTCAATACAGATTCTGCTTCAGCTTTCTTAGATTCTTCAGCGGCCTTTTTTTCGGCTGCAACCTTTTTTGCCTCTGCTTTAGAAAGCTCCTTCGTTACAGCCTTCAAAGCGGTTTTTTGGCTTTTTAACTGCTCTTTCAGTACGCTAATGTTGTCAGACAGCGCGGCGATCTCGGTTTCAATTTGTTCCTTGGCTGCGGTCTTTTCAGCAACAATAGCCGCATAGTCAATATTTGCTTTCTTGGTACGCACTGCATTCTTGCTTCCTTTTGGTCTAGCCATAATAGTCCCTCCATCTAGTATTGGAATTTAGCTAATATAAGTATATTCTTTCTGTCTCGAAATGGCAATACGTTCTTAGACAACAAGAGCGGAGCCTTTTGCAAGGTTCCGCTCTTATTGCTGCTGTGATGCAGTGACAAAATGAAGGAATATTTATCTTTCAAAACCACCGATGGGCTATCGCTGTGAGGGTTCAGCAGCAATCCCATCAGACAGGCTTTGGAAGAAGTAAATAGGGATGTGAGAAATGCACTGTCACAGGTTGATGCCGATTCCAAGGATCACGAATAGGATCGCCAGACAGATGCAGCTTAACATTTATCTGGAGATGGCCCAAGGATAAAATAGAAGCAGGATTAAAGCCGCTTACTGTGCTGGTTTCCAGCATGGTGAGCGGCTTTTTACTACAAATATGAGGAATCGAAGAAGTCTTTTAGTGTGATTCCCAAACCCAGACAGATTCTTTCAATCGTCTCTACGCTCAACTGGCCTCCCCGACAAGCAGTGGTTTGAATCGTGGAATACGATATTCCGCATTTCTTTGCCAACACACACACATTCATATCACGCGCTTGCATCAAATCCTGAACACGTTTGATCGTATCCACGAAAACTCCTCCCATCTTTTTAGTTCAAAACTTTTCCAACAACCTCGAATCTTTGCTCAGGAGATATAAGGATCGGCGAATATTTGGTGTTAAGAGAAAGCAAAACCGGTTGGTTATGCACCACGCCATAGCTGTCGGTAAAGAACTCTGCTTGGGATTTATCTGGGGTATGTTCATCGTATTTTTTCAGATATCCGCAGTCATCATATACGAATATCCCGATATCTCCGCATGCAAGTTCTTCGCAGCGCTTTACCCATACAATCTGTCCGCTATGATAACATGGCTCCATACTATCACCACTAACATATATTCCAAACTCAGCCCCTGCTGGAACGCTACTGGCAGGCACTTGTATCTGCTGAAACATTTCACCTTCAAGAAAAGCTCCTAGACCTGCCGATACTGGCAATTCTGATACTGGCATCATTATGCAGTCGATTTTCGCAGGCTCTTCTGTGCCTGGCTGGTAGCGCCGAGATGCAATCAAGTCCATTTCGTACTCAGCGACCTTTTTTTGCCCGATGGCATTTAGAAGGGCGGGTTTCTGAAAGGTCTTTGTAAAGTAGGAAGGTCCTTCCTTGATGTTCAATGCGTGGCAGATTGCAACCAGTTGGTAGATGCTGGGAGTGGTGTATCCTTTTTCCCATTTACTGATTCCCTTGTCACTGACATCGACGCCATAGTGGCGGAGAAGTTCGGAGAAAGTTACAAGTGAATAACCATTCCTTTTTCGTACAGCTGCGAGAATCAGACCAACCTCATTACTATCCCTCGCAGCGACTGCATCATAGCGCACTATAGCGGGGGCTATGTGCATTTTGGTGAGCGTGGTTTTCTTTTTCATAACAAGAACACTCCTTTGTGATCCGGTAAACGAAAAACAGCTCGTGGCACGCAGTATGACTCGCAAGTAATGCACGCTGCATTCTGATAAATCTGCAAAAGGAGGATTTCTGATGTGTGGTGATTACAACCTTTGCCGTGAGAAAAGATACGTCGAAGTGGATGTTCGTTTTACTCCTGACGGCAAGATCCGTCCTCTTGCCATAAACTATGACAAGACTCGCACTTATGGAATTGATCGTGTCTTGGCAGTCAAGCACGGTACATCACGTTTTGGCGTGAAAGGGCATTGCTTCACCTGCCTGATTTGCGGGCAGAAGCGGAATCTTTGGCTTGAAAAGGGCAAGTGGTTCGTGGAAGCCTACTGTGCCACATCAGAAGGTAGGGCTTCATAATGGCAAGATACTTATCGCGTGCAGAACTTTCGTGCATAGCAGGCAAATATATTGAAATGTACTATGCACTCTTCGGAATAAGCAAAAATGACCCCGCTCCTATTAACCCAGAGCAGTTTGCAAATTCTGTTCTTGGGCTGAATGTGAAAATGCTGCCGCTATGCAGCGATGGAAGTATTCTAGGACTGACTGTTTTCCAGAAATGCGGTTTTACCGTAACCTTGGGGGACGGGACAAAGCTTGTGGAGGTGTTCATGCCGAAGGACGTTGTAATCGATTCCACCCTTGCGTCAGACAGCTGCACCGGATGCCGGAATTTCACGATAGCGCATGAAGCGGCACACCATATTCTGGCTGACCAGTTTCCGAACGACTACGGAAAAGCAGTCAAGTGCCGTGGGCACATTGCCTATCGGGAACGAAACGGACAGCCCTCATGGGAAGAATGGCAGGCGAATACCCTTGCAGCGGAGCTGCTGATGCCAACATTTCTGGTCAACGCCGAAATAGAACGTGCAGCGCTGTGCCTGCCAAATGGAATCCTGTACAAATCCGCATCGGACCCGAACTATGAAAAAATTCTGGAGATGGCTGCACGGATGGGAGTATCGTGGTCTGCGATCAGGATCAGATTACAGCAGATGCAGGTCATAAACGGCAAGCCCATCCACCGCCATCCATTGGACATCATCCGTTTTGGAGAATAAATATGATTCAGTCAAATAGACGTTCTTTTAAAAATAAACCGCTGAGCAATATACAGCAGGCACAATTCAGCATTGGCTGGAGGTTCTGCCCTGTTTGCGGTAATAAGCTATACAAAAAAATTGATGGGTGTTCCAGTACACTGCAAGTAAAATGCAGTAAGTGCAAGGAGACCCTGAGGCTTGATCTGGCGTTCAGACGCCGGTGATTTTCCAGTCATTTTAACAAATACGGGTGCATTGCACCCTGAATATGGACTGTTCGTCACCGAGCAACGGGCCATTGCCGCAAGGCAATGTATGAAACGCGCACCAAATAGCCGGGCAACAGCTGATAGAGTGATTCTGCTTTAGAACCGCTCTGTTAGTTGGTTGTCCGGCTATTTTTTTAGCCTTCAGGTAGCCTGCTCCCGTAAAAAGGAGCAGGCTTTATGTTTGTCCGTTTTTCGTGGATGCCCCAAGCGGCGAAATATCCGTAGCCTTCCAAATTTTCGACTTTTTACGATTTATCGAAAATTTGGAGGTCACACATGAGCTTCGATCCGAATGCTATTGGTAACCGTATTTTTACTTTGCGTACAAATGCGAAGTTATCGCAGGAAAAACTTGCTGAAAAACTTGGTGTTTCCCATCGCCACCTCGGCGATCTTGAAAGGGGAAGCTCCAATGGCTCTGTAAAAATCCTGATCGATATTGCAGAATACTTCCACGTCAGTATGGATTATCTTCTTTTGGGCCGAGATCCTTCTAGGGATCAGTTTCAAAATGAACTGCAAGCCGCTATAGATCATCTTGAAAAAATCAAAGGTCTTTTATAATCACTTCAACAAGAAACGCTCCTGCCAGTTTTACACCGGCAAGAGCGTTTCTTGTGTTATTCAAAAATATCGGCAAGAGTAAGCAGCTGTACTTCTCCGCGTTCCTGTGCCTGAAGTAGTCCGTCCGTAAATCCGCCTTTCGAGAAAATGTAGTAGTGGTAGTTTGTTCCTTTCCCAAAGACTGCTGCATATTCCCGAATCAGTTCCAGTTCGTCCAAACCGATTTTTTATTACGGTATTCTCATATCGTTTATTTAACTTCCGAAGTTCCTCATCGCGGCAGTAAAATCGGCTCATTTTGTTCCCTCCCCAAAGTGTATTTATCGAATTTATATACTCGTAAGTTAGTTTCTTACGAGTATAATACTTCATTTCTTACATAAAGTCAAGAAATATATTTTTGACGGCTCATCGAGAAACAGGAACGATACTTCCTATTTTCCTCAAAAATTGTGAACTCTGAGTTCCTGTTCATTTCGTTCCGCATCGGTTACAATACAGCCATAGCTTCGGCAAGCGTTCAAAGCAGCCCTCAAGCTATCCCGCCCCTTGAAAATTGAACACGCATTCTTCAGTCACGTTCCTGTGATGATGAGCCACGTCCGTAACAAATGCGATGATCTCCCACTGAGGGAATGAGCGGTAGGTTGACGGTAAATGGATGACAGCTTCTCCATAGCTAAGAGCCATCACAGAATAATGATACTTCTGCCTTCGGGCAGCTCGGTGTGAACCACGGAGAGGTGAGAACCCTATGGATTCGGTACGCTGCCGGACGGCTGAAAGATTTCCCACACGAAAACTGAGTTTTCGTTTTCCGGGGATGTCGGGGACAAATACGGAAAGGTATAGAACTATAAATCACAGCATTTTTGCTGTTTGAGATAGTAGGGTGGGCTGTGCGAGCAGCCCACTGTTACATATACGGATAGAGAGGAGAAATCTAAATTGGCAACACGAGGCAAAAAAGAGAAAGAGTATCCGCCTATGCCCGCAAACTGGATGTACAAGCGCGGGGATGTCTACATGATGGATCTGAATCCTTACAGCGGTTCCGAGCAAGGCGGCATCCGACCCGCCATTGTTGTCCAGAACGATGACGGTAATTTTTACTCCAATGTTCTTCTGGTCGTTCCGTTGACAACACAGATCAAAAAGCGAAATATGCCGACGCATTTTATTCTGCACAATCGCTTTTTGAGTGCGCCATCTATGGCGATTTGCGAAAGTCCGCGCCCCGCAGATAAATCCAGAGTGTTAAGCTACCTTGGGCACCTGTCCAAATATGAAATGCGGCAAGTGTCAGTGTGTCTACAATACAGCTTTGGCTTCATTGGGTATAAGTCATTCCGAAAATATCTTACGGCTCCTCCGCAGGAGGATGTTCTCGCCGCTGCAAAAGAGCTGCTCTCCCAGCAGTTTCAGAATCTTCGTGTGCTGAACAGTCAGCCCCCTGCTCTCGCCAAGCACACAAAAGGCGATTTACATAGCATTGAGCAGATATCGGAAAGGATGCTCTCCACCCCGACAGAATCTTCTGTTGAGTTCATGGTCGCAGAACTGGATGATGCACTTCAATCGCTTATGTTCCGCTGGAATATCTGTTATGAACGGTATTCCAGTTTCCGCTTATCCGATAACGAAAAGAAGAAAATCAGTTCGATTATCCAATCAGGAATTGATTTTCTGCAAAAAAAGAAGGAGGTTCCTTTATGATGAACGCAGTTGTAAAACCTTACCATGAGATGTGCCTGAACAGCAGCGAACTGATCGTGCCGCGCGACACTTATCAGCGTGCTCTTCACCCCGCTCGTGTTGCCCGTATCGCAAAAGAATTTGACGAGCGGGTTGCCAATGAGCCGAAGATCAGCTTTCGGGATGGGCACTACTATGTGATGGACGGACAGAACACCATCGCTGCACGGAAATTTCTGAACGGCGGCGAAGATTTGCAGATTCGCTGCAAGGTTTATTTTGGTATGACAGAACGAGAAGAAGCCCTCCTGTTTGCACAGCAGACAGGCATTTCGGAACGGCTGAGTGCAGGGCAGAAGCTCCGTGCCCTGATTTTTGCAGGGGAGCCTGCTGCCGTTGCATTCCAGCAGGCCACCGAATTGGCTGGCGTTCATCTTTCTTTTGAAGAAGGCCGAGGCAAGCAGCGGATCAGCTGCATTGCAACCGCCTATCACGAATTCATCCGGCTGGGTCCGGAATTGTATATCGAATCCCTTGATGTTCTGCTGAACGCTTGGAACGGCGAACCTGATTCCATGAGTTCCGCAAACCTGCTCGGCATCTGTCGCTTTGTAGAACTGTATCACTCCGAATATAACAAAGGCCGCTTGATTGCCAAACTGCGGCAGGTCGATGCGTTCACGATTTTTCGCCTTGCTCGAACCGCAGGCGTAAGCCTTCCCGGTAAGACGAAGTACCTTCAGCAGGTCTATACTATTTATAATGGTGGCAGCCGCCGGACCGCACTGCCGCTCAAGTTTTAACTCAATGTATAATCAAAGAGGTTTTATCCAATGAATAATTGCGAAGAAAAAATACCTACTGCATCTTCCACCCCCACGCCCGTAGTACAGGATACCCGCTGTTACACGATCGAAGATCTGATGGCAATGCTGATTTTAAGCCGCCCCACCGTCTGTCGTCTGCTGAAGCAGAATGAATTCCGCTGGTTCAAAGTTGGTGGTGCCTATCGTATCTCCAAAACCAGCTTCGATGCGTGGCTGAACGATGGCAGTATCGAACCCAATCCTGCTGTTTGACATCCTCAACATTTCAAGCGAAATCTGCTATTCTTTAGCCGGGATGAGAAATCCCGGCTAAACTTTTACATAGATAGAGAGGTGTCTTTCATGGATGATATGCGGAATACTTCGGCTCCCTTATACGGAAAAGCCGAACCTACCACCGCTAAAACAACCATGTCGGTTCGTGAGATGCAGCATCTTCTCGGTCTCGGCAAAACGGATAGTTATTGGCTGCTTCATAAGAATCTCTTTGAAGTCATTCTGATAAACGACAAAAGGCGTATCGTTATTTCCAGCTTTGAGAAATGGTATGCCAATCAGGTCAAATATCATAAGGTCAATGGCTCACCACCGGGCGAGGAACTTTGCAAACGGTCCTATTCCGTTCCTGACACCGCCGAGATATTGAAGGTGAAACCCGAAACGATCTATACACTCATCCGACAGAGCAAGTTGAAAACAGAAACGACAGACTTCTGTATGAGGATTCCGAAAGAGGAATTTGAGCGTTGGTATCGGTCACAAAGCCGCCACCGCACTGCGGCTGATCGAGAGCGTGACCGGGAGATTGAAGCACAAACCATCTCCATCCCAGAAATGGCAAAACTGCTCGGTGTTCCAAGAGAAAAGGTCTACTGGATTCTCGACTGTAAAAAATACCGAGACTGTTTCGTTATTGAGCGCGTGGCCGACAGGCGGCGCATTACCAAAACAAGTTTTGAAATATGGCTCAACAGCCAATCTACATATCGACTCCAAGAACCGATCATGGAAGCGCATGAAGAACCACCGCTGGAACTGAAATGTCCTAAAAGCGGAAAGTATTACAGTTTTCAGGAGATTCAGGATTTCTATGGTGTCAGCCGCACCACACTTGTAACATGGATTCGTGAGGAAAGAATCCCCACAATTGATGTAGGGCGGGCAAAACGCGTCCGAAAAGATGTATTCGATGATGTTCTGAAATCCAAACGTAAAGTGGAAGGAGATACATAATGGCCAGCATTATCAAGCGCAACAATAATTTCTGTGTTGTCTATTCCTATAAGGATGCAGATGGCACCCCCAAGCAGAAGTGGGAAACCTTTACTAACCTTTCGGATGCCAAGAATCGCAAGAAAGAGGTCGAATACAAAGAATCCGTCGGTACCTTTGTGGCACCCCAGTGCCGAACTCTAAAAGACTTGCTTACAGAATATGTTGCCCTGTACGGAAAAACCAAATGGGCACTCTCAACCTATCAATCAAACAATGCTCTGATTTCAAACTACATAATACCGCTTATCGGCTCAATGAAGCTGCAAGATCTCACCACCCGCGTAATTGAGGGATATTATCAGCGGCTGCTTAAATACGAAGCCGTTGACCCTATGTGTGGAAAGCGTCAGCATCAATACGTTTCTCCCGGCACGGTTCGTTCGGTTCACAAAATTTTGAGAAGTGCCATTGAGCAGGCTGTAAAGTGGGAACTTATGGAAAAGAATCCCTGTATTTATGCCACCTTGCCCAAATACACTGCAAAGAAGCGTGATATCTGGACTGCCGAGACCCTGTTCCATGCCTTAGAAGTCTGTGATGATCCACGGCTCCGGCTCTGCATCAACCTCTCCTTCTCTTGTTCTCTGCGCCTTGGCGAACTGCTCGGTTTGACTTGGGATTGCGTGGATATCTCTCCTGAAAGCATCGAAGCCGGGCGAGCCTCCATTTACATAAATAAGGAATTGCAGCGTGTAGACATTGCTTCGCTAAACGCCTTGGAAAACAAAAATGTCATCACTCGTTTTCCCTCGCTGAGTTCCCGCTGTACCACGGTTCAGGTTCTGAAAAGCCCCAAAACAGACAGCAGTATCCGAACCATCTTTCTCCCCAAAACAGTTGCTGAAATGCTTGTCCAATATAAAGCCGAGCAAGACATGACAAGGGATGCACTGGGCACAGAGTACGCTGACTATAATCTTGTGATCGCCGGCCCGCTGGGAATGCCGACCGAACAATCCACCATCAACGGTGCATTAAAGCGGTTGATTGAGAAAAATGATCTCCCTAAAGTGGTCTTTCACAGCTTCCGACACTCCAGTATTACATACAAACTCAAACTGAACGGCGGTGATATCAAAGCCGTGCAGGGCGATTCAGGTCATGCACAGGCTTCGATGGTCACAGAGCAGTATGCACATATCTTGGATGATGATCGGCGTCTGAATGCACAGCGATTCGACGATTTCTTCTATCAGCATCATGGTGCAGAGCCTGAAGCCCTCCCTCGTGCAGAGCAATCCGCTCCCAAAGCCAGTCCAGTCGATGCGGATGCGGCAGCAGCTCTTGCCAAACTGCTGGCTGACCCCTCTATGGCTACACTCATTAAAAATCTTGCAAAGAACCTATAAACCTCTATACATAAACAGCGGCAGTTTTCCGATTGGGAAAACTGCCGCTGTTTGTTTTTAAGAATATCTTGGCTGAATTATGAAATGCACCCCATTTGTTAGACAGTATGGTGATATGTACCCCCAATTCTGGACACCCAGGATTGGGGGTATTTTCATGAAGTAC
>OAUU01000151.1_pt1 | contig 74625 bp, 64 predicted proteins | sample 1501381 | NCBI WGS metagenome assembly OAUU01 (sample SAMEA2580057, study PRJEB22360) | human gut metagenome | reverse complement strand
TATAATACGTTATACACTCGTAAATTAAGTCGGCATGTTTTGACCCCAACATCATTTATTATCTACTGATACATTTTATCCTTTGTAATTCATCTTTTCTGAAAATTTTAATATATTTTTTTCTGTGACGCAATACATTTCCTACAGCGTTCTGTGTCCTATACGTTAAAATATATCTATAAAAAATATTTTTTTACAATATCTTCTATATCATCTATCATAAGCGGATGTTCTTTAGTTTCATAAGTCAATATCAGATTCACTGAAGGTATAATTCCATTCTCACAATATATCCTTATTTTTGAACACGCACTGTTTATGTAATCCGGATTATCCATCATTCCAAAATGTTCCCAATAAAATATTTTTCCGCTATCCGGATGTTTTATAGTAAAATCCGGATAGAAAGAAAACTGCCCAAGCTCCAGCTTCTCCTCGTAATGAAACGGAATTCCTGCATTGAATAAAATTCTGTCAATTATAGCCTCCGATTTAGACCTGAGATATTTTCCATTCGTCCCTTTCACGATTAGTTTATCAGAGAAATTCCGGTTTCCTTCAAATTCTGCATTTTCCCATTCAACCAACTGTTTATTCTTAGGTGCAATTTCGCAAGTAATCAATTTTTCATATTCACTATTACATAGGAACTTTTCTACATACTCTTTATTTTGTTTTGTTTTTTGCATATACGCTTTACATGCTTTCAGCTCAGCCTGCAGGTCTTTTATATTCATATCATAGTATTTCTTTAATGCAAGCTTCTGGGCAAGTTTCCTATTGTCCTTTAAAATATACTCATACATGCCATTCTGCTTTTTATACCACTTATAACTTTTTCCGTTTTTAGCACATACAAGTTCGCCATCCGGCAGCTTATCTGTCAATTTACCCAACGTGTTCAACTGTTCCTTAATGATATCAATGCGTTTTCTAATGGCTCTCTCATTTACAAACATATTATCTCCTTTTCCATGTACTATATATTTGATTCCGGCAGCTATACCCTCGATACGCTCTCTTGACTTGTGTTTTAGCGGTGTTCTTGGGTATTTTCATGACTTTTTCTCTGCCATACCCGCGATATACTCTCCTGGCTCATGTTTTTGTAGCTTTCATGGGTATTTTTATGGCTTTTTCACCTCATATACCCGCGATATACTCTCCTGGCTCGTGCTTTTGTAGCTTTCATGGGTATTTTTATAGCTTTTTCACCTCATATACCCGCGATATACTCTCTTGGCTCATGTTTTTGTAGCTTTCATGGGTATTTTTATGGCTTTTTCACCTCATATACCCGCGATATACTCTCTTGGCTCGTGCTTTTGTAGCTTTCATGGGTATTTTTATGGCTTTTTCACCTCATATACCCGCAATCTACTCTCAACACTTAATTTCTGTTGCTTTCATGGCTATTTCTATGATTTTTTTAATTCTATGCCCCATGATTTACACTCACAAACCTTGATTTTCGCAGGATTAGCGGCTTTCGTTAATTTCCAGTGATATTTGAACCTCATTTTCCTCCGCAATACTCATATACCTGCATTTCTGCACCGGAAGCCCTGATTTTCGCTATAATCGCCCCACCTTCATCCGTCCTGAGCACAAGCGCGCCGACATCCTCCAGGCGCTGTAGTGTTTCCTTGTGCGGGTGCCCGTATGTATTCCTGGCGGCGCATGAAATGACTGCCGCCTGCGGCATAATAGAGGCAAGAAATTCTTCACTTGAGGAATACTTAGAGCCATGATGACCTACCTTGAGAATCGACAGGCTGTCAACCCCACAGTACCTCACCGCTTCCGCTACATCAGCTTCCATCTTAGAGGTCATATCGCCTGTGAACAGAATGGATTTTCCTTTATATTGAAGAAGCAGCACAATCGAATTGTCATTCTCCGACTCTCCGGTGCCGGTCTTGGAGAAAGCTGTTTTATACGCTTTGCGGTCAACATTTACATTTGCATCAGAATGTCCAGGTTCATTGAGTGACACAATGCTGCATTCGCCAAATACATATTCCATTCCATACTCCGCGCACAGAATTTCTGTGCCTCTGTCTGCCAAAGCCGTCGCAATAGCTTCTATATCTTCTATATCTTCTACAGCATCTATATCCGCAATCCCCTCCATCCTTGCATTGATTTCATCTGCTTCGGCATTATTCAGCCACGCCAAAGCACCTGTATATTTCGATATCCCATATCCGGATATACCATATTCTGATGTGTCACCTCCTAATGCCCCATACTCCACTGTTCCATATTCTAATGCCCCATACCCCACTGTTCCATATTCTGATATCCCATACTCCACTGCTCCATATTCTAATGCTCCATATTCTGATGCCCCATATTTTAACGCCCTTTCCCTCAATTCCAGATACTTAGAATAATCACTACCATTCAGCACAAGATTATAAATATCCGGAATATAAGCATTACCGGATAACGCCTGAGCCCAGCCATTCTCATGGTCGGCGTCACTGTGTGTCAAAAACAGGAAATCAAGCCTTCTCACGCCCTTATATTTTAGAAACGGCTCAATCACTTTTTCATATATATTCCTTGAAGAAGTACTTCCGCCATCGATAAACACATTGCCTCCGTTTGGAAGGCTGATAAATATTGCATCCCCCTGCCCTACATCTAAGAATGTCACCTCAAGGCCGCTGCGCCCCCTTGTCAGGAGAATTATGACAGCAATGACAAGCAGGCTCCTTAAAAATATATTCGCACCCATGACACATCTCCCAGCTTCCGGCTTCTCTGCTTCACATTTCCTTGCTTCACATTTCCTTGCTGCACATTTCCTTGCGCCATCTTTCACTGCTTCGCGTCCCACCTCTTTGTGTTTCTTTACTTCGCATTCCACTTCTCCACATTTCCTTGCCGCTCTCTTTTCAATCCACACCACAACACGTTTTCTCTGTGAAAAAAGAAATAACAGAATATAGTACACCATCACCTGCCACAGCTCCGGTCTGCCTGCCACAAACACACTTCCCGGAAGCGAAAGCATAAGTTCACTGCCATATTGAAACAGGATAAGTATGTAATGTCCTGCGCCGGCAAAAAAACACCCTGCCGGTATACTTATAAGTCCCAACAGTCCGCAGCCAAGCGCAGATATCATTATTAAACTCATCAATGGGACAACAATAAGATTCAGAAACACAGAATAGACAGGTACTTCGTAGTAGAACCACAGAATGATGGGAAGTGTCGCAAGCTGAATTGCTGCCGGTCCCGTAAGCCACCTCAGCCATTTTACGGAGAATCCATCTGTGACAACCGCCACACCCGCAATAGCCATAAACGACAGCAGGAAACCGGAATTGGCAATAACATACGGATTCTTCAATATAAGTATAATTGCGGACAATGACACAGCTGAAAGGATATCATACCTTCTGCCAAGCACCTGTGCATTCACCGCGCATACAAACATCACTATCGCGCGCGTCGCAGACACGGAATTACCTGTCATAACACCGAACAATACAACGAATATTCCGCTTATAATCGCAGACATCGGACAGAGAAAACCTATTCTCCGCAACAGCTTGTACAGTCCCATGCCTATAAGCGATATGTGGAGTCCCGATATGGCAAGAATATGCCCTATTCCCGCCGCGGAAAAAAGCTCGCTTATAGTCGAATCCATGTCCGACCTGTCGCCTGTTACCATCGCCGCATACACCCCTGCGTCCGTTGCCGTGCAGCATTTACGATACACAGCCTTCAAGGAGGTCTTCAGGCTGTCAAGCCGGTAAACAATCCGGTTTTTCCCTCCTGCCACTGAAATAACTTCCGGGTCCTCAATATAATAGAGATATCCCAGCGATTTATAGTACTGTCGCAGGTCGAATTGTCCCGGATTAGCTGCAGCAGCCGGAATAGGCAGCATGCTTTGTGAAGCTTCAAGTTCCACATTTGCCTCCACATGGTCTCCTCTTCGCGCCGACCAGACATAAGATGTATTGTCCGATATCTCAAGGACAATATTGTTTACAAGCCGCCTGCCATTTATACAACATTTTTTTAACATCAGCCTTTTTGAGTATGTCCCCTCCGACACCTTCTCAACCACCCCTGATATGCGAATCACACCACCGCCATATTCTGCTTTTTCCGCCGCAGGTAACTCTTCACTGAATAATTCTTCACTAAATATTTTATTGTCATAATTTTCATGGATATATGTTGTGATAAAACCAACCAGAAATAATAAGAGAAATAAGAATAGCTGAATATACAGGCTTCCATTGTAATTACGTTTTTTTTCATCACCACAGCCTTTTTTATAGCCATAATCCTTATCATAACTATAATACTGCCCATAACTATGGCTATTTTCAAGGCTATAGTTGCAGCCCCTTATATGATTATGTTTATTACATTTATCAGCTTTATTACGCCCTGACAGCATTGGCAGCAACCAGATACCGCCGAATGCTGCCGCCGGCAATAACACCGGCGGCAGGGGCACATGCATTAGTCCAATCAGAACTCCCGCCACCGTAAATACAAGTGCCGGAACCATCGGTCTTTTAATTTTTCGATGTCTCAATAATATCCAGGCTCCTCTCCAAAGGCTGTGACAAATCTATTGTATCTCCAAAAATGATATTCGTACTGCTCTTTACCGAAATCTGAACCTTGTTGACATTAGAAAGCTCACAGAGCGAATTTACAATCGAGTATACGGTCACAGCCGGTGATACAGGCAGTATCTCATCTGTCAAAACGGAATCGAAATCAACATAGCATATTCCGTCCTTCGTCTTGACGCTCAGAAGTGTGAGTGTTGCCGGAACCGTTCTAATGTGATTTTCCTCACCGGGTCCCTTGATAAGCTGTTCTATGATAACACGTTCAACGGAGGCCTCCTTGCCATAGCCTATAGTTATCCGCTCCGGAGCAAGCTTATCCGAATCCGCATTGCCATAGTATATCGACAAATCAACCCATGTCCTGTACGAGCCTGAGCCTATGTCATCAATAAAATCTGAGGCCAGCATAATTCCCACCGGATTTCCGATTGCATCCTGAAGCGGCTGTTCATTCACATAAAAGCTGACATACTTAATCCCTTGTATCTGTGTCATGGTCTTGACATACGAAGCCCTGAACATAACCTCATCCTCGACAGCAAGCTGGCTGTAGCTATCGGTAAAATATACCGACAATACCTCATCGCTGAGTCTGGTATCTACAATAGTAATATCCCTCCGCACTGTACTTGTATGCTTTCTGCCATCCTCCGGACTCTGCATGACCTCCCATAGTTCATGAGCCTGCTTTATCGGATCATCCTCCACTTTTGCAGTGTATACCTCAGATGTCAGAGCCTGCCCGGTCTCGTCAAGATAATAAACAAGATATTGATTTTCACCAAGCTCTTCCACATCATTTTCAGCACCTTTACCTGCATCGGAACATGCACTAAGCACATACATCCCGATAATCAGAATGCCGGCAATGACTGCCAATAAAAATTTATGTTTACGTGAAATTGTTTTCATTGCATTCCTCGTCTTTATGATTTCTTTGCCTGGGTAAGCGGTATCCGCACCGTAAACGTACTTCCCTCACCTTCCTTGCTATATACCCTGATGGCACCCTTATGCATAAGCACCACCGTCTTTGTTATTGCAAGACCAAGTCCCGTTCCTCCTGTCTGGCGTGAACGTGCCTTATCAACACGATAAAATCTCTCAAATATCTTATCCCTGCAATTATCAGGGATTCCGATACCAGAATCGGCAACTGTCAGATAAAAGAACTTATGGTCTGCATTTACTGAAACTCTCACCCAGCCATTAGCAACATTATATTTTATTCCATTTTCGACAAGATTGGTTACAACCTGAGTAATTTTCACCTCGTCAATCTCTGCCACAACAGGTCTGAAGCTCTCAAGCACAAGTTCAATATTCTTCTCCTCGGCTATAGGCTTAAGTCTCCTTAGGACATGCTCAACAAGTTCGTTTATATTCTGCGGTGCAAGATTAAGTCCTGCTGCCGTCTTATCCATGCGGACAAGGGAAAGAAGGTCATTGATTATCTGACTCTCCCTGTCAATCTCCTCAACAATATCGTGCATGAATTCCTTATATAGTTCATTCGGAACATCCTGCTGCGTATTAAGTGAATCGGCAAGCACCTTTATCGAGGTTATCGGCGTCTTAAGCTCATGTGAAACATTTGAAACAAACTCCTGCCTTGAATCATCAAGTGTTTTCAACCTTTCAAGCAGCTTATTCACCTCTGTTGATATAAGACACACCTCGCCAAGCCCCTTATCTTCATCAAGTCTTTTATCCATATATCCGCTTGTCATTCCATGTATTGCCTCTGCAAGTTTTCTGAAGGGTCTGCTTATTCCAAACGCATACGCAAGTGCCACAAGCACCATGACGGTAAATGTTACGTCTATAGCCGATGTAATAAAGCGTTCGATATATCTTACGTTCTCCCTTATGGATGTATCAGGCACAGCGAACATAAGAACTCCTATTATATTATTTCCATCAGAGGCATATATCGGCTGCGTTATCTCTATTATTCCGTATTTGCTGTCATAGCTGCTGGTTACTATACCATGAAAAGCCTGATTTACTTCGTAGGATACAAGAGTCTTATTTTCCTGATCAACGTACGTATCCTTAACTACATTATAGTTAGATGCAACTACCACAATACGTCCGGAATACATATAGGAAAGCTGCTCGACCTGCGCATTGATTCTGTCATCATACTGTCTGTCAAAATATCCACTCTTACCGATATCGGCTGATAGGATATTACCTGTATTAAGAAGCTTCGTTTCCAGCTGTTTTATCTGTCTTTCAAGGAAGCTGTTTACGACTATTCCCCTTACAGCAAGAAGCGGGACTACAGAAGCTGCAAGTATCATAATCACTGCCGTGAACCGTATGCTTACTATGTGCTTTCCTATTGTCCTCAGCATAGACAAAAGTTTATTTTTCATATCATATCCTTTTATTTGCGACTGTTTTCTATTCACTGCTTAAAGAAATAACCCATCCCCCACTTAGTGTGGACATACTCCGGCTCACTCGGATTAGACTCAATCTTCTCTCTGAGCCTCCTTATATGCACGTCAACTGTCCTGGCATCTCCCGGATAGTCATAGCCCCAGATAAGGCTAAGAAGCATCTCCCTGCCGTATACCTTATTCGGATTGGTCACTAAAAGCTCAAGGACATCATACTCCTTGGTTGTAAGACTGATTTCCTTTCCCTTTATATACACATGTCTGTTATTCCTGTCCATGACCATATTTCCCGCCACAATACGTGTCGACGGATCAGCTGTGGCAATATGCCTGTTTCTTCTCTTAATTGCCTTGATTCGTGCCTTTACCTCAAGTATATTAAACGGCTTGGTCATATAATCATCCGCACCATAATCAAGACCAAGTATCTTATCCATATCCTCACTCTTTGCCGTTATCATTATAATCGGAACATCCGAAAACTCCCTCACCTGCTGGCACACAGTATAACCATCCATCTCAGGCAGCATGACATCAAGCAGAATAATATCGTAATTATTAGCCTTTATAAGGTCTAACGCCTCCCTTCCGTCATAAGCGCACGATACCTCCATGCCATCCTGCTCCAGGCTGTATTTTATCCCCTTTACAATGAGCTTTTCATCATCGACTACCAATACCTTATCCGCCATTTTTCCCCTTTCAGCCACTCTTCAAGCAATGTATTTTAATTAACACAAATGTATTCTCTTATTTTGGAAAAAGCACTCTCCTTGATTCCACCCACACACATAATATCCTCGATACATGTAAAAAAACCATTGGTATTACGGTAATCAATAATTGCCTCTGCGCGTGATTTTCCTATCCCCGGAAGTGTCATCAGAGCTTCCGCATCAGCGCTGTTTATATTGACCATTGAACTTCTATTATCTGAATTTTCCTGTTGATATGAAATACTTCCCTTGTCCTCATACTCCTCGTAATCAGGAATATACAGCTTCTGTCCGTCATATACATGCTCAGCAAGATTCACAGCCTCAAGACAGCCGTTGTCTGTGACACCGCCCGCCTTATCTATCAGCTCATATACTCTTGAATCCTCATAAGCCTCGTATACTCCCGGATTTACTACGTTTCCACATACATATACGAATATAGTCTTAAGTGTTTCCGCTATATATGTCTCCTCCGCATGAGTATCCGATGAGCCAGCCGAGGTTACTTCTTCATACTGTTCACTCTCCGTATGCTGCCCTATGGTATAGGTTTCACCCTTTTTTGATGTACATGAGTATAGAAAGCCACATGCCACAATAGAAAACACACCTGCCACATAAATAAAAACCTTATAAAATCTTTTTTTTGCCATCTTCTCTCCTTATGTCTGTCTCATAAGGTCCCTCTGTTTCAGGAAAGATAACCTGCCTTTTTATTGTAACCAAAAAACCCGGCTATTGCAACCGGGTTTTCAACATTTCCAACTCTTTTTTTCATCTATTATTCTTCACTGCCGGACTCAATATCTGTTTCTCCGTCAGACTGCCAGTTCTTATAAAGGTAATCGCGCACATTAGAAAGGCTCTGCACATCCCCTGTCCCTTCCGCAAGCTGGTGCATTGTAATTTCAAGCAGCGCATAAAATTCATCGCTGTACATAAGCTTAAGCTTAGGAACAGACTTGTCGTAGGATTCGTATATTCTGTCAAGATCGTCGTCCTCATTGTCTATTCTCCTGCATGAAGGCACACCCGCTGTCTCATATAATTTTCCTGCACCGGTATATGTGAGAAGCTTTGCAAAGCTCTCCACAACCGCTATATCATCAGAAAAAGGATTGACCGCCACCACAGTTGTAACAGACAGCGGTGCACTCTTTACCTCTTCACTCATATCCGGGAAAGCTGCCACTCCGACATTTAACCCATCCTGAACCTTCGCCCTCTGATACATCTGTACATCGCCAATGGTGAACACAATGGAACCCTGTTCAAAATCATTGATACATGAATAGTAGTCCACACTGTTAATATCAATGTAAAAATATTCAATAAGCTGCTTATATAATTCCGCCGCTTTTGTGAGGTCGGTTGTAATATTGAATATATTTGTCTTGTCGTCTCCAGCTTTTCCGCCTATATCAAGGTACGCTCCCAGATATCCATAATTATAAAAAATATCCTTAAGGTCACATGTAAAAACAGAACTTATGCTGCTGCCTGCCGGAACCTCAAGATTTTCCGCAAAAAGCTTGATTGCCTCAAAATTACTCATATCGGCATCCTGCACATAATCCCTGTTATAGATAAGAAAGCTCGTATCATAGCTTAACGGATAAGCGATAAGCTTATCATTATATGTGCAGGCATTGAGTGCAGTCTGACTATAGTTATACACATTATATATGTCCGTAAGACGGTTTTCGGAGGCAATACCGGCAAGCTTTACCTGCTCTAAATTGTCATTGTCAACCAGGTACAAATCCACCTTTCCCGGTTTTACCGCTTCTGAGGTAAGTGTGGACATATAATCTGTCTCAGGTATATATTCAATATTGATATGGACATTTTTATTGGCATTCTCATACTGTGCGGCACACATACTCAGATAATCCGAATATATCTCATCGCTGTACCATAAATTGATGTCAACCTGCCTGTCCTCCTCCATACTCCCGGCAGTTGTCTCCTCCGATGCTGTCTCATCCTCGACATACTGAATCCTGCAGCCGGATATACCTGCCATAACAAGTGCTCCACACATAGCTGCACCTATAAATCTTTTTAAAACAGAACCTGATCTCATATATAAAATATAACCTTTCAATTATTACTATGAGGCGGTCTTATACACATTTCTCCAGAATATCAATCATCTCATCCACATTCTGCTTATTAATAATAAGCGGCGGTACAAATCTGAGAGTATTAAGTCCCGCACTGATAACTATAAGCCCATGCTCTCTCGCAGCCCTTACAACATTTCCAACCGGAAGTTCATCCTTAAACTGCATACCGCACATAAGACCAAGCCCTCTTACCGCCTTGACACTGCTGTGCCTGCCGGCAAAGTCCTTAAGCCTTTCCATAAGATAAGGTGCCACCTCATTCACATGTCCTATAATATCATTTTCCGCAAATAAGTCAAATACCTTTGACGCAGCAGCAGTTGCAAGAGGGTTTCCACCGTAGGTTGTTCCATGATCACCGGGAACTAAAACCTTATCGCATTTGCTTCCTGCCACAAATGCTCCTACAGGTATTCCGCAGCCTAACGCCTTGGCAGATGTCACCACATCCGGCATAACACCGTACTGCTGGTATGCGAACATTGAGCCTGTTCTTCCCATGCCGCACTGAATCTCGTCAAGTATGAGAAGCATGTCATTCTCATCGCACAGCTTTCTAAGTCCCTCCAGAAATTCCTTATCGGCAGGAAAAATTCCGCCTTCACCCTGAACGGTCTCACATATTATCGCACAGGTCTTTTTATTCACAAGAGCCTTCACGCTCTCAAGATTATTGTACTCAGCGAAACGTATTCCCGGAATAAGAGGTCCGAACGCCTCCCTGTAATGCGCATTTCCGGTCACAGACAGTGCTCCCATGCTCCTTCCGTGGAACGAATGCTCCATGGCAATTATCTCATGGTCCGTACAGTTGTCACGAAGATATGCGTATTTTTTTGCAAGCTTTAACGCCCCCTCTATAGCCTCCGTTCCGCTGTTGGTAAAGAATGCCTTGCTAAGCCCCGTTGCCCTGACAAGCTTCTGTGCGGCTTCAGCAAGCGGTTCACTGTAGTAAAGGTTGGAAATGTGCACAACCTTATCAATCTGTGCCTTAAGTGCCTCATTATAATCCTTATAATTATAACCAAGTGCATATACGGCTATACCTGCCGCGAAATCAAGGTACTTATTTCCCTCCACATCATACAGATACACTCCGTCACCGTGGTCAAGCACCAAATCAGCCCTGTTGTATGTATGGATAAGATTCTCTTCGGCTTTGTTTATAATATTATTTGTCTTTGTCTCCATCATAAAACCTCTCTGCATTTCTGTCTATTATTGCTGTTCCGACACCCTTGTCCGTGAAAATCTCAAGAAGCAGGCAATGCGGAATACGTCCATCCATGATATGTACCCTTGATACGCCGTTCTCAATCGCGTCAATGCAGTTATTGAGCTTAGGAAGCATACCTCCGCCGATATTTCCATTCCCTATAAGCTCTTCGGCCTCTGTAAGGCTAAGCTCTGAAATAAGTGACTCAGGGTCATCTGCAATTCTTCTCACACCTTCAATATCTGTGAGGAAAGCTAACTTCTCAGCCTTTACTGCCTTAGCTATGGCACATGCGGCATCATCAGCATTGATATTGTAGGTATTATAGTCATCATCAATTCCTATAGGACATATAATCGGGATAAAATCATTTTCAAGGAGCGTATTTATAAGCGATGGGTCAACCTTAGTGACCTCGCCGACAAAGCCGATGTCCTGTCCGCCCGACAGCTTCCTGCTCACATGGATTGTGGCTCCGTCCTTTCCGCTTATTCCCGCCGCCTTCACGCCAAGCTGCTCTACAAGGTTGACAAGGCTCTTATTGACTCTGTTTAATACCATCTCGGCAATCTCCATCGTCGGCTCATCCGTAACCCTGAGTCCGTTCACGAACTTCGGCTCCATGCCGGATTTGGCAACCCAGCGGCTTATCTCCTTACCTCCGCCATGTACGATAATCGGCTTGAAACCGACAAGCTTTAAAAGAACCACATCCTCAATGACCTTCTTTTTAAGCTCCTCATCAACCATTGCACTTCCACCGTATTTTACCACAATAACCTTGCGGTTAAATTTCTGAATATAAGGCAATGCCTCTATGAGGACATTAGCCATTGCCATCTCATTGTCATAATTACGCATTTTCAATCTCCCAATTCAATTTTTTATGAATAACTCCGTCAACTGTTCAGCTTCTGTAATCAGCATTAATTGACACATATTCATGTGTGAGGTCGCAGCCGTAAGCTGTTGCCGACTCAGTTCCCTGCTTTACATCGGCGATTGCGATTACATGCTCCCTGGAAAGAATCTCGGTTGCCTTCTCCTCGCTGTAATCCGTCGCCTTGCCGTTCTCAACGATTTTTAACTCTCCTGCCTCACTCTTGAACCATATATCAACCTTCTCCGGGTCAAAATCAACACCCGAATAGCCCATTGCGCAGAGTATTCTCCCCCAGTTCGCGTCATGTCCGTAGATTGCAGCCTTGGTAAGACTGGAGGTGATGACAGACTTTGCAAGCACCTTCGCGTCCGCCTTGGTCTTTACATTCTTCATCTGCACCTCAAAAAGACAGGTAGCTCCCTCTCCGTCACCCGCTATCTTCTTGGAAAGCTCACACAGGATGTAGAAAAGCGCATCGTAAAACACTTTATATCCTGTGCTGCTCTCATTCTCAATTTTCCTATTACCCGCCATTCCATTTGCAATAAGGAGAACCGAATCGTTGGTCGATGTATCTCCGTCAACCGAAATCATGTTAAAGGTATCATCAACTATTGAGCGCAGCATCGTCTGTAAAAGCTTCTCATCAACAGCCGCATCCGAGGTGATAAAGCAGAGCATTGTCGCCATATTCGGATGTATCATTCCTGAACCCTTACACATTCCGCCTATATGTACAGGAACACCATCTACCTCAAACTCAACGGCAGCCTGCTTTGACTTAGTATCCGTTGTCATAATAGCCTCCGCAGCCAGTGCTGCATCTGCCGCTGCCGCCCCAAGCTGTCCCGGAAGCTGCTTTATTCCCTTACCTATAATGTCCATAGGAAGCTGCTTTCCGATAACTCCCGTGCTCGCAACAAGCACAGCATCCTCACTTATTCCAAGCTCCGCCGCTGTCTGCGCTGCCATCAGGCGGCACTTCTCATAGCCTTCATCACCTGTACAGGCATTCGCGATACCGCTGTTCACCACGATTGCCTGTGCACTCTCAGACTCGAACACAACCTTCCTGTCCCACTTGACCGGAGCCGCACACACTCTGTTGGTTGTAAAAGTTCCCGCCTTGACACAAGGTGCCTCTGAAAATACAAGTGCCATATCCTTCTTGACATTATTCTTAATTCCGGCATTAAGACCTGTCGCCTTAAAACCCTTCGCAGCACATACGCCGCCTTCAATGCACTTCATATACTTATCCTCCTGATTCTATATTTATGGTATTGAGGGTCAAAGGATATTCCTGCCCTCATTTGATATCCGGGAATTTTCCGCCGCAAAGCACCCCCGCAGGTCTTAAGCATTATACTGCTATGGGAACACCGGTGCTCCCATAAGCCCTTCCTTCTCATCGAAGCCGAACATTATGTTCATATTCTGTATTGCCTGTCCTGCAGCACCCTTAACAAGATTATCTATAGCTCCCATCATAATCACACGGCCTGTACGCGGTTCAACCTTATAGCCGATATCCACAAAGTTACTTCCCTCAACCCAGCGTGTCTCCGGATATACATCCTTGTCAAGCAGCCTTATAAAGTATTCATCTGCATAATGCTTCTCATAAGCACTGCGTATCATCTCATCTGTGACCCCATCCTTCAAATCAGCGTATGCAGTCACCAGTATTCCCCTGTTCATCGGAACAAGATGTGGTGTGAAAATAAGCTTAACCTCCTCACCTGCCGCATAAGAAAGCTGCTCTTCAATCTCCGGTGTATGTCTATGTGTCCCGACACCGTAAGCCTTAATGCTCTCATTAACCTCACAGTACAGATTGGCTACCTTGGCGCCTCTGCCCGCGCCTGAGGTTCCTGACTTGGCGTCAATTATGATGGACTGTGGCTTTATAAGCCCTTCCTTCACAAGCGGATATATTGTTAAAATTGAACAGGTTGTATAACAGCCCGGATTTGCAAGAATCCTCGTATCCTTTATCCTGTCACGATTCAGCTCACACAGTCCGTACACAGCCTCAGCTATATACTGTGGTGCCGCATGTTCAAGCTTATACCATTCCTCATACACCTTGACGTCCTTCAGTCTGAAATCAGCACTTAAATCTATTACCTTTACCTTAGACAAAATATCATCATTCACAAGGGAGGCGCATAATCCCTGAGGTGTAGCCGTGAATATCACATCAACCTGTGAAGCTAACTCTTCCATATTGTCATCCCGGCATACATCATCGACAAGCTTAAACATGTTCTGATAAACCTGTGAATACTTCTTATCTATATAGCTTCTCGAGCCATACCATACAATCCGGACATCCTTGTGTCCAAGCAGCAGCCTTACGAGTTCATTTCCCGCATAACCTGTAGAACCGATAATACCAACCTTCACCATAGCGCACATCTCCTGTTTAATCTTATACAGAGATAAAATCTCTGTTTATTCCTATCTTATTATTCATGCCTTCAAAAGTCCATACCTAATTTATATATATCCGTATTCAAAAGCTATCTTCTCTGAATTTTTTCGGAGCAGCTTTCCAGAATATATTTCCGCATATATATTTCCCTGCTTCTTCCAGCTTGATTTTTTTATAAATATACATCATTTGCGAATATTATGCAACAAAAAATTGAAAAAAACTGGATAAACTCTTGCATATAATGTATTTTTGATGTATATTTATTTCAGTGTTTGCAACAAGGCGTATACAGACGCACAGGACGCATACATAAGTAATCCAATCAGGAGGAATATTAATATGAAAGACAAAGTTATTCTCGCGTATTCCGGCGGTCTTGATACCACCGCAATCATCCCTTGGCTTAAGGAAAACTATAATTATGATGTAGTATGCTGCTGCATAGATGTCGGCCAGGAAAGTGAGCTTGACGGACTTGAGGAGAGAGCTAAGCTCTCCGGCGCTGAGAAATTATACATTCTTGATGTCGTTGACGAATTCGTGGATGACTATATCTTACCTACAGTTATGGCTGATGCCGTATACGAGCACAAGTACCTTCTCGGTACATCATTTGCGCGCCCGCTCATCGCTAAGAAGCTTGTTGAGATTGCCCGCAAGGAGAACGCTGTCGCAATCTGCCACGGTGCAACAGGCAAGGGTAATGATCAGGTTCGTTTTGAGCTTTCAATCAAGGCTCTGGCACCTGATATCAAGATTATCGCTCCTTGGAGATGTAACGAGACATGGAAGATGCAGTCACGTCAGGATGAGATTGATTACTGCAAGGCTCATGGTATAGACCTTCCATTCTCAGCAGACAACAGCTACAGCCGCGACCGCAATATCTGGCACATCAGCCATGAAGGTCTTGAGCTTGAGGATCCTGCCAACGAGCCTAACTATGACCATCTTCTTGTGCTTGGGGTATCACCTGAGAAGGCTCCTGATGAAGCTGAGTATGTATCCCTCACATTCGAGAAGGGTCGCCCTGTTGCAATTAACGGAGAGAAGATGAAGGCCTCCGATATTTTAAGAAATTTAAACAAGCTTGGCGGAAAGCACGGTATCGGAATCGTTGATATCGTTGAGAACCGTGTTGTCGGCATGAAGAGCCGTGGCGTATATGAGACACCGGGCGGAACAATCCTTATGGCAGCTCATGAGCAGCTTGAGGAACTCATCCTTGACCGTGACAGCCTTTCCTTTAAGAAAGGAATCTCTGAGAAGTTCGCCAACATCGTATACGAAGGAAAGTGGTTCACACCTCTTCGCGAGGCATGCCAGGCATTCGTAGAGTCTCTTGACGAGAAGGTTACAGGTGAGGTTAAGATGAAGCTCTATAAGGGCAACATCATCAAGGCAGGCACAACAAGCCCTAACTCACTTTACAGCGAGACACTTGCAAGCTTCACAACCGGTGAGCTTTATGACCACCATGACGCAGAGGGCTTTATCAACCTCTTCGGTCTTTCAATGAAAGTTCGTGCCATGTTAGAGGAGAAGAAGTAATGAAAACTATCGATATTGTTGTACCATGCTATAACGAACAGGAAGTTATCGCAGCTTACTACGAGGAAACCTCCAGGCATGTGGCAGCTATCAATAATTACTCTTTCAGATACATTTTTGTAAATGATGGGAGCAGGGATAACACCCTGCTCCTGCTAAAGGGACTTGCCGCAGACCATGATGATGTACGGTACGTCTCTTTTTCGCGTAATTTTGGTAAGGAAGCCGCCATGTTTGCGGGACTAAAAAATACAACCGCGGACTATGTCATCGTGATGGACGCAGACCTTCAGCACCCTCCTGCACTTTTCCCGAAGCTTATCGAAGGAATTGAAGAAGGGTATGACTGTTGCGCTGCCTACAGAACAACCCGCACAGGTGAAAAGAAAATCAGAAGCTTTTTTTCACAGTCATTTTATAAGCTTAACAACAAGCTGACCAACACAAAGATGCCTTATGGTGCGGTAGATTATCGTATCATGTCAAGACAGATGGTCAACAGCCTCGTGGAGCTTCCTGAAAAAGAACGCTTTTCCAAGGGCTTGTTCTGCTGGGTCGGTTTCGACACTAAATGGATTCCTTACGAAAATGTTGAACGCACCCTCGGAACAACCAAATGGAAGTTTTCCGGTCTTGTTAAATATGCGATGGACGCAATCATCTCATTTTCCGTTGCACCTCTTCGCATGCTCTCCGTCATAGGTGCAACAATCAGTTCCCTTGCACTTTTATACGGATTTTATCTTCTTATAAAGACACTGGTGTTCGGAAAAGATTTACCGGGCTATGCCTCCACCATCATAATACTGCTCTTCCTCGGCGGAATTATAGAGCTTAGTATAGGTATCATAGGTGAATATCTGGCAAGAATCTTTACAGAGGTGAAGCAGCGCCCTATTTATATAGAAAAGGAAAGCAACATAAATAAAGATAAGGAAAAAGACATTAGTAATGAAAAATCTGATAAATAAGCTTATAGAGAAATTTTTTACCCGTGAAGTTATTAGTTACCTTATTTTCGGCGTGTTGACAACCGTTGTAAATTTTGTATTCTACTGGCTGTTTACTGAGGTTTTTGCGGTATACTATATCACCTCTAACGTAATTGCATGGGTTTTTGCGGTAGTTTTTGCATATATAACCAACAAATTATTTGTATTCGAGAGCAAAAGCTGGGAGCCTGCCCTCGTTTTCAAGGAAGTCATTTCCTTCGGAGCAGCGAGAATCATCTCCCTGCTTTTTGAGACAGGCTTTCTGGCACTCACCGTAGAAATAATAGGAGTACCTGAGCTTATAGCTAAGGTAATTGCAGCAGTTTTCGTGGTAATCATAAACTACGTTGCCAGCAAATTATTTATATTTAAGAAGAAAAAATAGGGGTTATTTTTGACATGAGATTCAAAGAAAAAAAAGCAATACATCCAATGTATTTCATTTCTTTTTTCCTTCCGCTGATTATCATGATTGCAATTTTTGCAGTCCGCGGAATATATCCTTTCGGAGACAATGTATATCTGCGTTCAGACATGTACCACCAGTACTGTCCGTTCTTTTCGGAGCTGTGGGACAAGATACGCAACGGCGGCAGTCTTTTTTATTCCTGGGAGATAGGACTGGGTTCTAATTTTTCCGCTTTATATGGTTATTATCTTTCCAGCCCGCTCAACTGGTTTGTGGGATTTTTTCCTCACAGCTTCATAATTGAGCTGATGAACATAATTATTCTTATCAAGCTTGCTCTCGCCTCGACAACCTTTACCTATTATATTGCAAAGCGCTTCAACGTGCGCAATATAACGGTATCAATTTTTGGTATGTTTTACGCTCTTTCAGGCTTCACGGCAGCATTCAGCTGGAATCTCATGTGGTTCGACTGCATGCTTCTGCTCCCACTGGTGCTGTTAGGGCTTGAAAGTCTTATAAAAGAAGATAAGGGTCTGATGTACTCAATCACGCTCGGACTTACAATACTGTCCAACTACTATATTGCCATCATGGTATGCATAAGTGTTGTTTTCTATTTTTTTGTGCTGCTTGTGACAATGCCTGTTCCTGAGAAAAAAACAGTATATCTTCAGAAAATTGGTTACTTTACAATATTTTCACTGCTTGCAGGTGCCATGTCCGCCGTTATACTGCTTCCTGAGCTCTATGCTCTCGGACTCACAGCCTCAAGCGACATAAGCTTTCCAAAGACACTTACCCAGTATTTTTCAGTTGTTACTGTCCTCAACAGACAGCTTGCAAATACAGAAGTGTGCATAGGTCTTGAACATCTTCCAAACATATATTGCGGTGTGGCTGTATTCCTGCTCTACCCGCTATATATTTTTAACAGGAAAATAAGCGCCCGCGAAAAGATTGCAAAATCAGTTCTGCTCTTTGTATTCATATTCGCGTTCAGCTTCAATATACCGAATTTTATATGGCATGGCTTCCACTACCCTAATTCACTTCCTGCAAGGCAGTCATTTGTCTACATCTTCATACTGCTCACCATGTGCTTCGACGCATACAAGGATATGAAGGACTACAGCACAAGCCAGCTTGCAAAGGCATTCGGATTATTTTTAATCTACCTTCTGTGGCTCGACCACAGCGGCGGAGATAACGACCCTGAATATGGCATTCTGTTTGTGAATGCGTTTTTCATGCTGTTGTATGTGATTGTGGCACTTCTCTACAAGAAGGATAAGCTCAAGATACACTTTATCGTCTTTCTTCTGTTCTGTGTAAGCTGCATAGAATGTACGATGAACATGGAGGAAACCGGCTACAGCACCACAGGGCGAAGCGCATATTTCAAGGACTATGACTCTGTAAAGACCCTCACCACGGAGCTTTCCGAATCCGACGATACCTTCTACCGTATCGCCAAGGCTTTCGGCTACCGCTCAAAAAACGATGCCGCATGGCACAATTTCAACAGTGCAAGTACCTTCTCGTCCACCGCTTATGCCGGTGTGACAGAGCTGTTCGGAAGACTCGGGCTTGAACATTCCATGAATGCCTACGCAGACCATGGTGCTACCCCTCTTGTATACTCAATGTTCGACATCAAATATATTTTGAGCAACAAGGAGCTTACAGATACCACAACGCTGGAGCTTGTCGGCACAGCTGACGATGAGTACTTATATCATGCAAAGTACACTCTTCCTCTCGGCTACATGGTAATTCCAACCATAAATGATGACTGGAATTACAAAAACAGCAATCCTTTCTCGGTACAAAATGATTTTGTACAGGTGAATACAGGCATTAACTCTCTCTTTACAACAATAGATTTCAATAATAACGATAAAGGTGGAATAACGATTGATGTTGAAAAGGATGAACATGTCTATGTATATATTGGTAATAAATCAGTAAAGACAGCCAAGGTTACCATAGGCGAGAGCAATGAGAACTTCGCCGGTATCAACCACGGCAGAATAATTGACCTTGGCTGGCAGACTGCCGGAACACTTATAAAAATAGCGGACAAGGATGGCGAAGAAGCCCTCAATGCATACGTCTACACCATGAACGCGGACAAATTTATTGATGCTTACAATATCTTAAATACACAGGGACTTGACGTTACAGCCTATTCCGATACTAAAATTTCCGGAACAATACATGTAAATGAAGCCGGAATACTGATGCTGTCAATCCCTTATGATCCTAGCTGGACACTAAAGGTAAATGGAGTTAAAACGGAAATCACTGAAATTGCAGAGGCTCTCATCGGCGTTGAGCTCGAACCGGGTGACTGCACGATTGAGCTCTCATTCACACCGCGTGGCTTCAAGCCCGGCGTAGTGATTACATTTACATCTGTTGTAATACTCTTCATCATATACTGCTTCTACAGAAAGGAAGCCGGCAAGGGATTTCTTCCTTTTACAAAAGTGAAGGGGATTCCGGATAATAGTTCCGAAAGCACAGCCAAAGCGGCAGCCGACAGTAACAGTTCTATTTCAGGTACTAACGCTGTTGCAAATGACAATTCTATTGCTGATAATAACGCTGTAACAGATAACGGCTCTGCTGCAGGCAATGATGTTTCACCAGATGACACATCTTCGGATATAACAGACAAAAAAATATAAATTACTCTATGGAGGACACAACCATGAAGCTCTGGGGCGGACGTTTCACAAAGGAAACCAATCAGTTAGTAAACAATTTCAACGCATCTCTTCCCTTCGACAGGAGATTCTATAAGCAGGACATTGAGGGAAGCATCGCACATGTGACAATGCTTGCAAAGCAGGGAATATTGTCAAATGAGGACAAGGAGGCAATTATAGCCGGACTCACCTCAATCCGCAATGATATAGACAGCGGTGCCTTACAGTTCGATGACGAAGCGGAGGACATCCACAGCTTCGTTGAAGCTGAGCTTATATCCCGTATCGGTGATGCCGGAAAACGCCTGCATACAGGAAGAAGCCGCAACGACCAGGTCGCACTTGACATGAGACTCTACACACGCGATGAGCTTACACAGACCGATGAGCTTTTAAAGGGTCTTTTAAAGGTGATTCTCAGAATCATGAAGGAAAACACCGAAACCTACATGCCTGGCTTTACACATCTTCAGAAAGCCCAGCCTATCACCGTGGCACACCACTTCGGCGCATATTTTGAAATGTTCTCAAGGGACAGAGGGCGCATTACAGATATTTACAAGAGAATGAACTACTGCCCTCTCGGTGCGGGAGCACTCGCCGGAACCACCTATCCTCTTGACCGTGAATACACAGCCTCTCTTCTCGGCTTTACAGGTGCGACAGCCAACAGCATTGACTCTGTATCCGACCGCGACTATTTAATCGAATTTTTAAGTGCCATGTCGACAATCATGATGCATTTAAGCCGTTTTTCAGAGGAAATCATAATCTGGAACTCCAACGAATACCGCTTTATAGAGCTTGATGACGCTTACAGCACCGGAAGCTCCATAATGCCGCAGAAAAAGAACCCGGACATTGCAGAGCTTGTCCGTGGAAAGACCGGGCGCGTGTATGGTGCTCTCATGTCATTACTCACAACCATGAAGGGACTGCCTCTCGCCTACAACAAGGACATGCAGGAGGACAAGGAGCTCACCTTCGACGCAATCGACACCACCAAGGGCTGTATACTCCTCTTCACCGGAATGCTCGACACAATGTCCTTCAACAAGGAGGTTATGGAAAAGAGTGCGATGGCGGGCTTCACAAATGCCACCGACGCTGCCGACTACCTTGTAAACCACGGTGTTCCGTTCCGCGACGCACACGGCATAATCGGCCAGATAGTCCTCTACTGCATAGACAAGGGAATCTCCATAGACGAGATGAGCCTAGAGGAGCTTAAGGCTATCTGCCCTGTATTTGAAAGTGATATCTATGATGCCATCTCCTTAAAGACCTGCGTTGAGAAGAGACTCACCAAGGGTGCTCCAAGCCCTGCTGCAATGAAGGAGGCCATTGCCAAGTATGAGGAGTATCTTGGCGAATAGCTGCAGATAGAATGTCTAAAGTTCATACAGACATTACGGCGGGAATCAGAATTAACTTCTCTTTCTGAATTTTAAAATAATACTTACAATAAAAATAAACCGATAATTCACATACTTCATGGGAATCATCGGTTTATTTTATTGCAGCTCATAGCAAGCTATTATATGGTATCTAGCTATTACATGGTATCATATTATTACATGGCGGATGCACTATCTTTCGCACTTATCCAGCTCTGCACCTGCTCTATACTCGCATTTACGGCGGTGGCAATGTTCTCAACCGCCATTCCCATCTTCGCAAGTGCCATCGATGTCTCCCTCTGTGCCTGAATACGTCCTTCCGCAATCCCACTTGCCAGTCCTTCCACACTGCCCTCCTGCTTCGCAGCGTCCAAGGCCTCCTCAATCTCATCCTTCATAAGTCTTCTCAGCGCTTCACACATTGTATTATCCCTCCTCACCTTCTCATATAGCTCATAGTTTGCAGACATACTCACCTGCAGCACCGCGTCCGCGTCTGATTTCTCACTCTTTCCTATGTAGCCCTCAGCATCCTTTAAAAATGTCTCTATATCCTTCTCATCCACATTTCTTGACAGCACACGAAAACTGTTATGCAGTCCCTGAGACAGCTCCTTTGTCACAACTATCTGTGTCGGAATAAAAAAATTCTTCAGATAATATATCCCATCATACATCTTTTCGATTTCTATTCCCTGTCTTTTTAGTGTGGCAATCATGCCTGCAGGATATGATTCACGCATCATTGAGATTGTAAGCTCATTGGCTGAAACCGCATCAACCTTCTCTCCCAACGCCTTGTACATACATGCATAGGCTGTTGCCTTATAAAAATCATCTATCGACATGGAATCTCCGGGACTTTTATATTCAATTATATTGTTCTGCCTGAATATGTGACCAATCTGATTTTTTATCCTGATGTTCTTATTCTTCTCAATTATCAGAAGATCTATCTGTAATGGCTTCCTGCTTAAATTATACTCCGAATAAAATTCAAGCACATCTCTGTCCTCATTGAACTCAAGCCGCGCAGCGGCACAGAATGCCGGATGCCACTGAAGCTTAATTCTCTCATTATTCAATTGTAATGCCTCCTTGTGTATTGCAGGAAACATTATGCATATCCAAAACATCGTGCTCCTGCTGTGGTCTATGGGATTCAAAAGCACGAATGTCTTAAATGCGAATAATTAGATTATACAGAAATATAAGAACTATGCTTTTAGATAAAGATACCATAATGTATCATGTTTAGCAATAGTATTTGTAAATTTCTATATTTAATATTATATTTTGTGTACCAATTTTACCGTCCCTGATGCTTTTCCAGCTTTTTCTTCTCCTTCAATGTACATATCACATGATGCAGGGCTGCGCAAGGATGATGAAGCATCATCCTCGGTCCCGAAAAACGCATTACCTCACGTATTTTTTCGCGCATTTCTGGCTTATAGCAGTGCACACTGCAGTTTGAGCAGAAGGTCTTGTTCTCCATGAACGGACAGCGGTCGCTCCTGCTTCGCGCGTAGCTTTCTAACTCCGCACATTCAGCGCAGAGCTCTTTTTTTGTACCATGCTTCCTGTTGCAGTACAGCTTTATCATAAGTGAAACCATAGCCTTCTCAGCCTCACGCTTGGCGGCAATATCTTTTTTATTACTCATAAAAATCCCCCCTGTCACTATCAGCTCATCCGTCCATTCTCAACAGAGTACACCTTGTCCGCAATCCTCATCGTGGACTCACGGTGTGATACAAGCACGATTGTCTTGTCCTCCCTGCCGTCATTGAGTGCCTTCAAAATGACTGCCTCATTGAGACTGTCAAGATTGCTCGTAGGCTCATCTAAGAGCATGAACGGCGCATTGTGCAGGAACGCCCGCGCAAGTCCGATACGCTGCCTCTCTCCACCGGAAAGTGTATCTCCAAGTTCCCCAACCTGAGTGTCATAGCCATCCGGCAGGCTCATTATGAAGTCATGTACGGAGGCCTTTTTGCAGGCTGCCTCAAGCTCCTCCTGCGTGGCATCAAGCTTGGCAATCAGGAGATTGTTTCTTATCGTATCGTGGAAAAGCTGTGTCTCCTGTGTCACAAAGCCTTCCATTCTCCTTAGATTGTCCGTATTGATATGCTCAATATCATGTCCGGATATATTGATACTTCCATTGTCAACTCTCCAGAACCGCATGAGAAGCTTAAGGAAGGTTGACTTTCCGCTTCCGCTCTTACCTACAATGCCTACAACACTGTTCTTAGGCAGTTCAACCGAGAAAGCTTTCAAGATATCCTCACCATCATAAGCAAATGTGACATTTTCTGCGTCTGCACCATCAAAACCTATTTCCGTTTCTCCGCTTACATCCTCAACAAGCGGGCTTTCCTCCAGAATGTCAAGCACTCTGTTTCCAGCGGCAAAGGTATTCTGTAAGGTACTTCCAAGTGCGGCAAGTGCCACGCAAGGTCCGAATGAACTCATGAGTGCAAGCACAGGGATAATCACTCCGTCAAAATCGACAAGTCCGTGATTGTAATAGTGCGCTGCAGTGAACAGCATTATCATGTCAAATACCAGAATCACCGTATTGGTCACAGCGGTATTTCTCCCCGAATTGTTCTTCATGCGCTTCTCATCCGCGGCAAGAGCATCGCTTCTCTCATTCATCTGTGCGGTACGCCCTTTCCCCTGCCCGAACTGTATAATCTCGTCAAGACCGCGAAGGTTCTCAAGCACGAAGCTGCTCAGCTCACCCGACATGGTACGGAACCTCATTCCGTCATCCCCGCTCAGTCTGCTCATGGAAAGTGGGATAACTATTCCTACCAGAAGATATGCGCACAGAGCAATCAAGCCGAATACAGGTTGATAGCTTCCAATAAACAGGCACATTATGATTGTAAAGAGAAATGCAATGCATATCGGCGAAATCGTGTGTGCATAGAACACCTCAAGAAGCTCGATATCCGATGTGATAATCGAAATCAGATTACCTCTGTCCTTACCCTCAAGCTTCGCAGGACATAGGCACCTTAGCGCACCGAATACCTTATCCCTTATAAGCGCTAAAAGCTTGAACGCAATAAAATGGTTGCAGCCCTGCTCCGCATAGCGGAGTCCGGCTCTTACAAGCGCAAAAAGCACCATGCACGTAAATATCACAGCCACATTAAGGCTGTTGCAGCCAAGATATGACAGGAGAGCATACCCCGCAAATATCGTTATGAACGAGGCACACAGATGCCCTGCAAGTCCCATTGTCACCGCTCCCACCATAAAGCCTGTGAGTGGTTTTACAAGACCAATCAGCTTCATGCATACCGTAAAGCCGCTTCTCACTTTAGGGCTGTTGCCATCCCTGCCTTTTTTCTTACTATTTAAATCTGAATTTCTATTTTTCTCGTTATTAACATCCACTGCCGGCTTCATTACGCATCAGCCTCCTTTCCAAGGTTTTCAAGGCTCTGCTGTGCATTCCACAGTCTTGCAAACTCTCCGTTTCGTGCAAGCAGCTGTTCGTGGATACCGCTCTCAGCAATATCGCCCTTCTTAAGTACATAGATACAGTCTGCATTCTTCACGTTCGCAAGCCTGTGGGATATGAGTATGATAGTCTTTGTCTTGGCAAGCTCCATAATCAGCTCCATAATGTCATTCTCACTCTCGATATCAATATTAGATGTAGCCTCGTCAAATATATACACAGGCGTGTCGTGAAGCAATGCCCTCGCGATTGAGAGCCTCTGTCTCTGACCTCCGGAGAAACTGCCTCCCGCCTCTCCGACTGCTGTGTCAAGTCCCTGCTGCTCCTTAAGAAATGCCTCAAGCTTAACCTTTTTTAACGCCGACCACAGCTCGTCATCCTTCGCCCCCGGTTTTCCCATGAGAAGATTGTCCCTGACACTCCCCTTAAAAAGAAAGCTGTTGTGGCTTATGTAGGTGATATTTCTCATAAGGCTGTCCTCGGAAATTTCCGACAGCTCCACCCCACCGATTGTCACCGAACCTGTATAGCCCTTATTTCTTCCCATAAGCACTGCCGAGAGTGTTGATTTTCCGCACCCGGACTCACCGACTATCGCCGTAAAATTATCTTTTTTTAATGTCACATCAATGCCATGAAGAATCTCTCTGTCCTTCTCGTATGAATAATGAAGGTCATGGCAGATGATATCCCCATCCCCGCACGACTTTTTAACGCCGGTCTGTGCATTTTTTTCATCTGCATGTGCATTTTCAACACCGGCATTACCCGGCTCAGGCAGCTCAAGAAGCTTGAAAATTTTGTCACTCGCCGCCATTCCATTCATCGCAATATGGAAAAATGAACCAAGCTGTCTCATAGGAAGGAAAAAATCTGCCGCAAGCAGAATGATTAAAAGGCAGCCCGCCAGGTCAGCCTTTCCCGCATTGAACTGGCTGATTGCAAGTATCATTCCAAGTGCCGCACCGCCGTACGCTATAAAATCCATTATCGTTATGGAGTTAAGCTGCATGGTGAGCACCTTCATGGTAATCTTGCGGAATCTCTCCGACTCCTCATTCATCTTCCCATGCTTGTATCCATCCGCACTGTATACCTTGAGTGTTGTCAGCCCTTGCAGATTCTCAAGGAATGTATCTCCAAGAGCCGTGTACTGTCCCCAGTACTTTGACAGAAGCTTCTTCGCCCATGTCTGCACGAGCGCTATCGACACCGGAATAAGCGGAACACAGATAAGCAGCACAACCGCCGACAGCAAATTAACCCTCACAAGCACCACAAAAAGCGTTAGCGGCGCCAGCATAGCATAAAAAAACTGTGGAAGATATGCGCCAAAATATGTCTCAAGCTGGTCCACGCCCTCCACAGCTACCTGTACAATCTCTGATGTCTGCACGCTCTCCTTATAGCTGAGCCCTATCCTTAAAAGCTTCTCATATATCTTCTCCCTTAACGTCTTTTTTACCGCCTTCGAGGAAAGATAGCTCATCCTGGATGACAGCCTCGCGCACACAAATCTCACAATAACCGCTGCGATTATCACTGCGGCAATCGGTGCAATACCTGCGTCCTCCCCATTGTAAAGCTGCATGAGCATGCGCGTCACCGCCGTCATCATCGTTATATTAGCTGCAAGCGACACCCACTGGCATGCTACATTGCCCGCAATATATTTCTTGCTCTCGCTGACCGTGTTAATCAGCCTTTTGTCCATCATCATGTGTATTGCATTCTCCTTTCCCTTTTCTATACAGTCAATTGTGTGGGACAGGGGTCTGGTCCCTGTCCCACACAACAAAATGCCGTGACGTGAACGCCCGGCATTAGTATGGTATCACAAAAGTTAGATTTGCGCAACATGTGTTAGTTAGAATAATATTCTGTTTCATTGTCAAGACAGATAGCTGCTAATCTTCCATCAGGATAACAGGCACCACAATCAATGGCAATATGATTATATGGTGGAAGCATTATCCTTCGCATTTATCCAGCTCTGCACCTGCTCTATACTCACATTTACGGCGGTGGCAATGTTCTCAACCGCCATTCCCATCTTCGCAAGTGCTATTGATGTCTCCCTCTGTGCCTGAACACGTCCTTCTGCCAGTCCTTCCACACTGCCCTCCTGCTTCGCAGCTTCCAGAGCCTCCTCAATCTCATCTTTCATAAGTTTTCTCAGCGCTTCACACATTGTATTATCCCTCCTCACCTTCTCATAAAGCTCATAGTTGGCTGACATGCTCACCTGCAGCACCGCGTCCGCGTCTGATTTCTCACTCTTTCCTATGTAGCCCTCAGCATCCTTTAAAAATGTCTCTATATCCTTCTCATCCACATTTCTTGACAGCACACGAAAACTGTTATGCAGTCCCTGAGACAGCTCCTTTGTCACAACTATCTGTGTCGGAATAAAAAAATTCTTCAGATAATATATCCCATCATACATCTTTTCGATTTCTATTCCCTGTCTTTTTAGTGTGGCAATCATGCCTGCAGGATATGATTCACGCATCATTGAGATTGTAAGCTCATTGGCTGAAACCGCATCAACCTTCTCTCCCAACGCCTTGTACATACATGCATAGGCTGTTGCCTTATAAAAATCATCTATCGACATGGAATCTCCGGGACTTTTATATTCAATTATATTGTTCTGCCTGAATATGTGACCAATCTGATTTTTTATCCTGATGTTCTTATTCTTCTCAATTATCAGAAGATCTATCTGTAATGGCTTCCTGCTTAAATTATACTCCGAATAAAATTCAAGCACATCTCTGTCCTCATTGAACTCAAGCCGCGCAGCGGCACAGAATGCCGGATGCCACTGAAGCTTAATTCTCTCATTATTCAATTGTAATGCCTCCTTGTGTATTGCAGGAAACATTATGCATATCCAAAACATCGTGCTCCTGCTGTGGTCTATGGGATTCAAAAGCACGAATGTCTTAAATGCGAATAATTAGATTATACAGAAATATAAGAACTATGCTTTTAGATAAAGATACCATAATGTATCATGTTTAGCAATAGTATTTGCAACTTTCTTTATTTAATGCCATATATTCTGCAACAATCCAATACAAAAAAACTGCCGCCCAACAGACCTCTAAATGGTAATCTGTCTAAGCAGCAGTTTAATCATTCGCCGATATTCCATTATCAGCTAAGCAATATCATATTTAATTTAATTCTACTCTGTAAACAAAGCAGTTGAATAGTATCTGTCCCCACTATCCGGAAGCAGTGTTACAATAGTCTTACCCTCATTCTCAGGGCGCTTGGCAAGCTCAATTGCCGCAGACAATGCCGCACCTGAGGATATTCCGACAAGAACGCCCTCCTTCTTTGCAAGAAGCTTGGCTGTTGCGAATGCGTCATCGTTCTCTACAGTGAGAATCTCATCGTATATCTTGGTGTTGAGCACATCAGGAACGAAGCCTGCACCGATACCCTGAATCTTGTGTGATCCTGCCTTGCCCTGTGAAAGGACAGGTGATGAAGCCGGCTCCATTGCGACCACCTTGATATCAGGCTTCTTTGATTTTAAGTACTCACCTACACCTGTGAGGGTTCCGCCCGTACCTACACCTGCAACGAACACATCGACATTCCCGTCTGTGTCCTCCCAGATTTCAGGACCTGTTGTCTCTCTGTGAGCCTTAGGATTGGCAGGATTTACGAACTGTCCCGGGATGAAGCTGTCAGGTGTCTGTGCGGCAAGCTCCTCAGCCTTTGCGATGGCACCCTTCATTCCCTTAGCGCCCTCAGTGAGCACAATCTCAGCACCATAGGCTTTAAGGATGTTGCGGCGCTCAACGCTCATTGTCTCAGGCATTGTAAGGATGATTCTATAGCCCTTAGATGCTGCTATGGATGCAAGACCTATACCCGTGTTTCCTGATGTAGGCTCAATGATTACAGAGCCTTCCTTCAAAAGCCCCTTGGCCTCAGCGTCCTCTATCATCGACTTAGCTACACGATCCTTGACGCTTCCTGCCGGGTTAAAATACTCAAGCTTCACAAGTACTCTAGCCTTAAGCCCCAGCTCCTTCTCAACATTGACCACCTCAACCAAAGGTGTCTTTCCGATAAGTTCAACTGCTCCCTTGTAAATGTTAGACATACATAATCTCCTTCCTGCTTGTGGCTGTCACCAGTCATTGCCTCACGTTTTATGTTTTTTGCAAGTATATTACTTAATTCCTACCATGTCAATAGGAATTAAGTAATTTTCAGCTTTTTTTCTATTTTTCTCCTCACAGCATAGTATGACGTGACAAGAATCACGGTTGCACCTGTCCATGCAAGCACCTCCGCATAAAACACACCTTTCTCACCCACAAATCTCGGAAGAAGCATGACAGCAGTTGTCCTCATTATGAACTCCATAATTCCCGACAGCATAGGAATGACCGTATTTCCAAGCCCCTGAAGCGCACTTCTGTAGGTATGAAGCGCGTACAGGACAGCCAAAAACCAGCTCATTATGCTGAGATACAGATAGGCTATTCCAAGCACCTCCTCCACCTGCCCTGTCTCGTCAGATATGAAAAGCCTGAGAATCGTGCGTCCGAAAATGAGCATGCAGACGGATACAACAACCGATGTGATAATCGCCATTATGACTGCATTTCTCATGCCCTTCCTTATACGTTTAAAATTGCCTGCCCCAAGGTTCTGCGCCGTGTAGGTTGTAATTGCAAAGCCGAAGGAAATTGCAGCCGTCTCAAGCAGTCCGTATAGCTTATTAGCGGCGGTATAGCCTGCAACAAACAGAAATCCATAGCTGTTCACGACGGACTGCAGTATCATTCCTCCTATGCTTATCATGGTATTCTGGAATACTATCGGGAGACCGACTATCAACAGCCTCTTAGACATTGCGGCATGTATGCCAATGTCCTGCCTGTTTATTCTTATCATGTCTATTTTTCTTATAGCTGAAAAGCAGTATACAACTGATACTCCCTGGGCAATAATGGTCGCTGATGCTGCCCCTGCTATTCCCCACTTGAAAACAAGGACAAAAAGAAGGTCAAGCGCAACGTTCGTCAAAGCCGCCGTGATCATCGCCATGAGCGGTGTCCTGCTGTCACCCAATGCCCTTAAAAGCGCCGCCTCAAAATTATACATAAGGCTCACTGCCACTCCGCCCAGCATAATCCTCAGATAACTTTCCGAGCCTGCAAAAATATCTGCCGGGGTTTCAAGGAGCTTTAAAACCGGCACTATCGCGAGCTGTCCCGCCATCGTAAAGAAGATAGCGGCAAGCGCTGTAAGCACAAGTGCATTACCTATTGAGCTTCTGAGCGACTTAGCATCACCGGCACCATAAAACTGTGCAAAAATAATGGAAAAGCCCTGCGTGATTCCCGTCACAAAGCCTATAAACATCCAGTTAAGCCAGTCGGACGCCCCAAGTGATGCCAGTGCATTTATGCCGACACCCTGACCGACAATAATGGTATCCACCATCGTGTAGAGCTGTTGAAAAAGATTCCCCAGCATAAGCGGCAGCGCAAAAACAAGCAGCAGCCTCGCAGACGGTCCCTTTGTCATATCCTTCGTCAATTCTCTTTTTGATTCCATATATCTGTATTACTCCATTTTCTATATCCGATTACCGCATGCAGTTATAAAGTAAAACCTGCCAGTTTAAGCGGGCAATGTATTCTTATATTTCTTTATTATACTGCGCTGCTTATAAATATAATAAATAATCATTCCTACGGCTGTGATTGTCCATGTCGCCGGATAGCAGAACACTATCTGCTCAAGCTTACCTTGCGGAACTATGAAAAGCACCCATACCCCCCTGAATGCGCACACTCCGAGCATCGTCATAATGGTTGTCACAAGCACATGCCCCTGTGCCCTTAGGGAGCCGGACAGAAGCTCAATAAATGCGAAGATAAAGTATGCAGGTGATATAACTCTCATAACCCTCACGCCAAGTCTGATAACCTCTGTCTCCGAGGTAAAAATCCTCAGCATATACTGTCCGAACGTCAGCACCAGCGTGCTGAAAAGCAACGCAGCCGCTATATCCATCATAAGACATTGAAGTGTTCCCTTCTTAACCCTGTCATACTTTCCTGCACCGAAGTTCTGTCCGACAAAGGTCGTAGCCGCTATTCCAAATGCTGTATTTATCATCCAGTACATGCTGTCAATCTTTCCGAATGCCGACCATGCAGCCACCGTGTCGACGCCGAAGCCGTTGAGTGCAGACTGCACTATTATGTTGGAGGCACTGTACATGCTGGACTGTATTCCCGTCGGAAGTCCGATCTTAAGCATCGCAGGAAGAACGTCCCCATGCAGCCTTATCTCCTTCAGCACAAGCTTCATACCCTCAGTGTGGTACATAAGCGCCCTTGTCACAAGCACTGCACTTACAAGCTGTGAAATAAAGGTCGCTACTGCGACACCCAGCACCCCAAGCTTTAACACGCTCACAAATACAATATCCAGCACGATATTTATAAAACAGCATATTATCAGATAATATAACGGTCTTTTAGAATCACCTATCGCCCTCAGTATTGCCGAGCCCATATTATAGACAAAAATAAACACCAGTCCGCCAAAATATATCATCACATACATTGCCGAATCATGCATAAGCTCCACCGGCGTATTCATAAGCTTCATAACCGGGACTGTGAGTGCGATTCCGATTATTCCAGCTATTATTCCACCCACAATCGAAAATGCGTACGCCGTATGCAACGCTCTATGTATCTTATTCGCGTCATTAGCTCCGTAAAACTGTGAGATAATAACCGTTGCGCCAGCAGAAAGTCCCGTAAAAAATCCGACCACGAAATTGATTATCTGGCTCGACGAACCGCCGACACTCGACAGTGCCTCCTTTCCGGCGAACTGCCCCACAATCACGGCATCCACCGTGTTATACAACTGCTGGAAAAAAGTACCGACAAGAATCGGAAAGAAAAATATAAGAAGCTGCTTCCATATTGTACCTTCTATAATACCGTTTTTCTGTGAATGTTTATCCATATCAGTCAACTGCCTCCACTACAACCATTATCCCATCGGAAAAGCTTATTCTTGCCTCAGCCTCTGTAATCTCATTGCTTATTCCAAGCGAATTGAACCTGCTCATGCAGTAATTATCAAGCGGATATTTAAAGCCCTCAAGACATACCCCCTCAACCCTCATGCTGTACGGTATCAGGGACACGAATTTTCCGAACTGCTCGTCCCTTTTTATGGTAAGTCCCGAATCAATCATCCGGACTCTGTTGTGTGCATCCACAATCTGCATCTGTACCTTCTGCCTAAGTCCTATTCCAAGAAGCTCAATATTGGCAAGCACATGGTCTATTCTGCTGCCTGTCGCACCAAGAAGTGTTATGCTCTGTGCTCCCTTTTCAATGGCAAGCCTGATAGCCGCCTCCGTGTCGGTGTCATCCTTCATCGGATTGAGCTTCGTCCATTCTATATCATTTTTTTTCTTAAAAAAATCCAATGTATCTGCATTTACCGAATCAAAATCGCCTATTATGACATCCGGCACAATACCTGTGCGCCTGAAAAATTCCATCCCGGAATCTGAGGCAAGCATGCAGTCAAAATTATTATCCTTTATCCACCGTACAGCAAAATTATCGTCCGTATATCCACCGGTAACTATAAGATAGTTGTTCATAACTCCCCCTTATACACATATTTTTACTACCACCAATCGCTGTCCCATAGAACCGTGAACGGTCCATCATTTTCAAGCTCTACCTTCATGTCGGCTCCGAAGCTTCCGCACTCAACCCTGCCGAACGTCTCAACACATTTCTCCTTAAAATACTCATACATATCATTGGCAAAATCAGGAGCACCCGCATTTACAAAGCTTGGCCTGTTTCCTTTCTTACAGTCGGCATACAGTGTAAACTGTGACACAACCAGAAGCTCACCGCCTACATCCGCAAGCGAGAGGTTCGTCTTTCCGTCCGCATCCTCGAATATTCTTAAGCCTGACAGCTTCTTCACATACCTGTCAACCATCTCCTTGGTATCACCATTGGCAACTCCAAGCAGAATCAACAGCCCTTTCCCTATACTTCCAATCACATTTCCGTCAACCCTCACGCTTGCGCGGTTGACACGCTGTATTACCAGTCTCATATCAAACCAATCTCCACTTCCAGATATTTTTTATTTCAAGATTTTTCATACACGAATCTTTTTCTTCCGTGCGTAGACAAATTGCCATATTTAATTTTGATTATAAAGCATATCTACACCTTTCACAAAACAAATATATAAATTGTCTCTACAGCATCGCAGCCCCTATAATGCCTGCATCGTTGTCAAGCCGTGCAAGCTTGATATCCGTATTTCTTGCAGAGTTTTTTGAGAAAATCCGTCCTGCTACCTTCTCTTTAACAGGTGCAAGCAGCATATCTCCCGCCTTGCTCACCCCGCCTCCTATGCATACCAGCTCGGGCTGAAGGATATTTATAATGTTGGCAATTCCTTCCGCAAGATATTCAGTATAATTCCAAAACAGCTCTTTTGCAAGCTCATCCTCAAGTTTTACCGCATCAAATACATGTTTTGCCTCAACTTTGCCGACATCGCCATCGCACAGCTTCCAGATTTCACTTCTCACAATCATATTACCCACGGTATTATGCATACTCTCCACTGCATTTGACTTTTTCAGCAATAATCTCCTCGTGTCCCTTATAAGCGCAGTCGCCGATGCGTAAGCCTCAAAACAGCCCTTTCTTCCGCAGGTGCACTGCTCTCCGCCCAGCTTAATCACGGTATGTCCAAGCTCTGAGGCAGCATAGTTAATTCCCTTGATGAGCTTTCCGTCAAGGATTATTCCGCTTCCTATGCCTGTCCCCAATGTAATCATAACGAATGACTTCACATTGTAGCCACCTGCCAGATATTCGCCAAGCGCAGCAGCATTGGCATCGTTTCCAAAATGTACCGGTGCCTCTACCATATCCCCAAGAAGCCTGATAAACGGAACCATCTCAAAGCCCAGATTATTGGAAAACTCAACATAGCCTGTATCCTCATTTACCGTTCCGGGAACTCCCACGCCGACCGATTCAATGTCCCTCTGCGCAACATTATTTTTTTCGCAGAGCAGGTTTACAAGTCCCGCAATATCGGTAATGATACTCTCTGCCGGCCGCGGAAGATTCGTCTTTACCGACACCCTGTCCAGAATCCTGTACTCCTCATCGACAAGCCCCGCCGCAATGTTCGTACCACCCAAATCAACACCTATCCTAAGCATAATTCCTCCATACTCAAAAATGACTTCTCTGTTATATCCTTATAATGCACAGCTGCTTTGCCTGCAGCATATTTTTTAAATAAGAAATTCTGTATATCTACTACATATTTTACTACACATTGATTGACTTTGTGAAGTATCAATAAAAGCAAAATCGGCAGCAATCACCCAAGTGACTCCTGCCGGTTCCAAACGCTTATGAGACAACCCCTAAGCTACCTTTCCCTCATTGGCTTTCGATTTTCTGCCCCAGATTCTATGGAACAGTATACATGCTGCCACCGCTGCTGTACACTCCGTTATCACGAAAGCCCACCACACTCCGACTGCACCGATTACCCTGCTGAGAATGAACGCCGCCGGAATTATAACAACAATATATCGCATAAGCGAGATTACAAGTGACGGAACACCTTCTCCGAGCGCTTCAAGCGTGCCTGAGTAAGTCACCGACAGCGATGACACAATAAAACCAAGGCATATAATGCGAAGTGCCGTACATCCCTTAGAAACCGTGTCGGCACTGTCAGAGAACAGACCCATAAGCTGTGACGGTACAGCCATGCATGCCACTGTCCCGGCTGCCATCAGAAGCGCTGCCATGCCAAGCGAAAGTCTGTATATCTTCTCAACCCTCCTGTTTTCACCCGCACCGTAATTATATCCAACGAGCGGTCTTATTCCCTGAATGATTCCATTTGCCGGAAGATAAATGAAGGTCTGTAATTTATAGTAGACACCAAGCACAAGGACATAGCTCTCCGAGTATACCGAAAGTATGCCATTAAGCGCTGTTATGAGCACGGACGGAAGAGCCATATTGAGCGTTGCAGGGATTCCTATTCCGTACATGCGTCCGCACACCTCACCGTCAAAGCTCAGGCTTTCCCTGTTTATTCTTACCGGAAGCGGCTTAACCTTATCAAAAACAATGTATGCAATAAGCGTCAGCACCTGTCCGATTCCGGTTGCAACGGCCGCACCTCTTATTCCCATCTTCGGAAAAAATCCGACACCGAATATGAGCAGTGGGTCAAGCACGATATTAGCCACGAAGCCGATAACCATACATATCATGGTCTCCTTCATTCTTCCGACCGACTGGAATATCTTCTCATAGGTTATGCCGACATTCACTATCACGGCAAAAAGGAAGACTATGTCAGAGTACTCAGCTCCCAAATCCACAACCGACTGCTTCGATGTGAAAGCACCAAGGAACGCCGGCATGCCTATAAGACACAGCGCCATGATAAGCAGACCATGAACCACACTGAACATAAGTCCCTGTGCAGCAGCATGGTTCGCTTTCTTCTGCTGTCCCGCTCCAAGGTAAAATGCAATCATAGCATTGATTCCGACACCGAAGCCTACCGCCACGGAGGTCATAAGGTTCTGCGCCGGAAATACAAGCGAAAGCGCCGTCATCGCATCCTCCGACAGCTTCGCCACAAAATAACTGTCCACAATATTATACAGTGAACTGAATGCCATCGACAGCATCATCGGCAGAGCCATCGACAACACAAGAGGAAATATTCTCCTCTCCTTCATAAATGTCTGGTTCATAATAATTTTCTCCTTACCAATACCAAAAAATGCACAAAAAAACCACATAGCCTTCTGTTAAGCTATGTGGCGAAAAAAGATTTCAAATCTTGAAAAATCCACACCCAATGGGTTTTATATAGCGGATTATACACAAAATCAGACAAAAAATCAATCTATTTTTATCTTCTTAATTACTACTATATTGAACGCAGAATAAGCAATCCCCCGCTTTAAGTGTGTAGAGCACTAAGCGGTGGGTAAGTGGGATGCTTATGTCCGCTTTACTTTATGAAGCTGTATATGTGCATAGCTTATGATGCGTTATATTGTTTCACAGGGAAAAACCACCTCAAAGGTTGTCCCTTCTTCATTGCTCTCACTTACGGCAATGCTTCCATCATGAAGCCGCACTATCTCACGCACCAACGCAAGTCCTAAGCCAACTCCTCCAAGCTCACGGCTCCTTGACTTATCCACACGGAAAAAAGGTTCAAACACTCTTTCAATATACTCAGGAGCTATTCCCCTTCCCGTATCCCTTATGTCAATCACTGCATTAGTATCCCTTTTATTAACCGACACATACACGCTTCCACCATCGCGGTTATATCTTATCGCATTTTCCACAAGATTGAACACAACTCTGTAGATAAGTATATCACTTCCGGTCATATACAGTTCACCACAGCACCCGGCATTAAGTACAATGCCTCTCTCCCTTGCGAGCGGTTCAAGGTCAGCCAATACCTCCTCCACAAGTGCTCCAAGCTCTATTTCGTCAGTGCGTGCCACTGTCTGCAGCTCACTCATATCAAGTAAGGTCTTAACAAGCTTTGTAAGTCTTTCCGTCTGCTCGGCAGCCATCTGTATCGTCTCGGCGGTCTCAGAATCCACGTCCGGATGTGCAGAGGAATTATACAGATCAAGCTGCGCCTGCATAAGTGCAAGCGGTGTCCTGAGTTCATGTGCTGCGTTTCCTGTGAACTGTCTCTGTACCTCAAACGCATCCGACAGGCGCATCAGCATCTTATTATAAGAATCTCCAAGCCTTACAAGCTCTGAAGCTCCCTTTTCATCAATAACGGACGCTGTCAGGTTTTGTACCTGAACCTTTTCAACCTTTGCCGAAAAATCCCTGAGCGGCTTGAGAGCATGTCCGCTCACGAAATATGTGACCATGCCTCCGATAAATGTTACCACCGCTGTTATAAACCAGCCCCTTCTTCGATAGCCTGCCTTGCTATCATATATCTGCACAGCAAACTGCGAAGCGAAATCATCCCACTCACTGTCCGGAATATCAATATACAGGGTCTCCTGCTCGGCACTGCTGCCGTGGTCAGTCACAACATTCTGAAGCGAATCAATATAGTATATTCCGTTCCTGTACAACAGGAAATTCAAAAAAATACATATCGCCGCTATAAGCAATGCCGTTATTACAGTAAGTCTCCACTGAAGAGATATTTTTCTCATGACTTATCTCCTATTCTGTAGCCCTCTCCAATCTTATTCACAATCGGGTCATATCCCAGCTCCGCCTTAAGCTTTTTTCTAAGTGATGACATGTGAACCCGTATGGAATTGGAGAAGCTGTCAGCCGTCGCATCCCACACATGTTCAATAAGCTCCTCCTGGCTTACCGGCCTTCCCTGATTTAACAAAAGATATTCGAGTATGCCATTCTCCTTTCTTGTCAATATCACCTTAGCGCCGTTCACATAAGCAACTCTTTCCCTTGTATTAAATTTCACACCATCGCATTCAAGACACACATCCTTCTGGACAAACCTGCGTCTTGTGAGGCTTCTCACCCTCGCCTCTAACTCCTGCAGATGGAAAGGTTTCTCCATATAGTCATTAGCTCCTGCGTCAAGCCCCTCCACCTTATCCGCAATCTGGCTTCTCGCAGACAAAATGAGAACCTTGGTTTCCTCATTTTCCTGCCTGAGCGTCCTTAATATCTCCATTCCGTCCGTCCCCGGAAGATTCAGGTCAAGCACAAGCAAATCATATTTCTCTTCAAATATCATACTTAGCGCTTCATCGCCGTCATAGCAGACATCGACCTCATATCCGGCTCCATGAAGGCTCTTCGCTATCGCATCACACAATTTTTTTTCATCCTCAACAATAAGCAGTCTCATAATCATACCCCTGCATACTGCAGGCATTGCCTGCAGTATTGCCTCTAAATAAGTAGTTTGAAAATAAAATTTTCAAATTTATACCCCTGCATACAGCAAGCAATGCTTGCAGTATTATATCTAAATAAGTAGTTTAAAAATTTTATTTTCAAATTTTTCCTTTTCTTAACACAAATTTAACACCCTGTATTGTATGATAATATTGTCAAAAGGTCAATAAGCCATTCGGACAATGCACTGATTGTGCAGGAAAATCACAAATGAAAGGGGAAATTTATTTGAAATGCAAAACAAAGTCTGTTGTTCAGGCAGCGCTGCTTATTGTCGGTACCGCAATGCTTATATACGGCGCATACCGTGGTGAAGCGGCCACCGTGCTGAGCAAGGCAATAAAATTATGTCTGGAGTGTGTAGGAATTGGATAAGAAAAAAACATTTTCAAAAGCAATCGCTCGTTTCCGTGGATGGATACAGGCTGCTGCCACTTTACTCACCAATATTCATCTGCCGAACCTTTTTAAAGGAACCATATACCGCGGAAATGCTAAAACCGTATGTGTTCCCGGCCTCAACTGCTATTCCTGCCCGGCTGCATCAGGTGCATGCCCGATTGGAGCGTTTCAGGCGGTGGTAGGCTCATCCAAATTTAAGTTTTCATATTATATAACCGGCTTTTTTATTCTTATGGGCGTACTGCTTGGCAGAGCAATCTGCGGCTTCTTATGTCCGTTCGGCTGGTTTCAGGAGCTGCTGCACAAGATACCCGGTAAAAAGTTCTCCACAGCAAAGCTCAAGCCTCTCAGATACCTGAAATATGTTATACTTGTGGTTTTTGTTATTCTATTGCCTATAGTAGTCACCAATTCCATAGGCATGGGCGATCCATTTTTCTGCAAGTATATATGTCCTCAGGGAGTGCTTGAAGGTGCCATCCCACTCTCGCTTACCAACAGCGGAATCCGTTCGGCACTTGGAAAGCTGTTTACATTTAAAAGCTCAATACTTATAATCTTCGTTGTGCTAAGCATCCTCTTTTACAGACCTTTCTGCAAATGGATATGTCCTCTGGGTGCGATATACTCGCTTTTTAACAAGGTATCGCTCCTTCAGATGAAAGTTGACACAGGCAAATGTGTCGGCTGCAAAAAATGTACTAGGGCATGCAAAATGGATGTCGATGTAACAGCCAGTCCTAACCACCCTGAATGCATACGCTGCGGAGCCTGCATAAAAGCGTGTCCGACAAATGCAATCTGCTACAAATATGGTTTTGGCAGCACACAGAAGGACACAACCGGCAAAATCGGACAGAAGGACCTGAATATTGAACAGCCGTCCAAATAATCTAAAGTCATGGCAATACCTGACAACAAAAAAAATATTTTATTTATAAGGAGATTTTTATTATGAGAACAAGAAAATTAGTCACTGCATTAACAACCCTGTCAATAGCACTTGCAATAACAGCATGCTCAGGAAAAGGCAATAACGGCACGGACATAAACACTACTACAGACAGCAGCATATCCGGATCCACCGAAAGCAGCTCAGCCAATACCGGCACCTCTATGAGCACAGATGAACTTACAGAGCGTATGAATGACCTCTATCAGCAGGAAAACGTGTTGTTTAGCGATCACAGCGATGTATGGAACAAGATGTTCGGATTCATGAGCAAGGACAATACCGGTGAAAATCAGGAAATGGAATATGCCGATTTCCTTGCAAGTACTCTTGAAGCCAACAAGGCATCTTTCACGGAGGAGGAGCTTGCGGTTGTAAGTGCCGACATAGAAACGATACGTGGTATAGAAAAGGAAATAACAGAACTCCAGAACCAGATTTCGGGTGCCGGAGCATTCGATGATGGTACATCTGTCAAAGAAAACTCAAATCCATTTCCGGGCTTTACAGGAAAAGATCTTGAGGGCAATGACGTTGATGACAGCATCTTCTCCGCAAATGCGGTAACTGTAGTCAACTTCTGGTTCAATGGATGTAAGCCTTGTGTTGCCGAGCTTTCCAAGCTTAATGAACTCAATGAAACTCTCAAGGGCATGGGTGGCGAGCTCATCGGTATCAACACAGAAACACTTGATGGAAATAAGTCAGGTATTGAGGAAGCCTTAAAGCTTCTTGAAAGCCAAGGTGCATCCTACCGCAATATCTATTTTGACTCTGACACCGAAGCAGGCAGATACGCAGGCAATATCATGGCCTTCCCTACTACCATACTTATCGACAGAAACGGTAATATTGTTGGCGAACCATTTCTCGGAGGTATAGATAATCAGGATAATTATGACCAGCTCTTAGAGCAGATTAATGCCGTTGTTGCCGCAGACAGCAGCAACAAATAAGTTATATAAGCTGTATAAGGATATATTGCAAATGAGGGGCAAAAGGTATTTTGCCCCTCATTTGATATACGGAAACCGCTCCGCAGCACAGGTCAGCTCTCCTGTCCCAGAATAATATTTATAAGCTCTCTATCAAGCATTATCGTCCTGTTCCACGGGTTTATAATAATTCCCTTTATCTCAGCAGCTTCAAGAGCGGTATGAAAAAGTCTCCCTATATCAGTCAAAAAAGCAGACTTCATGCTGTCAGCTCCTTTGAGTTCCTCATCAAAGCTTGTAAAAGCAGACCACCATATTCCTCCGTCCTCAGTCTTAACTGTCTGAAGCCTCATCTGCATGTTCTCAAGTGACGGTTCAACTGCGACAATGAGCTGTCCCCCCTCCTTCATACGTCTGCGGATAACCGTCAGCGTATGTGCAAGCCTTTCGCCTGACGGTTCATTCTGAAGTGCCAGAACCGCTTCCTCTATTTTTTCATTACCTATAAGACCCTCGTCTTTATTCTGTATATTATTCATACTTCTTCACACCATATCCCTTCCGCCAACCTCAAAGCAGCTTCTTAGCTTGTCGGTAACAGCCGCATCAATCCAGCCTTTCTGTACCATATCTTCAAGTATGCTGCATGCCTTATCATGAGACATCCCCAGCTTATATGGCCTTGCCTCTGTGAGCGCCTGATAAATGTCAACACATGCCATAAGCCTCTCCGGTTCATTCAGCTCTTCAGCCTTTTTCCCGAAGGGATAACCTGTTCCGTCAAGCTTCTCATGGTGAAGTGCCGCCCAGTCGCGCACCTCATCAAAATCCTTGACCTCAGAAAGTATCATATATGTATATCCGGCATGATTTTTCATCCTTGAAAATTCCTCATCCGTAAGCCGTCCCGGTTTCTCCAAAATCTCATTGCCTATAGCCATCTTTCCAATGTCATGAAGAGCACCTGCCATATAGAATTTTTCAATATCAGCCTGTGAATATCCCATGTATTCTGCCAGCTCTGCCGCCTTCTTGGCCACACCGAGCGAATGCTTTCCCGTAAACTCCGACTTATAATCGACAATCCCGGCAAAAAAATCTGCGATACCCTTACAGGTCTCAAAATCACAGTCTCTCTTGTCCCTTGGTATCTTTTTCCATAACTCATCCTCAAACCTGTCCTGCGACATGCTCACAAAATTTTCTTCTGAAAATACCTCAAGGAAAGCATCGGCACACTCGCTGTCAAACAGAATATTTCTGTTCCTGCACACATATTCCTTTGCCCTTATCCAGCTCTCACCGCTGAAATCACAGGAATTACCCATGACATCAACCATATCACACAGATGAATTATTCGCGCAAAGAGCGGAATCTCATCCCACCTTTTTCCGAATGTTCCTGTACCGTCGGCATTTTCGTGATGATATAAAACAGCTCCTGAAACATCTGTATAAAAAGGAAGCTTTTTTATATTCTGTTCACCATATGTACAATGCAGCCCTATCTTTTTATGTATGGAGCCGACTATACTTTTTATTATCTCAGGACTGTATGCCATCCCATTTTCACTTATTATATCTTCGCTTTCATTGAACATACCTCCGCCTTCAACGACTGTATTTTTATCTCCCTGCGTGCTGCCGCCAAGAGATATGTTGGAAATGTTATTTTCCTGTATTTCCTCAGAGATATACTGCGTCAATGCATTATCATGAAGCATTGCACAGATTGCCAAATCCTGCAATGCACTTCCTTCTATTCCCAACCTTTCTGCCATACATACGCTGATGTAGGCAACTCTCTTGCCATGTCTGTTAGTGACATGCACAAGCTCTGCCTCTATACAGTCAAGTGCGTATGAACAGGCACCAACAAGACCAACTATATCAAGCTCCATCTCTAAACCTCCATGTGGTGCAGACACCGCCTAAGCTGCTGCAACCAATAAACAATCCGATTTTCATATATAATTTTATATATTCCTCATCATCTCCTTGACCTCCTTGTCCGGTGTCAATGACTCACATATCTTATTAATCGCTTTTTTATATGATACAACATCAAGTCTAAGATTTTCTTTGTCCGTAAGAAATTCCCATATTCTTTGCGGAAATGTCACAAAGCACTCAGCAAGCAGCCATCCCGCCGCCATCTGAGTATAATATCCGTTGGCGGAAAAATCCCTGTTAACAAGTGATAATATCTCATCTAAATATTTTCCCGTGATTACCTGATTGCGAATCCCATAATCATTTCCCGTATTCGAAGGGATATCTTTCCTATTATCTTGATACTGTATGTCTCTGATAAACTTTTCATCTCCGATATTTATATCGGCAGAAGTTACCTTCCTCATTCTGGGCTTGCGGCTGCCAGCTTCATCAACCTTGAGATAGTGGTCTAGCAGCATGATAAGCCCTACCCTTGCCCTGTACTCATCACCCGACAACACGCACTCCCTGATATACGGCAGAAATTCGTCCCTGAAGCTGTCAATCACCCTAAATTCTATACAGAATCCATCATTCACAGCCCAGTTATTGACAAGCGGAACATAGTCTTTTAAATCCTGCAATGCCCTGTCAAAATTCTTTTCCTTTGCCGTGCCATATCCAATCACATAGCCGCGCAAAAGTGTCTCCTCGTGATAAATGTCCGGTTCAGTGAGCAATGCCCTGAAATCTTCATTATCCTTGACAAGCTGCCGCGCATATTTCTTTAACACAGGCTGCCGCACGCCTATAACATTATCACAGCCCGGTATAAGCGCTGACGTAAAAGCGGCATAATTTCCCTTATCCGACAATCCAGGCAATTCATTTCTTATGTACTCAAGCATATAAACTGTGTATCTCCCTTCACCCGCACAATATATGGGACAAGGACACTTCCTTGTCCCGGAACGCTCCCGTCACATCATCTTGTCAATACTTTCCTACAATATCTATGTGCCCCACAATGAGGACATGTGAGCTTACGCTTCGTGATTGTGTGTGCTCCCATAATATAGTCCTTCAGCTCCGGCACAAATCTTGTATTACATTCCGGACATTCATAAGCACCGGCTTCCCTGTCAAGCACACATGCAATCGCTATTCCAAAAACAATCACCACAGTTCCTATGACAATAAGTACAATCCTTATCCAATTGTCCATCTCAATAGCTCCTGAAATGACAAACAACGGTACCGCAGCCACAAGCACCAGCAGCGCAACCATAGCCGACATAATTATTTTCTTTTTGCTCTCCTGAGCCTCTCTCATTAAATTCACCATATTTTCCTCCGCTTTCTTTCGATAATCTTCCTCAGAAACTCTCTCCCCAGACAAAAGCTCATTTACCGTAATATCAAGCTCCTTGCATAACGGTAAAAGCAATGACACCTCGGGAAACCCGTTTCCGCGCTCCCATTTTGAAATCGTCTTATCACTGATTCCAAGCTTTTCGGAAAGCTGCTTCTGCGTATAAGCTTTTCTTTTTCTTTCACACGCAATGAACTTTCCAATCATAATCTGGTCCATCGGGTTACCTCCTTCCTGAGTCAATTATCATTCAAATTCCTTAAGCATCACACCCACAAAGCGTAGAAAATGGTGAATTTATGCGGATTCCACGCTCCGTAGAGCTATGTCTTTGCAAGCTATTTCCTGCTGAGACAAAATACACGTCTCTTCTCTTCTTTTTCACCCGGCCACGCAAAATATTCGATAGCATCAACAATAAATCCATCAGTCTAAAATAGGAAGATTATTTATACACGGCGGCAAATGCATCATATGATGATCCGTCATCGGTGTTAAAATCATGCCTCCCCTTGTAAGTCTTCCCCAGTAGACCAGAAGCCACACTGAACGGAAATCCGTTGTCACGCCGCCCTCCTCAAGTATCCGCATAACCCACTCAGCCGGAACCATCGAATTAATCTGTTCCAAGGTTAACCCTGCCAATATCTTCCGTGTATTCTTCCCTACAGTAATCATATACTCATAAAGTGCATCCACATTCAGAGCCTTTCCGAAAGCCACAGCCTCATCAAGCTCCAGCGCATTCCCTGTATCGGTAATCGGTGAACCAATCTTCCTCTGCCATTCGGAGTTAAAAATCTGATTCCGGTTGACCATCAGAATATTGCTCACCAAATCCTCTATTCTGTATGTATGCCAGAACTGCCAGCACATCGGCACAGTTCTTGTACCTGCATAGTGCAAATCGACATCATAATCCTCACGCGGAACCAGCGTATCCCTGTTGCCATCCATCATATATTCCAGAACATAATCCGCAATAGTCTTTTCCTTCCTGCCGGAAATCTCCGCCGGATGAACCATCGCATGAACCTCCAATGTAAGCTGTCTTATCCTGTCCAAATCGCTCCCCTTTAATGCCTCACGCAGTTCACCATAACACTCCCTTATAGGTGCAAATAATTCTTCCTTCGTCATACACTTCCCCATCCTTCCTCAAATTGATTTTACACAGTCACTCTGTATTTAATATTATATATCATCGAACACATGTTTGCAATATGTTTTTCAAATAATTTTATATTCTATGATTAGGGTGTCAAAACATGCTCTGCAAATTCAGTTGTGCATAACTTGTCATATTTATGCATATCGCGACTTTTGTGAGAAGCTTAGTTGTTCTTAGGACTTTGTTTACTATCCAGACACAGTCAGCATGGAGGCTGTCTTAGTTGCAAACAGCCACGGAGGGCTGATTTTGCAACGGTGGCGGAACTTATAAAAAACACCACGAAACCCATCAGACGCCGTTTCTATGTGGCGCATGAATAGTTCCGTGGTGCATATTATTTTCTGGGACAGGGGTCTGACCCCTGTCCCAGATTTATTGCTGTGTAACATTTATGATTTCAATGCTCTTAGGAAGCACCTCACTCACATTGTCCTCCGTGAGTATCGTGCCGCCCTCGAAGCCTGCAAAGGTTACGGCGTAGACCTCGCCGAACTTAGAAGAGGTTGTCAGAAAGTATCTGTGTGCAGGCTGGGTATTCTTTACGGCGGCCTGCTTTACCACGGCTTCTTTTACGTCCGGTGTGGTAAAGCCGCTCAGCCTGTCAACACCGTTAACGCCGAAAAAGCCTTTACTGAAATGATATTTCTGAAGATTCAGAACAGCCTCGCCGCCTACTATGGCATCGGTTGAGCTTTTAGGCTCCCCACCAATCAGAATGACACTGAAGCCCTTATCCGCAAGTCTTTTAGCATGGGAAAGTGCGTTAGTTATATAGGTTGCCTTCTCCTGCCTGATATACTCAATCATCCAGCCCGTTGTGGTTCCTGCATCGAGATACACACAGTCATCTGGCTCGATGAGTGAGGCGGCATAGCGCGCAATCGCCTGCTTCTCCGTGGTCTGCAGCTCCTGCTTCTGCACCATGGAGAGTTCTTTATTTACAATCTGTGCAGGGTGAAGTGCTATCGCTCCCCCGAACACCTTGGTAAGCCTTCCCTCCTTGTCAAGCGTAATTATGTCACGTCTGATTGTTGACTCAGAAGTATTAAGGATTTCCTTGAGCTCCGCAACCGTTATGCTCTCCCTCTCATATACCAATCTTACAATCTCTTCCTGACGTCGTTCTGTCAACATTTATTTTACCTCCAACCGCCGGACATGTACCTCTGCGAAATCCGCAAATCCGTTTTTTGCTGTCCATTACTGCCGTAAAGCGGACATTCGCAATCCGCTTTTGCCACCTGCTCATGAACGCAGTTCGCAGCCCCCTTACCCACCGCTTAGTGCTCTACACACTTGAAGCTGGGGATTGCTTATTCTGCGTTCGCATCGTGGATTCACTGTAAGCTAAGGAACTATTTCTTTAGCGATGTCTCTCTTATAATTTTTCTGATAGGCAATACTCTTCCCGGTGAAACCGAAAGCTCATCAACACCCATCCTTATAAATTCCTCAGTAAGTGTTGTATCCGCTCCCAGCTCTCCGCAGATTCCTGCCCATATTCCTGCCTTATGTGCATTCTCTACAGTCATCTGTATCATCTTTAATACTGCCGGGTGATGCGGGTCGTAGAAATCGTCAAGCTTCGGATTCTGCCTGTCGATGGCGAGGGTATACTGCGTGAGGTCATTTGTTCCGATACTGAAAAAATCAACCTCCTTTGCCAGCTCGTCGCTGACCATGACTGCAGCCGGAGTCTCAATCATAATGCCCTCAAGCACATCAGCATAGGCTATTCCCTGCTCCTTAAGCTCTGCCTTAACCTCCTGCATGATGTCCTTAATTCGTCTCACTTCCTTTACAGAAGTAATCATAGGATACATTATTGCAATATTCCCGTATACACCGGCACGCAGAATTGCTCGAAGCTGTGTCTTAAAAATCTCAGGCTGTGAAAGGCATATTCTTATTGCTCTGTAGCCAAGTGCCGGATTTTCCTCCTCACCGAGATTAAAGTAGTCAACCTTCTTATCGGCACCGATATCAAGAGTTCTTATGATGACGCGCTTACCCGCCATAGTCTCTGCCACCGACTTATAAATCTGGAACTGCTCATTTTCCGTCGGAAAATCATCCCTTCCAAGGTATATGAATTCACTTCTGAAAAGTCCTATTCCGCTCGCATCATTCTTTAGAACCATAGCAAGGTCACCGGTACTGCCTATGTTAGCATACAGCATGACATGCTGTCCGTCCAGTGTCACATCCTCTTTTCCCTTAAGCGTGAGAAGCAGCTCCTTCTTCTCATCCTCCTCCCTCTTACGCTTTGAAAGCCTGTCATAGGTCTCCCTATCCGGCTCAATATATATAGCTCCGTCAAAGCCATCCACTATGGCTTCCGTTCCATCCAGATTCTCCGTAAGAGTAAGTCCTGTATCAACAAGTGCCGGAATGCCCATGGTTCTCGCAAGTATAGCTGTATGTGAATTCACCGAGCCGTGAACCGTCACAAATGAAAGAATCTTGTCCTTATCCATCTGGACTGTCTCAGAAGGTGCGAGGTCATCTGCAAGGATTATCACCGGTTCATCGACATTAACCTGCCCTTGTCCTCCGCCTTTAAGGATAGATATAAGACGCTCTGATATATCCTTTACATCAGCAGCTCTTCCGCGCATATATTCATCATCCATTGCGGAAAACATGTTGGCAAAATTATCCGCCGTGACGCCGACAGCATACTCTGCATTTACCTGCTGCGTTGTAATGATGTTATTAACCGAATCCGTGAAATCGTCATCCTCAAGCATCATCCGGTGAACCTCAAATATAGCTGCATTCGCTTCACCTACCTCCTTGCAGGCCTTATCGTAAAGGGCTGCAAGCTGTGTGAGCGCCGTCTGCCTCGCCTCCTCAAAACGTGCAAGCTCCACATCTGTATCATTTATCTTAACCCGGACAATTTTATGCTCTTTTTTTGAAAAAACACTGATTTTTCCTATGGCTATCCCGCCGAAAACACTTTTACCATGATAAACCTGCATACTAATCCTCATTTCCGAGCGATTTGTTGCGAGAAGGCGATGAGAAATCCGCACAGGCGGTTTCCCATCTGCCATCAAAGCAATTTGTTTTCGCTCAGAAACAAATTGCAGGTGTGAAAAGTATGCTGTCAAGCTTATTTTCCACACTACAGCCCTCCGTTTTCTCCTTTTGCATATCACGAACACCGCCTGCAATATGCCGCTAATAAGCAGTAAATAATTTTACAGATTAGACTCCATAAAAGCTGAGATAGCTGCACAGGCAATATCCTCATCCTCACCGCTTATGCCAAACTCTACTGTATCGCCCTGTTTTGCTCCAAGTCCCATGATGCCGAAAATCTTCTTTGCGTCAACACTCATGCCGCCCTTTTTTATCTTAATCTCACTCGAAAAGCCCTTTGCCGCCTTTACAAGCTCCCCTGCCGGTCTTGCGTGGATTCCCTGTGCGTCCTTGATTGTGTAAGAAAATGTCTTCATATTTTTTTCTCCTTCCGGTGCTGCCACGGCATTGCAGGCTGCTATATCCTGCAATTATCCGTCGGCAAAATCATAATTTATAATGTAATTTTTTTAAATCATCTGTAATTATATTTAGGTTATGCTGCCTTTTTCTTGAAAAGTCCGAGCAATACCGTTGACACTGCTGTTCCGATTGCGAGTGCAACAAGGTACATGAGTGCATTGCCTACAACAGGGAATACGAAGATTCCGCCGTGCGGAGCCATGAGTGTACAATTGAACAGCTCTGACAACGCACCCGATATTCCTGCACCTATTATACAGGCAGGCAGTACATGCAGCGGGTCGGAGGCCGCATACGGAATAGCTCCCTCCGTAATGAACGCAAGTCCCATAATGAAGTTGACAGGCCCCGACTGTCTCTCCTCCTTTGTGAACTTGTCCTTGAAAATAATTGTTGCAAATGCGATGGCACATGGAGGAACCATACCGCCTATCATAACCGCTGCCATTATATCATAGTTGCCGGCAACAATTGAAGCTGTTCCGAACACATACGCCGCCTTATTGAAGGGACCACCCATGTCAACCGACATCATTGCTCCTAATATGAAGCCAAGTAAAATCCTGCTGGTTCCATTCATGCTCGCAAGACCCGAATTAAGTGCCGTGTTAATTGCACCCATGACAGGCTCAACCACAAAGTTCATGCCGGCACCCATAATCAGTATACCGAATACCGGGTAAAAAAGCACAGGTGCAAGCTTCTCAAGACTCTCCGGAAGCTTATCGCATACCTTTTTCAAAAGCAGAATCACATAGCCTGCAATGAAGCCTGCAGCAAGCGCTCCAAGAAATCCCGATTTTCCGCCTGCTGCAATCATACCGCCAACGAAGCCCAGCGCAAGTCCCGGTCTGTCCGCTATCGCCTCCGCTATGAAGCCCGCCAGGACCGGAAGCATAAGTCCGAAGGCCACGCCGCCTATTCCCTTAAAAAATGCCGCTGCCGGTGTAATCGTACCGAAGTTCTGTCGCTCTGCCGCTGACAAAAGATTGATGTCAACACACTGTCCATCTATCAGAAAAGCTATTGCTATAAGGATACCTCCGCCGACAACGAACGGAAGCATATGTGACACGCCGTTCATAAGCTGCATATATATTCTGTGGGCGAAGCTGTCCTTCTTTCCCTTACTCCGCACTGTCTCCTCCGAATGGGTTCCCGCCTTGAATACCGGTGCATCCTGCTTAAGCGCCCTCTCAATGAGCTCATCAGCCTTGCTGATACCGTCCGAAACCTGACACTGTATAACATGCTTTCCGTCAAATCTCTCCATCGGAACCTTCGCATCCGCCGCCACGATAATACAATCCGCGTCCGCTATCTCCTGCTCCGTGAGAACATTCTTCGCACCGCCTGAGCCTCTTGTCTCAATCTTGATTGTGCAGCCTGCCTTAGCCGCCGCCTTCTCAAGTCCCTCCGCCGCCATGTAGGTATGTGCGATACCGGTCGGGCAGGAGGTTACTGCAAGGATTCTGCTTACGTTTCCTTCATCATTCCTAAGCCTCTCATCAATGCCTGCCTTCTCCGAATCCGCATCATCTATTATCCGCATAAACTCATCAACGCTCTTAGCTGCACGCAGCCTCGCCGTAAACTCCTCATCCATAAGCATGACCGACAGCTTGCTGAGCACATCAAGATGTACATTATCCTTGGTATTCGGTGCTGCTATAAGAAAAAGAAGTGTGACCGGCTCATCATCAAGCGATTCAAAATCAACTCCTCCCGGAATGACCATCGCCGCAAGTCCCGGCTTGGTCACCGCGTCACATTTTCCGTGAGGAATGGCTATTCCTTCGCCGATTCCTGTTGTAGACTCCTCTTCTCTGGCAAAAACCTGCTTTTTGTAGGCTTCCTCATCGGCAATCTTTCCACTCTTAACCATGAGTGCGACTGCCTGCTCAAGCGTCTGCTTCTTGTCCGAGGGTGCTGCCCCAAGCATCACGCTTCGGGCATCAAGTAAATCCGTAATCCACATAACTCCTCCGTTTCCCACCATGCTTTTGCCGCATGATGTATAGTTATAGCCTTATTGTTTCATTCACCTTTTAATACCTTTATATAACCTTCACTGCTTCAGCAGCTTAACCATCAAATGCTTTTATTCCTGACACCTGTAATCAGTCAGCCTATCTGCCTTCTATCTTCCTAAGAAGTGCCTCCACCTCTTCCTTGGTCGCAAGCTGTTCTGAAAATGCACTGGCGCTTCCCGCCGCAAGCCCCTTGTGGAATGCATACTCATAATTTTTCTTTTCAAGACAGCCTGCAACGAAGCCTGCAACCATCGAATCTCCGGCGCCCACGGCATTTACAACCTTGCCCTTCGGAGCCTCGCTCATGTATTCCTCACCGTTCTCGTCTATAAGCACGGCTCCCTCACCTGCCATTGATACAAGAACATTGCGTGCTCCCTTCTCCTGGAGCTTCCTTGCATAAGGAACCACATCTTCTCTCTTTTTAAGCTCCACTCCGAATATCTCGCCAAGCTCGTGATTGTTAGGCTTGATAAGGAACGGCTTATATGAAAGAACGTTCATGAGCAGATCCCTGGTCGCGTCGACCACTATATCAACTCCCTTACCCTGTAAATCTGCCATGATATCCATGTAGATGGTATCAGGCATCGTCTGCGGAATACTTCCGGCAAGTATAAGAATGTCCCCTGCCTTCAGTTCATTAATCTTGTCCCTGAGTGCCTTGACCTTGTCCGGTGCTATATTCGGTCCCATGCCGTTAATCTCAGTGCCGTCAATGCTCTTTAGCTTGACATTGATTCGCGATATTCCATCCTCAAGTTCAAGAAAATCTGTCCTGATTCCGTCCTCTGTAAGTCTCTTTCTCAATTCTTTTCCGACAAAGCCTGCCAGAAATCCAAGCGCCGTGCTCTCAAAGCCAAGATTCTTGAGCACATACGAGACATTGATTCCCTTGCCGCCTGCAAGCATCTGTTCGTATGAGGTACGGTTCGTCACACCAAGCTTAAAATCGTCCACCCCCACTATATAGTCAAGTGAAGGATTGAAGGTCACAGTGTATATCATCTGTCTTCCTCCTCTCTCCGTTTTTGATGACTCTATTCTACAATCATATTCAATCAAATTCAATCGTACTAATTCACAAAAATGCAATCATTTTTTGTGCGTTTTGACGTTTTATGCACGTTTTAAGATGTATAGCTTGTTTTTTTGTCATTTTCATCCATGTATTACATTCATTTCAATCACAATCATTCACACCCACAATATCAAAGTCTGATGTCTTTAAAAACAATATATACAATCCGGACATTATTGCTTATTATTCTCAATCACCGTTAAAATATGTAACTTCATTGTTCAAATAAACATTATAATTCCATTCACAACCAAAAAGATGATACCGTCAAAGCAGTATCATCTTTTATAAGCTTTTATTCAGCATTTTACTTAATATACTCCGGTGACAATCTTGACTTTTCCGCAATCTGTCCAATAACAGCCTTGTCATAATAGTCAATTTGTCCTCCTTTTTCTGCATAAAAAAAGTGCGTGCTTACCTCATAAGCCGGACTTACACTGATAAGCTGCACACTTTTAAATGCATTGTATATAAAAATAAAAAACGAGCAGCAAAACTGGATTTACGCTGGTCTGCTACTCGTTTGAAGGTTATATTCTGTTGTAAATTCTATTAGCGGACGTTTTTTTTGCTATTTATCATATCCATCACTGCATTTCTTTTACTCTGACATCCACAGTATTTTTAAAATTTTCAATCTGATGTGAATACTGTTCATTCATAAGCGTGGAATGAATCATAAAATCCGCTGTTGCAATATTATTTGCAATCGGTATATCATACACCTGTGCAATTCTAAGAAGTGCCTTGACATCCGGATCATGTGGCTGTGCTGCCAGTGGATCGGAGAAGAAAATAACCATGTCAATATTTCCCTCTACAATTTTTGCCCCTATCTGCTGATCTCCACCTAATGGGCCACTGTTATATCCTTTTATCTTTAATCCTACATGATCTGCTATCATTCTAGCAGTTGTTCCGGTTCCTGAAAGATTATGTTGCTGTAAAATTTCTTTATTATCCATACACCATTTCAACATATCCTGTTTTTTCCCGTCATGGGCTATCAAAGCTATGTTTTTTTGTTTTCCAATCGTCATTGTAACATATTTAATCATCTGCGTACCCCCAAGCTGCCTTTTATATTATTGTGTTCCATCCTTTTTCTGTACTCTCTTGGTGTAATCCTGTATCTGTCCTTAAAAACACGGTTAAAAGTTCTTTGACTTTCAAAACCACAATCAAGACATATATTTGTAATGGAATCCATTGTGTTTTCCAGTGCCGCAACCGCATAATTTAACCGGACTCCATTCACATATTTACTAAAATTACAGTGAAACAGGTATCTGTTCCCATATCACACATTACTAGAAGTGATACACACATTCCCATAACGATAACCGCAATGATCATCAAAAAAAACTTTTTAACCAATCTCTGGTAATCTCAAATTTCATAATTTATCCCACATTTACATTCTCTTATCATTATCAGCAGATAGTAAACGAATAATCTATATCTTCTTCTGCACTGATACGATAATCATCTTCCACATCACTTCCCCAACTATCAATACCACCGACACCTCGAACAGCCCCATATACACAAAGAACAGTTCTTCTTGCCTGCGGCAGTTCTTCATGATGTAATGCATTTTCTATCTCGGATGCCGTATAAGGCAGGCATGAAAAAGCAAATTTTCTGTCGGTCTTTTCAATACGGAGTGTCTGGTTTGAACTGTCTGGTCTGCTGTTATCAAGACCTGTGTGTCTTGTTACTTCAAGCCACTCGGTATCCATTCTCATGCCGCATTCCTGCGGAACAAGATATGGTGTCAGACTTAAATCAGAAACCTCATAAATTCCTTCTTTTGCTCCTGCTTTTCTATCGGGATAGGTTTCTCCAGACAAACCTTTATATAAATACTTATCTGCCAGAGTCGGCATGATAAACCGCATTCCAAATACCGGAAATTCCGGAAGTCCTTTTACACCATTATAATGAACATCCACACGGATTTTTCCAGATACACCAACCGTATAGGTCGCAATGACAGTTGTAGACGGATGATTGATTGTCTCATAAGTATACTTTACGATTATTTCATCAGCAGCCACATCACCACCATAGCTATTATTATCCGGTGCATATGGCTCCTGCACTTCACCATCCATAATGACTTCAATTTTCTGACAGTCAATAAACATATCTGCTGCAAGCCAGCTCCCACTTTTAATATGAAACTTACTTCCTCTGTCATTATCTGTCAAAGCTCTCCAAAAGGTAGGTTTCGGACAGCGATACAACCATTCATATCCATTTTTTACTACAGATTCCAGACCACCCTGCGCATAGGAAAATATATAATCGAACCCTTCTCCGTGCACGCCAAGCACATAATCACCATATACAACTCTTAGTTTATTCTTATCTGTATAAGCCATAGTAATACCTCACTTCCTGCATTGCCGGTTTTTCTTTACGGTCTGCAAATACGATTCCATTTGCGGAAAATTCATAATCTGCCGGTCTATCATCAAAATCACCACCATAACGTAAAACTTCTTTTCCGGTTACTGGATCTCTTACCAAAATTGCCTGATCAATAAAGTCCCATATAAATCCTCCGTGATACATTTCGTACTGATCGATCAGTTTCATATAAGAACCAAGTCCACCCATAGAATTTCCCATATCATGCATAAACTCACACAAAAGATATGGTTTCTTTGGATTATTGTTTAAATATTCTTCCACTTCTTTCGGCTTTGCGTACATTCTGCTTTCCACATCCGAAATGGTATCCTCATATGCTCTGTTATAGAAGGAACTTTCATAATGAACCAATCTGCCATCCCTCTTTTCCTTGAAGTAGGTATTCATCGCTTCAAGATCATCACCTGCATAGGATTCATTTCCAAGAGACCAGAATAAAACGGATGTATGATTTTTGAAGGTTTCAAAATTACTTATTGCCCGGTCAAGTACCACCTCTCTCCACTGTGGAATGGAACCTGGTACATTGCATGATGGTTCAATCGCACCAAGTTTCTGGAATGTCCCATGGCTTTCCAGATTCGTTTCTGCCATCACATAAATACCTGCTTTATCACACAAGTAATACCATGGAATCTGATCTGGATAGTGGCAGGTGCGTACTGCATTGATATTGTTTCTAAGCATACAATCAATGTCTGCTGTCATCTCTTGCATTCCAATGCATCTTCCGGTTTTCGGATTCCACTCATGACGGTTTACTCCCGTGATAACCAGACGCTTTCCGTTCAGATAAATCACCTTATCAATTATTTCTAACCTTCTAAAGCCAATATCATAAGGAACTACTTCCAGCACCCCTCCCTTTTCCTCTATTAATTCCACACAGGCATGATAAAGATACGGACTATGATTATCCCACAGTTTGATATTTTGCACATCTGTATGAATTGTACCTGTAAATATTCCATCTCTTCCCTGTAATTGCAAGCATTTCTCCGTTATCACTGTTCCTTCTCTGTCGGTCAAGACAAACCTTGCATCCACATTCTGTTTTTCTGGTGCAGTTACTTTCATAATCACAGATACTTTTCCACTTGAATTATCCTGATTTAATACCGGCTGAAACCATACATCCTCCATATGGGCATCGGGTAGTGCCTTCAAAGTGACATTCCTGAAAATTCCAAAGAAACGGAAAAAATCCTGATCCTCTAAAAATGCTGCCGTGCTCATCTTGTGAACCTGAACTGCCAGCACATTTTCTTTTTCCCTGATAAATGGTGTCAGATCAAATTCAGATGGTGTGAAGCTGTCCTCTGCATACCCTACAAACTGACCATTCAGCCACAGATACATCGCCTCTTCTACACCCTCAAAACAGATGTGAATTCTTTTTCCACACATCGTTTCATTTAAGTCAAAACGTTTAATATAAGAACCTACAGGATTATATTCTGCCTCTGAAAACATCCCTGCTTCTTTCCCAGTGCTCTCCATGCTGTAGGCTCCTCTATGATACTCTTTTCCTTCCCACGGATACATCGTATTGATATAACGGATTTTATCATAGCCAGCCAGTTCAATATGTCCCGGAACCATAATTTTATCAAAACCAGATGCATCAAAACTTTCCTCATAAAATTTTTCCGGTCTGCTCATTACATTTTTGCTAAAAGCAAACTCCCATTGACCATTTAAGGACTGTAACAGTGAATTTTCATTTCTTTCTATATCTGCATAATCTTTATAGTAACAATGGTCGCTATGTGCGTCCAACCGGTTTACACGGAACACTTCCGGATTGTCCAACCATTTCATATCAGCGTTCATAATTTTCCTCACTTTCCATATAGCCCCTAAAATAATATTTCAGAAGCTGCATGTTGTAATTATCCTATTTTTTTAATATACACCTACAAAAGACATGACAGGAGCAACTCTTGAATCATCAATATGAATTTCAAGTAAATCTGTTTCAATGCCCTGCAAATCAATAATTTTTTTATAACCTATGGTTGTTGCATCTGTATCCCGTTCTGGAATCGTTTGAATGTCTGCATCATCTGCCGTTGACCCGGTTTAACCGAAACCAAACGCTCATCTTCTTTCATCCCTCTATATTCCATGTCAACACTCCTCCATCTGCTCTCTAAGTTTCCGGTTAGCTGCTTCCACATTCATTCTTGACATAATAAATGTAATTACTAATGACAAAATCATTGGAATCCATAAATACATAATATGAAGCATATTCATACAGGATGCAGGCTGCACGGTCGCTTCCTTAACAAAACCACTTGCATCAAGCAGCCATCCACAAAGGGCAACTCCGATTCCACCTCCGATTTTGGTTCCAAAGGATGTACATGAATACATGGTTCCATCAATGTGTTTATGCTTTGTAAGGTAAGTATATTCTGAACACCTTGCCACAACAGCTCCCATATCTCCCTGCCATGGTGCCATTCCAAGTGCTGCGATTGCGGTAAAAGCAAGCATCATCGGAACACTTCCCATATAGCCTGCAAAAATAACACCTACACGGCCGGCTGTTCCAAGAATGTATCCTGCAAGGTTCATTCGATATAATCCCTTCATCTTTTCTACAAGCATAGGTGTAATACACATTGCGATAATGACAGGAATATTAATTGCCCAGGAAAAGACCGAATATAAATCTTCGTTTTTCAAAACATAAATCATATAGAAAAGACCCATATTTAACATAGCAGAATAGATCTGCTGGCAAATATAAGTTGCACAAATCATAAGATAATATTTATTGGAAAATAAAAGTTTTGTTGCTTCGACCAGACCATATTTTTCTTCTGTCTGTTCTATGCCTGCCTTTAATTCTTCCTCCGGAAGTTCTTTGATTGAAAATACGGAAATTGTGTTTACAATCAGCCCGATTACTGCATATACGATTGCTACGGTTCTCCATGCAGCAGCTCCACCGCCCACTGCCCTTACAAACTGAACTGTAATGGATTGAATGAGCAAACTCGTTGAAAAAGCAAAAATAAAACGGAACGATCCCATTTCTACCCGTTCTTTGCTATTTTTAGTACAAAATGTAACCAGTGATGCATAAGCAATGTTGTTTGCAGTAAAAAATACTGCATTCAACAAAGTATAGGCAATAAAAAACCATGCATACTGTGCTGTTTTTCCAAGGCTTTCCGGTATTGCAAAGTTCGCTACAAGAGTTACCGCACAGCCAATATATGCATAAAGCATCCATGGTCTTGCTTTTCCAAGTCTGCTCTTTGTTTTGTCAATCAATGTTCCAAAAAACATATCGCTGACACCATCAAACAATTTTGACACCATTATCAAAGTTCCGACAACTCCCGAATCTAACCCTACTGTATTTGTCAGATACAACATTACAAATGAGGAAAGAAATGCATACACAACATTTCCTGCCAGATCTCCGGTTCCATACCCCACCTTGTTATACCATTTCAGGTACTTCTTTTCTTCCATGTGAAACTGCTCCTTTCGATTACCTTTATTTTTGTTTCCACAACTTTGTTACGGATAGTATATAAAAACTGATGTCGAAAAACCATATCATAAATTACATAAAACATGCACAAAACAGTATAATTAACAAAAATTCTTTTCTTTATTCAACTCTTTTGTTATTTTTGACATATGCTTTTATTAACTTTCGTTGCTTAGCACGTCAATTTGTACAATATATTCCATCATTTTTAATATTCAAACTCCAAATAGACAAGACATGCATAAAATGGTAAAATTGCATCATGAACTGAACACAGATTTATATATTTCAGATTATTAATTCATGAACATTTTTCATTTATCATATGGGGGACTCAAATGTATACAAATAATGCATATCTCAATAACTCAACAATCGACAGAAAAGATAAATCTAAGCCACTCGTCGTAACCATGTGTGGAACTTACAAGTTATATACTTGCCCTAAACTTCCCACATGGAGACCACGTGGCAGGGTTGATTTTCAGTTGATCTTTATTGCTGCTGGGAAAGCTCATTTTCATTTTAACAATGATGAGGAAGAAACGATTGTTCATGCTGGTCATATGGTTTTATACCGTCCAAAAGAACCACAGAAATATGAATATTATGCCAAAGACAAGCCTGAAGTTTACTGGGTTCATTTTACAGGAAACAATGTCACTAATCTGCTCCGTTCCTATGGATTGACAAATGATAAAATAGTGTTTCATTGTGGTTCTAGTTCGGAATATCAGTATCTTTTCCGTGCTATGATAAATGAATTACAGATGTGTCAGGATAGCTATTCCGAAATGCTGGAAATGTATTTAAAACAAATTTTTATAAAACTACAGCGCCACTTTAAATCTTCTATCAACACAGATAACTCTCGTGCTGCCGAGGAAATAGACAAGGCAATTTCTTATTTCAGCGAGCACTACAATGAACCAATCAGTATTGATGACTATGCCGAACAAAATCATGTCAGTGCCAGTTGGTTTATCCGTAATTTCAGATTATATGCTGGAATCACGCCAAAACAATTTATTCTGCAAAAAAGAATATATAATGCCGAAGCACTGCTTCAGAATACACAATATAACATCAATGAGATCGCACAAATTGTCGGTTATGATAATCCACTGTATTTCAGCCGGATTTTTCAAAAGGCAAAAGGACTGTCACCTTCTGAATATCGTAAAAACATATAAAACAAAAAAGCAGAGGATTAAATTCTCTGCTTTTTGCAATTTTTGTCCAATTATTTTTTTATTTTGGCAAGTAATATACCCCTTCGTGCTTTATAATGACAGCGTAAACAGAAAGGAGATGAACTTCCATGAGAAACAAATTCCACAACTTTATTGAAAATATACTTAGCTTTTATGCAACTTTCTTCACAAGAGGATTTTATCGTTTTTAAATATCATTCAATACTTTCCTCGATTTGACCGTCCGTCAAATCATAGCTCATATCAAGAAAATCTAATATCTCCGCTTCAGTTAAATTTTCAGAACGACAATTAGAATTTTCTTTTCTATGCATTACTTATTGTATCTGTTTGTAAAATAAATATATGCATCCTCCAATGTTGCCGGAACTGAAATACACTCCAATTCTGGCTGTATTTCAGAAATCACTCTTAACTGTAATCCACCCTCAACGTACTGTTTCGATGTAATACGATATTTACATTCCACTTCTCTCGCTTTTTCCTCATCTGGTACTTTGCAAACCCATATTTTTCCCTGTGCTTCTTCAGTCAAATTCTTCATAGACCCCGCATATAAAAAACTGCCTTTGTGCATAATTGCAAGTTGGTTACAGGTCGCAGCTAAATCTTCTACCACATGAGTTGAAAACAAAACTGTTCTGTTCTCAGAAAAATCTACTAATAAATTTCGGATACGAATACGTTCTTCTGGATCTAATCCGGTAGTCGGTTCATCTACAATTAGAAATTCTGGTTCATTCAAAAGTGCCTGCACCAATCCAACCCGCCTTTTCATACCGCCTGATAATTGCTTCATTTTTTTCTTTCGATGTTCTATGAGACTGGTCTTTTTCAAATAATATTCTATCCGCTTTCTACATTCTGCTTTTGGGACACCTGCCAGATCCCCCATATATTCCAAACATTCCTGCATAGTCAGGTTCGGATAGAGTTCGATTTCCTGTGGTAGATACCCTATTTTTCTCTGGATTTTTTCATAGTTTCTTTCACTATATAAAATCCCGTCTAATGTAACCATTCCGCTTGTAGGTTTCAGCACAGTAGTTAAAATCCTCATCAAAGTTGTCTTTCCTGCCCCATTTTCTCCCAACAGTCCAAATATTCCATTCGGTATATCTAAATCTGCATGATTGATTGCTGTCACACCATTTTTAAATTTTACTGTTAAATCCTCAATATGAATACTCATAAACTTACCCTCTCTTTCTTACGATCTTCGGCAATGCCAGTAACAAAATCAGTCCGATACAAATACACAAGCCTTTCCCATACAGCCATGTAATATCGGCAGTATTTTCTATATCTCTAAAAGAATAAGAAAACAGATTCCATGCTCCAAAAAGTTTATCTCCACCTGTGGAATTTGTTGCTACCCATATCAAAAGACTGCTTCCAATTCCCATCCACATATTGCGAAAAAGCATAGACAATGTATTAGCCAATATTCCCCAAAAGAAAATAGTTACTACAATCGCCCCAAAACAGGTAATAAACTGAAGTATTTCACTTTCTGTTACTGGATGTGTAATTGGTTTCTGAAACGCAAAAAACAATCCATATCCAAGAACAGCGAGCAGCAGCAAAAAAGTTCCCTGTATCATCAGTCTCTGTATAATAGAATAAATTCTCTTTTTTATCTGATACAACCTCTGAACTTCGGAACGGTTGCTTGCAATTTCCTGAACATAAGTATCTGCACAAAAAACAGCGATCAATATTGCAAATGGTCCCTCTATGGAAAGCCCTATCTCATTTGTAAATACTACTCCACGTATCAAACTCAAAATTACAACAAAGGCGAACGCATAAACCATCTTATAAACCGGCAAAATAATCTTCATTTCCTTCTTCATTCACATCCGCCTCCTCTTCCAAATCTGCATCGTAATCAAAATAATTGCTACAGATGCTAAAATAAGAAAACTCTGATTTAAAAGTGCCATTGGCGGCGGTGCCGTATCAAAAAACTGTCCTGGAAATCGAACCATAATTGCGAAAGGTCTTCCCACATATCCGTAAACTCCTTCCGCATTTCTTCCCCCCATATTGGAATACACCATATAAAGAATCAGAAGTGGCACTCCCGGAAGTGGATTTTTAAATATAAGTGCAATCAAAGCATACACACTCACAATCATTAGCATATTTGGCAGTATATAAAGTACGGTAGATATTATAAAATTTGACAGATGTATTTCAAATCCACTATCTCTTGTATAAAGAATACATAATATCCAAAACAGTAGGTTTAAAACTGCTAAAACAAATGTACAAGTAAGAAATCCAGCGCTTACTTTTCCAAGCACATATTTTCCTGCACTAATTGGTTTTGTATGGAGTAATTCATAAGTATGCCTTTTTGTATCTTGTAAAAACAAAACGGAAAACATTATCGTTGCAAAAAATCCCATATACAGACCTGTAAAATCAGCAAATTTCCTTGCGTAATAATATGAAAATGGTTTCTTTTCCATTTTCTGATCTAAATACGAATTGATTTCTTCTGCCGTCCCCTTAAAGTAAGAGGTATCTTCATATAAATACCTCGCTCCGTACCATTCATATTTTTCGTTAAGATAATCATATGCTTCTTCTAATTCCATATTCTCTATTTTTCCGATAACTTTTTGCACCTCTGCATCGGTTTCTCCATCTTCAAGCAGGGCTTGTTTTAACTGTTCATGCCATAATTCCCGGTGTTTCTTCGGTTCTGCCGGTATATACCCTTCATACACTTCACCCTCATCAGAAATAGCGGGCTTATCATTGGCGATTTTCTCCCCTTCTGCAAGATAACGTGTATGCAGATAAGGACTTGTATCGCTAAAAACTCCATAAATGACCAACAAAACACCAATCCAAAATAATGGTCGCTTAAAATAGTTTTTTATCTCCCTTCTAATAATTGCAATCATACGTTTGCCTCCTTTCTTTTGTTATAGACATCATAAAATATAAATCACAACAAAAAGACAACAGCGTAAAAAAAAATCGGACTGCTCATGCAATCCGATGAAATACTGCTGTTATTACAGCTCCACTCAGTTTTTCGTTTTCTATAAGTAACTGTCCGCCATGCTTTTCACAATACAATCTACTGATATACATACCCATTCCTGAGTGTTTTAAACTATCTTTCACATTTTGCTGATAAAAAAGTTCTGTTGCCTTTTGCTTGTCTACTGTAAATCCCACTCCATCATCTTTTATTCTGATTTGTAATTCAGAACTGGCAAGAAACACTTCCATTTCCACTTTTGTCTTGGCATAACGAAAGGCATTTGACAAAAGGTTTTCTATAACCTCTAAAATCACTTCCTTATCTCCTGAAAATTTTTCTGCTGTTTCCGAACATTTTAATTCATACAGTTTTCCAAATTTTTTCTCAAACACATTCATCTCTGCTCGTATGTCTATTTCCAACTGCTTGCTTGTAATTTCTTCTGCCACCAACTCCCTTGCATCTAAACTGCTCATCTTCCGCATTGTTTCCACAAATATATCCATACGTTCAATCTGTTTTTTGCTTTCATTTACCATTTCTAAGGCTTGTTCCATATTTATCTCTTTTTTAGGGAGATATTCTGAAAGCATTTCCTGATACCCCTCCAGCACAGATAACGGAGAACGTATATCATGCGCAATGGCAGCCCGCAAAGCCTTTTCTTCCTCAAGCATTTTCCATAACTGTTGATTATTTTCTGCAAGTTGTCCTCTCATTCGTTCAAACTCTTTGCACAATCTGCCCATTTCATCTTCATTTTCATAAGTGATATGGAAGTCTAAATTATTTCGACCAACTTGCTGTGAAGCCAGTTCTAATTCTTCAATAGGACACTTCAATTTATGCTTATAAAAAAGAAATACCGCTATAATACTCCCTGCAACAGATACGATAAGCACTGTAAATGTCTGAAGAAAATCACATATTTCCGATACATGATAATCAAATTCTTTCATTTCATAAGAATGTGGTCTCGGAACATCTGGCAAATACCTTCTACCATCCCCTTCAGACATTTCAAAATATTCTTCCTGGTCTACATACTTCCACCAAATGTCGTTTTGTACTGTGGTTGCTATTCGCATAATTAGTGCTGAAAGATAAAAACTAATTATTAAACTAATTATCATATACAAAACAATGGTTTTCCTTAACGAAAGATTTTTTATTTTGCCCATTTATATCCCCTCCCCCATACCGTTGCAATATATTCGTGTTCCGAATACATTTTCATTTTCTTGCGGATTCTGCGAATCAACTCTGTAACCACCCGGCTGTCCCCTTCTGCATCATATCCTCCAATCTTTTCATAGATTCGTTCTTTATCAAACACAATTTCAGGGTTCATAGACAAAAATTCTATAATGTCATACTCTAATTTCGTAAGATCTAAAGTTTTCTCTTTCATATGTACACATTTGCTGGCATAGTCAATTACTAAATCCCCATAAAACCGTTGTTCTGTTTTCCTATGTAAGCGTTCCTCACGTTTCAAATGGGCAATAATTCTGGCATCGAGTTCTTTCAAACTAAATGGTTTCAAAACATAATCATCTCCGCCAGACAGTAATCCCATTACCCGATCCTGTTCTTCTACCTTTGCAGTCAAAAATATAATCGGACAGGAAACCCTGTCTCGGATTCTTCTGCATACTTCAATCCCATCCATTCCCGGCATATTCACATCCAATAGAATAATATCAGGGTTTGCACTTATCTTTTCCATTGCTTCTATGCCATTTTCTGCAATCAATACTGTATAATTCTTCAATGTAAAGTATTGATTCAGCATTTTTAGCAATTCTCTATCATCATCAACCATTAAAATTTTATATTGCATTATATTTATGTCACTCCTAATTTCATCATACTTAATTGCTTTTTATAATTCTTTTGTATTAGTCCACTGGACCAATACTAATCTTTGACCACTCTGATATAAAGTTTCTCTGGAAATCTCCTTTGCAACCAAAGGGAATGTTGCATTTACCCCAACCGCAAATATATCGATGCATAATTGGTTATTTTGTACCCTGAACGTCATCCATTTTCAGTTAAAATCAGAATTATGTTTCGGGGATTAGCTGTGCTGCGGATTCCTGCGGTGTACCATGTCATAGATAAGTATACATATAATCGGCAGAATGACCACCGCTGCCGTTCTCACGCAGTACATGAATAATACCTCATGTGCCGTGGTCATCCGGTGCAGCATATCTCCGTACAGCATTGCCATATACATTGCGGACACCGACACAAAAATCCCATAATGCGCAGCAGTGCCCTCCTTTATGATTCGCTCAAATTCCATTGCCACAAGAACAGAATTCACAGCGGACACCGCAATTAGCTGTAGCTTCAAAAATGTGCCAACCGGCTGAAGCTTGTTTTTATCCGGAGATAGCTTTCCGTTCGCAGCCATAGCCACGATAATTCCTGTCACAAGAACAGCGTACAGATATGCAGCCACAGCTATCCCTGACATCCACCTGCTTTTTCTGCTCCTGCCCTGAGCAATATACTGCTTACGGTTCATGCCCCGGCATGCCTGCCACAATAACGCTCCAAGTATTACTGCCAGCGAAGCAATATAGATTACTCCCTGTGTCACATGGCTTTCAAGCACAAATCTACCATTCATGCCTATAAGCGCCAGAAACAGGCTGTACAGCAGTATAACTATTCCTCCAAGGCAGTATATAATTCTTTCCCGCTTTGACTTTTCCTGAAGCTTCGCCATCCTGATGACCTCGGTTATGATATTTTCCTTACCGCGTCCTGTGTCATCTGCGCTTATCTCTCCCACAACAATATCCTGAATTTTCACATCCAGAATTCCGGACAGATTTTCCAACACGCCTATGTCCGGAAAGCTGTCACCGTTCTCCCAGCGCGACACCGCCTTGTTGCTCACACCAATCAAATCCCCAAGCTCACTCTGGGTATAATTTTTCTTAATTCTCGCTTCCCTTATCAGAATACCCGTTTTCTTTTTATCCATGAACATCTCCTCCTGTGTTTTGATGGCTTCATCGTAGCAGTCACCGCCAAAAAGAGCAATCCATTATAGAGAGAACCCGCTGTTTATGGAAAAATCTGGCACTATGTCAACATTAAATCCGTTCTTCTGAGCAGAAAATCTATAATATTCATATGAACTATTCCATCGTGGCTCATATCAATCTTGTCAAGCGACATTACATATTTCGGTGAAGCATCCGTTATCCTGCTGTATGCTCCAAACTCCCTTTTAATGGTTTCTTCACCTGCCAACAAATACGCCACCTGAATAAAACATTTTTTTCCATTCCTTATTGCAACAAAATCAATTTCCCCTTTATAGGCTTTTCCTGCGAAAACTGTAAAACCTCTTGTCACAAGTTCGTTATATACGATATTTTCAAGAAAAAAGGTATCTTCATAATTAATAGTATTGGTGTTTATTGTTCTAAAACCCATATCAACCGCATATTGTTTCTCACGATTGCTGAGCGCTGTTTTTCCTACAATATTGTATCTTCCGACTCCATGAATCAAGTGTGCCTTCTTCATCCTATCAATATAATTGTAAACTGTTCTTTTAGATATCTCTTTATTATTTTTTCTGAATGTATCGACAATATTATCTATTGATAATTCTTTTCCCGCATTTGCAAGAATATATAAGGAAATATCCATAAAATTCTTTTTATCAGTACTTTTGCTCTTTCCTACAATATCCCTGTTCACAATACCCTCATAAAGATTTGAAAGATATCTGTGAATTGAGGTATCATCCCTATAATCAAAACGTAACGGAAACCCTCCCCATTTAAGGTAATTAGAAAACAAGTCGTCGCTCCAATCCATTTTATTTATCTCATAGTATTGTTTCATTTCATAAAATGAAAACGGAAGCACCTCAAATTCAATTGTCCTACCTGTAAGTAAAGTCGAAAGTTCTCCCGAAAGCAGCGTGGAATTACTTCCCGTCACAAACAAGGAGACATCAAGGGTCGCTCTAAATGAAGCCAGTGCCTTTTCAAAGTTTTTTACATGTTGAATTTCATCTAAAAAAATATAATATTTGCCATTGTCATCTATTCTACTTTTAATTTCACGGTTCAAATCAGAAGCATCAACAATATAGTCGTAGTCCAAATCTTCAAGCTTCAGATAAATTATATGGTTTTCACAAACACCGTTTTCGATAAGTTCATCCCTTATCGTATCCAGCAAAATTGATTTTCCTGCTCTTCTCACTCCGGTAATAACCTTGATAATATCGGACTCATAGTATGGTCTTATTTGTTCAAGATACGTCTCTCGTTTCAGTCTCATTTTATGCACCTCCCTTTTCATATTTTACTGTTTTTATGCTTTTATGCAAGATATACTTGCACAAATCATGTTTTTTATATTTTTATGCAAGGCATCTTGCACAGATTATGTTTTTTATATTTTTATGCAAGGAATCTTGCACAGATTCTGTTTTCTATATTTTTGTGCAAGATATGCTTTCATGTTTTAATACTTTTTGTTTTTGTGCAAGCGCATATTGCCCGTTTCTCTGGGTAGAATAGAATGCCGGAATGTCCGTCCGCATACCTGTCTGTATAATCATCCGTTTACCTCTTTATTTTCGCATTAGCTTTGTAGTTACAGTGCCTTCAAATCATCCACAACCACCGCGATATCTTCATTAACTCCAACCGTTTTTTCCGCTATATCCCCCGGCACATACGCCTCGCCCTTGTTAATGCACACATAAAATGCATTTTTCCAGTTGACGGCGTACCGCCAGAAGTTATATTTTATTATACCCGGTGTGTTGTAGCCGACCCCTAATTCAAGGAATAAAAGCTTCTGTACTCTGTGGTTTTCCATAAATTTCCCGTACCTGTCCGCTGCCCTGTACCAGCCGTCATCCTGCACAAACGTGTTGTCCGCGCGAAGGTTCATGCTCATGGGCCTGCCGCATTTCGGGCACCTTGGAACAAGCTCAGAAGGTATTGTAAGCTTTATTTGCGTATCCTGCGGCTTTACAAGAGCTGTCCCCGGCTTTCCGGTTTTTTCTGAATTTTCATGTTCCTCCGATATTTTAAAGCCTTGGCTCAATAACATTTTTCTTATAATATCTTCATTATCGTAGGTGCTGTCATGGCATGGCTTACTGCACTGGAAAAGTCCGTAATCCCCCTGCGTGTAATAAAGGCGTTCCTTGTCAAAGCCAGCCTTCTGAAAACAGTGGTCAACATTCGTTGTGAGCACAAAATAGTCCTTATTTTTTACCAGCTCAAAAATATTATCATGTAACTGTGCCGGCGCGTCCATATAGCGGTTCACATACACATATCTTCTCCAGTACGCCCAGTACTCCTCCAGTGTGTTAAAATCATAAAATCCGCCTGAATACATATCCTTAAAACCGTATTTTTCTGCAAAATCCGAAAAATACCTGTCAAAGCGCTCACCGCTGTATGTAAAGCCTGCCGCCGTTGAAAGCCCTGCGCCGGCACCTATGACAACGGCATCCGCCTGTTCAAGCTTCTCTTTTATTATATTTATTTTATTTAAGTAATCATTATCCATCCTATTTATCCCCCTGCATACTGCCACAAAATCATCCGACCTGTTCAAATTATCCACATCCGCCGTCTTTGCTTTAGCTTAGCAATCTCCTGTATATCTGCTCGTCCTCTTCCTGAAAAACATTAAATACTACCTTCATTCCCGACTTGGTTTTTTCCTTATATTCCTTAACTGTCTGCACTGCAAGCATTGCCTGCAGTATGCAGGGGTATAAAAAATGACTTATTCCAACTCTTCTGCTGAAATAAGTCATTTTTTATTTATATGAAATAATGTCGATTACAAATAGTCCTATTCCATCCCCTCATCAAGCCACTTAGCAATATTAGAAAAGTCAATCTTAAGGTCGCCATTGTAAATATTCACCGGAACAGGCTGGTCGAATCCATATATAACAGGGTAGACATCACTCTCAAAGTAATATACCAGAATCCTCTTCTGCGTGAAATCCAGTATCCAGTACTCGCGCACACCTGCTTCCATATACTTAGACAGCTTCAACGTAAAATCCCTCTTCTTCGTAGAAGGCGAAATCACCTCCACAAGGAAATCCGGCGCACCGTATATGCCAAACCTCTTAATCTTATCAGGGTCGCATACGATACCTACATCCGGCTGAACCATAGTCCTGTTATCGCAGTCTAACTGTACATCCACCGGTGCGATGAACGGTCTGCAGCTTCCGCCGTGCTCCATTATATAATTGGCAATCTGGCGGTAAATCTCCCCGCCGATGGACTGGTGCCCGAAAGTCGGAGAATACATATCGAAAAAATACCCATCAATCAGCTCAACTCTCTGCTCATCCGGCAGTGCATAATAATCATCCAGTGTATAACTGCCATTCCTCTCATACCTGCTGCCAGACTTATATGAAGAGCCTTCCCTCACAACAGTACTATCCCTGAATAACTGCTCCAGTGCAAGAATAGTATCATAGCGCGGGCTCTCCGTCTCACCCGAAAAAATCTTCTGGACTGTTCCTAATGGTACACCCGATAAATCCGCAATCTGTGCATAGGTGTATCCCATTTCCTTCTTCTTGTCTCTCATTTCCTGAATAGTCATATAAAGCACCCTCCCTTTAATGATAGTGATTATATAATGCTGCCCTTTCCCATCTATATAATAGGTGTTTTATTTCCATTTGTCAACCGAATTTTAATATATTTATTTCCATTTCAAAGAATATTTTAACCATTTAAAGAAACATGAGACAATGGGGTCTGACACCACTGTCCCAAAGCTGCATGCTGTTCTGAAGGTATCGCCTATAATGTCAATGCAAAACTCGCCGCCAAGCGTATGTGTGTAAGCGTCAACGATGGCAAGACCAAGGCCGTTTCCTTCGGTGTTGCGCGATTCGTCGCCGCGTTGTCAAGTAGGTTATATACAATCCTGTATGCGTACATGGCAACCCCATGAAGACAAATTCAATACTTAGTGAGTATGTAAATTTACTCTTCAAATATCTTCAATCTCTTTGCAATTTCCTCAGGGTCTGGCAGCATTGCCTTCATATCATCTGGTAATGTATTTCTTAACTTATATGTTGCTACACCTATTGGAGAATTAATATTCCTTAATGCATATTCAACATAGGTTTTATCCTTGCTTTTGCAAATAATAATTCCAATTGAAGAATTCTCATCCGGTAATTTTACCTGCTCGTCCAATGCTGTCAGATATAACTGCATCTTACCGGCATATTCTGCTTCGAATTCACCGATTTTCAGTTCTATTGCTATCAAACTTCTCAGCCTTCTATGAAACAATAATAAATCAATATATAAATCCCTGTTCCCTGCCATCAAATGATATTGATTTCCTATATATGTATAATCTCCACCCATTTCTATCAAAAATGCTCTTATATTGTTTACCAACTGCATTTCCAATTCATGTTCAGAATATTCAGGTGACAATTCTGCAAAATCGAATGTATATTCATCTTTTATTGCAAGCTTAGCCTGTACTCTTTGCTCAACAGGAAGTGATAAATCAAAATTTGTTTGATTTATCAAATATTTTTCATATGTTTGTGCCTCAACAAAATTAGTTAAAATTCTTTTTGTCCAACCATATCTTTTTGTCATTTTAATGTAAAATTCACGTTGTAAATTATCTTTACATTTTTCCATAATGATAATGTTATTGCTCCAACTAATTTCTCGCACCAGTGGTGCGAGTTTTTTAGAATCCCGATACGTCAAATAAAAATTACGCATCCTCCACAAATTTGCTGCCGAATACCCTTTTGCTCCCGGAAATTCTTTTTGTAATTCTGTTGACAGTACTTGTACAATAGATTTTCCCCAACCCTCTTCTTCCTGTTGCTTATATATCTCTTCTCCTATTTCCCAATACAGATTTATAGTCTCAGAATTAATTAATTTCAGAACTTGATACTGCTTTTTATGAATCAGCTCCTTTAGACCCTCTAATAGTGGCTCATACCCTTCAATTTCTTCATTTTTCATACAGCTCTCCATTTCTCGCACCAATGGTGCGAGTTTATATAATTCTATTTACAATCTTTTTTTATATCTTCGATATACATTTTCAAATCACGTATCTTTGATATTATTTCAAAATTTTCATGTTCCAATTCTAAAATATTGATTGACCCTATTGACTTTTCTATATCACTTTCTATTTTACAAAGTGTATCATAAACATTTTTCTTAAAAATATTTTCCTTTTTTTCAGATTTGCTCTCATAATTCCTTATAACTGAATTTTCAACTCTTGAATACAAGCCTCGTTCTATTCTAACAATATCTTTTGTGTCAACCAACTGAGACAAAGCTCCTGATATTTGACTTTTGGTAAAATCTTTATTGCTATGCAGTTCAATATATTTTGCAAAGTCAGCTGTTGTATATACTCCTTGCGTTTTTATACACTCTTTTATTAACATTTTTATTTCCGCCGTTGATAATTTCATGCTTTCTCCTTATATTCATTAGTTTCATTAGTTTCACCAAAAAAGTTAATTATATTTGCAACCTGCTTTTTCATTTTCTGTTGCATCTAAATATTTTATATTTTCATTTCAATATATAGTATATACTTTTTTTAGTTTCAGCTTCAATACCCTGCTATTTATAATTCAAGTTTTATTTAAATATTTCAAAAAAGCGGAAGCACCGTTTCCGACACTTCCGCCATTCATGCTGTCTTCACTTTATTGATTACTGCTAATTACTGCTGTCCCTGCGTATTCTTTATCGTGACGCTCAACTGGTTAAACGGTATCTCGATGCCTGCCTCATCAAGTGCCAGCTTGTACTGCTCAGTAAATGCCCACTTAGTATCCCAGTATTTGTCTGCGCTGACCCACACGCGCGTCTCCAGTGTAACCTGGCTTGCGTCAAGGCTTGCCACAAATACGTTAACCGGCTTATCCCTGAGGATATTATCATTCTTATCGATAATTCCCATGAGCACCTTCTTTGCGGCGGTGATGTCCGATTCATAGCTTATGCCGACCTGGACATCGACACGGCGTATATCCATCGCACTCACATTCTTGACACTTGAATTTGCAAGAGTTCCGTTAGGAATTACAATCATCTTGTTGTCTACCGTGGCAAGCTTGGTGTAAAAAACATCAATTCCCACAACTGTACCCTCATCACCGCATGCCACAATGTAGTCTCCAACCTTGAAAGGCTTGAATATGAGTATCAGTACACCTCCCGCAAAGTTCGCAAGGCTTCCTTGAAGCGCAAGACCTACTGACAACGTAACCGTACCAAACAATGTGACAAATGTCGTCGTCGGTATTCCAAGAATTGAGACAATTGCTATAAATAGCAGCACATATAAACCTACTTTTATAATTGAATATATGAATTTTACAACAATCGGTTCTATCTTTCCCTTATTAAGTGCTTTTGTTGTGAGCTTTAGAACCCACTTGATAAGCCTGCTTGCAATGAAGTACACAATCAACGCAATCAATATATTTTTTCCAAATCTGATTGCATACTCAATCACAGTATCAAGCACCTTATCCCAATGTGACACGCTTTTTGCAACCGCGTCCATAACCTGTGTTTCCAACTGTTCTCCCAGCATGTTTTTTTCCTTCCATATTTAATCTTTGATAAAATGCTATTAGGGTCAAAAGGTATTTTACCACTCATTTGATATCCTCGGTTTGCTCCGCTGTAAAATTTTACTGTTCTGCCCTGCACGACATCTATGCCGGCTTATGGACAGAAATTTTCTTGAGAAACTTGAATTTCACACAGTTTTCTCTGCCCTATGCCGCTCTTATGCCGGCTTATGGGCAGAGATTTTTCTTATCAAGCTTGAATTTCCTGCTGTTTTCTCTGCCCTATACCGCTCTTATGCCGGCTTATGGACAGAAATTTTCTTGAGAAACTTGAATTTCACGCAGTTTTCTCTGCCCTATGCCGCTCTTATGCCGGCTTATGGGCAGATACTACTCTAGCGTCCGGCAGACTTAGCCTTCGCCGTGTTTTTCTTCCCTGTATCTGTTTTTGCTGTATCCGTCTTCGCGGCTTTAGAACTCCCTGACATCATTTTCTCTGTCTTTACTTCATTCTTTACTTCTTCCGGCTCTACCTTCCCCGTTTCTGTCTCTTTTAGATTCGTTTTTCCATCTACCTTTGGTGTCTCATCACTCCTTACAGCTTTCTTTTTTCCTGCTCTGGCAGATGCTTTTTCTTTATTTTCTATACTTTCTCTACTTTCTTTATTTTCTCTACTTTCTTTATTTTCTCTACTTTCTTTATTTTCTCTACCTTCTTTATTCTCTCTACCTTCTTTATTCTCTCTACCTTCTTTATTCTCTCTACCTTCTTTATTTTCTTTACTATCTTTATTTCCCTTCTCTGCCGCCTCCGGCGCCTCTTCTTTCTTCAGTGTCTTCTCCTTTACAGACTCCGGCTTCGCTTTCTTCTGTGACTTTTCCTTTCCCATATCAGAAACTGTCTCAGATTTAGTTATCTGTGTATCGACAATCTCAGGAATCTCAACCTCATCCGCAGTTACGGATTCTTCCTCAACGCGCCTGAAAATACATATTCCAAGCGGCGGAATTGTGATATATATGGAATCCTTTCGATTGTCGCACTCGCTCTCCTGCGATATCTTTACGCGCGAATTGAGCTTGCCGGTTCCGCCGTACTTCTTGGCATTGCTGTTGAAAATTTCCTTATAATGTCCTGCCTTAGGCACACCTATCTTGTACTTCTCGCGCAGCACAGGAGTGAAGCTTACAACAACAAGCAGTTCATCACCATTCTTGGCACGACGTACGAATGACACTATACATTCATCTGCAGAGATATTATTAATCCACTCAAAGCCTTCCGGGTTATAATCCAGCTCATAAAGAGCCTGCTCTTTCTTATACAGGGCATTCAGATCCTTCATATATCTGTGAAGCTTCTGATTCAGCTCCTTGGAAAGCTCGTCCCAGTCGACGCTCTTTTTCTCCCACCACTCGTTGTACTGTCCAAAATCCTGCCCCATAAAAAGAAGCTTCTTGCCCGGATGGGTGTACATAAAACCATAAGCTGCACGGAGGTCTGAGAATTTCTCGTCAAGCTCGTCCTCAGGCATTTTATTTATCATGGAGCACTTTCCGTGAACCACCTCATCATGTGAAATGACAAGAATAAAATCTTCGCTGTAAGCGTATATCATGCTGAATGTCAATTCACCGTAACGCCCTTTTCTGAACAGCGGATCCGCACTCATAAAATCAAGAAAATCATTCATCCAGCCCATGTTCCACTTGTAGTCAAAGCCAAGTGAGCCGTCCTTTATATCACCTGTAACCATCGGCCATGCTGTAGACTCCTCCGCAATAAGCATGGAAGTCTTGTTTTTCTTCCTGTACACTGCATTGAGCTGCTTGAAAAATTCAACTGCCTCAAGATTCTCATTGCCGCCATATATATTGGCAACCCATTCGCCGTTCTTCTTCCCATAGTCAAGGTAGAGCATGGACGCAACCGCATCCATTCTAAGCCCATCCACATGATATTCCTTTGCCCAGAAAAGTGCATTGGCTATGAGGAAATTGCGGACCTGTGGTCTGCCATAATTATATATGTAGGTTCCCCACTCAGGGTGCTCGCCCTGCCTTGGGTCAAGATGCTCATACAGTGCCGTTCCGTCAAACCTCGCCAGCCCGAAATCATCCTTCGGGAAATGTGCCGGAACCCAGTCTAAGATAACACCTATTCCTGCGCAGTGCAGAAGGTCTACAAAGTATCTGAAATCATCCGGTGTTCCGTATCTGCTTGTCGGCGCATAATATCCGGTCACCTGATATCCCCATGAACCGTCAAACGGATGCTCCATTATCGGCATGAGTTCAATATGTGTGTAACCCATTTCCTTCACATACTTGATAATAAGCGGAGCCAGTTCACGATAATTATAGAACTCCCTTCCGTCCTCCGGCTTCATAAAGGAGCCTAAATGCAGCTCGTATATAGACATCGGCTTATTTTTGTTAAGCTCTCTCTGCTCAATCCAGTCGCCGTCCGTCCACACATATTTCTCAATATCATACACTATTGAAGCGTTGTTCGGACGAAGCTCACTGTAAAATGCATAAGGGTCTGCCTTAAGTCCTACCATTCCGCCCTTATATTTTAGCTCATATTTGTAAATATCAAGCGGCTTTATCCCCGGTATAAAAAGCTCATATACACCATATTTATCGATAAACTGCATCTGGTGGGTTCTTCCGTCCCAGCTGTTAAAGTCACCGACAACACTCACACGCCACGCGTTAGGTGCCCACACTGCAAAATGTACTCCCTGTACACCATCCACCTCCATCGGATGTGCACCCAGAACATTGTACAGCTCATAATTGATTCCCGCCTCGAAGCGTTCAAGCTCAGACTCAAGAATCTGCACCTTAAAGCTATATGTGTCCTTTAGCTGCTGTATACCTCCCTCTGCATAGTCCACAATCAGCTCATAAGCGACACGTCTTTTCCCCGGTATAAGAAGTGCAAAATAGCCCGCCTCATCAACCAGCTCCATATCATACGTCTTATTCTTTCCGGTAAGTACCACCTTGACACCGACAGCTCCCGGCTTAAATGTCTGAAACAACAGACCATCAGGTGTAATATGCTGTCCTAAAATATCAAGCGGATGCTTGCATTCCGAATAAACTACGGCCTCAATCTCAGGCCAATCCATCAAATCATATAATTTCTTGTCCATGCAATCCCTCACCTTCCATTATATTCATAAAATTATTGTATCACCTTTAAATTGTCTTTGCAATTCATTTGTGCTATAATGAGCAGGGACAGAAAATAAATAAGAATTGACCGGGCTCTTTGAGCGAGGGGTGCTTCTTGTCCGAAGGGCAAGAAGATGGAAAATAAAGATATTAGTAAATCGGAATTGACCGAGCTGAAAGAGAAGGATGTTTGTTGCCCGAAAGACAAGAAGATGGAAGTAGAAGAAAACAAAAAATAATTTTTT
>OAUU01000149.1_pt1 | contig 75295 bp, 71 predicted proteins | sample 1501381 | NCBI WGS metagenome assembly OAUU01 (sample SAMEA2580057, study PRJEB22360) | human gut metagenome | reverse complement strand
TATAAAATTAAATAAAAAACCTGTGTATGTAAACTTAGTTACTTACAAAAATTCCATCACACCAGTATTTTCAAGGTTTCTAGTTAATATTATTTATCAATATATGTTTAATATATGTTATGTTATATTATGTTGAATTGGTATATTTATATATTCATACCAATGTATTGGTAAATCAAAAAATATATACCTGTGTTCATGTTGAAAGAATATATATTTCATAATTTGTTTAGAATGATTTGAGAGCATAAAAAATAACTTATATAGAATATTATATTGATGTATATTACAAGATATTTGAGAATATTAATATGAACTATAAATGAACAAATACAGAAAAATGCACAAAAATACTTTGCTTGAATATTCCGCACCTTCAACTGCGTATTATTCACTTTGCTTTTGTTTGTACATCAGATACATTTTAATAGATTATGAAAAATCTGTTTTTCTGACGCGGATATAATTGTGCAATATTTTAAATTTGCTCATTTATAGTATATGAATAAATAAAATAAAGAGAGGAAAATATGTTTATATTATCCCCTCTTTATTTTTATTAAACTATAAAAGCGCAAATAAAGAAAATTGAGTATTAAAGATTTTTAAGAAAATCATTCAGACGCTGATTAAGTATTTCTATTCTTACTCTTAAATCTGCATCATTTTTTATTATTGATTTATTACTTTTTATTGTGTCAAAATTATTTTCAAATAGTGTTAATGCCTGTTCTGTTTTGGCTATTGATGATATTCTTTTTAATTCACTATCAGAAATAGATGTTTTTCTTTGTTCTTTTTCTTTTTGTAACTGCTTCATTTTTTCAATATTGGTTTCTAAACGAGCTTTTTCCTTTTCAGCCTTGTTTTTAGCATCTGTCATATAACGAAGTTTTTCTTCAACACTATCACTATCTTTTGGCTCTTCAGGTTTTGTGGATGATATCTGGTTAATCTTTTCTTCAAGCACTTGTAAGGTTTGATTTTTTTCATTAAGCTCTTTTAATACAGAATCTAATTCTTTTTTATATTGTTCAGCTTCTTTGGCGCGCTCTTCAGATAATTTTTTAATTGATTGGAATTCAGCGTTTTCAATATCACCATTCTTTTTTATTATTGTAAGAATACTTTTCTGAGCATCTTCATCTAACTTTCCGAACTTGTCAGCCTGATTAAGATCTATACCATTATTATTAAGAAGTTCACTTAATTCAGGTATGAGCTTTTCTGCTGTTGTATATTTTCTTGCCTGTCGTTCAGATATATTCAGCTGCTTTGCAATTTCAGCATTTATATTTTTGATTTCACCTTTGACTTTTTTTGCTTCGTATAGTTCCTTAAGTCGGCTGACTTCCCATCTTTTTACTTCCATTGAGGATTCTCTTACATCGTGATTAGCAGATATAAGCATAATTTCCTCATCTATCTCAGTTATTTCAGATTTTTCTATCTTACATGGTATACCAGCAGGGAAAAGCTGATTATACTCTTTATCAGTCATACTTGATATTGCGCGATATCTTCGTTCTCCAGATACAAGTCGATAAGTGTCATTATCTGAATTATATAATACAGATAGATTATGTCTTAATCCATTTATAATAATACTTTCTTTTAAGGCTTCTATGCCATCTTGAGTATACATTTCATTTTTTGGGTTAGAAACAATTTTTTCTTTGGGAATATATTGAAAGTTATATTGAGTTTTTGCCTGTATTTCCTTTAGCTTTTCACCACCGTCAGAATTTAAAATACCTGGTTTTGTTGCACCAGCACTAAATGATTTCTTTGCCATTACTTCTTCTCTCCTTTCAGATATTTAGCAAGTTCTCTAAAATGTTTATTATCCATCAGACCAAGATAATTAACAAGTTCTATATAATCCTGAGCAGCTGTGCATCTTTTGTCATATGTCAGTAATGGCTCAAATAAAGTATTTGATTCATTAACAGCTATACAATTTCTAATAGATACAGGTAAGAATTTATCTCCAAACATATTTTCGTAACTTTCATACATTTGCTTATACAAAGTTGTTCTACCAGCAACTCTTGTCATAAACATTCCTGCAAATTCAATAGATAATGCATACTTAGCATTAAGGTCTTCAATTGTATCAAAAAGTGACATTAATCCATCATAAGAGAAGTTATCAACACATATAGGTGTGATTATTTTATTGCTTGCACATATAGCACAGGTAGTTAAATATGATTTAAATGGAGAATTATCGATAATAATGTAGTCATAATCATCTTTTAATAATTCAAGATTATACTTAAAACATAATTCTACATTAGAGTCCTTACTTTCATCATATATTTTGTAGATTAAAGTGTTGAGAACCCTGGATGCACATAATATAGAAATATTTTCATAATCAGTAGCAGATATATAGTTTTTAACTTCAGACTTGTCGTTTAACTTTGAACAAAACAATTGTTCATAGTCTTCTTCATTTCCTTCGTCAGTTTTTCCAAACATTTTTGAAGTATTCATCTGTGGATCTAAATCTATTAATAGTATAGAATATCCAGATATTGCTAATATTTGTGCAATAGATATGGCTGATGATGATTTACCAACGCCACCTTTTTCATTGATTAAACTTATTATTTGGCTCATTATTTTCCTTCTTTCGATTTATTATAGATTTATTATACAATACTTTTGGATTAAATCAATGTTTAATAATGTTTTTTTTCATATTTTTTCAATATATGAATGAAATTTTGTTAATTAGCTTATATTTTTGAACTCAGTTCAAATTCTAGTTTGATATATATTGTTAAATGAAGAAAAATATATAAAAGTAAGTTGTTTATGCGAATTTAGATTCGCAACTATAAATGAGCAAATTTAAAATATTGCACAAGTATATCCTCATTAAAAACAGATTTTTATAATCTATTTAAATGTATCTGAGGTACAAACAAAAACAAATTATTTTTGTGCATTTTTCTGTATTTGCTCATCTATAATTTGCTATATATTATTATATATAAAACGCCACTTTACAACTTTATAAATTATAGACTTGATGTCAAATCAGCTATCTTCAAATCAGTTGTTTTAAAGACTTTGTCACGGTATTGGACAAAGTATTCATCCTGATAAGGCAGAATATTCATAGCACAATAACTGATATGAAAAAGTTGTAAAGTGGTTTTAATGTAAAAATATGAGAAATTCTTTCGCTATTATAACGATATAATACAATATAGTTTATAGCATAAAATTATACTGGAAAGAATAATAGAAATTGAACTGAGTTCAAAAAATAGTGCAATAATAAGTAGAAACCAATATAGTATTATAGTTAAAAATTAAGTGGATGGTGTAAGAGATATATTAAGTACATCACATAAATATAAGAATGTAGAAATAATAGCGTGAGCATTGTGCATAGATTATATACATTTAAATATTGTAATATTGCCAAAATTCAGTAAATTAAGATTTATGGTACAATTATTGGAAAATTCATTGATGATATATGATATACAACCAGAATTACAAAGGGGATAAATCATTCTGGGCAATAGTATATTATCATAAAAATATTGGTATTATTATAGATGAGGCAATAAAAAATATGTAAAAGAGCATACAGAAGAAACAAGAAAAGAAGAACGAAGAAGTACCACTTTATAGTAGATTAGCAAGAGTACTTACGATACCGTCCTCATTTTTTTAGTGAGTAGCAACATAGCCTTTATGAAAGCTGATATTAAACTACAACTTAAAATGGTAATTGATAACTTCCGGTGTATAGGAGAATGTTATATATAAAACCAGAGATAAAATTTAATTATTACTTTAGATAATGGTTGCTAATCTCAGATATTATAAATAACTACTTCAGAGCAGATATAAAATAGGATAGTACAAATAAAAAAGTGAACTCAGTTCATAAAAAGGTAAATAAAATATAATACTTTTATTGCACAGACTCATTTTTAAAATAATGATTTGTGACAAATTTATTATAAGAAAGTTGTGCAATATATTTTCTTATGCAAATATATAAAGGAATGTATTAGGTTATTATTTGATTTATAACCATCATGAATTCTATCCATTCCGCCGGGATACATTACAAAATAATTGTGAACTCAGTTCAGAATATAATTAAAAAAGTAAAATTATTTTGAATTATGTAGTCTATCATTGATGCCGTAGGTCCAGCTCATACTTTTTTTTGCCACATGCGATATCCAGGCGGAATTGATAGATAGGAAATTTTTCCATTATTAAACACAGGTACACAAAACATTATGCTTACAAAACAGTGTCCATTCAGGTAATTGGAACCATTATGTGCAGCATGGTCAAATAATTTTGAAACATTTTCAAATCTTGTGACAGATTTAGATACCACAGTATCATTGACACATAGAAATACAAGCTGTTTCTACAATAAATCTGCTATCAGCTTTAAAGCAATCCAGACAATTGTATTCATAAATATGTAATAATCAACATTCTCATAGGAACAAACATAATTAAATGCATTTAGTGTTTGCTTTGTTATTCCGGATAAGAAATGTTTATACAGAAAACATATTGAATGCGCTGATTCCAACGTAAGTATGGATAGTATAAGCATAAACAGGGTATCCGCTGTTGGGACAGGAAAAGTTTCAAAATAAATCAAAAAATAATTATAAAGCCTATCAATTTGTTATTTCGTTGTATAATAATTTTGTCGTACTGGGTCACTTTTCTTTGTGATGTTTTAGGCAAATTAATTGTACATTACAAAGTTCTGTACGGCATTTTTATGTAAAAAGTTGTAAAATGGTGTTAAGATATATAAAATTAAAAAATGAACTCAGTTCACTTTTAGACTTTTAATTAGAAAATGTATAATGGATTTAATCTAAAACAATGAAAAGGAAAGGGCTCATGCTTAGAAATAACTGTCATATTACTAATAGATAAATATAGTGATTTGTTTATAAGTAGATGTTGGGGTCAAAAGCCCCAACTATGATACCTACAGATTGTTTTACGCTACGCACTTCCACGTCTACGCTCCGCTTCGGTCCGTGCTAAACATGTGCCACTGGCACATAGCACCCTACCCAATATTCGCATATCGTGGGATTATCATCTCACTTTTATGCTCATATCGGGGCGGGTCACAAGATCATTCACCCACCTATGAGCAAGCTCATGTGGGGTTAGACCTTTTGACTCTGGTATCATAAAATAAATTATTTTTATTTGTGGTTGAGCTGCATATCGCTATATTACCTCTCGAAAAAATATATTTTTATCACCATTCGCTATTACTAAATTAATATATTAACTATTAGGCGTTTGCGAAACGCCAAAAGCCACATAAATGCTGACTTTTTTGTTTTTGTAATTTTGTTTTTCCTCACAAAGTTTTAAATTTTCATGTCTATTTTATACAAAAAATATTTTTAAAACATCGAACTTAAAATCTATTTTTGTACAAAATACATATATTTTAGTTATTGAATTTCGCAATTACCTATATTAACTATAAATGAGCAAATTTAAAATATTACACGAATATGTCCACGTTAGAAAGACATATTTTCCATAATCTATTGAAATCTATATAAGACACAAACAAAAGTAAATTATCTTTGTGCATTTTTTGTATTTGCTCATTTATACACCAGTTTACAATTTTATAAATGATAGATTTGCTGCCAAATAAGCTGTTTTAAAGCCTTTGTCATAGCATTTGATTTTATGTGCGTTTCGATATTTTTCACGAAAGTGGCAAAAAATATCTGGCTGCTGATATCCTTACTTATCTCAAGAAGAAAATACTGTACACTTTTGGTACGGTATTGGACAAAGTATGCATCTTGATAAGACAGAATATTCATAGCACAATAATTGATATGAAAAAGTTGTAAAGAGGTGTCATTTATAGATATTAACTATAAATGAACGGAATAAAAAACATATGTTCAAGTTCCACGTGAAACATATGTCTGCTCAGTAATCACAACTCTAAGTATTTATTTACATGGATAAGTTATTTCCTACTACATAAAAAGCTTCCATCTCAAAAAATATTTCAAGAATTATTAGCTTTCTAATCTGAACTTAGAAGTTTATAATTCTAACACCACTTTATAAATGATAGACTTGATGCCAAATAAGCTGTCTTCAAATCAGCTGTTTTAAAGGCTTTGTCACAGCATTTGGTTTTATGTATGTTTTGATATTTTTCTTGAAAGTGGCAAAAAATTTGGCTGCTGATACCATTACTAATGTCAAGACAAAAATACTGTACACTTTTGGTACGGTATTGGACAAAGTATTCATCCTGATAAGGCAGTATATTCATAGCACAATAACTGATATGAAAAAGTTATAAAGTGGTGAAGCTTAAAAAGCTCATACGAGAATTGAGCAGTTTTCTTAAATAATATTATAGGGCTTAATCAGAATAGTATGTTGATTTAAAGTTAAAAATAAAGTTATAAACATGTGAATTTAAAATATTTATAAATTATGCTTTTTTTTGTAGCAAATAAAAATATAAAATTATATAATCATTAAGCAAAAGCGAATTACGGAGTGTTTGATTATGATATATAGGGAAAAATACAAGGTTGAACTAGAAGATATAGGGATGCATAATAGAATATCCAACAAAAGGATAATAACAATAATGGAAGATGTTGCCGCAGCGCATTCTGATTCGGTTGGGTATGGTGTTAAAGAAGTTGGGCAGACTAATTGTGCATGGGTTTTATTGGATTGGAAGATAAAAGTGGTTAACAGACCTGAATATAATACACATATAGAAGCATTTACGTGGTCAAGAAAAAGTGATAAGTTGTGTGCTTATAGAGATTTTGAGCTTCGTGATAATAACGGAAATGTGTGTGCTTTAGGGACATCACGCTGGCTGTATATGAATCTTATCAGAAGACGGCCAGTAGTGCTTAATCAGCAGATGAATGAGATATATGATACAGAAGAAGGCAGGATGGTCTTTGATGAGGAAATATGTAAGATAGATACGGAAATAGATGCTGGTAGTAATGATAATATAAAGGAAATTATTGAAAAAACATATAAAGTGGAACGAAGAGATATGGATATTAATGGTCATATGCATAATGTGAGCTATATAGAAGCTGCATATGAGGTAATACCAGAGGATATCTATAAAAATCATGAGTATTCTGACATAAGAGTTGAATACAAGAAAGAAATTATGGAAAATCAGGAAATTAAAATTAGATGTATAGTGTTTAAAAATAATGGTTGCCTGATAACTATGGAATCGGAAAATAAACTTCATGCTGTTATAAAACTTTCATGAGCTTATATCTGATAGTGTAGATGTACATATAAATATTAAGAAAAACTAAGAAAATAAATGTATGAAAATGTGAAAATTGCAAGTAATATTTGTGATTTTATTGTACAAAATTAGATACAATCTTAAATATACTATTTATGTATAAATTTATTAGATAAATCACATTGCTTTGCATAGCGACAAGGCATATAACAGATTATGTTGTTTTTAGTATGAAATAAACATATATACTTTAAAACACAATCTTTTATATGCCTTAATGCTACTATTACAGGACTATTACTCATTATTGTATAACCTCACTTTCTAACATCTGTTTATACTGATTACTTGATAAGCCATTAAATATTTTACGCGGCATATTGTTTATAAAGTCTTGTATCTGTTTTATAAATTCTTTGCTATATGGCTTTATATCAACGCCTTTAGGAATAAAGCGGCGTATAAGTTTATTAGCGTTCTCATTACTGCCACGTTCACAACTTGCATATGGATGACAGTAATATAAGTTCGTGCGAACGAACTTTTCTAACTCTTTATTTTTAAAATCGTAGTTCGTTGAGAACTCAACACCATTATCGCAAGTGATAGTTTTTATCTTATATTTAAAACTATCCCACACACGTTCTAATGTAGACCATACAGAAACACACTTTTTATTATTAAGCTTATATATTATTTCTTCCCTTGTTTTGCGTTCTGTCAAAACTAACAAACAATTTTTAGTGCCTTGCTTTCCCTGTACTGTATCCATTTCATAGTGTCCGATATCCTCACGCTTAGAAATGTCTTTGCGTTCCTCTATGGACTTATAACCATACTTATACACTTTCTTGCCTTGCTTTTCTTGTTTTCTTTTTCTTACGTGCGTAACCGGCATATCAGATTGCTTTATATCGAATATATCAGAATGATAATAATTATATAAAGTTGATAGACATACAGAAGTATCAAAGCTTTCTTGCTTTGCAAGTAAATTCGCTGAATAAAAAGAATAGTGCTGTTTTACACATTTTTCAATGAACTCTTTAAACTTATAATCATTTTCGATTTTAAGCGGCGCACCCTTTGAAGTACAGTTATATTTATATTTTCTGATAGAAACATCAGCACAATATACCTTGCGTTCTGTTAAATCGATGTTAAGAAGTTTGATAGTACCTCTTTTAATTTCATTGTAAATTGTATTATAATGTTTTCCAAGTTGTTTAGCTATTTCCCTTTGTGTTAAATGCTGCTTATTATATAAGTGCTCTATTAAATATCTTTCTTTGTCTGTTAAGTATTTCCCCATAAGTCTAACCCCCCTTGTAGATTATACATATAAGTAGCTTAAATTTCAAAGTTATATATCTTTAATTCATTATCACTAAAAGGCATATCAATCTTTTTTCTGTAATTCTTATCATTTTCAAGACATTCTATAAAATCCGGTAAATGTTCGCTATCTACAATATAGTCATCAATAACAGGCTTTTCACAATTTTTTATGCTATACCAATAACGCTTTTTGCCTTGCGATAAATTGACTAAGTCTTTTGTTATGTATTTAAGCATATAGCCACAAGTTTTATTTTGTCCGTCTTTATCATCATCAACAGGAATAGCAGTTGTATATCCTAAGTGATAATTAGCTATATTGTAAATTATTTTATTATTACTACGATAGCCACTATCAACTAATGTCATACCCTCAATATTAGACATTAAAGCGTGAAAATGAAATTTCGTTTTATCTTTGTGATACTCTGGAACGATTAAATATTTTAAATCTTTACAGCAACGATATTTTGCATTCTTCAACCATTGAGACATATATGCAACGCATTCCTCATAATCATCAGATTTTACAATTTTGGGATTAAAAGTAAATGTTACGAAATACTCCCACTTGTTAGAAAGAGCAATCTGCCATATACAATTTTTTGTGCGGTTCATTGATTGTTTAATGCTTAAGTCTATCGCTTGTTGTGTACGTTCTTTATTTTCTATTTTGCGTTCGTTCGCACGAACTTTTTTTTGACCGAACTCAATAGGCTTGTTATAAACTTTTATTTGCGTTTGGTTCAAAAACCTTATTTGTTTTACGTTGTAAGCTCCCATTTACTTCTTTATCTCCCTTAATTTTTAAATGTGAGAATCAAGTGTATATAATATCAAGTACGCGTATGCGCGCGCGTATATATATTATATATTTATCTCAATTGCAATTATATTAAGCGTTAAGTCTCCGCAAACTTCGACTATACCGCTTAATATAATTGCGTCGTGTCATAAATCTTAAAATATTTATTAGTGCCACATATGAATTGTGTGCCTGTTTTAGCGTCTTTCTTGCTATATCCATACATTCTTTTAAGGCATAAAAAAAGATTGCCGCCAAAAGGTGCGGCGATAATTTTTCCAAAAAACTTGTATTTACTTACATTTCTATGCAGATATTCAGTCTCAAGAACTGCCCTTATCTGCTTATCTATGCACCTATCATCTTGAGATATTAATATACAATCATAACCTAGTTTTCTATGCAGACGGAAGAAAGCACACCAAGAAAGGCGGTCTTTTCTATTCCAAGTTCTACTATTAAATAATTCTTGACATTCATCAAGAATTATAAGCGTTTGGAATAATTTAAAAGTGCCGTCTTTATTTCTTTTATGAAAATTAAAAGCGAACCCCTTTAAGCCTTGCAGATAACTAAAAAGGTCTTTAGGTTCAGCAAGGCTATTAGAGTATTCACCATTAGTTTTTAGTTTACGTTCTTTAATAGAGTTATTAAGCCACTCACGATTACTAATATAAATATATTGCCCCTTAGGTTTATTATTTTTAGGAGGAATATTATCAACATTTATTTCAATATTTCCTATAACAGTTTTACCGCTTCTAATAGCGTGATATATTCTTTGTGCGGCGTGATATGATTTCCCACTACCCGGCACGCCTGTATAAAAATCTATTGCCATATATTTTCACATCCTTTGTGCGTTCAATCGAACGAACTTTATTCTTTCATTAAAGCCGACACAATCCCTAAAGGATTGGATATATTACCAAAAAGGCTTGCAAGTATCTTTCTAAAATATTTATACATTATATAAGTTGCATACACATCAACAAAAGTACCTACTAAAAGCACAGCATAATCAATAGGTACAAACCAATTAACGTAAGGCATAAAACTATATAGAGGCTCATTTACAACATCAAAAATGCCGTAAAACACATCAGTAGGCAAAAACGCTTGCACAGCAAGACCAATCTGTATAATAGTAAGCGTTAAATTAGTTAGAAAACTGATAAGGCCTGCTACAAGCAAGCCTATCAAAGCACTAGCAGTTAATTGAAGCATTTATATCTCCCCCTTAAACTTTCTATAAGTACCCACAGCAAGAGCAAGAGTGAAAGACAGCTTTAAGAAGCTTCTTGCGTTCTTTGCCCATTCGTCATATTGTGACAAGTCAAACTTGATAGTTGTATCAGTATCAGACATACCAAAATGCTTTAACATAAAACCATAGTCATATGTAAATTCTGGTGTCTTAGGTTCAGCTTGCAAAACTTGTAACCACTCATATAATTGATAAGGAACGCTAAAAGGAAATTTACCAAGTAAACCATTATGATAATCTTTTACATGGTCCTCTACATCATCAGCAAGCATAATTTCCCCAACATCATTATCAACAGACATAACGGAAACAGATTGAGCGCCTACATCATCAAAAGAACTCACACCATATAAAACCATATTTTTAACAGCAGTAAAGCACTTATTAAAATGAGGTTGTAAATCGCTAATAGTGTAATTTGTACCATCTTCCTTATTAGTAGAGGAAACAACATTATATATATCAGTTGTAACGCCTAAAATATTCATCAATATATCATTCTGCGATTGCATAACAGTTAATAAGCTATCAAGCTTGTTATTCGTTTCTTGCGTATTATCTTTTATATCATCCATTTTGCCGCTTATTTCCTCTAATCCTTTGTCGATAGCATTTTGCAATTCGTCCGCAGACATACCCTCTTTTTTATTATTTATACTGTCAATAAGACTATCCATCTTGTCAGATATATTTGTGTTCATATCATCAATAGATATTTTTATATCTTCGCCAGTTTTATTAATTTTATTAGATAGATAAGCAGTCTGAGAACCGTGAACATAATTATATAAAGCCTCATAAGATTTAAAGACAGGTATATAGTCTACTTTGTCTGAATAAACATACAAACTATTAACATAGTTATGTGTTTTACTACGAACCATAACATTAGCTAAAGAACGATAACCAGAAGCCTCATAATAACCAGCAGATTGACAATGAAAATATAAAGAATCAGGATTGCCACCAAACTCATTAAAATAAATATTGCATTTAAGAGAAGAAACATTTAATGCAGAATCCACAAAAACAAGTTCTGGATAATATGAACCAGACCAAGAGGAAGTAGATGAATCATTCATATAAACATAGTTGAAATCTTTCATATTAAATGCACCTAATAAATGTTCATCATAACTAAAATTAGAACTATAAGTATTAATACCGAAAGCAACATCATAATCAACAATGTTATTATAACAAGATATATAGTCCTCTTGATATTCAAAATAAGACTTAAATTCATTAGCTAAGGATTGAGGTGCGGCATCTTGAATATTCAAAGGAACAGCACCAATTGAAGTACAATACTGCTGAATAAAATATTTTCTTAGCTTATCTACTGAATCAGCAACAAGAGAATAACCATCATCATCAGAATAAGTACCTTTTGCAAATTGTCTATTATCTTTGGCAACCATATCAGTAACAAGAGTAGAAGCACCTTTAGTAGCATATCCTAAAGCCTTGCATAATTGAGATGAAATACTTTCATACTTTGCTTTAGTAACAGCATACTGAATAACATTATCACTAGATAAAATATCAACTAATTCCTTATCAGTATAAGTATTAGTAAAGAAATAACGAGGTGCAGACCATAATTGACTTGCAGAAGAATAAATAAACATAGGTGTACCCTCATTAGAATAAATAATGTTATGTTTATTGACAATATCAACAGCTTCCTCATAAGTATAGCCATATGAATCAGTTGCATAAACAATAGATAAAGGCAAAGCAAAAATTGATATACATAAAATGGAAAAAGATAATAATAAAATAATAAATCTATTTTTCATATAAACCTCAACAAAAAAAAGATAGGCAAGTTATTCTTGCCTATCATCCATATGTTTCTTATAATATTCTGTCTTTACATCCAAATATTTAACAACTTTCCTTATAAGAAAAATAATTAAAACAATCGGAACAATAAAAACAATAAGTAATAAAATAATATTAATTAATGTAACAGAACTATCAAACAATAACTGATAATCCACGTAAACACCCCCTTTACGATATTGTACTACAAGGCAAGATATAGCACAAGTATCTAAGCGGATTTATTAAATTTTCTTTTCACTTTTCTTTTTTACTTTTCTTCTCTTTTTCGTCTTTGTGCGTTCCGATGAACGAACTATAAAACATTCGTAGCGTTTTTATTAAGGCTACTACAATTAAAACTTGTATGACTGTCTCAACATAGTTATCAAGATGATTAAATAACATATGTATGAATGACTTATATGCTTCAATATCAACATCAGTTGAGCCACTATTATTTAACAATGGCGTTATCAAAATCAACTCAATCATAGCATTGATATATATTAGACATACGCTTTATTAGTTGCTTATATGTGAACAGCTTTAACGAATCGGGTTCAGAGTTAAAAACAACATCCTCATTTAAGCAGTGATAAGATATATAAAAATCGGTATTTACAACAACAATATCACCTGTAACAACATTCTCTTTATCATCAATAATAACTACCTGCAAAGCTGTAACATTGTCACCTGCTAGAGTAGAGCATATATCAGAATAGGAAGCTTTCACACGAAAAAATGTTAAATCTCCAAGACCTTTGTTATACTGCACACAGCTTAAAAATAAATCAGCATTGATAAAATTATAATTCATTTTGTACCCCCTTGTTTTCCTGTTTTGCTTCTTTCTTGCGCTGGACTTCTTCGCTTCTTATATCAGCTAATTTTATAAACATCTTTCTAAAAATGCCTTGTGGGTTAGCAGTAGTGCCATAAGCACAATAGTTAGCTGATTTACGTATCTGCACCACGTTACGCCATATAAGAAAGAATAAAATTAATAATAAATATCCCATTTTTCTCCTCTCAATGATATATTTAATGCACTACTAAAATTGTCGGCGGCGCACATATTTATATGTACGCCTTTTCTTAGCTTGTATATCCGTCCTGCGATTAACCAGCAAGAGAGCGGAAGAAACCAACAGAAATTCTTATACCCATTGTTATAGCCATAAGACCTAAACCAATAGGAAGTACCGCAACAATACCATCTTTGCAAGTATCAACGGCAGTTGTACAAGCTGTTGTTATAGCTGTCTTAATTGCTTCATCCATAGTTACTTTCTGAACAACATCACCCATATTGCTCTTTCTCCTCTCATAAGATTTTATATATTATCCCCAAAGGGTTAATATCAAAGTTTTGTTAAATCAGTAAACAAGCGCCACACTTTCATAATTGACCAAGCAAGAAATGAAAGTATAACAGACATTGAAAAACCTATGCCGATAAATTTAATAATCAAGTCAGTAAAATTATTTAAAGTCATATTAATTACCTCAATCGGTCTATTGCTACATATCCGAGAAATGCGCCTAAAGTTATAAGCTGTACAATTAACATATAATCAAGATTATTAGATATATATATCAAACTTTCTTGAATAGAATTATCAGTTGAACTATTAACATCCGTATCAGTAGAATCAGCCGCAACGCTTGTAGCTTGCGTTACAGGTTCATCAGCACGAACATAGTTAACATTAACAACAGTATTTACACCAATTAAAACAAGTGCAATGAACAGCGATAAAATAAACGCTTTTAAAGTACCCTTAAAATTCATACAACCCCCAACACATAAACAAGATAATTAACAACAATTAACATATCAATGAAATGTAGGTAGAATATGGAGCGCCCCACTACATAACGAGGTAACCCAAACACAGAACCCCACAACACATTGATACAAGGTTAATTAAGGAGATTAACAGTTTAAACAATCGAAACAGCTTAAACATTAATCTTATTTACTGGATGCCTAAACACAACGATTAAGCAAGCATTTTATATAGCACCCTTGAAAAACTGTAAAACAATCAACGCTATGTGGGTGCTATGTGCTAGTGCGTGGCACTCTTGCCAAAATCGGCGCAAGTGCCACTATTGGCATAATGTTATTAAAGTATCAATGTGCTTTTTGGTTTATTGCTTTCTGAAATGCTATTATTTTCAGAATCAACAATGTTTTTAACATCCTTTTTGCGGACATCCTCATAATTAATATCTTTAGATTGTACTGTTAAATCCTGCGTTGTTGCTTTGCCGCTTTTCTTGATAGATTTACCGGTTACTTTATTAAAAACAGTAATAGCAACAAAAGTAACAATGATTATTAACCACATCACAATAGCAACAGCAACAACAATGTTAGTAATTAAATGAAACATTTTAACCCCCTTGTTTAATAATATTTAAAACTCCTTAGCTTTAAACCCTTGTAGAAACGTGCTTAAATGCTAATTAAACATAACAAGCGGGAAATCTACTTCACTTTTATAGGAGATAAAGAAGTACTTGTTATGTTTAATCAGAACTTAAACACATTAAATGTTAAGTCTGATTATAAGCAAGGGTATAAAGTTCAATCGAACGAACTTTATATATTTATATGTTACAGGGTGCATACATTGAGGATATGCACCCTTGAAACATATACATAATCATATATAAATGTTAGTGCCACATCTATATATAACCGCCTTATATATAAGCTATGCGATACTTACATACAAGGACTTATATATAAAGCTGTACAAGGGAACAGCCTTATATCAATTATTTACTTGCTGCCTTATCAACAGCCTTATCAGATATGGACTTATTAGCAACAACAGGATAAACAAGTTCATTGAACTTTGCTAAGAAGTCACCACGCCAATCCTTAGGACACTCAAATAATAATCCGTCTATTTTTGGCTTAACAGTCTGGTTCTCACGTCTGAATCTATCATCAAAACGAGTAGTGAAAGCATAAATACTATCTTCCTTAATGACATTGTAAACATCCTCAGGAACAGTCATATCAATAGTATTGTCGCCATCATCAAGAATAACAGGATAATACATACCTGCAACACGTCCGCTAGCTCTGTCCCTTATTTCCTGCATTTCCTTTTTTCTATATACTTTAACAACTAAAATCTGTTTAACATCCATTTTCATTCACCTTTGCGCCTTGCGCCCTTCCTTTAATTAATTTAATTATCATTTATATATAGTGCGTTCAATCGAACGAACTTTAATAACTCCTTATGCCTATCACTTGCCTATAAGATAGGCATAAGCGAGGTATTAACAATTATTTAACATAGATACACAGTTCTATGTTCTTACCTTTTTTACTCTCAAAAATCGAATTGAGATATTTAATCTGACTATCTGATAAGGATATACCGCCGTCAATAAGTATCTTTGCAATAGGCTTATTATTAGATATATCAATATCGTTGTCAGATACATCTTTTTCAACTTCCCCAACATCATCAGCAGGGGGATTGATAGAAGAGTGTATATCATATCCAACATTTTGATTGTTGCTATCGGTAACAATATCAACTTTTACAGCGTCTTGATATAATTCATCTTCATTATCGGGATTATCAATAAAAGTATCGTTTACAGCAGTAACATCCGAAGCTATACGCTTAAGATTAAGTTCATCCTTAACAATCTGCTTAATTTCTCTTGTTGACATTGTAGGCTTAATATCAGCCGCCTGTATCTGGTCAATGCTTAACGCTCTTATAAGTATAAGTTGCGTGATACTAAAATCTTTCAATCTATTATCAAGACCATAAAAGCCTGTCTGAGTATTGAGAACTCCGAAGTTATCAACTACCTTAAGCCAGTTGCTACAAGTACCACGAGCAATGTTATAATTATCGTAGGCATAATCATATATATTCTTATAGCCGTCTATCTGATATAACTTTTCCTCATAAACAGTTTTAAGAACAAAAGCAATTTTAAGCTGGCTATGTGCATACTTATTAACCTCATTAAAAAGAAACTTTTTAATAATTTCGTTGCGGTTTTTCTTATCTTCCCAAAAGTCTAAGCAATCAGCAAATAAGTTTTCATCACCGGTAGCAATGTAATTATTAAATTCATTTAAGTGCTTTTCTTCCTCTGTCTCTTTTTCTTCCTTTAAAATACGTTCATTCTCTGCCTTAACTTCCTCAACAGTTTTAGCAGTATTCTCAATATAAGAAGTTTCAAACTCAACAAACTTATCACATATATTCTTATGAACTGAATCATAGTCAGAAGTTAAAGCTATGTCATATTCATACTTAGAACCAAGTTCGTTAGTAATTGATAAAATAACTTCATCACCAAAACTAAAAACAGTTTTTACAGCAGGGCTATAAACAAGCTCAATCTTAAAACCCTTATAGTTATTGTTTAAAATGACTTCTTCATTCTCTAAGAACGTGTTTTTTATGTCCTGCCAATCTTTCTTAAAAAATATTTTTCGCATATTATCAATCTCCCTTGTAATAAAAAAATGTAATTGCTTTAAGGAAATAAGCTACTTCCTTATCACAATTACATTTTACAATTTACGAAATGTATGAAAATGTCAAAATACATTTGACAAAAGAGAATTATTAATATATACTAAGCAAGATTTGATTGACAAACTAAGTTGGTTTGTTAATGTATTAGTAAGTTTAATAAATAAAAAATGCAATTAATGGTTGATATTATTAATAGTAACATATATAATAATATTAGTTTTAAGAATATCGTTAGTACATATAAAGACTTGAGATAAAGAGATTTTAGAAGTCATATGTTTTGATGGTAAGTTTTGTATTTTTTATGTTTTTTGAATAATTCTATTGACATTTTGATAATATAATTGTATAAGATTATATGATAATCATACGACAAGATAGATATTATATTTTGATATTTGTTTTGTTTGATTATTTAGCTAATTAATCAATTTACTGATTTATCAAGTGATTGATTATTTGTTAGTTATTTGTTTTGGACAAAGGTATATTGGACAATCTCCAAAACCAATATACTTGACTATATTTCTATCCCCTCTACTCATCCCCGGTCACCCCAGACCGGGGAACTTTTTTGTTAATTCAGGTCATCTTTGGTTATATCTATAAATGAGCAGATACAGAAAATGTACAAAAATAATTAGCTTTTGTTTGTACCTCAGATACATTTGAATAGATTATGAAAAATCTATTTTTCTAACGTGGACACATTTGTGCAATATTTTAAATTTACTCATTTATAGATCATATCTTAAAGTGTGTTTGTTTTACATATCTGCAGATGATACAATACATTTATGATTATGTTATAAGGCTGTGAATTTTTATAGAGCATAGAGAAGAAGTGATTGCAGTGTTTTCATTTGAGTATTTATAAAGAAGTTGTAAAATACTAATAAGATAATAAAGGATATTTAATATGTTTAATCGCCAATCTTTACATATTGCGATGTTGTTATGGGGATGTATATTCGGACTCATAGCAGCATTGTGCATGTTTATAAGTAAGAATTTTGATAAAGAAAAGAGACACTGGCTGATAATTCTGGAATTGTCAGTATCAGTACTTTTGTTAAGTGATGCATTTGCATGGGGATATCGTGGAAGTGCAGGAATGACAGGATATATTATTGTAAGAATAAGCAACTTTATGGTGTTTGTCGTAAGCGATATTATTGTAATGTTGTATACAGCTTATATGTGCAGCTGGCTGTTTGAAGAAAAGAAAGTGCATGATGTAAGGGTTAATGCTGTTTATGTGATAGGGATTATAGGTGTTGCTATGGTGACAATATCACAGTTTACAGATATATATTATTCGCCTTGGTATTATGCCTTGGTATTATTAAAATATTTTGTATTGACAAAATATACATAGTGTATTATTCTATAAATATAGTATACTTAGTAAGTCTTAAGAATTATTTACAGACTAATATTGCGAAAGCAATTATCTATGCTGAATTCAGTATCATTACAATTAATCCCAAGGTTATTATAATCAGGCAGGATATGGCATTATCTTAATGTGTAAGAATAAGAGCGTGTTATCTTTGGCTGTGTCTTGAAGTATGTGTGTTTTACAATATCAAAAGTTATTTTGAGTTGATTTGGTAGTTGTGAGGCGTGCTTGTTTTATACATCCGTAGATGATACAATACATTTATGATTATGTTATTCATGGTCTGCCTGATTGTACAGTTATATTTATAACTATAAATGAATAATTTAAAATATTGTACGATTATGTCCGGGTTAGAAAGATGTACTTTGCTATTTGGATGAGATTATGCAGTATTTCTGATTTACTCATTTATGGTTTACAATAAGGAGAATAGACTATGAATAATACAAAAAATAGCACATATAAGGTAAATACTAATAATTCATCAACTGTAGTAAAGAGATATAAGGATAATGTTTTCTGTATGCTGTATTCGGATAAGAGAAATCTGTTGGACTTGTACAATGCGCTGAATAATTCGTCACATACGGATATTGATAATCTGACAGTAACTACGCTTAAGGGCGGAACATATATGAAGTATAAGAACGATGCTTCGTTTGTGTTTAGCTATGAATTGTATATGTTTGAACAGCAGTCATCGATTAATTTTAATATGCCGCTTAGATTTTTTCATTATGGTTCAGAGGTATACAGGGATATGTTTCCGAATAATGTCCTGCACAGAAAGAGTATGCTTAAGATACCGACACCGCATTTTATCACATTTTATAATGGAAAAGAGAAGATGAAGGAGCGTGTTAAGATATTGAGGCTGTCAGATATGTTTGAGCAGAAGGCGGATAATCCGGAGCTTGAGCTGATAGTTACTGTCATTAATATTAATCCGGAATATGAGAGTGACAATGACAGCAGAACTGATAAGGAAGAGCCTATTATCGGCGATGAAAGTAAGGATGTTTTTGTTAAAAATGCACTTGCAAATGCAGACATACTTAACCGATGTAAGTCTTTAAGGGATTATATGACATTTGTTAATAAGGTACGTAATAAGACGGATATGTATGGAATGGACGTAAAGGAAGCGGTAACAGAAGCAGTGGATGAATGTATTAAGGAGGATGTGCTGTCAGAATTCTTTATAGAACATAGAGAAGAGGTGATTGCAGTGAGCGTTTTCGAGTATGACGAAGAGGGGCATATGGATATAGTGAGAGAAGAAGGACGTGAGGAAGGAAGAAAAGAAGGTCTAGCTAGTGGACACGTTGAGGAGAGATTGAATAACCTGAGAAGTATAATGGATAATCTAGGAAAGTCAGCAGACGAGGCAATGGACATAATAGGAGTAAAAGAAGACGAAAGAGAAGAACTTAAGAAAATGTTACAGAAATAAATAATCATTATAATATGATGAAAGTATTAATGCATATTTTGATACTTACATTATTCATAGAAGAAAGAGCTTACTATTATACAGCTTGTATGGAGTATAGCTCTTTTTTTATGGGATATACAATTCTCCAATCTTAAATAAAAATTCTAAGTAATAAAAAATAAGCAATACAAGAAAATTACTCAAAAATATATAAAATAACTCAAACTTCGCACATTAAAATGTGCCCATGCACCTTGAAAATTCAATAATAACTGGCATAAAAATAGCGTGAAACCAAAGGTTTTGCTATAATTGAGTTGTCGAAAAACAATTACAAACCGGAGGCTCATGCTATGAATAAAAGTATAACACAAGCGACTCAAAATGATAAGCAGATTTCTGAATCTATCAAACGATTTTTCACAAGGGTTCATATTTCCTCAGCCTTGAAAGCGGTCAATGCCTACAAAAGGAAAGGCACTACTGTAACGGAGATTATTCAATACATGTTTCTGCTGATTTTCTCCAACAGAAGTATTTATATGAGTCTGCTCACAGGAAAAAATACCCCTAATTTTGCAAAAGATACCGTGTATCGTTTTATGAAAATGGTTCAAATTAACTGGATGCATTTATGAATGCACTTCCTGAATTGTTAAAAACGAAACTGCAAGTTGCTTAAGGTCTGAACATTGACAACTTAATAACTGCCAGGTATTGAATTTTCAAGGTGCATAGTTAAAATTCATGTGCGAAGTTTGAGTAGTATTATTTAAATATGTCTTAATAATGTTGACAAAATCTGTAAAAATTAGTAAAAAACAGGTAAAAATTGAGTTACAAAAATTAAGTAATGTGATATAATTAACAAATAAATGTAAGTAGATAATATATGTTTACATATTACTGATAATATACAGGGAGGATTTATTATGGAGCAGGATAATAACATAATTACAGCATCCATAGAAGCTGAAAGCGTATCAGCACATACAAAAGAAAAGAAAGTATCAGGGTTTAAGAAAAGATTTGGGAAGAAAAAAAGAAAATCTGCCACTCAGATAAATGAAAGTAATAATGGCGTTAATCAGATAGATGGTACATATGAAGCAGCAGGAGAAGGAGATGTAACTACGGATGCATCTGCTTCTGTGGATACAAAGAAGTCTTTCAGAAAAAAGTCTTCAAAGGCAAAGAAAGCATTTAATATTTATAGGGATAATACAGGCGATGGAAGTAATAACACTGCAAAGCAGGGAGAAAGCTTTATGAGAGGCATTAAAACCAAGCTTATAATTACTTCACTGCTTCCTACGGTTGTAGGTGTAATAATTGTACTTATAGTTGCTGTTATTAATATCACACAGGGTATGAATGAACAGGCTGTCAATGGTCTGACACTTCTGGGTGAGTCTACGAAGGCAAGTTATGAGAATGCTTATATGGGTGACTGGCGTGTAGATAATAATGGTAATATGTTTAAGGGAGATACGAATCTTTCACAGAAGCAGGATGGAATTGATAAGTATATAACTGATAATGATGCGGATCTTGCAGTATTTATTGGAGTAGATTGTAAGCTGACATCTTTAAAAGATTCTAATAACAAGAGAATGTTAAGCCTTAAGGCAGATGAGAAGATATGGGAAACTGTTAAGTCAGGTACTATATATACAACTTCACATGTTGATATTGATGGAACTGAATATACAGGTGTGTATATTCCGCTTAAGAACTTTAGTGGAAGTGTTGTCGGTATGATGTTTTCTGGACAGCCAAGAACTGATATAACTTCATTTATTATGAATAAGATTATAACACTTATAGTAATATCACTGGTAGTATTTATAGTTGTTATTGTAGGAGCATTTTCAGTATCAAGCAGAATTGCAAATGCACTTATTTCAGTTAACAAAGTATTTATTTCCCTTGCAGACGGTGACCTTACAGGAGAAGTTAATCCTGCACTTCTTGCAAGAAAGGATGAGATAGGACAGATGGCTAAGTCTGTTCAGGTACTTATTGACAAGTTACATACTATTGTCACAGGCTTACAGAGTACAGCTGCCGCACTTCACAGTGCAGGTGACAGCATGACTAACACTGCAGGACAGTCAAGCAAGGCTACAGAAGAAATATCAAGTGCAGTTGAGGACATATCAAAGGGTGCAATCGCACAGGCGGAGGATATACAGAATGCATCAGCCCAGATTGCCAATATGGGTGAACTTATAAGTGGAATTGTAGAAAAGGTTGCTAATCTTACACAGGCGGCAGACACTATGAGTAAGGCAGGCGATACATCTATGAATACTATGGTTCTGCTTTCTGAGTCTAATGATAAGACTAATGAATCTATTGATAAGATTGCAAAACAGATTAATTTAACTAATGAGTCAGTTGGTAAAATCGGTCAGGCTGCATCGCTTATTACTAATATAGCAGACCAGACAAGTCTTCTTGCGCTTAATGCTTCGATTGAATCAGCAAGAGCAGGTGAGGCAGGCAGAGGCTTTGCAGTTGTAGCTTCTGAGATACAGAAGCTGGCATCACAGTCAGATGAAGCCGCAGGAGAGATTAAGGATATTATTGAAAGACTTCAGAAAGAGTCACAAAAGACTGTTTCTGATATGAATGATACTAAGGTTCTTATTAATGAGCAGATGGATAATCTGAATGCAACTAAGGACAGTTTTGTAGATGTGAGCGATGGTATTGCAGTATCAAGACAGGAGACTTCTGTTATCGAAAGTAACGCGGATTCTTGTAATGAGGCAAGAAAGCAGATTGATGATGTTGTAACTAATCTGTCAGCAATATCACAGCAAAATGCAGCTTCTGCACAGCAGACAACAGCATCTATGGAAGAACTTTCAGCAACTATTGGTACGCTTGCAGATACAGCTAATGACCTTATGAAGATATCAGAGCAGCTTAATATGGAAGTAAGATTCTTTACAGTAAGGTAAGAAATGCTTAACAGCGCGAATTTACGAGTATAAAGATGAAAAATAAATAGTGAATATTAAGAGGAAGGCAATAGTGAGTATGTCATTATTGCCTTCCTCTTATATCATAATTCGCAAATTATTGTTGTTACACCCTATAATCCGCACTATCGCGCTCTTTTTCCTGCTTAGCAGATTGCTTGGATTGTTCGTTTGTTAATTCATTTGAAAAGTAAATGCCTGATTTACTCCTCAGTTCTATCAATAACTTCACCAGTGTCAGGGTTTACAGATATTCCGTTGACCTCAAGCCGTTCATCAATCTGGATGACAAGGCACTGTTTTCCATCTATAAGACGGGTTTCTACAAGGTCTGTTTTATCAGGATTAATCTTTATAACAACGTCAGGTGTCTTTACCTCAAACTTTCTTGAAGGAGTTATGTTAGCAGCGGCAAGTCGTCCATTTTCACCTGCAGCCATCTCAAAGTGTTCTTCAAAGTCTGTAAGGCGTTCATCAGAAACACCACTACGCTCTAATATTTCTTTAACCTCTGTCTTATCAAGCATTACAGGGGCACTTGATACAGCCTTATGTTCTTCAATAACTTCATTCAGGTTATCGTGGATATTCTTTACCGTTTCATAGTTACAATCTTCACCGAGTGTTTCAGTTACAAGATTATTAAAGGTTTCTTTCTGGACATCGGCAGGAAGAGGAACTTCACAACTAAGAACTGAGTTCAGAAATTCCTGCTGGAAGTCGTCTGTATCTTTACAGTGGAATAGTATACTTTCATCATCAGTACTTCTGTTATTGAAAGCAGGAAATAAAAATGCGATATCAGGGTTATCCACCATATGGCTCTGTGTCTGGTTATGAAATGCCTTATCATTCTCAAAGTACCCAAGACCAGCCTTAGAAAGTGTAACCGGGCATATACAGCATAATATGTAGTTATATACCTCATCAGAGGCATCATCCATAGCAATGTTGTCAGCCGTAACACCGGGAATATCATATGTCTGGTTTACGATAAGAATAAGATAGTTGCCAGGATAATAGTAGCTGGTAATTATCTTGTCGTATAACTGGTTAAGAAGGTTATCATCATTCAGCTCACATTTTCTGAGTTCAAGAAGAAAATCTCTCTGCTGGTCTTTTCCGTAAGCATCAAGTGTAAACTTCATATCAATCAGGTTTCTGCCCGGCGTTCCGGAAAGACATTTTTTAAGAATGTCAATATACTTGTGGCGTTCTTCCTCAGGAAGATTAAGAAATGTTTCATTAAATGTTGTTACCTTATTTTTCTCTCCATCTACATAGCAGCCACATAATCTTAAGATACCGCAGTCTTCAATGTTAAACTGGGATTTTATTTCATTTATTTCTTTACGTGTCATAAATATAACTCTCCTTTTATTATCAGATTTTGAATAGCTCTGAAAAGCAGCATTAATATTCCTGTTTTTGTACTTTAACAGGATAGTATTATTATTTTACCACAGAAATGTGTCTGAAACATCAGGCATATTAATTATATTTGTCAATTTTATATGGCGGATAAATCTCATTAAGAAAATGTGTAATATTTTTTAATTGATTTTAAATAGTAATCTATAAATGAGCAAATTTAAAATATTGCACAAGTATGTCGGCGTTAAAAAACAGATTTTTCATAATCTATTGAAATGTATTTGAGGTACAAACAAAAACAAATTATTTTTTTGCATTTTTTTGTATATGCTCATTTATAGTAGTAATGATAATTTTGAAAGTTTCACAAGATTAAAAGTATTATTAAAGTATATATGAATGTTTAAAGAAGTAAAGAGTATATTTACGAGAGTATATTATACTTAATAAAATGATTGTAATATTATAAAATTGGATGTATAATAAGATAAATATATTAAATATAACAAATTATAGATGAGTAAATAAAGAAAAGTTGCAAAATGATAAGGATATATCCGAATTTACATAGATTTTACATAAAACAACAGATAGAATTCATGTATAAGATGTATAATAATTATTAAATATAAGTAAGTATAAACAGAATTTATAATAAAATGATTTTACATGAGAATAACATGAGAAGAATAGGAGGCAGACGTATGAAGATTGGAATGTTAACAAGTGGTGGTGACTGTCAGGCTTTGAATGCAGCTATGAGAGGTGTTGCAAAGAGTTTATATAATAAGATACCAGATGTAAAGATATATGGTTTTCTTGATGGATATAAGGGGCTTATCAATAATAACTGCAAGGTTATGAATGTTGATGACTTTTCAGGAATATTGACAATCGGAGGCACTATTCTTGGAACTTCAAGAACTCCTTTTAAGAAGATAACTGAGCCGGATGAGAATGGCAAAGATAAGATTGTATCTATGAAGAAGACTTATAAGGAGCTTGGACTTGACTGCCTTGTTATTCTTGGTGGCAATGGAACTCACAAGACAGCTAATCTGTTGAGCGAAGAAGGTCTTAATGTAGTTACATTGCCTAAGACTATTGATAATGACCTTGTTGGTACGGATGTCAGCTTTGGTTTCCAGTCAGCGGTAGATATTGCTACAAGCACTATTGATTGTATACATACAACAGCAGCCTCACACAGCAGGGTATTTATAGTAGAGCTTATGGGACATAAGACAGGCTGGCTGACACTTCACGCAGGTGTAGCGGGCGGCTCAGATGTTATTCTTATTCCAGAAATTCCATACGATTTAGATAAGGTTGTAGAGGCTATTAATAAAAGAAGCAGCCAGAAGAAGCATTTTACAATACTTGCAGTTGCAGAGGGTATTATATCAAAGGAAGAGATGGAGTTTACCAAAAAGGAGCTTAAGGAGATAAGAAAGAGAGAGCATTTTCCATCAGCAGCATACAGGATAGGTGCCGGTATTATGGAAAGAACAGGTCAGGAGGTAAGAGTTACAGTTCCGGGACACGTACAGCGTGGAGGAAGTCCTTGTGCATATGACAGGGTACTTGCATCAAGACTTGGCGCTAAGGCCGCAGAACTTATTATGAATGAGGAATATGGCTATATGGTATGTGTTAAGAATAACCAGATGGATAAGATTGCATTAAGAGAAGTTGCCGGCAAGTTAAAGACTGTCAATCCTGATGCTGGAATAATAAAAGAAGCAAAGGCGATGGGTATATGTTTTGGAGATTAAAGGCAATAAAGTTTCCATTTAAAAGGAAAAAAGATGAACAGCAGATTGTTATTGACGTAAAATCTGTGGAAACAGCTAAGGAACGAATAAAGGCGGCAATTGAACCAGCGCAGGTAAAAAAATCAGATGTTAATGTAACGGCTAAGAAACAAGCATCAGAAAGTGTAGATGTCATAGAAGTTTCAGGAAATCATCCGGAGAAAGAGAATAATCAATCAATGGAAAATGACGGGAACGACATTACAAAGCCAGAAACAAAAGAAACTGGGAAACAGAGGGTGGATATGGAACAATATAATAAGCTTGATAAAAATGAAATTATAAATGAAACAACAGATAAAATAAAACAGGAAGAACAGGTAAAACAGCCTATGGAAGCTAATAGTATAAAGAGCGCCGAACAGAATGTTGTCAGTGCGCATAAGAATTTAAAAGAAATTGAGGAAAATTATCGTAAGAAAGGTGAGAAGCTGCCTTTTTTTGCGAACAGAGAGTTATCATGGCTTAAGTTTAATGAAAGAGTTATAGATGAAGCTGATGATAAGAGAGTTCCTTTATGTGAAAGATTAACATTTGTTTCTATATTTAACAGCAATCTTGATGAGTTCTATATGGTAAGAGTTGGTTCGTTGTATGACCAGATGATTCTTGCGAAGAAGAGCAAACAGGAATTCATAACAGGATTTGACAATAAGTCAATGATGACGGCAGAGCAGCAGTTAGATGCTGTATTTGCAGAAACAAGAGAATTGTTACATAAGAAGGATAAAATATATGCAAGACTTATGTATGAATTTGACAGTCAGGGGGTTAAGCTTATAAGCTTTAATGATGTGGAGTATTCAGATGCAGTATATCTTGAGAATTACTTTAATAAGTCTATACTTCCTATACTTTCACCACAAGTTATAGGAAAGAAAAATCCGTTTCCATTTCTTAAGAATAAGGAGATATATGCAGTAGCCCTTCTTGGTTCTAAGAATAACGACAAGATAGGTCTTGTACCTTGCAGTAACGGGATATTTGACAGACTTATACCTATTCCTTCAGACAGCAGAAAGTATATGCTTGTTGAGGAGCTTATACTGCATTTTCTGCCGAAGATATTCAAGAAGTACAGTGTTAAGAGCAAGTCGCTTATAAGAATAATAAGAAATGCTGATATAGATATGGATGAGGCATTTTTTGATGAAGATATGGACTACAGGGACACTATGGAGCAGCTTATAAAAGAAAGAAGAAGACTGTGTCCTGTTAAGTTAGAGTATTCAAGGGTGCTTGATGATAAGGTTATATCTGAGCTCTGCAAGGAGTTGAAGCTTGACAAAAAGCAGGTATTTTATTCGGAGTCACCACTTGAGATGTCATTTATATCAAAGATACAGGATGACTTAAGAGGCAGAAGAGAATTATTCTATGAAAGAAGAGTACCACAGAATTCAAAGCAGTTGGATATAAAGCAGCCAATTATGGACCAGATAGCCAAAAAGGATGTGCTGTTAAGTTATCCATATGAAAGTATGCATCCACTTATTAAGCTGCTTAACGAAGCTGGAAGTGATGACAGGGTATTATCTATCAAGATGACTCTTTACAGGGTTGCCAAGAACTCACAGATAGTTGAGGCTCTTATAGAAGCGGCTGAGAATGGTAAAGAGGTTGTTGTACTTGTTGAACTGAGGGCAAGATTTGATGAAGAGAATAATATAGAATGGTCAAGACGTCTTGAAGAGGCTGGATGTAAGATTATATACGGAATAGAGCATATTAAGGTACATTCAAAGCTATGCCTTATAACATATAAAGATGGTGATGACTTTAAGTATATAACTCACGTTGGAACAGGTAACTTTAACGAAAAGACAGCCAAGCTCTACACAGACCTTGCGCTTATTACCTCTGATGTAAATATTGCAAGAGAAACAGCAGATGTGTTCAATAATCTTGGACTTGGAGATGTAGTTGAACATACAGAACATTTGCTTGTTGCACCTAAGTGCCTTCAGAATAAGGTTCTTGAGCTTATCGATGATGAGATTAAAAAGGCTCAGAATGGTGAAGAAGCTTATATAGGTATAAAGATTAACTCTCTTACTGATAAGACTATCATAGAAAAGCTTGTTGAGGCCTCTATGAGTGGTGTTAAGATAGATATGGTCATAAGAGGCATAAGCTGTATGGTGGCTGGAATAGAAGGCTATACAGACAATATTACAATTACAAGTATTGTAGGAAGATTTCTTGAGCATTCACGTATATATATATTTGGCAAAGGTAAGACTGCAAAGATATATATATCATCAGCAGATTTTATGACAAGAAATACAATCAGGAGAGTCGAAGTTGCTACTCCTGTATATGATGATGGCATAAAGGAAAGAATTCTGCGTATGTTTAACACAATGCTTTGTGATAATGTCAAGGCAAGAATTATGGCTAATGATGGTAATTATTATAAGAAGGATGCGGTTGACGGAGTATCAAGGCTCAATTCGCAGGAATATTTTTATGATGAGGTTGTAAAGAAGGCACAACAGAATTAGATTATGGAATATATAAAATATTTATTAACTGCTTGAATTTATTTTTGAATTTGATACACTTTATAAGTATGTTAAATAATAGACACAAAAGTAAAGGATGGCATATATGAAACCAGCGGTATTTTTTCATAATTTTTTTGGACATCTGAATACTATTAATCATCACAAGTTTCAGGTTATGAAGAACTGCTTCAGGGTAGGGCTTTATAAGCAGGGACTATTGCACGATATGTCGAAGTACAGCTTTACGGAGTTTATTCCGGGTGTGAAGTATTATCAGGATGGAAACAGAAGTCCTAATAATGCGCAAAGAGAGGCAGAGGGCTGTTCGACAGCGTGGCTTCACCATAAGGGACGCAACAAGCATCATTATGAGTACTGGATTGATTATCCAGCCAAGGGTGGCGATGGAAGTCTTGTAGGTATGGAAATGCCTGTCAATTATGTTGTTGAAATGTTCTGTGACAGAGTGGCTGCCAGCAAGATATATAACAAGGATAAGTATAAGGATTCGGACTCACTTGAGTATTTTAAGCGTGGAATGAACCATTATATTATGCACCCTAAGACAAAGGAGCTTATATATAGTCTTCTTACAATGTTAGCAGAGAAGGGTGAGGATTATACATTTGCATATATAAAAGAAAATGTACTTAAGTAGGCAGGGTACGCATATGTCATATGCAGTTGTACATTGTTATGGATTGTGTTAAATGCGAGATATTTAATGATTTATGTATAAATGTAAAGAGAAAGTTGCAGTTTGCAGAGAGTTGTGGATTGCAGCCTTCTTTTTTTAATTCATGAAGGTTGCAGTTCGCAGCCTTCTTTTGGTTCTTTGGGTTCCTTGTCAAGAGCTGGGGGAAATATACATTATATGACTGACAATTAATTTAATTGTAGTAAATAAGTAGCTATTAAAGAGTCAGGAGTGGACACATTAAGAGATATTATCGTAAAGATAGGAATGACTTTACAGCTTTGGAAGCATATTATGAGGGGAATGTTCATTTACAGGTATAAATATATTGTGCCTGTAAAAAATATTATTGATTGATTATTATCAGTGTTATGTGTTAATATAAAGAGCGGATTAATCCTGATTACCCTGGTGAATATAGGATTAGTTATTCTATATAACTTTATCTGATGCGATTGCCTGATTGTTATGTAGAATATATGTAAGGTGTGCTGTATGACAGCATATATAACAAGGAATGAACGGAGGATTAAGGTATAATGTTAGAGCTTAATCATGTCGGATATACTACTGAAGATGGTATGGAGATATTGAAAGATATTACTTTAAAGATTGATGAAAGATTTGTAGCTATAACAGGACCAAATGGTGGTGGTAAGTCTACACTTGCAAAGGTTATAGCTGGTATATATCAGCCAACAGAGGGTACTATTCTTCTTGATGGAGTTGATATAACTAATATGAGCATTACTGACAGGGCGAAGGAGGGCATAAGCTTTGCATTCCAGCAGCCTGTAAGATTTAAGGGGCTTAAAGTAAGGGATTTGCTAAGACTTGCGGCAGGTAAAGATGCTAAATACAGTGAGCTTAAGGGATATCTTGAGGAGGTAGGTCTTCACGCAGAGGATTATATTAACAGAGAGCTTAACAGTAGTCTTTCTGGTGGAGAGTTAAAAAGAATTGAGATAGCCATGATAAGGGCAAGGGGAACAAAGCTGTCACTTTTTGATGAACCAGAGGCAGGAATTGACCTTTGGAGCTTCCAAAATCTTATAAAAGTATTTGAGGAAATGCATACAACAAACCACGGAAGTATCATAATTATAAGCCATCAGGAAAGAATTCTTGATATAGCTGACAAGATAGTAGTTATTAAGGATGGAACTATTGATAAGTATGGTGATAAGGAGGATATACTTCCACAGTTACTTGAGGGAACAGGTTCAATGGTCTGTTAATCAGTCATAATATTCAAAGAAAGGATGCCATATAATGGATGCAATAGAGAAGAAGCTTTTACATGAGGTTGCAGAGCTTGATGCACTTCCTGTTGGAGCATACAATATAAGAGCAAATGGAAAGGCGGCAGCACGTAATACAACTGCCAATATTGATATAGTTACAAAGGATGACAAGCCGGGAATAGACATATATATTAAGCCGGGAACCAAAAATGAGAGTGTGCATATTCCGGTTATCATAAGCCAGACAGGCCTTAAAGACCTTGTATATAATGATTTTCATATAGGAGAGAATGCGGATGTTACTATCATAGCCGGTTGTGGTATACACAACTGTGGAGATGATACATCAACACATGATGGAATTCATACATTTTATGTTGGAAAAAATGCTAAGTTAAAGTATATAGAGAAGCACTACGGAGAGGGAGAAGGACGTGGAAAGCGTCTTATGAATCCAACAACGATAGTCCATCTTGAAGATGGTGCTATTATGGATATGGAAACTTCCCAGATATCAGGAATAGATGATACTTTAAGGGAAACAAGCGGCGATATGGCGGCTGGTTCCAAGCTTACTATTCATGAAAATATAATGACTACAGGTGAGCAGCACGCAAAGACTGAGTTTAATATGGATGTCAATGGTGAGGATGCATCGGTTGATGTGGTTTCAAGAAGTGTTGCAAAGAATAACAGTTATCAGGAGTTTGTGAGCAGAATTAATGGTAATACAAAATGTGCAGGACACAGCTCATGCGATGCCATTATTATGGATAACGCCTGTGTTACAGCGAGTCCGCAGCTTAAGGCAAACAGTGTTGATGCAAGTCTTATACATGAGGCGGCTATAGGAAAAATAGCAGGCGACCAGCTTATAAAGCTTATGACACTTGGTCTTACAGAGGAAGAAGCGGAAGAGCAGATTGTAAATGGATTCCTGAGTTAGAGAAGACGTTTGTATTATAAGCAGAATATTTGTTACATTTAAAATGAAATCTATAAATGAGTAAATCTGAAAAATTGCTAATTATATAGATAAAATATTATATATTATAGTTACTGTATAATGTTATATAAACTAATATATATTATGGCAGATTAGATTGATAACGTATAAAGAGTGAAACAATCTGTAGTCATTATATTTATTGGCGGATAAGACTTTATACAGTAACTTTTTATATGCGTTTAATTGACATTTTATGGATTACGGTTTAGCCTATTAACGGCAGATATAAATAGTGAAGTAAATATGATGATGCGTATAAAATAATATTTTAAGACAAAACAGGAGTTAATATAATTATGGGCGTAGAAGAATTTTTAAAGCAGGAAGAAGAAAGATTTATAAGGGATAATCTTATGACAGACGAAATGTTTGACTTTATAAGAACTAATACGCTACCTTTCAACCAGCTTATGGCATACTACAGATGTGCGATTATGGAGGTGGAAACTAAGTTCAAGGTGCTCAATGAGCAGTTTTCACTACAATATGACAGAAATCCTATAGAATCTATAAAGACAAGAATTAAGTCAACAGAAGGAATCATAAAGAAGGCAAACAAGAAAAAAATTCCATTTACAATGCAGTCGATAGAGGAGAATATAAGGGATATAGCAGGAATAAGAGTTATATGTTCATTTTCAGAGGATATATATATGCTTGCAGACTGCCTGTTAAAGCAGGATGATGTAAAGCTTATAGAGATGAAGGATTACATAAAGCATCCTAAGGAAAGTGGATATAGGAGTCTTCACCTTATCATTGAGATACCGATATTCCTTCAGAATGAGAAAAGGCCTATGAAGGTTGAGGTTCAGTTAAGAACTATTGCTATGGACTTCTGGGCAAGTGTTGAGCATAAGTTAAGATATAAGAAGAATATACCTGACAGCGAGGCAGAAACGCTGGCAGTAGAGCTTTCAAGCTATGCAGACCAGCTTGCAGAGCTTGATTATAAAATGGAGCAGATTAAGAAGCGTATAGTTGAAGCAGAAAAGGGTGCAGCGGCTTCAGAGGAGAGGAGAAGACCACTTCCAACTATTGGAGGGATGCTGGTGAAGAATAGGATTAATGGGCTTATAAAGTAGTGGCTGATTATAGTTATTGGCGAACGGACAACATAATATAAGCGGAAAATAGCGGGGAATATATCACCGATGCCAGAAGATTTAATTGGCTATTTCTAAGACTTTTTATTGATAATTTCCTATTCATATTCAAAAGATATTCAGCTTAATTAAACCAGCTGATAAAAACTTACGTAATAAAACTAAAAAGTGGCTTCCTATTTATTATTATCGGGAAGCCACTTTTATTATAGTTGTTACATTACTAATAGTATCTTAATTATTTGTAATTTTTATAATTGTTATTTTAATGGTTCTAAACCTTACTCCCAGGTAAAGTTTAGAGCCATTTTATCATATTTGCATATAAAGTCATTGAATACATATTATGGTGATATAGATAATATATTTATATTATACACATTTACACACTACACTTACGCAGTAGCCTTATTAAAGTATTCCCTAAGCTTGATAACAGGCTGTGGCTTGGCGTACTTGTAACCTTGTATATAATCAAAGCCTTTGTTTATGCTGTAGTCAGCCTGTTCATCATTTTCAACCCCCTCTATAAGAAGGACAAAGCCCTGTTTCTTAAATACGCTTGTGAGGTGCGAAACGATGTCAGATACAGCAGAATTGTCAATTGACTTATATAACAGGCTCTTGTCAAACTTAATCGTGTAGAAGGGACATCCTATTATTCTTTCAAGGTTAGAATATCCTGTTCCAAAGTCATCAAGATAGAACTTAATACCTGACTTGTTGAACTTTTCCATATTGTTGATGACCATATTAAAATCGTCAAATATGGCACTTTCAGTAAGTTCAAGTCTTATATGCTGTGGCTTGATGCCATTGGTATTTATTATATTCATAAGTTCATCAAAAAGGTCACGGTTTGACAGTTCGGAAGAAGAGCAGTTGACGGTAATCGCATCGAAGTCGTACTTTGATTCAAATTCCTTAATAGTCTGACAGACCTTGTTAATCATAATCATAGTAAGAGTGTGTATACAATTATTCTTTTCAGCCAGAGGGATGAACTTATCCGGATATATGATAGTTCCGTCAAGTGATAATCTCATAAGTGCTTCAGCTGTTCTAAAGCTGTTTTCATTAACACTGAATATAGGTTGTGCATAACATAAGACACGCTCGTCATTAAGATTATTCTGGTTTCTTATATCAAGAAGAAGCTGTTCTACCTTATAATTCTCATGGAATTCCCTATAGTCCTTGTCAGTTGCAAGATAACACTGATTGCCAGTCTTGTTATTAATCTTATCCAAAAGATAATCTGACATAGAGTTAAGCTTATGAACTGTAGATATTACGGGATTATTCGGTATGGCAACTATCTTGTAGTTGATATTATACGAAGAATAATGCAGATTATCTATCAGGCATTTCTCAACATTGTTAAGGAACTGCTTTATCTTATCTTCATCCTTTATATAAAGAATCATAGCAAAGTCAATATTATTAAGTCTGTAAATGTGTACCATATGGTGCTGCTGTTCTATCTTACGGCAGACATTGGCAGCTGTTTCTTCTATTTTTTCATTGTGCGCAGCATAATTCACATTTTTTAACTGCGGAAAGTTAAGATATACAACAAGAAAATTCCTCTTCATCGCAACGCTGTCACTAAAACGTGCATCAAATGAATTCTGGTTCTGACAGCCTATTAGCTCATCATATGGGTTACTATGAAATAATATATAGTAAATCATAAAAGGCAGTACATAAGTCAGACTTGTAAATATAGCATTTTGGGTTATAAACTGTACTGTAAGCATAAGAAAATCTACAGGTATGAACACGAGAGCATACTTATTGACTACAGTAGGTATTGTATTCTGGTTGTGTAGTACTGTAAAAAGGCATAAAAAGCATGTCAAAATACCATACATAAGGTAAAAGTTGATAAATGCATCTATTGATATTATATTATCTTCCGTAATATAATTAGTTTTCTGTGAGTAAAACCATACGACACCAACAGCGTAGACAATAGTAAATGCTGTGAGCATATAATGAAGCCCTTTTCTGTGGTTATATATTTTCGATGACAGAAAACTGATATATATATACAGTGATGTTATTATTATAAAGTATAATGCCAGAAACAAAAGCGAAATACCTATACATAATTGTACAGAATAGGTTTCGCTATGTGATACACAGTATATAAGGGCAAGCTGTGATATTATGGCAGCCAGCGATATAAGTGCTCCGCAGTATATGATTCTATATGAGCTGGTTTTTCGTGGATTGGAATAAATCATAAGAAAAATCAGGAATGAACAAGTGATAAGACTGAATATTTCAGCAGTTACATTGTAACCTCCAATTAACATAGGTGCCTCCCAATTTAATTACTATTTAACCTTTTAACTTTGGTATAATATTATTATACATACAAAATAGTATTAGCACAATGGGGAGAAAGATACATATTTAGGCGTGTTATAAGTATCTATAAATGGGCAGATATAATTGTACAGAATTTTAGATTTGTTCATTTATAGTTATAAAATATGTGTGTTTATAATAAGGACTAAATTATGCAGTTTTTAGATTTAATCATCTAAAAGGCAAAATATTTATACAGAATATTTCTTTTATTTAATAGCATTAGGAGAATTTAATAGTAAAAAATAAAATATATATACTGAAATTTATTGAATAAAATATATAAATACAATATTAATAATACAAATATGATGCATAGAAATGGAGAATGATATGAACAGTATATTATTAGTAGAGGATAACAAAGCTATCATAATGGGGCTTTCTTATCTTTTTAATGAAAATGGATACAAAACGATAGTAGCAGAAAATATAGAGGAGGCAGGAAAACAGCTTGCAAAGAACAGTCCGGATATAGTCATACTTGATGTTATGCTGCCGGACGGGGACGGATTTGAACTGTGCAGATATATAAAGGATAATGACATCGCACCGGTTATTTTTCTTACGGCAAGGGATGAGGAAAAGGATGTAGTGCTGGGACTTGAACTGGGTGCAGACGATTATATTATAAAGCCTTTCAGAAATCTTGAGCTTTTATCAAGAATAAAGAATGTCCTTAGGCGTAATGTAAACAGCACACAGATTAATATAGGCAGCTTAAGAATAGATACGGACACGAGAAAGGTATATCTTGAAAATAACGAAATACCGCTTACAAAGCTTGAGTTTGAGATATTAAAGATAATGGTGGGCAATCCAAGAAAGGTGTTTACAAGGGAGGAGATACTGTCATATATATGGGACTCTGCTGGAAATTTTGTTAATGATAATACACTGACCGTAACAGTAAAAAGACTGAGAGAGAAGCTGGGTGATAAGGAAGGAAAGCTTATAGTAACGGTCAGAGGTGTGGGATATAAGATAGGAGATATGAGTAAATAAAAGAAGGGAGTGTATATAAAAATATGGGTACATATAAAAACAGACAGGCTGTAAAATATATAACGATTGCTGTCGTAACATTTGTAATAAGCCTTATTGTATACATAATAACAGCTTCAATGCTTTCGGATATGTACAGGCAGCGTGAGATGGACGCGATGACGGGGATAATAGGCAGCGTGTGCCGCCAGTATCCTGATGTGGATGTAACAGAGCTTATAAATGTAATTAATTCTCCACAGAATATTAGCAGTAAGACAGAAAAAGCGATAAAGCCCCTTCTCCTAAGCTACGGAATAGATGAGAAAGCATTTGCAGTAAGGTCACTGTCAGGGCTTAAGAGGTCATATGTGCTGCTGGGCGGCATTATACTGGCTGTAAGCGGCATTATATATCTGGGGATATTCATTCTTTACTTAAGAAAGAGGACATACAGGCTTGAGCAGCTAAGCCGTTATATGGATATGATAACAGCGGGCAATTATAATCTTGACCTTGAAAATAACACAGAGGATGAGTTGAGCAGCTTGAAAAACCAGTTATACAAGCTTATGGTATGGCTGAAGGAGCAGACAGACAATGCCATACAGAATAAAGTGGCTTTAGCGCAGTCGGTATCGGATATATCGCACCAGTTAAAGACACCACTCACATCGGCGCAGATACTTCTTGATAACCTTATCAACAATCCGGATATGGAGGCTGGCTTAAGAAAGCAGTTTACATATGAAGTGTTCAGTCAGGTAAGCGGAATGAACTGGATGATAGTATCTATGTTGAAGCTTTCAAGGATAGATGCTGGTGTGGTGGAATTTGAAAAAGAAGAGGTCTGCCTCGCAGAGCTTATAAAAGAGGCGAGTGACAATCTCGCTATTATATCTGAGATAAAAAATGTTCCTGTAAATGTCTGCACTGATACGGACTGTGTCATATATGGTGATTATAACTGGAATAGGGAGGCGATACAGAATATTATTAAAAATGCAATAGAACACAGCAATACAGGTGAAAATGTCAATGTGAAAACAGAGGATAATGACGTGTATACAGCGGTGTATATAACCAATACAGGCGAAAAGCTTACTGATATGCAGCAGAAACAGATATTTGAGAGGTATTACAGTGAGGCGAAGTTTGAGGATAACAGTATGGGGATAGGGCTTCCGCTGGCAAAGGCAGTTGTGGAGAAGCAGGGCGGATATATCACGGTTGATAGTAATGAGGATAAGACAACATTTATAGTCAAGTATATCAAGATGTGATTAATAAAATCACAAAATGTCACTGAAATGTCATCTGAGATATATAAGATGATGGAAGAGTAAGAAAAGAAAGGAATCTATATTATGGAGATATTAAAGGTGGAGCACCTTGTTAAAAAATACGGCAAGGGTGACAGTGAAGTGACAGCTGTAAATGATGTGTCGTTTAGTGTTAATCAGGGAGAATTTGTGGCGATAGTAGGAAGCTCAGGAAGTGGAAAGTCTACACTTCTGCACCTGTTAGGTGGTGTCGACAGACCGACATCGGGAAAAGTATATATACAGGGAGAAGATATATACAGCCTTAATAACGACAAGATGGCAATATTCAGAAGAAGACAGGTAGGTATCATATATCAGTTTTACAATCTTATACCTATACTTAATGTAAAGGAAAATATAACTCTTCCGTGTGAACTGGATGGAAGAGAGCCGGACAAGGCGGAGCTTGCAGAACTTATAAATACGCTTGGACTGGATGAAAGAATTAATCATCTTCCAAACCAGCTATCAGGTGGACAGCAGCAGAGAGTGTCTATAGGAAGGGCGCTTATTAATCATCCTGCCATAGTTCTTGCGGATGAGCCGACAGGTAATCTTGACAGCCGTTCAAGTGATGAGATAGTGGAGCTGTTAAAGCTGTCAAACAAGCGTTACAAGCAGACTATTGTAATGATTACGCACAATCTTGAAATAGCGAAAATAGCGGACAGGATACTTCGCATAGAAGATGGCAGAATGACTGAGGCTGCGCAGAAAGGACTATAAAGATATGAATGTGCTTAACAGACTTACAATAAAAAACTTAAAGTTAAACAGAAAGAGAACTATAGTAACTATAGTTGGTATTATGCTTGCAACAGCACTTCTTGTAGCGGTTACGACTATTGCGACAAGTATGAGAGAGAGCCTTATTGTCAGACAGAAGCAGAAAGATGGCGACTTTCATTTTATGCTGTATGCGGTACCGGATGATAAGGTCAGTGGAATAGAGAACAACAGATATGTAGACAGTTTCTATACGATGAAACAGTTAGGATATGCATATCTTGATGGTTCGGTTAATAACAGCAAGCCATACCTTAATGTGCTTGCGCTTGATGACAAAGCATTTGAAAGCTCAAGTATAAAGCTCACAGAGGGAAGACTTCCGGTTAATGACAGCGAACTTGTTATATCAGCCCACATAAAGACCAATGGTGGGGTAAAGTATAATATAGGCGATAAGCTTACATTAGATTTAGGAGAAAGAGAGTATGCTGGAAGTAAACTCTATCAGAATTCGTACTATATAGATGGAGAAGAACTTGTAACCGATACAACAAAAACTTATACAATAGTTGGTATATGTGAACGTCCCGGATATGGTGAAGAAGCAAGAAGTGCGCCGGGTTATTCAGTGTTTACATCTGTCAACAGTGCAGCTTCCCAGCTTGCCAATACTGGGGTACCTGACAAGAATGTGTCCGATGATGATGTATTAGATGCCAATGCAAAGACAGTAAGCAGGGGAACTGACATATATTTAAGATATAATAAAGCCGGAATTAAAGAGGCGTACAGGGTAAGTGCAGATATTCTTGGAGTTGACAGGAATAAGTTTGAGAGCATAAGCAATAAGAGTTCAGTTAGTCTTAGTGATAGCGAATATGATAAATTTATGGAGGAACTAAGTAAAACATATGCTTATTACTTAAATGACTGGCTTATAAGATATGAGTCCAATAATCTGACTAATTCAAGCATAGCCTTTGTATATAATATGGCGCTGGTTGTAATAGTAATTATTATTGTGACATCAGCAGTATGCATAAGTAACAGCTTTTCGATATCAATAACAGAAAAAACAAAGCAGTATGGTATGCTTGCTTCAATAGGTGCTACTCCAAGGCAGATAAGAAGAAATGTGCTGTATGAGGCGGCAGCATTAGGAGCAGCCGGAATTGTTGCAGGTATAATAAGCGGTCTTTTCGCGGGATATGTGCTTGTTATAATTGCTAATAAGTATATAGGTGTATTCTTTGAGATGACTATTGTATACAAAATATCGCTTGCAGGCATTGGTATTGCGGTTATTCTTGCAATATTTATGATATTCCTGTCATCAATAAGACCCGCGATAAGGGCATCGCGTATGTCGCCTATAGCAGCTATACGCCACAGCGACAATATAAAGATAAAGTCAAAAAAGCTTAAAACACCTGCATATATTCATAAAATGTTTGGTGAAGGCGGTATTATTGCCTATAAGAATATGAAGCGTAATAAGAGTAAGTACAGAGTTGTTACTATATCTATATGTATAAGTGTAACAGTATTTATAGCGATGTATAGCTTTGTCAGTCTTCTTATGCAGTCAGCTGGAACTTATGCACAGGGAAGAGTTGATGTAAAGGCGCTTGTTATGTCAAGTACATTAACTGACGAGGATGTCAGCCGTATGATTGATAATATAAACAGCAGCACACACGTAAGCGAGTATTCTTATGTACGTGGTGTAGAAGCGCAGTTTAAGGAAAAGCCTGACTATACAGATGATTATAAGAGGATATATAAGTCTTATATGGATGATAGTGGCAATAATGATAATGCAGGCAGCAATGATTCTGATACGAACTATTATATCAATATAATTTCACTTGGAAGGCAGCAGTATGAAACATTTGCAAAGAAAGCAGGCCTGACTGTTGATGAGGCAAAAAAAGGCGGCATACTTATCAACAAGACATATCAGTATAATGAGGAGCAGAAAGTAGAGTACTTTAATATATATAACTATAAAGCTGGTGATACTTTGTGCTATAAGGTTACAGGAAAAGGCAGCTATGGACGCTCTGATATAACCGATGGCAGTTATTATTATATAAATGTGGTCGGCTGTGTAGATGAAAAGCCTCTCGGCTTTAGTAATATGTATGCATCTGGTGGTTATCTTGTAGTAAGTGATGAGTATATGAATAATTATTTTGGTGAAGATGGCGGCAGTTATGGTGACTCAGTTATCAATATTAACTGTGATGATGCAGATGCAGTAAGTAATATCCTTGTAAATGATTACGACATAGATATTTCCAATATAGTTAATCTTGCACAGGAAAAAAGAGAGAATGACGGACTTGTTATGCTTGTATCAATATTCCTGTACGGATTTATAATAGTAGTATCACTTATAGGCGTTACCAACATTTTCAATACGCTTACAACAAGTATGGAATTAAGAAGCAGGGAATTTGCGATGTTTAGGTCTATAGGAATGACTGGCAGGGAGTTTAACAGAATGATAAGGCTTGAAAGTATATTCTATGGAAGTAAGTCACTTATAGGCGGTCTTATTCTTGGAAATGTGCTCTCATATATAATATATCTTGCACAGGGTTCAGGTTCAGGAATGACATACAATATACCAGTGGCAGCCATAATAATATCAGTTGTGGCAGTTATCCTTCTGATATACTTTATAATGCAGTATTCGCTTATAAAGATAAAGCGCCAGAACATTATAGAAACTATAAGAGGTATAGAATAGTTGATTTTTTTAAATGTATTATATATAATTTCATAAGGAATTAACTACTATAATGGTAGGTAAAGGAGATATATATAATGCTGACACAATTTTCCAGAACAGAGTTATTGTTTGGTAAAGAAGCCATGGATAAGCTTGCACACTCAAGGGTAGCTGTATTCGGAATAGGCGGAGTGGGCGGTTTTGCCTGTGAAGCCCTGGTAAGAAGCGGCGTAGGTGCGTTTGACCTTATAGATGATGACAAAGTGTGCCTTACTAATCTTAACAGACAGATTATTGCGACAAGAAAGACAATCGGTAAGTATAAGGTTGATGTTATGAAAGAAAGAATGGAGGAGATTAATCCGGATGTTGATGTGCGTGTGCACAAGTGTTTCTTTCTTCCAGAAAATGCCGATGATTTTCCATTTGAGGAGTATGACTATATCATAGATGCGGTGGACACGGTAACTGCAAAGATAGCTATTGTTATGAAGGCACAGGAACTTGGTATTCCGGTTATAAGCAGTATGGGTGCAGGAAATAAGCTTGACCCTACAGCTTTCAGGGTTGCTGATATATATAAGACAAGAGTGTGTCCGTTAGCAAAGGTTATGAGACGTGAGCTTAAGAAAAGAGGCGTTAAGAAGCTTAAGGTCGTATATTCAGAGGAGCAGCCAACAAGACCAATAGAGGATATGGCTATAAGCTGCCGTACTAACTGTATATGTCCTCCGGGTGCAGCCCACAAGTGTACTGAAAGAAGAGATATTCCGGGAAGTACAGCATTTGTTCCATCGGTTGTAGGACTTATAATAGCAGGAGAAGTTATTAAGGATATCTCGGGGAAGAATTAGTAAAAGTATTATAATAGCAGTCAGTAACTTGACTGCTATTTTTTTATATTATTGCATATTTTTATTGATTAATTGATTAAAAATTTATAAAATACAATTATAAATTCGTAAGTATATTCTATGATTATTAAGTGTGTCAAAAAGCTTCTATATGAAGTTAAGGCATGCTATTTATTATGCATAGAAGGTATGGAAAGAGGAGCAATGGCAGATAAGGGTAAGTCAGAAAACATAATTGAACTAAAAGACATATGCAAGGTGTATGATGATAACGGCTTTAAGGCTGTTGATAACTTTAACCTGCAGGTTAAACGCGGTGAATTCGTAACATTTCTTGGTCCGTCAGGATGTGGAAAGACGACAACATTAAGAATGATAGCGGGATTTGAGATGCCAACAAGCGGGCAGATACTCCTTAATGGAGAGGATATATCACAGCTTCCAGCCAATAAAAGACCTATTAATACGGTATTCCAGCGATATGCCCTTTTTCCACATATGAATATATATGACAACATAGCATTTGGACTTAAGCTTAAGAAGCTGCCAAAGGATGTTATAAGAAAGAAGGTTAAGAGAGTTCTTTCAATAGTCGACCTTGAAGGCTTTGAGGACAGAAAGATATCTACTCTTTCAGGCGGACAGCAGCAGCGAATAGCGATAGCAAGAGCGCTTGTCAACGAGCCTGAGATACTTATGCTTGATGAGCCGTTAGGTGCGCTTGATTTAAAAATGCGTCAGGAAATGCAGCTTGAGCTTAAGCATATGCATGATGAACTTGGAATTACATTTATATATGTAACGCATGACCAGGAGGAGGCGCTTACTATGTCGGATAAGATAGTAGTGCTTTCAGAAGGAAAGATACAGCAGATAGGTACACCTGAGGATATATACAACGAGCCTCAGAATGCTTTTGTAGCCGATTTTATCGGTGAGAGTAATATTTTTAAGGGAATTATGACCGGTAATATGAAAGTCAGATTTTGCGGCGGTGAGTTTATGGGTATGGATGATATACCGGATGGAACACTTGTCGATGTTGTCGTAAGACCTGAGGACGTAATTATAACTAAGCCTGAGGACGGAACAGTAACAGGTGAGGTTACATCAGTTATATTCAAAGGTATGCATTATGAGGTTACAGTTGAGTCAGGCAAGTATGAGATGGTTATAAGAACTACCAGGTGTTATGCAGTCGGTGATAAGGTTGGTATGCAGCTTGAGCCGGACGGCATACATGTTATGGTTGCAGAAGACCATACAACAAGCTTTGTGACAAGCATTAATGCTGATTATACACTTGATTTTAACGGAAAGGTTATTAACTGCGACTTAACAAAGGTTATACCTAAGTCAAGTATGAGCGGCGGCACTCTTGTTGATGAGAATAAGGAAAGCATAGATATCAGCAAGCTTAAGATAGTCGTATCTATACAGCCTTATGATATAAAAATGAGTGATGATATTGAGGAAGGTCTTGTATCAGGACGAATAATCAACCTTATATATAAAGGTGACCACTACAGTTATGTCATAAGAACTGAATACGGACATGACCTGATAGTTGATGATGAGTATCTGTGGAATATGGATGATACAGTCAGTCTTGTCATGCCGGAGGACAAGATGAAGTTCCAGTTAAAGAAGTAGCTGGTAAAAAAGTATTATGGATATTAGTTATAAAAAGTTATCTAAAAATTATAAAAAAGGATTAATAATATGGGTGGAGTTTTTTCAAGAAAACAGCTTGGTATTCCTTATGGAATACTTCTTATATTGTTCGTTGCTGCGCCACTTCTTGTATTGTTTTACTATGCATTTACAAATGGCTCAGGACAGTTTACACTTGGTAATCTTAGCGGATTTTTTACAGACCCTAACACACTTGGAACACTTGTATACAGCCTTGTGTTAGCAGTCGTTGTAACTATAGTATGTCTTTTAGTGGCTTACCCTGTGGCATACATACTTGCACAGAGTAACCTTAAAAGAAAGTCAGTTATACTTATGCTTTTTATTCTTCCAATGTGGATTAACTTTACATTAAGGATTACAGCACTTAAAGAAGTACTTTCACTTATAGAAGGCAATCTTGCATTTTATCCATTCATCAATACAGTGATAGGTATGACATATGATTTCCTTCCATTTATGATACTGCCATTGTATACAGTGCTTGATAAGATGGATAAAAGTGTCATAGAAGCGGCGGCTGATCTTGGAGCGAATAATTTCCAGACATTTGTCAAGGTTATACTTCCTCTGTCGGTTCCGGGAATTGTGAGCGGAGTATCAATGGTATTTCTTCCAGCGATGACTAACTATGTCGTGCTAGATATGCTTTATAACAGTACATATATTATGGGTAGCCTTATCGGAAGTTACTTCAGCGCATACGACTGGCACAATGGTTCTATGATAGCGCTTATACTTCTTGTAATCATATGCGTTGTGAGTCTTGTATCAGCAGAGGATTCAGACAGCACAGGACGTAAGTTATAAAGTTTATAGTGTATACACAGAATGGAGAAGTTATGTTGAAAAAATGTATCAAGTATGCAGTTATCTGCCTTGTTCTTATATTTATGTATGTTCCAATTCTTATACTTGCGGTGTATAGTTTTACGGATGCACCAAATATCGGACCTATACATGGATTTTCGTTACAGAATTATATAACACTTTTTACAACAGAAGAGCTGCGGGATATGATAACGGGCTCTATTATGCTTGCACTTGGAAGTGCAGTGCTTGCAACTATATTAGGAACTACAGGTGCTATCGGCGCATTTTATTCTGGAAAGCGTGTAAAGAGTACTATTTCAGTACTTAATCAGGTTCCAGTTGTAAATGCAGATGTAGTTACAGGTTTTTCGCTCTGTATATTACTTGTAGTTGTATTTGGAATAAGTAAGGATACATATCTGCCTTTAGTTGCAGGACATGTAGTGCTTAGTGCGCCGTTTGTATATCTTGCGGTTATGCCTAAGTTAAAGCAGATGGACCCAAGCCTTTATGAGGCAGCTCTTGACCTTGGGGCAACACCTTTTTATGCGCTTATACATGTGATTATTCCACAGTTGGCATCAGGTATATTATCAGGCTTTGTCATGGCGGTAACTTTATCGCTTGATGATTATTTTATTGCGACATACACGAAGCCGGCTACATTTGATACTATAAGTACTTATGTTGTAAATGCAACAAAAGGTTCGCAGACACAGATTAAAACAGCACTCTGGGCTCTTTCAACAATTATATTTTTATTTGTTGTGATTATCGAGGTTGTTATGAATTTTGCACCTGTTGGCGGTAAGAAGGAGGCAAAGGATGAGTAAGGATTGTGGTAAATTCAGGCATATAGCTGGTGTGTGTACATCAGTTGTGCTTGCAGGTATATTTACAGTAAGCTCAGTACTTGCTGGAATACATATGACAGGCGATGACAAAAGCATTTTTTCACCAGTTACTGTCAGTGCTGCCGATAACAGTGAGATAACGCTTAAGATATGTAACTGGGAAGAGTATATAGATGAAGGCGGCTGGGATGAGTCCGAAACTATCGACCTTGAAAGTGGCGATATCAGGGGAGTGAATTCTATGGTTGAGGATTTTGAGGAGTGGTACTATAAGACCTATGGCAAAAAGGTCAAGGTTGAGTACAGCTGTCTTGGAACTAATGAGGAGCTTTATAATATGCTTACTCTTGGTGATGAGTATGATCTTATATGTCCGTCTGAATATATGTTTATGAAGCTTATGGCAGAGGGCTGGCTTGAGCCTTACTCAGAGCAGTTTTATGACAAGAGCATCAAAGAAAACTACTATGCAAAGGGTGTTTCTCCATTTATTAAGAAAATATTTGACGATAATAAGATAAATGGTGAGTCGTGGAGTAAGTATGCGGCAGGTTATATGTGGGGCGTTACAGGCATTGTATACAATCCTGAGGAAGTGACTAAAGAAGAAGCCTCAACATGGACTATTATTAATAATGACAAGTTCAGAAGAAGAATAACTATCAAAGATAATGTAAGAGATTCAATGTTTGCGGCAATAGGAGCAGTCAAGGCAGACAAGCTTACAGACCCTTCATTTGTAAGTCAGCCGGATTATAAGGAAAAGCTGGCTGAGGAAATGAATGATACTTCAGATGAAGCTATTGAAAGTGTTCAGGAGTATCTGCAGAAGGCAAAGGATAATGTGTATTCCTTTGAAACTGACAGCGCCAAGGTTGATATAGTGAATGGCAGGGTAGGTGCAAGCTACCAGTGGTCTGGTGATGCCGTGTATACAATAGGGCAGGCGGCTGAGTCAGATATGCAGTTAAGCTTTGCAGTTCCTAAGGAAAGTACTAACATTTACTTTGATGGCTGGGCTATGTTAAAGTCAGGTATCAACGGCGATGAAGAGAAAAAGCAGGCGGCAGAAAGCTTTGTTAATTTCGTTTCTATGCCTGAAAATGCTGTGAGAAATATGTACTATATCGGATATACATCTGCTATTTCCGGTGGTGACAGCAGTGTTATATATGATTATGCCAAGTGGAATTATGGATATGATTCTATAGTTGAAGAAACAGGTGAAGAGCAGGAAGAAGCTGAATACTCACTTGGTTATTTCTTCTCTGGCATATCAGATGATAAGAATTACACATTTAAGACAACAAAGGATGAAACAGAAGGACAGCTTTTTGCACAGTATCCAACAGATGATATTATGGGAAGAAGTGCTGTTATGCAGTACTTTGATACAGACAGGACAGCTAAGATTAACCAGATGTGGATTAATGTAAGATGTTTTAATATCCATAAGGTTCCAGTGTGGGTGTGGCTCGTAACATGTACAGTGATAATTGTGCTTGCAGTACTTAAGATTGTGAGCGTTGTAAGGAAACGCAGGGAAATATAATGATGTAAGATAATAACTAAAACAGTGTTTATCCTGATATAATGGGCGCAAAAGAAAAGGAAGCGGCTGCAAAGCAGCCATTTCCAGTTTTTTCCCATTCCACGCTCTATATAGTAGAAGGGTCCGCCAAGGCTGTGTCCGTCTTTAGTTATAACACGGTATTTGACAGCTAAAAGACCTTCTGAATACTTAGTTGCCATTCCAAAGAATGCGGTTACAACCATCCAGAATAAAGCACCAAAGCTTGATATTTCACCATCACCGGCATCTTCGCTACATTCTGATACATCGGTGAGTGGCAAAATTTACTTTTGACACTTACATCATATATATTAAATATTATTCATTTTCTTCTTTATCAACAACCTTGATAATATTCTTCTTCCACATAATTCTTGAAGAAATAATAGCAACAGGAAGCATAAAAAGTAAGAGGAAACCAACCATACCAAAAAGAGATGAACCTGTTGTTATACGTGTGATGAGTGAAAGAACAGTAATAATAATAAGTACAGGAACAACACCCATAACACCATTCTTAACGACTTTCTTACCAGAGCTTGTGCTTGAGAACAGACCAAGAGTAAGTGAACCAAACAGAGCCGGTATTAAGTAATTAGAGGCAGTTTTTACGGCAGGAAGCTCAAATATAGGACTTATCCATGCACTAAGGAGTGCAGCAAGTGCAAGAATAATAATAGTCATAATAGAGCATACAGATACTGCAACAGAAGCGATTGCCTCACCTTCTGGTGTATTGGCTTCTTTCTTGGCAAGCTTCATCGCATTGATGGCGCATGGAAGCTTAAGGTTCATAATATTACCAGTTATAAATGTAAGATATGAAGAAGCACCAAGTATAGGAGTATAGCTTATTGCTTCTGAGAAGCCGACAGGGATATAAACCATAAGAATACTTATAGTACTTACATTAATTACGTCCTTGATGGTTGGTATGCTGTCATAGAATGAAAGTACAACAAATGGAACGGCAACCATATAGATTAATGCTATGAGAGTTCCGACACGGCCCCACTTGTGAGCCCATATCTGAAATGAATCAGTAAGTGTAATTTTATTGGAAGTTTTTTTGCTCATAGGAAATCCTCCTTTTAAATATTTTTGAGATTTTGTGATCTATCATGCCTGTAGATTTTATAATCTATAAGCATTTTATTTTTGTTCTATATATCTGGCTTTTGAAACCAACATTATTTTAATGATTACAGAAATAACTTACACCAGTATATAGATGAAATCATACCGCCAATCATTGAAAATGCCATGATAAAGTTATTAAGCCATCCAAGCTTAGGCTTCTTTGCAAGTATTCCAAGAACAACTGCGATGACAAGACCTGTAAGCATAACAGCCGCCTGCACAGTATCACCAATTAAAAGGACAGGAATATATACAGCGAATAAGCAGAGCATAAAGCAGCCGCTTAATACATATTTCCATGTGTTTGTGCTATTGTCAGACTTGCTTACACTCATAGAGAGCTTCTTTCCAAGTGGAAGGAGGATAAAGAAGCCGCTTAACATACCAACACTCATAAGAATCATAACGATACCAAACTGCTGTCCGGTGGCATTTTCCAGCATTTCAGCACTGCTTGAAAATCCGATAGCCGATGCTACTGAGCTTGATATAAGTGATTCATATGATAAAGAACCGATAACTGATAATCTCCACCAGCTCCATACAGTTCCAAGAACGGATATTAAAGCAAATAGTCCGACAACGATTGACAAGCTTGGAACAATAGAGAATACAAGGCTTGATTTAATAACATTTTTAAGTGTTTCCTTAGTTATGCCAAGCTCAAGACAGTGGTTATAAGCTTTTTTTAAGTAAATAAGAGAAAAAACTACAATATAAAGTAGTCCAATAATTACCATAATAAGTAAGAGCGGACTTGTGATAATATCTTTCATAGTTGCCATATAAGCCTCCATTTCTGCATTATTATGCAAGGTGTGTTGTAAGATAAGTTAAAATGTAATTACTTGTGTTCCTCAAGCCATCTCATGGCTGTATAAGCATATACTGCGCTGCCTTCTGATAAGATAGCTTCGTCAAACTTAACCTTAGGGTGGTGCTGTGGGTAACAATAACCATCCTGAGGTGTTCCAGCGGCGAGTGCAAACATAATAGATGGAACTTTCTGGCTCACATATGCGAAGTCTTCACTTCCAGTACTTTTAGAAGCTTTTCCACCACCAGACATAGCATTAAGCTGTGCTGCTGTAAATGTCCTTGATGGACCAAGCAGTTCATTAAGGTACTTTGCGCTGCATGTGGCGAGGTCTGGATTATTAAGAAGGCAGGGACATCCGCTTCCATATGTAACAGATGCACTTCCACGGTAAGCACTGGCTATATTGGAAGCAATATCAGACACACGCTGTTTGATATAGGAACGGGTTTCCTCATCATAAGTACGGATAGTTCCGCTCATATGTGCAGTATCAGGTATAACATTGGCAGCATTACCAGCATTGATAGTTCCGATAGTGATAACCGCATCATCTGAAAGACCTAATTCCCTTGAATTGATTTCTGAAAGACCAGTTATAATATGTGCTGCGATTGTGACAGGGTCGACACCATTATTAGGCATAGAACCATGACAGCCCTTTCCCTGAATATCAATATAGAAATAATCGGCTGCTGGAGCACTAACACCTCCATCACAGGAAATGACTGTACCAGCAGGAATAGGAAGACCTGCCATAACATGAATCATCATAGCTGCATCAACATCTGGTGAATTGAGTACACCGGCATTTATCATATCGTCAGAGCCTTCAAATATTTCCTCAGCAGGCTGGAACATAAGCTTTACAGTTCCTTCTATCTCATATTCGTGTGACTTTAAAAGGCGTGCGGCACCAAGCATCATAGTTGTATGCATATCATGTCCGCAGGCGTGCATTTTCCCATTATCTGATGAAAAAGGTACATCGGACTCTTCTTTTATAGGAAGAGCATCCATATCCCCTCGTATAAGAAATACCTTACCAGACTTTTTCTTGCCGGCAAGTGCGATTATACCGGACTTACCACACATAACAGGTTCGTAACCCATGGCAATGAGTTCTTTTCTAACATATTCAGTAGTATTCTTTAAGTCAAAGCCAGTTTCAGGATGTGAGTGCAGATATCGTCTTGTCTGTACAAGCTGTTCCTGATAGGCGGCGGCTTCCTGTAATATATTATTTGTTATCATAAGCAACCTCCTTATTCAATATGTGAATTCAAATAATAAAAAAAGCGAAGATACCATTCTCATTCGTGGCATCTTCGCTACAAATAGCAATGTTATCAGCGTTTTTAACATTTGTCAACATAATAAAAAAAAGAATTTTCACACAAATGCTTAAAAAAATAAAAAATGACAAAAAATTGAAAAATGGGGATTGACATCAAAAAAATCAGATGATAAACTGACCGCATAAAATTTCAAACCAATCGGATGATAAGTTCGGGAGAGGATATGCTTTAAGCATAACGCCGAAGGGGCAGCCGCAGAAAACTCTCAGGCAAAAGGACCGGACTTTGACGAAACTCTGGAGAGCAAAGGGGCACCGAAGAAGGAAATCTTTCAGGTTGATAAGACAGAGGCGCATCGGGGTCAGAATGTGAATTCTGATTTTGATACGCCTTTTTTATATACTTTGCACTTTAAGAATTCACAGTAATAAAGTGAAACTGCATTATATTTATGTTGGAGGAAATGTTTTATGGATATAAGCATATTTGATGTATTAGGACCAGTTATGATAGGTCCATCAAGTTCACATACAGCAGGCGCAGCAAGGCTTTCAAGAAGTGCAAGAGAGATTGTAAAAGGTGATATAGCACATATATCTTTTGGATTATATGGTTCATTTGCTGAGACATATAAAGGGCACGGAACAGACAAGGCACTGCTTTCCGGGGCTTTAGGACTTAAGGAAGATGATGAAGGAATTGTCAATGTTTATGAATTAGCCAGACAAAGAGGTATGGAATATGACTTCTATAAGGCTGAACTTAATAATGTGCATGAGAATACAGTTAAGATGACTATTAAAAAGAAGGATGGAAGCGTAACGGATATAATCGGTTCGTCCATAGGCGGAGGACAGATATTAATTACAAGTATAGACGGATATGAGATGGAGCTTTCATTACAGTGCCCGACAATAGTTATTATGCAGTATGACAGAAAGGGACTTGTTACACAGATATCCGGTATTATGACAAGACATAATATAAATATAGCTAATATGAAGCTTATACGAAAGGGAAAAGGTGATATCGCCTGCTGTATTATAGAAACAGATGAAACAATACCAGAGGATGTAGAGGTAAGCATACAGAACAATATTAATGTAGTGTATGCAAGAGTAATCAATATACAGTAAACGGAGGGAAAATATATGTATGGCAGTATAAAAGAATTAACAGAGCTTGCAAAAAAGGAGTCCGTTCCGATATGGAAGATAATATTAGATACAGAGATGAAAATAACTGAATGTTCTGAGGAACATGTATACGACAAGTTAGATAAACGCTATGAAGTTATGTACAAGTCAGTACATAAGGCATTACAGGAGCCACAGGTTATAACAGGTAATCTTATAAGTGGCAGTGCTAAAAAGCAGTATGAGTATAGTGAGCAGCAGGATACCTTAGGAGGCTTCCTGATTAATCATATAATGGCACTTGCACTATCAGCAAGTGAAGTAAATGCATCGATGGGAAAAATATGTGCAGCGCCTACAGCAGGTTCCTGTGGGATACTCCCCGCTGTAATTATCGGTGTGTCAGAGCATTATGGGCTTTCAAGGAAAGACACTCTTAATGGGCTGCTCACAGCTTCCGGAATCGGAACAGTTGTTATAAATAATGCAACTGTATCCGGTGCGGAGGGTGGATGTCAGGCAGAATGTGGTGTTGCGGCGGCTATGGCTGCAGCAGCCGTTGTACAGATGAGGGGAGGTACACCAGATATGATAGGAGATGTTATCTCTCTTACACTCATGAACTGTATGGGGCTTATATGTGACCCTGTAGCAGGGCTTGTACAGGTTCCCTGTGCACAAAGAAATGCATCACAGGCTGTCAATGCCATAACAAGTGCAGATATGATACTTGGAGGTATGACTATTCCTATTCCAGCAGATGAGGTAATAGGTGCTATGTATAATGTAGGAAGACAGTTACCAGTGGAATTAAAGGAAACAGCACTTGGTGGAATTGCAGCAACTCCTACAGGAAAGCATATCAGAGAGGAAATATTCAAGTGATATATATAAGTATATGTAACAGAACATCTACTTATTTATATATGATGATACTAGGGTGGATTGTGAGAGTGCGTAGCACGGAACAATCCGTAGGTATCATAGTTGTGGGTTTTTGCCACATTAAAAAAATAAGAAAGTGAGGAAATAATTATGGTATCAGAGATTATGAAATTATTAGCACAGGCAGATGGAGAAGTTTGAGGTGCTATATTAAAGGAATATGAGCGTCAGAGCAGAAATCTTGAATTAATAGCTTCAGAAAATATCGTATCAGAAGCAGCGATGCTTGCTATGGGAAGTGTACTTACTAACAAGTATGCAGAAGGATATCCGGGAAAGAGATATTATGGTGGATGTGAAAATGTTGATGTAATTGAAAATCTTGCAATAGAAAGAGCCAAGGAGCTGTTTGGCTGTGATTATGTCAATGTACAGCCACATTCAGGCGCACAGGCTAATATGGCAGTTCAGTTTGCTGTACTTCAGCCGGGTGATACCATAATGGGTATGAACCTTGACCAGGGCGGACATCTTACACATGGTTCACCAGTTAATATGTCTGGAAAGTACTTCCATGTAGTACCATATGGTGTAGATGAAAATGGATATCTTGATTATGATGAGATGAGAAGACTTGCACTTGAATGTAAGCCTAAGATGATTATAGCAGGTGCAAGTGCTTATGCGAGAACAATAGATTTTAAGAAGTTCAGGGAAGTTGCAGATGAGGTAGGTGCTGTACTTATGGTAGATATGGCTCATATTGCAGGTCTTGTAGCAGCAGGACTTCATCCAAGCCCAATCCCATATGCAGATGTTGTCACAACAACAACTCATAAGACTTTAAGAGGACCTAGAGGTGGTATGATTCTTGCTAATAAGGAAGCCGCTGAAAAGTTTAACTTTAACAAGGCTATATTCCCAGGAATACAGGGAGGACCTCTTATGCATGTCATAGCTGGCAAGGCAATATGTCTTGGTGAAGCTCTTAAGCCTGAATTCAAGGCATATCAGGAGCAGGTTGTCAAGAATGCAAAGGCATTATCAGCAGCACTTATAGATGAAGGCTTTGATATATTAACAGGTGGTACAGATAACCATCTTATGTTAGTTGACCTTAGAAATATGGATATAAGTGGTAAAGAATTACAGAACAGATGTGATGAGGCATATATTACACTTAACAAGAATACAGTACCTAATGACCCTAGAAGTCCATTTGTAACATCTGGCGTAAGAATAGGAACACCAGCAGTTACAACAAGAGGTATGGTTGAGTCAGATATGAAAGAGATAGCACATCTTATACATATGGTTGCAACAGATTATGATGCAAAGGCTGATGAAGTAAGAGAACAGGTAAGGGCAATATGTGGAGCACATCCTATATATCAGTAAATAAAGATGTTAATATAAAGAAAAGAGGATAATGTATGAAGTCAGATATTAAGATAGCACAGGAGGCTGTACTTGCTCCCATCGGGGAGGTTGCTGCAAAGCTTGATATTAAAGAAGATGAATTAGAATGTTATGGAAAATATAAGGCTAAACTTTCTTCGGATATATGGGAAAGAGTAAAAGACAACAAGGATGGAAAGCTTATACTTGTGACTGCCATCAATCCAACTCCCGCAGGTGAAGGAAAGACTACAACAAGTGTAGGACTTGGAGAAGCATTTAACAGACTCAACAAGAAAGCAGTCATAGCATTAAGAGAGCCTTCACTTGGACCTTGTTTTGGAATAAAAGGAGGCGCAGCAGGCGGCGGATATGCGCAGGTAGTTCCAATGGAGGACTTAAATCTGCATTTTACAGGAGATTTTCACGCTATTACATCTGCCAATAACCTTTTGGCAGCACTGCTTGATAATCATATACAGCAGGGAAATATATTAGGAATAGACCCTGAAAGAATTGTATGGAAGCGCTGTATCGATATGAATGACAGGGTATTGAGAAATATCGTTGTTGGTCTTGGCAAGAAGACAGACGGTGTTGTAAGACAGGACCATTTTGTAATAACTGTTGCATCTGAAATTATGGCTATACTTTGTCTGGCAGAGAATATGAAGGACTTAAAGCAGAGACTTGGTAAGATTATAGTTGCTTACACTTATGAAGATAAGCCTGTAACTGCAGATGATATACAGGCGACAGGTGCGATGGCAGCTTTATTAAAGGATGCAGTTAAGCCTAATCTTATCCAGACACTTGAACATACACCTGCTTTAGTACATGGTGGACCATTTGCCAATATTGCACACGGCTGTAACAGTGTTGCCGCAACAAGAATAGGACTTAAGCTCGCAGATTACTGCATAACTGAGGCTGGTTTTGGTGCTGACCTTGGAGCAGAGAAATTTTTTGATATAAAATGCCGTATGTCAGGGCTTAAGCCTGATGTGGCAGTGCTTGTGGCTACAGTGCGAGCATTAAAGTATAATGGTGGAGTTCCGAAGGATGACCTTGCAGCACCAGATATTGAGGCGCTTAAGTCAGGAATAGTTAATCTTGAAAAACATATAGAAAATATACAGCAGTTTGGTGTACCTGTTGTTGTCACACTTAATAAGTTTGCATCTGACAGTGAAGAAGAGCTTGCATATGTCAAAGATTTCTGTATTGGGCATAACTGTGAATTTGCATTATCAGAGGTATGGGAAAAAGGCGGCGAAGGCGGCATAGAGCTTGCCAATAAGGTCATTGAAACATTAGAAAACAAAAAGAGTGATTTCCATACTATATATAATAATGAAGCTTCTCTTACAGAAAAGATTGAAACAATAGCTGAAAAGATATATGGTGCTGACGGTGTTGAGTATGATACACAGGCCGTAAAACAGCTTAAGAGGCTTACAGAGCTTGGATTTGGCAGTTTTCCTGTATGTATGGCAAAAACTCAGTTCTCATTCTCAGATGACCCAAAGCTTTTAGGCCGTCCAGAGAACTTTAAAATTCACGTCAGGGAAGTATATGTGTCAGCAGGAGCAGGTTTTGTTGTAGTACTGACAGGTTCAGTTATGACCCTTCCGGGACTTCCTAAGAAACCGGCAGCTTATGGCATTGATGTTGACGATAATGGAGTTATAACAGGATTATTCTAAAGGTTATGCGCAAAATGCGTGGAAATGAGGATTAGTATGGAAGAATTAAGAGGATTACCAGTTGCCAATGCAATTAATGAAAAGCTTATCGAACAGATAAAAGATATTGCAGCTATAGCAACACCTGTACCCGGCGGTGTAGGTTCAGTCACAACATCAGTGCTTGCAAAGCATCTTGTGAGGGCTGCGAAGCTTAGAGGTTAGTAAATATTAAAGTGTAAAAAATTCTCCTGTGTGCATTATTAAATATGCATATGGGAGGATTTTTTGGATTATACAGTTTATTGTCAGAAATTAGGGAGGGTTTAGAACAATTTTTAAATATATAGAAAGAATATATATTGTCATTTATATATTTTTTTGATATAATAATTATAACTTTATCAGAGTAGAGTGTAGAAGTTAAGAAGACATTTATAATATAATGATGAATATTGTCGTACAGGTGTGAATGACTTTTTGACAGTGACATCATAACGCAGCAGTCAACATATGACACAGCATACAGAACGGAGAGGAACTTATGAAAAAAGGCAAGTGGTATATTGTTAGTTTATTTGTAGTATTATGTATATTGCTTAATCTGGCAGGAAAGTGCGCGTCTCAATGGTTTAATCTGCCATTGTGGCTTGACTCACTGGGGACAGTTGCGGCTACTTATGTGTGTGGACCGGTGTGTGGTGTTATTGTCGGAGTTACTCTTAATATTGTTTATTCTATAATATATTCGTGGACATATGTGTGTTATGCCATAGTCAGTGCCTTAATAGCAGTTGTCGCAGGTATATGTATCAGTAAGGATTATATGAAAACGCTGCTTGGTGCGCTTACTGCAAGTTTCTATATAGCACTTGTTTCGTGTGCTATTTCCGTGATTTTTAATTATGCATTTTTTAATGGTTATACAAGTAATGTATGGGGAGATGGAGTTATCGACTCTCTTTTAAGAATAGGTTTTAACAGCTTTTTAAGCCATGTTGCAGGACAGTTTTATATAGATTTTCTTGATAAGGTCATAACGATGCTTGTGCTATATATATTTGCAGGATTTGATAAGGACAGGAACAGGTTTGATAAAAGGGTAATGACAGCCTGTGCGTATATTGGTTTATCAGTTATAGCTGCTGGGCAGATTATTATAAGTGCTTCGTCTGTTGGTGTGCAGGCGGCTTATAATGACAGACAGAATAATATTAATATAGAAGAAACACCGGATTACAATTCATATATACAGACAGTGTATGGAAGAGAGAACGGCATACCGGGAGGCTGTGCCAATGATATAGTACAGACTAATGATGGAATATTATGGATAGGTACTTATGGCGGATTATACAGATACAATGGCACAGAGTTTGTATGGATGGATGAGTATGACTCTGTAAGGACAGTTAACTGCCTGTACATAGATGAAGAGGGCAGATTGTGGATAGGGACTAATGATGATGGTTTATCTATTATGATTAATGAAACCATTGTAAATGTTGTATCAGAAAAAGATGGTCTGCCAGCAGACTGCGTAAAATGCATAACGCAGGGCGCAGATGGTGATTATTATATAGGAACTACGGGTGCTATGTCTGTTGTTTCGATGTCTGGTGGCCTTTCAGTTAAAAGTATTATAGATAATATAACTTATGCTGTCAGTGCAGACTCCGATAAGAATGGTAATGTAGCGGTTGTCAGTGATAATGGAAAGCTTAGTATTGTAAAAAAAGATACAGTCATATCCGATTATAGTGCCATAGATGGAAGTAATTATACGACATGTTCATTTGACGAAGATGGAATACTTTATGCCGCAACATCAAGCGGCAATATAGATAAGTATATGGTGGATAATGGAATTCTTACATTCAGTGAAAGTTTAAGCTGTCATGAGCTTAATAATATAAATAAGTTACAGTTTATAGATAGTGCTCTTACAAGAGAGGAAACGCTTTTTGTGTGTGCTGATAATGGCATAGGTTATTATGATGCAAATGGTGAATTAATAAATATAGACACAGGTGATTTTAATAGTTCTATAGACCATATGACAGCGGATTATCAGGGAAATCTTTGGTTTACATCATCAAGGCTTGGACTGCTCAGATTAAGCAGGTCATCATTTACGCAGCTTAAATATGTACAGAATACTGAAAGCTCAGTTGTGAATTCAGTATGTAAATGGAATGGAAGATATTATATAGGTACAGACAGCGGACTTGCAGTCACGCTGGCAGAAGGCAGTGAAAATGTAAATGTGGGTATCGAAACACAGAATATTGACAGTTCTGTAAATGAGCTTGTTAATGTGCTTGATAATGTAAGAATAAGATGCATAACTACTGACAGTAATAATAATATGTGGATATGTACAACAGGAAGCGGAGTATATGAGCTTACATATAGTGGAGAGATTATAAAGTATGATAAAGATAATGGCCTTAATGGAAACAGATACAGGACTATAACAGAGTTAAGCGATAATACTATGCTTGCAGCAGGAGATTCAGGTCTTAGTTTTATAAAAAATGAAGGTGTCATCTATAATATAGGCTCTGCCATGAAAAACAGCAAAGTGTTATGCACACTTGAAGCTGATATATCCGGATATGGCAGAGTAATACTTGCAGGAACGGATGGTAATGGTATAGAAGTTATACGTGATGGAGTTATAACAGATAACTATGGCAAGGATGATGGTCTTAGTTCAGAAGTTATACTAAGAATGGTGAAGGACAGTTCTGGTGAAGGAATATTTGTAGTTACGAGTAACAGTCTGTGTTATATGGATAATACAGGTGCTGTAAGAATACTGGATAACTTTCCTTATTATAACAATTATGACATAGTTGTTGGAAATGATGATGACCTTTTTGTGCTTGGTTCTGCCGGAATATATGTGGTAGATAAGACAGACTTGCTGTCAGGTAAAAGTCTTGAATATAAGCTGCTTAATGGCGATTGTGGTCTTGAAAAGGCGCTTACGCCTAATGCGTGGAATTATATTGATGAAAATAATAATCTGTATATGTCAACTGATGAAGGAGTGGTGAGTGTTAATCTTAATGATTACACTACTAATATAAGGTCATACCGTATACAGATGAAGTCAGTTAAAATAGACGGCGAGCGCCTGAGGGTAAAAAGAGGAGAAGATATATATATTGACAGCGGGGCACATATGATAGAGATATTTCCGGAGATTATTAATTATTCTGTCAATACTCCATATGTAAGTATATATCTTGAGGGATATGATACTGAACCAAGGACAGTGCTGCAAAGTGATATGTCTAATATAGTCTATATGAATATACCAGTTGGTACATATACATTTTATCTTTCAGTTCTTGATGAAAAGGGAAAAGTGCCAATAGTTGAGAATACTTATACAATCATAAAAAGAGCAGAAATATATGACAACTGGTGGTTTAAGGTGTATATGGTTGGCGTATTTGCACTTGCCGTTGCATACCTTACATGGATAATATTCCATACACAGATTAAAAGAATGCTGGATTTTCAGAAAAAAGAGCTGGAATTCGTTAAAAAGCAGCTTGAGATGGGCAATGAAACGGTTATAACCATAGCAAGGACGGTTGATGCAAAGGATGTCAATACAAGTAAACATTCACTGAGAGTATCAGAATATTCAGTCCTTATAGCCAAAGAGCTTGGATACAATGACGAGGAGTGTGAGAATTTACGAAAGGCAGCATTACTTCACGATATAGGAAAGATAGGTATTCCTGACAGAATACTTAACAAACCTGAAAGGCTTACGGATGAGGAGTACGCTGTTATGAAATCGCATGTTGAAAAAGGAGCAGAGATACTTAAAAGCTTTACACTTGTTAATCATGTTGAAGAAGGAGCGCTGTATCATCATGAAAGATATGACGGCAAAGGATATATGCACGGGCTTAAGGGTGAAGAGATACCTCTTAATGCAAGGATTATCGGTATAGCAGATGCATTTGATGCCATGACAGCTAACAGAGTGTATAGAAAGAAGCTTGATAAGGATTATGTGTTAGGTGAGATAAGGAGAGGAAGCGGAACACAGTTTGACCCTAAGCTTGTTGATATAATGCTAGGACTTATTGAAAGCGGTATGATAGATATTGATAATCTGTATAAGGATGGTGAAGCTGATGAAGATAAGTAATATTAAAGGCATATTTAGTAAAATGCTGTCTTATACAGTAAAAAGAGAGTTCATAATAACTCTTATGACGTGTATTGCAGCAAGTATCATCATAGGCGTATATATGGTCTATTCAAGAAAGGATGAGGATAAGAGCATTAAGGTAGGGATAATATATGTTGGTGATGCGAGTACAGCTTATACAGATAATTTTATAGAGGCACTTGCGGATATTAAAGAAGAATATGGCGATAAGGTTGAAGTTATGCCTATGTATAATGTTGCCGAAGGTACAGAGAGGGAATATCTTGAAGAGCTTGTAAATGCTGGCTGTGACCTTATATTTTCAACAAGTTATAACTATGGCATTACAACTAAGGAAATAGCTGGTAAGTATCCGGATGTCCAGTTCTGTATGGCAACCTGTTCTAATGCCAATGAAGAGCCTTATCTTGACAATTATCACACATTTATGGGTGCTATATATGAGGGAAGATATGCTGCTGGTGTGGCGGCCGGCATAAAGTTAAAGGAGCTTATAGATGCAGGAATAATTACAGAAAATGAGGCTAAGATAGGTTATGTAGGAGCGTATCCATATGCAGAGGTCATATCAGGGTATACAGCATTTCTGCTTGGAGCAAGGTCAGTGGTAAGCCAGACCACTATGACGGTAAAGTATACATACAAATGGAATGATTACCGTACAGAAAAGAAATACGCAAGAGAGCTTATAGATGAACAGTGTATTATTATATCACAACATTCAGATACAGCGGGACCGGCTACTGCGTGTGAGGAAACGTCATCTGATGTACCGGTTTTTAATGTAAGTTATAACCAGAGTATGCTTGATGTAGCGCCAACCACTTATCTTACAGGCTGTAAGATTGACTGGAAGCCATATATGAAGGCTGCGGTTGATGCAGTTCTTAATGGAAATGTTATTGAGAAGAATATCGAAGGCAATATAAATGGAAATGATGTGGGGGCAGGCTTTGATGAAGGCTGGGTTTCCATGCTTGAGTTTAATGATATTGTTGTTGCAGATGGTACCAAAGAGGCAGTTGAGAGTGTTATTGAGCAGCTTAATAAGGGAAAGCTTACTGTATTTAAGGGCGATTACATCGGTGTAAAGCAGGATAATCCACAGGATACAATAGATTTAAGGGATGGTTATATAGAAAATAAGGATAGTTCGGCACCGACATTCGATTATATATTAAAAGATATTATTACGATAGAATAATTTGGAAAACATTTGACAATAGTATCTTAGATGTGATAAAATACGCAAGCTTTAAATGGTTTTATTGGAAACGACACATCCTCCGGATGATAACGAACAACACATAAAGTATTGAATATGTTAAAAGTTATCATTAAAGGAGGATTTTTTTATGCCAAAAAACAAATTTCAGGATGTAGTATTCACAATTATTATGGCAACTATTATGGTTTATGGAATGGTTGTTTATAATGTAGCCCTCAACACAGGTACAGTTGATGGAACAACTTTTATAGCAGCAGCGCACGAATTACCTATAATGGTGCCAGTAGCTTTCATACTTGAATTCTTTATAGTAGGAAAGATAGCAAAGATGCTTGCATTTACAGTTATGAAGCCAACAGACAGACCACAGTTTATCATATATGCAATATCAATATGTATATGCTGCATTATGTGTCCGATTATGAGCCTTGTTGCAACAATCCTTTTCAAAGAGCCATCTTTTGGAATGTGGATTAAGACATGGGCTATGAACTTCCCAATGGCAATACTTTACCAGATGTTCTACTGTGGACCACTTGTAAGACTTATATTCAGAGCTATATTTGTAAGAAAAGGCAGCACACAGGAAGAGACAGAAGTAGCTTAGGAATTAATTAACAATTTAATATAAATATTATGTAGACACAGCGTATTAGACAGATTGTTATACGCTGTGTTTTTGTATGTTTTAATTTTATATTATTTTATAAAACTATAGTTCGGGTTGTTAAAATATATTAATATTTACTACATAGTGTTATTTATTTATTAAATGCAGAAGTTGCTAGAGATGTAAGTTGATTTTTATAGTTAATAATAATTACAAAAGAATATGGAGGAATAATGTATGTCAGTAGCGGGAGTAAGTTCTAATAATACATATAATTCTGGTGGTATGTCATATGCTGCAACTGCTAAAACAGATAAAAAGAAAAAGCTGTTCACTATCTTATGCAGGAGAAAAGCATAACAACTATGCCAAGTATGACAAGGATAACACCAGTTGCGCGGTTGAGTGTCTTTGGAGTGGCTTTATTTGCAAATACAGCGGCAATTCTTGCCCATATAAATGTAAATACAATACATAATATCCACACAGTTATATCAGGAATTCCGCCAATCGCAAAGTGTGATACAGCACCTGTAAATGCTGTAAATGCCATAATAAATACGCTTGTTCCTACAGCAGTTTTAAGTTCATATCCAAGTACGGAAGTAAGAATAAGTAACATCATCATACCGCCGCCAGCACCGATGAAGCCGCATATAAAGCCAATTAATACGCCACACACAACTGACTGAATGGCACGTTTCTTAGCTGATACGCTCTCCATAGCTTCCTTTGTAGTCATAACAGGTCTTACGATGAATTTAATTCCAAGAAGGAATGTCATAAATACGGAGAAGTTACCCATTGTCGTTGAAGGAACAAGGCTTGATACATAGCTTCCAACAACTGTAAATATAAGAACACTGACCATCATAATAAGTCCGTTTTTAATGTCAAGGTTCTTATTTTTTCCATATGTGTACGCTGATATGGCGCTGGCAAGCACATCAGAAGAAAGTGCGATACCGACAGCCATATAAGGCTCCATTCCTAAAAATGTGATAAGCATAGGGCTGATTACGGCAGCGGCGCTCATACCAGCAAATCCGGTACCAAGTCCGGCTCCCATACCAGCAAAAAATGTTACAGCAATAATTAATAATATTGACATATAATATCCTCTTTTCTGCGCACAATTTTAGTAATAATAGTTTTGTGTCAGGTGCGCACTGACACTAGTTGTCTTCAAGTATTTTATCAAGATTATTTTCAATCTGTTTCATACCCGTAAAAAAAGCTTCTTTCGTAGCAGTGTCCATATTATCAAAAAGATGTTCAAGAAAATCTTTTTGTAAAGCCTGTCCTTCTTTAATTATTTCGTCTGCCGCAGGTGTGCATATAAGCTGGGTTTTTCTGCGGTCGCCTTCTGTTTCTTTTCGTATGATGTAGCCATCTCCCACAAGTCTGTCCACATTGACAGAAACAAGATTTGCTTTAATCTTTCTTACTTCAACTATATCTCTTGCAGTAGTGTATTCAGGATTATTTGCAAGAAACATAAGAATATCGAAAGCGGTCTGTGGAAGATTAATCTTGTGTAAAAACGGCTTGCATACAGAATTATATGCAAGGTTGATTTTCTGCGCGAATTCAATTCCTGAGTTCATATGATTATTGGTCCTCCTTATAGTAATATTAAGATTTCATAAGATAACCAGTTGTCATAGTATTAATATTAAGGTTTCATAGAATAGTTGGTTCTCGTAGTATTAACATTAAACAGGCAACCTTTATAGCATTTACACTAAAAACTACAAAAATGAATAGTTCAAATTTGAAGTATTATAACATAGATGTATTAATAAGTAAAGTAAATATCCCATTCAGAATCACAAATGCAATAAGAAATGCAGACTGAATTATATTTTACTTAGCTGGAACACTTATTATAATTATTGCTTGAGGGTATTTTTATGGCTAAATATAAGAAGAAATTAGATGATGATATACGGTGTCCTCTTGAATATGGACTGATGTTATTTGGTGGTAAGTGGAAGTCGCGCATTATATGTGTTTTATCTGCTAATGAAAGACTTCGCTATAGTGAAATACGCAAGGAAATGTATAATATTACGGATTCAGTTTTAGCGGCAACATTAAAAGATTTGATAGAAGCTGGAATTATTGACAGAAAATCTTACGATGAAATTCCACCGCGGGTTGAATATTCCCTGACAGAAAAAGGACGTTCTGTTGTGCCTATTTTACAGAGTATCTGTCAGTGGTCAGACATTTTTTATAAGGAAGATACGGAAAATCAAATGACACAGTGCCAGAAATGTGATTATCACAGGTAAGGATATAGTAAAAATAAATTTTTTTATACACAGGAGTTGTGTCTTGGCGCACTTGACACAAGGCTGATATGCGAAAAAACGTGCGCAGAAATGAGGATTATTATGTACACATACACAGAGGAAAAGAAGTTTACAAAGGAACAGGTACAGGAGTTATTTTTATCTATAAACTGGGTTTCAGGTAACTATCCAGAGCGTTTATATAGGGCACTTATGAATTCATCTACAGTGCTTACTGTATGGGATGGCGAAAGGCTGGTCGGGCTTATAAGGGTTCTTGATGATACAGCAATGCTTGCCCAGATACATTATGTAATTGTTCATCCCGACTATCAGGGAAAAGGTATTGCATGTGCCGGACATTCGATTGACCATGAACAGAGGGCAAAAGGAATTAGTACATCAAAACCGGTTACGATTGAAAAAGATGTGTGGATTGGCGCCAATTCTGTAATATGTGGCGGCGTTACTATTGGTGAGGGAAGTGTGATAGGTGCAGGAAGTGTGATAGGTGCAGGAAGTGTTGTCACAAAGAGTATTCCTGCCAATGTGGTAGCTGTTGGTAATCCTTGCAGAGTACTTCGCGAAGTGCGTGAGGAAGATAGAATTCCGATGGATGAGCTGGCATTTTAAAGTTCCAGAAATATAATGATATCAGGGTGCTATGTGCCAGTGGCACATGTTTATCACGAACTGAAGCGGAGCGTAGACGTGGGAGTGCGTAGTACGGAACAATCCATAGGTATCATAGTTGGGGGCTTTTGACCCTGATATCATTATATATAACTAAATGCGAAAAGTAAGTTTTATGTTAATTTACAATTCAATCTAGAATTCTTTATTTTTCATAATATCGTAACTTATTAAATACGATACTAAAAGCGCAATTAATACAGACATAATCCCTATTAATATAATAATCCAATCAGCTATCTGGTCAAAATAATGAAGTATATTCATTAGAGTTTCAAAGTTGACGATTTTTTTTAATACAAAAATTAATGCAGCAATTATTCCAACGACAACTAACAATGTTACACGGCTTTTTTCAGCTCCATATTTTATTTGTAATGGAAGTATTATAGCTACAAATAAAAGCATTATCAGTGGTGCTGCAAGAATGTCAGATATGTTTGATTCAATATTAACATTTATACCTTTTAATGCCTGTGATGTCAGATATATCAAAGTAGCAGCTATACATGAAACAAGAGTTCCAGCTATACAGAATATATATTTTTCACTCACATATACTTTCGAGTCAATAGGAAGAGTCATTAAAAAGCGGTAGCCGTTATCATATTCATCATATGATATGGTTCCTATCATAACAATTATCATAAGCATAGGTAGATATGACAGAATAAATGTACCATCCTGTGAATATCCAATAAATACAGATAGTGCAAGGAATAGTAAAAGAGCTTTCTTTCTTTGCATTAATATTCTTATATCTTTTTCAAATAATCCTGCCATTATTTATAACCTCCAGTCATCATAAGAATTAATTCGTCTATACCGCCATTTTCGACAACAATTCCGGGATAATTTTCTTTATAAAATGCTTTGCTTTTTACAAAACATGCATAGCCATAATTTTCTTTCAGGCTATTTAAAATGTAACTTTTATCCAGCTCTCTAAACTGCTCCTCATTTACTTTAAGTACACCATATTGTTCTACTATTGCATCGGTATCCTCATGTAATATAATCCTGCCATTATGGATAAGGTAAATATCATCACATAAATTTTCCAAATCAGATGATATATGGGATGTGATTAATATCGAGCGTGTATCATCAAATGAAACATATTGCCGCAACATATCTAAAACTTCATTTCTGGCTTCTACATCAAGTCCGGTTGTTGGTTCATCTAATATAAGAAGTCTGGCTTTATGTGTTATTGCAACAAGAATTTTAAGTTTTACTTTCATTCCCGATGAAAATTCTGCAATTTTTTTATTTTTAGGAATGTTGAGTTCAATACATTTTTTATTGAAATATTCTCTTTCAAATTCCGGATACATATGTTTTAATATATGTTCAATATCTGACACGTTTAACTGTGTACTAAATCCCGAATTATCTAAGAAAACTCCAAGATTTAACTTATCTGAAGGAGTCAGTTTTTCTGCTGGAATTCCAAAGGTTTTTACAGTACCGCTGTCAGGTTTTATAAGTCCTGTTATTAATCCTATAGCTGTGCTTTTACCAGCTCCGTTTTTACCTACAAGTCCTGTAATTACACCTTGTGGAATATTCATAAATGGAATATCAAAATTATAATTTTTATAAGCTTTTTTGACATTTTCAAATGTAATCATTTAATTATTACCTATCAGCAGATTAACAATTTCAATTATTTCAGTATCATTCATACCTATTGACTTAGCTTTATCAATTACTTTTATGAAATCATCTTCTACTGCCTTTCGTCTTGCTTCAATAGCTACCTGTTTATCAGTAGCTGTTACATATGTTCCTTTTCCGTGAACTGTTGTTACAAATCCGTCTGCTTCAAGCCCATCATAGGCTTTTTTAACAGTAAGGGCGCTTATGCGAAGCTCACCTGCAAGCGTCCTTACAGATGGAAGTGCTTCATTCTCTTTTATATCAGAGTTAATTATTCCAGTTTTAATCTGTTCCATTAGCTGTTCATATATTGGAATCATTGAAGAGTGATTTAAAATAATATGCATATTATGGTTCTCCTTTACAATAAACAGTATATAACAGTATACAACAGTTGTCAACTGTTATATACTGTTTATTATAAATTTTACGATATTTAATAGTGGATAGTATATGAGGCAGAAAGTAAAAGAATAATAAAAGATTAAAAAATGCAATATATTGCATACTAGAATAAATAGTGCTATACTAAAAAATGTGTTAAGTATTAGACTAAAAATTGAAAATTAAGTATTAAATTAATGGTTAATACTTAAAAATTATGAACTAAGAACTTATTATTAATAGTTAAAAACAAAGGATTAAAAATAAAATCATTTGCAGGCAGAAACAAAAGTGCAGCAGTGTGAAAATAGATTTTTTACACGCAAAGTTTGTGTATGAGCGCACTTGCCACAAACTTGATATGCAAAAAAATATACGCAGAAAAGAGGATTATTATGAAAATATTTTTTTATGCCCTTAGAGAATATGACGAGCAGAAATATGTTGAAAAATTTGCAAAGCAGTATTCATTTGAGTATGCATTTACATCAGATTATCCGTCAATGGATAATATCGGACTGGCGAAAGGATATGATGCGATATCAATTATAACCAATCCAATGTATCCGGAAATACTTGATGCACTTCATAATGAGGGCGTTAAGTATATATCAACGAGAAGCATAGGCTATGAGCATATTGATATTGAGTATGCACATTCAATTGGTATGAAAGCTGCCCACGTAGTATATTCGCCAAACAGTGTTGCTAATTACACAATTATGTTAATGCTTATGGCGTGCCGCAATATGCCTTGGATAATGAAAAAGGCGGATTGTCAAGACTACTCATTAAAAGGTAAAGTTGGAAAAGAATTATCAACGTCAACAGTTGGTGTAATAGGAACAGGTAATATAGGTAAGACGGTTGTTAAGCATTTATCTGGCTTTGGATGCCGTATATTGGCATATTCCTGTTATGAGGATGAAGAAGTAAAGAAGTATGCAGAGTATGTAAGTTTAGATGAACTTTTGAAAAATTCGGACATTATAACATTGCACGTTCCGGGAAATGCTGAAAATACACATCTTATTGATGAAACAGCATTTGAGAAAATGAAAGATGGAGTTATAATAGTTAACACAGCAAGAGGACCTATAGTAGATACGCAAGCACTTATAGCATCATTAAAGAGTGGAAAGGTCGGATTTGCTGCGCTTGATACTTTTGAGGGTGAAGCTGGATTGTATTATCTCAATAAGGAAACGCAGAAGCTTGACAATGATAATATGGCAATTTTAAAGAGCTTTCCAAATGTGATACTCTCACCTCATATGGCATTTTATACTGAGCAGGCGGTGTCTGATATGGTGGAGAATTCTATTAGGGGAATACTTGGTCTGGAAAATGGTGACAATAGTCTGGAGGTTATATAATTTCAAGTGTTATAATAAACCTTTAAATTATATTGTAAACTATAAATGAGTAAATAAAGAAAATATCCCAATAAGTTTTTTGTTTGTGACGCAAATAATTTTAAATAAGTAACAAAAGATAAAACTTTGTGACGTAGAGAATTTTAAATAAATAATAGAAGGTAAGGCTTTGTAGCATAGACAAAATGAATTATATAATTTCTGAGATTTATTCATTTATAATTATAAATATAAAATTAGGACTTAAAAAAATGTTTCAAAAATAAAGTGATAGCTATAAATTAGCTAATTTAAAATAATGACTTAAAAATAGAGTTGCAGCAGGAAAGGATGGTTTCAAAATGGAAATAAAAAGTGTATTGATAAAAGATACAAAAAAAGAGGAACGTATCCGTATTGTGCAGGAGGGGCTTAATCAGTGCGGTGGTGCGTGTGATTTCTGTAATGGCTGTGATAACCTTGGCGGCGGCAGCGTGGACACATTTTATGAGCCATATATTAATGGAGAGAAAGAGCTTCGCCAGATAAATGAAGAATACAGAGCTAATTCAGGTAAGGTAATATAAAAGCAATGTCAAAATATTATTTTTATTATGCTTGATTGAGTATGTGGGTAAAAGAACCCAATTTATTAAGAAAAATATGAACGGAAATGGAGAAAAATATGGGAGCACCAGATATAGAAGTTTCCAGTGAGAATGAAAGAAGAGAATATATAAAAAACACATTTAAGGGCGGACAATTACACCGCACCAAAACGCTGGCGCAGGGGGATGAATGTTGCAATTTCCACGTTACAAGATTGAAAAAATAGAGTTATCAGCTATGCAACTGTCTTTTTGTTTTGGTGAAATAATTTTATTGCGTAGTTATATAGAATGTGTTTATAATAAAATATAAAAAAAGAGTGTGAACATTTTCATAAAAAGGGAGTAATAAAAGGATGAGTGTGCAGACAGATTGTGAGATGTTATCTGTTCAGGCGATGGAATCATATGCCAGAAAATATAATATTTCAGGAAATGATGTAGTTGAATTATTTCATAAAAATCAGGTTTTTGAAAAGATGATTATACAACATGAATATCTTCATCAAATAAGTTTTGAAGAAGTATTACAGTATGTAGAAAAAATTATAATGGAAAATTCAAAAGAATTAGTAGTTTATCATGGAAGCTGCTATGAATTTGAAAATATAGAACTTAATAAATCTCATAATAGAAGAGACTTTGGAAAAGGTTTTTATACTACAATTTTGAAATCACAGTCAAAGGAATGGGGCTATAGGCTTTCATTAAGAGAAAAAAAGAAAAATTATTTTATTTATGAATATTTATTTGAAGAAAATTCTGTATTAAATGTAAAAAGATTTGATACGTTAAGTGAGGAATGGTTAGAATTTATTAAAGAAAATAGAAGTAAAGGTGGATTACAGCATAAGTATGATGTGGTAATTGGACCTGTTGCGGATGATAATACAATGGAAACTGTTCAGTTATATATAGCAAATATTTTAACAGCATCAGAGGCAGTGGAGAGGTTACGATATAATAAAGTTAATAATCAAGTATCATTTCACACAGAAAAAGCATTACAATATTTGCATTTAGTGAGGAGGGATTCTTATGTCAGAAATGATATATAGTTTTAATGGAAAAGATATTACAATGAATGTCTGTATACAAATCAGAGATGTATTAAAATTATTGCAGGAACATTTTAACATAAGTTTTGAGGAAGCGGCGTTAAGATTTTATAAGTCTGAAACATACAAGACATTGCAGGAAACGGAAAATGGATTGTGGGCAGAGTCGGCAGAATATATAGCTGATAGATATTGTGATGAGATAAAAGATAATGTAGAAGTGTAGTAAAATATGAGTTTAAATGAAAATTTTGTATAAATAAATGACATAAATTTGAAATATAAAGAAAGAGTAAAAAAGGAGAAATTTATATGAGTTTAATTCATAGTTAAGCTTTATGGAATAATAAGGGAGGTGTAGGGAAAAGTACCATTACATTTCATTTATCTATGAGATATGCAGAACTTCATCCGGAACAGAATGTTTTAGTTATAGATTTATGTCCACAAGCTAATTCAAGTATGATGTTACTTGGTGGAGGTTCAATTGGCGAAGATAATATTAATAATTTTTGTAAGGAGGCAACACCACATTCTGTTGTTGGATACTTAAGTACTGTTATTACGAATGGTCGTGGGGCAGAGTTGCCAGATCCATATAAATTTGTTGTAAATGTATCAGAGTATAATAAAAATACACCAACAAACTTATATTTATTATGTGGAGATGGAAATTTAGAGCCAATGGCTCCGGCAATTAATGAAGCTGCATCTGCAAAAGCTTTAACGCCAGGGGCTCAACCATGGAAGTGGATTCAAGAAATAATAAAAAATTTTATTGTAAAAATTACAAATTCAGAAAAAGAATGGATGATTTTTATTGATACAAATCCAAGTTTTAGCATTTATACTCAAATTGCTATTTCAGCAGCGCAAAGACTATTGACCCCTATAAATGCAGATGATTCATCTAAGACAGCAGCTTCGGCAATGGTAGCATTGTTGCATGGAACAAATCCCCCACATCCAATTTATGGATCTTGGACATATGCAAAAATGGCGCAGGAACAAGGAATTCAAGTACCAAAGATTCATTTATTAATAGGAAATCGTTTAACTCAATTTAAAGGTAGTGCTACAGCGTTTAAGACATTATCAGATGCAACATCTACATCTTTATATAAAATTTATAAGGATAATCCAGAATATTTTGTTGAAGCAACAGAAATTATAGATAATAAAGAGAAATTTATTGAGTATTATTCGAAACCATTAAGAGATTTCAATACTGCGGGTGTGGTATGTTCTCATTTAGGTAGATTGTTATCTTCAATGAAACAAGGATATTATCCAGTTTACTCGGAAAGTGCAAAAGTTAATGCTGAAAAAATTAAGGAATGTACAAATGCAATTGATGAAATAATACTTAAGTTATAATTACTATATTGATTGTATATTATCGCAAGAGAAAATAGTGATATATTCTAAACGGGAAGGGAAAATAATATTTTATGGATTGTGAAGAAATAAGAGTTGAAACATGATATTGTTCCGAATCCTTCGTATATATATGAAACAAGGCAGACAGAAACAGCAGGCTATGATGTGGGAGAAAAGATATTGCAGATGGAGAATAAACCAACAGCAATATATTGTGCGAATGATATTACAGCAGTTGGTATATTAAAGGCTATGGCAAAGTCCAAGAATAAGTATATAAATATATCGGTTATATCAAGTGACGATATAGAACAGGCACAGTTTACGAAGCCTATGCTTACTACCGTAGCACTTCTAAAGGAAGAAATGGCACGCTTTGCAGTATATCTGTTAATAAACAGAATAAAAGGACAGCATACCAGCGTAACAAAAGTTGAACTGGAGGGGAAGCTGATAGCAAGGGAAAGCTGCGTAGATGTTGAGTATAGTAGCTGGAATTATTATATATAATGATGTGAATGTCAAAAGAGATTTTGCCACTCACTAATTTTTTTGGCGCGCGTTAGATGTCTAGATTTATAAACTAGTAGTTTGTATTTTGTGTTGGTGTGTGTAGTAAAATAGTGTATAATTATTAACAAGATATGAATGTGAAATGCAATTATGTTATTAGGAGGAAAATGATATGAAGTGGGGAATTCTGGCTACAGGTAATATAGCAAAAAAATTTGCATCAACTATAAATCAGATGAGTAAGGAAAATGAACAGCTTGCAGCAGTAGGCTCACGGCACATGGATAGTGCAAAAGCTTTTGCCAGGGAGTATGACATTCCACGATATTATGATTCTTATGAAGCATTAGTAAATGATCCGGATGTTGAGGCTGTTTATGTAGCAACACCGAATAGTTTGCATTATGAGAATTGCAGACTTTGTCTTGAGCATGGTAAGCATGTACTTTGTGAAAAGCCATTTACAATAAATGAGAAACAGGCACAGGAGTTGTACAGGCTGGCAAAGGATAAGCATCTTTTTATCATGGAGGGATTATGGATATGGTTTCTGCCATTGTATAATCGTCTGCGTAATATCCTTCTTCAGGGAACAATAGGAGAAATTAAACATATTTCCTGTCAGTATGGATTTGTTGCAACGGGTGCCAGAAAAGAGCGTAAATTTAACTCTGCACTTGGTGGAGGTGCTCTGTTGGATATAGGAATTTACAATCTGGGATTTTTGCGTATTGTTACAGGGTGTGATCCGCAGAATGTAGAAACCACAAAAGTACATATTAATGAGAATGGAACAGATGATTACAGTTGTCTCAAACTGACATATAATGATGGATGTATTGCAGAATCAGTCCAGACAATAGGAGAGGAATTAAAACGTAATGCCAGAATTGAGGGAACAAAGGGAAGTATATTTTTGCCGGATTTCCAACACGCAAAGACCTTGATACTTGAGGTGGATGGTAAAGAACCTGAAACAATCGAGTGCCCGGTTGATATAAATGGATTTGAATATGAGATTCGTGAAGTAGGCAGATGTATAGCATCAGGAAACAGCGCCAGTGCTATTTATACACCGGAAGATAGTATTGCACTTACAAGGCTGATGTATGATATCCGTATGAGCTGGAATATGATATTTGATGGTGAGATACAGGCATAAACCGACAAATAGCTTATTTCAGATAAATTGACAATGCAAAATAATAAAGAAGAATATGGGGAATAGAAGCGTGAAAAGAATAATTGAAAAACGATTAATTAGGTATCTGTTATCTGCAGTAATATTTGGAATAATTTATTCAATATTGTCCCTAATAGATAAAGGAAATGTGAAAATAGGTTCAGTATTAGGTGTTATGGCACTTTATTTAGGGGCTATGTGTATTCTATGTGTCATTGCGCCAATAATCAAAAAGATTACAGGATATGACAAAAATATTAATAAATGAGTAAATGATGTGAGTATGTTATACTCTAGTATATGTCAGAATGGAAATAACTTAAGAAGGAGTTTTATGGGAGTAACACATGCGCTATTACACAATGGGGAACCATTGATTTTAGTCATGAATCAAAAGATGAGGTTGTAGGTGGTGATAAACTTACCTATGATGAGTATCTTGAGATTATGAAGAATTCCGGAAAAGAGAGCAGGCATTATTTTGAAATGGTATATAGAAACTGTGGACTTGAATTTAAAGGCCGCATAGAGAAGAAAAATCATCGAAATATATGTTTTGAGAGAATCTATGTATCCGGAATGTACATGGATGGTGTTTGCTTTGACGATAAAGAAGAACATCTCATTGCAGCTAATGGCGACCATATATTGAATCTTTCTGTGGTTTATCATCTGTTACTGGTTCAATAATGAAATCTAAAACCTTACGCTGTTCACATCTATATTGTAAAATTCCCAATATCAGTAATAATTTTTTTAAACATTTAAAATTATAACTCAAATATTGTATTATAACTTTATTTGAGTTATAATACATAAAATAAGTTATGAATGGAGGCATATATATGGAATATCTCCAAAAAGTTCTAGGATTGAAACTGACCTATATAAATGATGACATTAAACATATACCCAATTTTATTGGAACAAGATATGTTCTGCGTAATGTACTATTGGATAGACAAAAAGCTGTTTTTATATATCCTAAAACGGAACTAGAGCAGATTGAAACGTTAAAAAAACATATTTCAAAGATAAAAAGCATAGTAAATTTACCTGTTGTTATGATTCTGGACGAAATCACATATCGTCAGAAGGAATATTTGCTTCGGGAGAAGATTCCATTTGTTGTAAATAATAAACAGATATATCTGCCTTTTATGGCGTTATATTTACAGGAACGTTGCAATGCAGAAACATTTCCTAATGAGGAAATACTTCCTTCAGCTCAGGTTCTGTTGTTGTACTTTATATATAATGGGACTGTTGAAATAACAACGAGTCAGGTAGCAAAAGAACTTGGATTCACACCTACATCTATTTCAAGGGCTTCTCGTCAGCTTGAAAAATTAGGATTAATACAGACCATGAAAACAGGTAAGCAGAAAATTATACATTCTGATAGCTCACCCAAAGAGTTATTTGAGAGAACTCAGCAGAAATTACTTAATCCAGTAAAAAAAACTGTATATATACCTAAAACTTGTGTGACTTCTGAATTGTTAGAAAGCGGATATTTCGCATTAGCTCATTATACAATGCTAAATGTTCCACAAATCAAATGTTTTGCAACAGATAGTATTTCGCGTTGGAAGGATGTTATGACAAATAATTTACTTGATTCAGAAAATCAAATGGCAGTTGAAATGTGGAGATATAATCCCCATTTATTATCAAAAGAAGATAAGGTAGATGAACTTTCTCTAGCATTGTCATTGAGAGATGATGCAGATGAGCGAGTTGAAGCAGCAGTAGATGAGATGTTGGAAAAATTATGGGGAAAAATATAAATGGTTACAGGAATTAAAAGCTTTAAAGAGTGGTTTAAAGGAAATGAAGAGCAATATACAATTATTGGAGGTACAGCATGTGACATACTTATGACAGAGGATGGATTAGACTTTCGTGCAACAAAGGATATTGATTTGGTTTTAATTGTGGAGGCAGTAGATAAAAATTTTGGGATAATCTTCCAGAAAATGCTGTATTAACACCTTTGTCGATAGATGATGATATTTCCAGTTTATCAGCAATCTTATTGAATGATGAATATTATGAATTTTTAAAACAAGGAAGAATTGTTGTTGATGGAGTATCTGTGTTAAAGGCATCTTATCTAATACCATTTAAAGCTAAAGCGTGGATTGATTTAACTTATAGAAAATCCATTGGTGAACAGGTTGATGGCAAAAATATTAAAAAGCACAAGAATGATGTGTTTCGTTTAACCGAATTAATTGATCCTTCCGATAAAATCAATGTATCTAAAGGTGTTTATGATGATATTCAAGAATTTGTCAAATGTATGCTTACAGAAAATGTTGATGTTAAACAATTAGGCTTAGTTGAAAGAAATAAAGAACAGATATTGGAAGAAATTAGAGGAATGTACCAGCTTGTGCAATAATATATACACTATTGTTTGGGAACAGCGTAAGTTAATGGAAGTGGCAGAGTATCGTAACAGAAAAGCACATGAGAGGGAATTTATTGAAAAGATAGAGGGCTGCAGTGATCTACTTCTTTTGGATAAGTATGGGGTTACTTTAAGAGAAGGATTAAAAATTTAGTGCTTAAAAAGACATGATAACAGTTCTTATACTATAAAGGCAGTATATGTATGGGAAAATCGGTATTGACCGAGCTCTTTGAGCGAGGGATACTTCTTGTCCGAAGGGCAAGAAGGTGTAACTGAGAATACTTAGATCAATCGAAGTTTTTAGGGCTAAAGCCAATATAAATAATACTAGACAGGTTTGTCCAATAGCGTAAATACGGCATTTTCTCGCTTTGTGTCGTGTTATGTTTAGTAGAATAATATTACTCTGTCAATGAAAGGAGGAAACAGTATGGATCAGAAAAAGATTGGACGTTTCTTAAAAGAACTTAGGAAAGAAAAGGATATTACACAGGAACAGCTTGCCGAAAAGATAAAAGTTTCAGGTCGAATGGGCAAAGTGTTAATTTGGTTCGTAATCATTATTAGTACAGTGGTTCTCTACTGTCTTATGAAAGTTAAGGCAGAGAGTGATGAACTGTATTTTTTGGTGCACTAATGCGTAGAAAGCAGGTGTATGATGAGTTCAAATCATTTTTTTGTGTATGACAAAAAGACAGATTGCATATCTGCCTCATAATGCAGTATAATGGTAACGAGATTTA